>ERZ1034855.13-NODE-13-length-129661-cov-108.266963_pt1 | contig 129661 bp, 181 predicted proteins | sample MGYA00520699_ERZ1034855 | MGnify/ENA primary metagenome ERZ1034855 (study PRJEB33766, sample SAMN09781730) | gut metagenome | biome: gut microbiome | host: Homo sapiens | place: Madagascar | study: EMG produced TPA metagenomics assembly of the PRJNA485056 data...
AAATAAAGGAGAAAAATATGCTGAATTAGGGTGAAAATAAAGTATTTATCGAAGGTATCCTTAGTGAAATCAATGTTCGTGAAGGTGAATTTACCAAGAACGGCAGTAAGGTTCCTTACCTTTCTGGTGAAATTATTGTAAAAGTCAATGAAGTGCTTGACGGTGGAATGGTTGAGAACGATATTCCAGTCAGTTTCTTCGTTACTAAATATACTAATAGTGGCGCTGAAAATCCGGCTTATAAGTCTGTGAATGATTTGCGCTCTAATTTTGTTTCTATCGCGGCGAGCGATATTGATACTGCTGACCGTATCCGCATTACTTCTGGTACTATTCAGGAGAATGCCTATATTGGACGTCAGGAGCAGACTGTTTCCTTCCCGAAAGTCAATGCTTCTTTCTTCCAGAAGATTTCTAAGGCTGATTGTGAGCCTCAGACCCGTTTCCAGAACACTATCTGCATTGCAAATATTCGTGACGAGGTTGACCGTGAAAACGAGCCCACTGGTGCGCTTGTTGTAACTGGCGTTCTTGTCCAGTATGGTGGCCGCGCGGATATTGTTGAATATAAGGTTACTAATAAGAATGCTATCGACCATATTCAGACCAATTGGCAGAAGGGCGATACAGTAAAGATTTGCGGTAAGCTTCGTTTCTCTAAGACCACTTTCTATACCGAAGAAGAAGTAGGTTTTGGTGAGCCCATTCGCACTCCTCATACTCGCAATACTAGCGACCTTATCATTACTAGTGGTTCTGCTGGAAGCCTTGAGGGCGACCAGGCCTATGATACTAATGAAATTGCTAAGGCTCTCAATGAGCGTAAGGTACGTCTTGAAGAGATGAAGCGCAAGGCCGCGCAGAAGAATATTGCAAATGCTCGTCCCACCAAGGGTGCAGACCTGGGATTTTGAGTTAGGAGGTAGGTAAGTTATGGTTGATTTACTGAACCTTTAGCCTACAACAATTAGCCGAGACCTTCGCTCAAAGTATCTTCTGATTTATTCCCAGCCGAAAGCCGGAAAGACTTCTTTCGCGGCCTCTCTGCCCAACAATTTGATTTTTAGTTTTGAAATTGGTACTAATGCTCTTTCGGGCATTTATGCCCTTCCTATTACTAAATGGTCTGAATTGAAGTTAGCTGTCAAGCAGTTAGAAAAGCCAGAAGTTCAAGCTAAATTCCATACAGTAACTTTTGATACTGTTGGCATTGCATATGGGCTTTGTGAAAAGTATATTTGCGCTCAGAATGGAGTACAGTCTATTTCTGATATCCCTTGGGGTCGCGGCTATGCGATGGTCAAGCAGGAGTTTGAAGAAACTCTTCGTAAGATTTCTATGATGGGTCTTGGTATTATCCTTATTGCGCATTCTTCTCGTAGAGTTGAAAAGCAGTCTGATGATAGTGAAATTGAGTTCTTTAGCCCCGACCTTGATAAGCGTTGTTATTCTATTGTCAATCAGCTTGTCGATATTATTGGATATATTGACGTTCGTTTCAAGGAAGATGGAACATCTGAACGTTTTCTCTATACTCGTCGCACGCCCACTGTAATGGCTGGTTCCCGTTGGAAATATCTTGACCCCGTAATTCCTTTTGGCTATCAGGAACTTGTAGATGCAATTGGCCGTGCAATTGAGCGTTCTGAAAAAGACGATGGTGCCGTTGTCGTAGATAATCGCGCTCCGGTCATTCAGGAAGAGCGCTCCTTTGAAGAAGTTGAAGCTGAAGCCCGTGAGCTATGGAGTAAGGCTGTTTCTAAAGACGAGCGCAATGCCGAAAGAATAATGGAAATTGTTGAAAAGGTTTTTGGTCAAAAAATGAAACTCTCCAATATTACTCCGGCACAAAAAGACCTTTATGAGGTTGTTGTTGCTGAAATGCGCGATTTAGTGTGATATAAGAGAGGGAATATTTCCCTCTCTTTTTATTTTGTATGAAAGAGAGGGATATTTATGCTTGTAAAATGTTGGTACTGTAAAGAAAAAGTAGAAAAAGGCAGCAATGATTGGGCTTCTTACAATGGGCATAATTACCATATAGAATGTGTAGAAATTGCGAAGCAAAGAGCTCATTTTTATGAGTATATAAACTATATTTTTTGTTTGAAGTCGCCTGGCCCAGTTATTATTGCCCAAGCCAAAATGTATAATGAAAAATATGGATATAGCTTTTTAGGTATGGAGCGTGCACTAAGGTATTGGATAGAAGTCAAACACAATCCAGAAAGTCGTCCCATTGAAGATAGAACAATAGGTATTATTCCATATGTTTATAACGAGGCCCAAATTTATTATGCGCACGCCGATAAAATCAATGAACAATTTAGAAAAGATACTGAAAAAGCAGAAGCACAGGAAAAGATTATAAAGGTAGTTCCTATCCCTAAACAAAAAGAGCGTAAACCTAAATATAATATAGATGAAATTGAGTGATATGAATGCTTGAAGAAAAAGATTTATATATCCAAATAATTGGCTGTTTACTCAAACAGCCATCTATCCTTGGTCAAACAGATAAATATGCTCTTTCTCTTGCAGATTTTCATAATACGTTTTATCGTAAAGTATTTGGTATAATTTTCAATCTCTATGAGCGTGGTGCAAAAAGCGTCTCCGCTATAGATATTGAAAATGTTCTCAAAGAAAATCCAACTAATTGGGCCGTCTGGGAAAAAGAAAATGGGCATGAATTTCTTGATGATGCAGAAGCTCTAAGTGATCTTGGCAACTTTGATTACTACTATAATAGAATGAAAAAAGTCAATCTTCTTTTTGAACTCAAAAAGTTAGGTTATGATACTTCAAGGTTCTATGTAGAGACAATTATTACTGACGATGATAAGAAAATCAATGAATTATTTGATGCACTCAAACCCCAAGATATTGTTAATGCTTTGCGTAGGCAAATTACTGGAGCAGAAACTAAGGCTGGCGTTACTCAAGAAAATAAAGTTGAAACTGCTAATTTCAAGGTAGCTCAACTTATTCAAACTCTCAAAAATGAACCAGATACTGGGGCGCGCCTTCAAGGGAAAATATTCAATACAATGGTGCGTGGGGCGCGCAAAGGAAAATTCTATTTGCGAACTGCATCTAGTGGTATAGGTAAAAGCCGTACAATGGTTGGCGATGCTTGTTATTTAGCTTACCCAATTAGATATGATAATGAAAAACAAGCATGGGAATGGGCAGGCGCCTGCGAAAAAGTATTATATATTGCGACAGAGCAAGAGCTTGATGAAATTCAAACCATGATAGTTGCTTATCTTTCAGGTGTGAATGAAAACAAAATACTTTTTGGCACTTATGACAGTGAAGAAGAAAAAAGAATCCAAAAAGCTATTTGGCTTATGGATACATATTCTGATAACCTTACTCTCGCACGAATGGCTAATCCGAATATTTCCCAATTGCAGTACATGTTACGCCAGCAGGTACTTGAAAATGATATTGGATATGTATTTTATGACTATATTTTTTCTAATCCTGCTTTATTGAATGAATTTCGTGATTTGCGTATTCGAGAAGATGTTGCTCTTGGTCTGATGGGGTCTGCGCTAAAAGATTTAGCCGTAGAACTCAACGTATTTATTCTTTCGTCTACTCAGACCAATGCTCAAGTAGAAGATGGTGGGCGTCAAATAAAAAATGAAAGTGTTATTCGAGGTGCACGCAGTCTAGCTGATAAAGCAGATATGGGTTGCATTATGGCACGGCCAACAGACGAAGAAATTCATAAACTTGAAACTTTATCTAATATTAGACCAAATCTTGTAACAGATATATACAAGATGCGTAGAGGTAAATACACATAGGTAAGAATTTGGAGTTTAGTTGACCTAGGAACTTGTCGTAGAACGGATTTATTTGCTACAGACCAATTCTTCAAACGAGTAGATATAGGTGAACTCAAGCAAGAGTACGTGATGGAAGATACTACTTGGAATATTCAAAAAACAGTAGTTGACCTAAATACAGGTGAAATACTTCCTCCTGTGGAAAAGAAAGAAAAGTTTCTTATTACTGACCAGCTTCTTGAAAAAATACAAGAGAAGAAAGGAGACCCATTCGTGGGATTGATATAATATGAAAGCCAATGAGGTACGATTGTCTCTTACAGATGAGCAAGTAATTCACTTGCTTGTAAAGCTTGGTGCAACTAATTATATTGAAACTCCTTCGGCAGTTATTTTTCCGACTTTATGTCATAATATAAATATCGAAGAAGCAAGTATGAAGCTCTATTATTATAGGAACTCAAAATTATTTCAATGCTATACAGAGTGTGGAGATTGCTTTGATATTTTTGAACTATACCGAAGATATTGGACTTTGCGCGGAGTAGATAAACCCTTTTATTCTATTCTTTCTGATATAATGAATGATAGTGGAATCGAAGAAGAGGGTTTCGAATTTTTTCACTATGAAAAACAAAAGAAATATCTCAAACGTAAACTTATTGAATTACCTGAATATTCTACGGGAGTGTTAGATACTTTTTCAAAAACCTATTGCGAAGAATGGTTACGCGAAGGTATAACACCAAAAACTATGGATAAATTTAATATACGATATTCTATTCGTCAAAATAAAATTATTATACCTCATTATGATATTTCTGGAAGACTTGTCGGAATTAGAGGGCGCGCCCTCAATCCGGAAGAAACATTGCAAGGAAAATATCGGCCTGTATATATAGAGGGTAAACAATATAATCATCCATTGTCTCTCAATCTATATGGATTGAATTGGACAAAAGAAGATATAAATTATTATGAGACTGTAATTATTTTTGAGGCCGAAAAGAGTGTTATGCTCATGGATAGCTATTTTCCTAAAAATAATAGTGTAGCCGTTTGTGGCAGTAATCTCAATAAAAATCAATTACTAATTCTACTTCATAATTGTAAAGTAAAAAATGTAATTTTAGCTTTTGATAAAGAATATGAAAAAATTGGAACGCCAGAATGTGAAAAATATTTGAATAAAATTAGAGCTATTGGTGAAAAATATAGTAAATATTATCAATTTTATTATATTGCCGATAGAGAAGGGCTTCTAACTCATAAGGATAGTCCTATTGATAAAGGGCCAGAAATATTCCAACGACTAATGGAAAAGAAAGTGGTGATACGTGGATAATGGAATATAAATTATGTAATGAAAATTATAAAAGCAATTATGTGAAGTAGTTAGTAGCTAGTTGGGGCGCTGATGCAGATGTTTTACGTGACCCATCTAAATCAGTATTGCAATCTCCTTTAGATTTAGAAAATATCCGAGAAGGTGCGCATCTACTCAAATAGGTGCTTCAAAAGAATGGGCATATTGTAGTTATTTGCGATTGCGATGTTGATGGAATGACAAGTGCTAGTGTTATATGGATGTATATCAAAAGACTATATCCAGAAGCACGATTGGATTTCAAAATTCATACTGCTAAGCAACATGGCCTATCTGACCTTATTGATGAACTAATTGAAGAGAGTGAAACTCTTGACCTAATTCTTGTCCCTGATGCAGGTAGCAATGATGAAGAACAACATACTGTGCTCCACGATTGTGGCGTACCTGTTCTTTGTCTTGACCATCACGAAGTAGATGTACAATCTAAAAATGCAATTATAATCAATAATCAATCTTCACCAAATTACAAAAACAAACAACTCACTGGTGCGGGCGTAGTTTACCAATTTTGTCGTTATTTAGATAGCCTTTATGGAGTAAATTATGCTGATGATTATATTGACTTGGTAGCTCTTGGGCTTATAAGTGATATGGCGCAAATGGTTGAACCAGAAATTGCTTATCTTGTAAAGCAGGGTTTAGAAAAACCAATAAAGAATTTCCTTTTTCAGTCTTTTCTTGATAAGCAGTCTTACTCTATCGGCGCGCGCATGAATTATATCTCTATTGCCTTCTATGTCACTCCACTTATCAATGCGCTTATTCGTGTTGGGACAATGGAAGAAAAAGAAAATTTGTTCCTTGCGTTTATCGATGGAGAAAAAATTGTCCCCTCAACAAAACGCGGAGAAAAAGGAATGAGTGAAAAATTGGCTACTCAAGTAGTTCGTAACTGTGTGAACGCGCGGGCTCGTTAGAATAAAGAATTAGAGTGCGCACTTGAACAAATTGGTTTTCGTATTCAAGACCAAGGACTAGACAAGCATAATTTACTAGTTGTTGAGTTGAATGATGAAGATTGTCTCAATCCAACGCTCAATGGACTACTTGCAATGAAGTGCGCGGCGAGATATCAAAAGCCAACTCTTGTACTTCGAGAAAATAATGAAGGCTATTCTCGCGGTTCCGCGCGAGGAATAAATAATTCAAAACTTGAAGATTTGAAGGGCTATCTTACAGAGCTTGGCTTATTTGAATATTGCCAAGGACATTCTTAGGCATTTGGTTCATCTATCAAACACAACCTTATTCCTGATTTATTAGCGCGCGCAGATAAGGATTTAGCTCAATATAATTTTGGCACAACATATTATAAAGTAAATTTTGAGCGCAAAGCTTTTGATAGTGATATAGAGGATATAATCTATGATATAGATAAATATCATTCAATTTATGGTCAAGGTTGTCAAGAACCAATTATTGCAATAACTAATATTGATGTTGAAAAGAAAGATGTCCAAATAATGGGTAAAAATAAAGATACTGTGAAGATAATTCAAAATGATATAGCATATATGTTTTTCCGCGCGAGTGCGTTTATCGAACAAATAGAAAATTTATCATCTATGCGTTTAGAAGTAGTAGGGCGTGCAAATGTAAATGAATGGGGCGGACAATATACACCCCAAATTTTTGTAGATGATTATAATGTATATGATAATCGTCTTATGTTTTGAAGGGAGAGAACTGCATGACAGTAGAACAGTGGCTTGGCCCCAATAACCAAATTGGTATTGATATCTGGAAGCGTAAATATCAACATAATAACGAAAGTTTTGAAGAGTGGCTTGACCGCGTAAGTGGCGGAGTCGACATATATAAAGACGCTATTCGTAGCAAAAAATTTATCCCTGGCGGTCGTATTCTTAGCGGGCGTGGGGTGGATGATTGTAAGATGAGCTTGAGTAATTGCTACGTTGTTGAACCCCCAAAAGATAATTTGGAATCAATTTATGATAGTCGGAAAAAACTTGCACGAACTTATTCCTATGGTGGCGGATGTGGCATAGATATATCTAAACTTGCTCCACGCGGAGCTAAAGTGGGCAATGCTGCACGAGAAAGTTCAGGCGCAGTTAGCTTTATGGCGGGCTATAGTCAAGTAACAGAAGAAATAGGACAGCAAGGAAGACGCGGAGCACTAATGATTTCTTTAGATTGCCATCATCCCGATTTCCCAGAATTTATTGACATCAAAGCTAAGCCAGATAGCGTTACCAAAGCAAACATTTCAACTCGTATTACAAATGATTTTATGCAGTGCGCAGTTGAACATAAAGAATGGATAATGGAGTTTAGCCGGCCAGAAACTAATGAAACAATCATCAAGACTGCTATGGCTGATAAGCTTTTTGATAGATTGTGCGAAAATAACTGGAATTGGGCAGAACCTGGAATATTATTCTGGGATAGAATTGAAAATTGGAACTTACTTTCAAATAACCCTAAATTCAAGTATGCAGGTACGAATCCGTGTGCTGAAGAGCCCCTCCCCGCGGGAGGCTCCTGCCTATTAGGTAGTATCAATCTTTCAATGTTTGTAAAAGATAAAGAATTTGATATTGACAGTTTCATTGAAACAGTAGATATTGGTATTCGTTTTTTGAATGATGTTTTGGATGAAGGGCTACCTAAGCATCCTCTAAAAGAACAACGAGAAACTGTCCGTGATTGGCGCCAGTGCGGATTAGGTATTATGGGATTGGCCGATATGCTAATTGAAATGGAAATTCCATATAGTAGTCAGCGTGCAAGAGAAATTAGTGATGAAATTGGCTTACACCTTATCAATAGCGCTCTTGCAACGAGTGCGATGCTTGCTAAAAAAGATGGAGCCTACCCCAAATATACAAAAGCCGTCCGTGAAACTCCATTTTATAAAAAAAATGTCATCCCAGAGGTAGATGAACTAGTAGATCACTATGGACTTCGCAATTCCCAATTACTTACTATCGCGCCGACTGGAACAATTTCCACAATGCTCGGAGTATCTGGGGGAATGGAGCCAATTTTTGCTAATTCATATACGAGAAAAACAGAGTCGCTACATGGGCATGATGAATACTATAAAATCTATACTCCAATTGTTGATAGATATATGAAAGCGAATGGACTAACAGAAGAAGAAGAATTGCCTGCCTGGTTTGAAACATCTGCAACTATCATTCCAAAAGACCGCGTTTGTATGCAAGGTGTTTGGCAGTCTCATATTGATGCCTCTATTAGTAGTACTGTCAATCTACCCAAAGAAGCCACAGTAGATGATGTGAAAGAAATTTATCTCACTGCCTGGAAACAAGGACTGAAAGGAATTACAGTTTATCGTAGTGGATGTATGCGCGAAGGTATACTTACCACAGAAAAGCCTAAAAAAGAAGAAAAAAAATCAAGTACCATCCTTGGTCGTGGCGATATTCTTGTAGCTGATGATAATGTAATTGGCCTCAAGCGCAAACTCACTTCTGGTTGTGGTTCTCTTCACGTTCAAGCTTTCTTTGACCCTAATACTGGCTTACTTCAAGAAACATATTTTTCTAAAGGAAGCACAGGCGGATGCAACAACTTTATGATTGGATTATCACGTATGATTTCTCTTGCTTCACGCGCCGGTGTGGGTCTAGAAGATATCGTAGACCAACTAAATTCTTGTGGTGCTTGCCCATCTTATGCAACGCGTCATGCAACTAAACATGATACTTCACCTGGAGCCTGTTGTCCGATGGCTATTGGGCGTGCGCTTTTCGAAATGAGTGATGAATTTAGAGACTGGATGGAAAATAATGAGAGCAATGAAATTCGTATTCCAAGGGTAGAGCATGAAAAGCAAAAGGCAAAGATAAATAAATGCCCGCAATGTGGCGAGGAATTGATACAAGAAGGCGGTTGCATTATTTGCAAGAATTGTGGATGGAGTAAGTGTGATTGAATATTCAATCACACTTTTTCCTTAGTAGAGAAATTTGAAAATTTGAGAATTTTATGATATAATATAAATATAAAATAGGAAAGGTAGGTGGTATTTTGAGCAACCAAATAACATATCCAGGTTCATTACATTCGCATACTGATTTTTCAAATTTCCGTTTGCGTGATTGTATCAATAAGATACCAGACCTAATCAATTATGCAGGAGAACTTGGTTATTCTTGTATCGCAATAACCGACCATGAAACCATAGCAGGACATATAAAAGCAGAAGAAGCTATTGAAAAAGCCCATGAAAAATACCCTAATCTCAAACTTATTCGTGGCAATGAGATATATCTCGTCCGTAATGGCCTAAATAGCGAAAACTATGACAGCAAAAAAGACCGTTATTGGCACTTTATTCTGCTTGCTAAAGATTTAGTAGGGCATCAGCAAATTCGTGAAATTTCAACCCGTGCGTGGCGTAGGTCATATATGGCACGAGGTATGCGTAGAGTACCTACTTATTATCAAGATATAATTGATGTAATCGGGAAAAACCCAGGTCATGTAATTGGAATGACTGCTTGTCTTGGTGGTTTTCTTCCTCATTTAATTCTTGATTGGGCGCCTACTAATGATGAATCGAAGTGGGATTATATTATACGATGGTGTCGGCGCATGGAAGAGATTTTTGGAAAAGAAAATTTCTATTTAGAAATGCAACCTTCACCGAATCCCGAACAAAAATTAGTAAATTGTACATTATTACGTCTTGCAAAAGAGTTAGATGTTAAATATACGATTACTCTTGATGCTCACTATCTCAAAAAAGAAGACCGTGCAATCCACAAGGCATATCTCAATTCACAAAATGGCGACCGAGAAGTAGATGGATTCTATGCCACTACTTATCTTATGGGACATGAAGAAATACGTTCTTATATGTCTGAGCTATCTATAGAGCAAATTCAAGAAGCATATAATTCTATTATTGAAATTCAAAATAAATGCGAAAATTATAGTCTCAAAAAGCCGTTGAAAATTCCTCAATTGCCTTGGAAAAATTTCGATGACATTGTAGATGTTGGTGATTGGTACAAAAAGATTCCAGAATTTGAACCGTTCCTTTCATCAAAATATATTGGAGATAAAGAACTTGTAAAAGCAATTATTCAAAAAATAAATTCTGACGCGCGCCTTCAAAATCAGGCAACTTATGATGCAATAAATACTTGTCTTGAAATGACTCGCATTTCTTCTGACGTGAATAAAGCTCATTGGAGTGCCTACTATCTCAATCTTCAAAAGATAATTGAAGCTTGCTGGGAAGCAGGAACTCTAGTAGGGCCTGGACGTGGTTCAGGTGTAGGATTTATTTTACTTTACCTCTTAGATATTACACAAATCAACCCTCTTTGGGAACGAACCCAAACCTTTCCATGGCGTTTTCTAAATCCTGCCCGTGTATCTGTATTAGACGTAGATATTGATATTGAGGGCGGGCGCAGAGCGCAAGTGCTCAATCATTTCCGCGAAGTTTACGGTAGTAATAGAGTAGCTAATGTACTTACTCTTGGAACTGAAAAATCTAAAAGTGCCATTCTTACTGCCGCACGAGGGCTAGGTATTGATGTAGATGTTGCTTCTTACCTTGCCTCTATGATAAAATCTGAGCGTGGTATTATGCAAACCCTCGACCAAACTTTTTATGGAGATGAAGAAAATGGTATTCTTCCTAATAAGAAGTTTGTAGAAGAAATGACACAAAATTATCCAGAACTTTGGAAAGTAGCTCATAAAATCGAAGGGCTTATCTGTCGAACTGGTATCCATGCAGGCGGTGTGATTTTTGTTGATGAGCCTTTTGAAAATTCTACTGCGCTTATGCGCGCACCCGATGGAACAATTATTACACAATATGACCTCCACGATGCAGAAAAAGTTAGCTTGATAAAGTATGATGTATTGAGCGTTGAAGCTCTAGATAAAATTCATACTTGTCTTGATCTTTTGATAAAACAAAATTATATTCAGCCAGAAGCTACTTTGAAGAATACTTACGAAAAAATTATTGGAATATATAATCTTGAGCGTGAGAATCAAAAGATGTGGAAAATGGTCTGGGAGCACAAAATCAATGCTCTCTTTCAAATGGAACAACAAAGTGGTATTCAAGGTATTGCATTGGCTAAACCTACATCCGTCGATGATCTTGCTACTCTAAATTCAGTAATTCGATTGATGGCTCCAGAAAAGGGGGCAGAACAACCACTTCACAAATTTGCACGATTCAAACATAATATCCAAGATTGGTATGATGAAATGGATAATTATGGGCTGACTAAGAAAGAACAAAAAATTCTTGAACCCGTTCTTCTCACTTCTAATGGTATTTGTGAAAGTCAAGAAGGCTTTATGCAATTGGTACAAATTCCCGAATGCGGTGGCTTTGACCTTACTTTTGCAGATAAACTTAGAAAATCTATTGCTAAAAAGAATCCCGCAGAATATGAAAAGCTTACTAAGCAATATTTTGAAAATATGCGAGAAAAGAACTTGAGCGAGCATTTATGTAATTATGTATGGAATGTTCTTGTAGCTACTTCACGTGGGTAAATAATTGCCCCTTATAATAGTAATATTATTCGAAAACGCCGAGAATTGCTGGAAAGCTAAGTTATGAAAATAATATGCTAATCAGCAGCCGAGCCAGCTAGCCCCTGGAAGGTTCAACGACTATTCAAAATGAAGTAGGAGAAATCCGAAGTACGGCGCATCGTTAACTGTAAATTTAAAATTAAAGGAGGTGAAAGAATGCCTAAGAAAAGAATTTGGACATCAGAAGAAATTGCTCAAATAATTTCTTGGTATACAGAAGATGGCTTTTCTATTAGTTATATAGCAAAAACGTTATTACATTGTCGAGAAAATTCTATTAGTCAAATTCTAAAAGATAATAAAATTGAAATTAGAACAAAAAATAGTGGGCGTGTAATTAATGTCAACCTTGAAAAAGAAGTAATATTTCTATATACAGAAAAACGGTATACACAAAAGCAATTAGCAGAAAAATATAATTGTTCTACTTTTGTTATTCACAATATTTTAATTCGAAATAATATCCCTATTGTAACACAGCCAAAAATAAATCAAGAGCAAAAAGATGATTATTTTGATGCTATAGATAGTGAACATAAAGCCTATTGGCTTGGTTTCATTTTCGCAGATGGCAATGTGTATAAAAATCAATTATCTTTAGAGATTCAAGAAAAGGATATTGGTCTTTTAGAACAATTTAAACAAGACTTAAATCTTAATAGCCAAATTTCTATCCGTCATAGAGAAAATACCAGCCTATGTTGTATAAAAATGACTAGCCAGCATTTATGCGAAACCCTTGCCAAATATGGCATAGTACCAAATAAAACTAAAATGACTAAGCATCTACCAAAAATTGATTTACAATGGTTGCCCCATTTTTTGAGAGGGCTAATTGATGGTGATGGATGGATAACTCAAGATAAACAAGGATATTTTCATATAGGTTTTGTTTCTAATTATCAATCTACCTGCGAAGATTTTAAAAAATATTGTAATATAATTACTGACAATCTTTGTAATGCTAAGATTACTTACAAAGATAAGAATACTCCTTGTTTCCAAGTTCAAAATAAGGAGGGTGTAAAACGGCTGGCTACCGCTTTATATAAAGACAATACGATTTGTCTTAGTCGAAAATATCAAAAAGCAGTGTTGATATTTGACTTTAAAAACGATGAAGATATAGTCTAAGGCAATAACCAGAAATGAAAATTTTATTTGCCTTGATGGATTTAATAAGTCACACACTCTCGCTTATAGTCTTGTTGCTCTTCAAGAAATGAATCTCGCTTTCCACTTTCCTATTATTTTTTGGAATTGTGCTTGTCTTATTTGTGATAGCGCTGGCAACGAAGAAGATATTACCGAAGTTGATGATTATGTAGACCCTGTCTCATGTGTTGGAGAATTAGTAGAAGAAGAAACAGAAGAAGACGAAGATGATGATGAATCAGAGGAAGTTGCATCAATAGAAAAGAAAAAGAAAAAAAAGACTTCTACAACTAACTATGGGAAAGTAAGTACCGCTATCAATAAAATGAAAAATGCTGGTGTTTCTATTGAGCCCCCAGATATAAATGCTTCAGATTTCACTTTTGTTCCTGACGTAGATAATAATACCATTATTTACGGATTGAGTGGTATTGTAAAAATTGGAGCAGAGCTAGTTTCTTCAATTATAGACGCGCGCCCTTATATTTCTATTGAAGATTTTCTTTCTAAAGTCAAAATAAATAAGACCCAAATGGTAAACCTTATCAAAGCTGGTGCTTTTGACAAATTTGGCTCTTCGCGTGAAGAAGTAATGGAACACTATATTTCTTCTATTGCAGACCAGAAAAAAGAGTTGAATTTACGTAATATGCAAATGCTTATTGGATACAACTTACTCCCCAATGAGCTTTCGCTTGAGGTAAAAATATTCAGCTTTCAAAAATATCTCAAAAAGAATTGTAAAGATGGCTTATATTATAAATTAGAAGATTATCCTCTTGAATTTTATAAGACCCATTTTGACGAAGATGCTATAATTTATGAGAATGATGATTGCGGTCGTATAGATGCTTCAAGGTGGGATAAAACATATACGAAACTTATGAACCCCGTGCGCGACTACATCAAAGCAAATAAAGAAGAACTTCTGACCAATTTGAACAATATACTTTATCAAGAAGTATATAATAAGTATTGTCTTGGTTCAATTAGTAAGTGGGAAATGGATAGTGTCTCCTATTATAATCATCCCCATGAGCTCGCGCAGGTTGACCAAATCGCGCAAGGATGGGCTGACTTCAATAGACTTTCTGAAGAGCCAGAGCCAGAATATACTTTTACTACAAAAGATGGAAAGACTATTCCTATGTTCCATATTGAGCGTATCGCAGGAACAGTTCTTGACCGAGATAAAACTAAGCGTCTTATTACAATACTCACCACAACAGGAGTAGTAACAATTCGTATGTTTGGTGACGCATTTACAAAATATGACCGTCAAATTAGTGAGCGCGGGTCTGATGGGAAAAAGCACGTAATTGAGCCATCTATGTTCAAGCGAGGTAATAAAATTATTATCAGTGGTATTCGTCGCGGTTCAACCTTTATTGCTAAGAAATATACTCGCACTCCTTGGCATTTGGTAGAAACTATTGATGAAATCCTTCCAGATGGACAGATTATAACGAGGGTAAGAGAATGAGTATCGCATTGTATGACGCAGATAGAATATATGCGCTAAAAAACAAAAAACCTATTCCGCCACCCAACTTTCAACTTATGAAATTATCTACTTACCTCAATCGTCAGCGAGAAATGGTCAGTTTTATTTCTGACCTTTCTCGCGCGCCCTACTATGAAAAGGTATATTACTTTCAAGAAGATATATCTATTCCTTTTTCGCCGGAAATAGTGCAGTATGAAAATATTGAGTTATGTGGATATGCAGTAAATAAAAAATATAAACCAATGAAAAAAGAAGCAGAGTTGTGCCCGCTAAATCCAATGGCTTATATATATACAAAAAGTGAAAGACCTATAGATAACAAAAATGATAAAACTTTTTCGCGCGGGCAACACATTCTTCTTTCTGATGGGACTCGCGCATATTCATATAATGATTTCAATTTTGAAGCCGGCAGTACATTATATATCCATGACCATGAATTACCAAATAATTGGGCAGAAGAATTGCCAAAGTACCTCTAGTTAGATAAATATACTATGAAGCGTAGCGTTGTCTTTTGTTATCCAATTATTTTTGCATCGCTAGAAGAGCTTCGTCCATTATTTCAATTTTACACCAGTAAAACTGAGAGTAAATTTCAAGCTCGAATTACTTGCCTAGAGCGCCCAACTTTTGAATAGCTTCAAGAATTACAAGGTATGCCCGGCAAGAATTGGCTGGATATTATTTACTTCCAAGAACAAAAAATACCTTCAACAACTGAAGAAGCTTATGACCTATTTATTGATGGATTGAAAAGTGTTATTTGGTGTATGGGCTCGCGCATAAAATATAAGTTAGAGCCACCAATAATGGCACCTGGACTTGGCGGATGGTATATGGCTTGGATATATATAACCCAAAAGATGAATAAGACAAACAACGCTTCAAAAGTTGAGACTAGAAGTCTTTATGATAGATTGATTGAAGTACTTGCCCCTCAACTATATACCGCGCGCCCCACAATGGATGCAAGATATGCAATAATAACTTTGTGTAATAAATACAATGAAATTGATAAACTAATGAAATGTAATCCAAAAGAATTTGTTGAAAATGGAGGAAAGATATGACAGTAAATCAGATTCAAAATGAAGTAAATCAACTGCTTCAAGAAAATACAGATATTATTACCCAGGGAATCTTCACTCTCAATTCTACTATTAGTAAAAATATGGAGCGTATCAAAGAGCTTCAAAATTTATGTCCGCATTGTTTCCAGTCTGGAAAATGCATTTATTGCGGTAAAAAGGAGATGGAATAATGGACGAAAATAAAATTGTAGCTATGCCAACTATTCCTACTGCCGATGTAGTGGATGAAGCGACTGAAGAAAGTAGCGAAGCTTATTTTCGTGACCTTGCAACTAAAATCCCTGGAATGGATGGGCTTGAAGCTCTTGCTTCTTTTCTCTCTATGCCAGACGATGCTTTTGAAGCAATGAAGCCACTTATGCTTGAAGAGATGGAACGTGGGTTCAATAATTCCAATGCAAAGTATGACATGGCGCTCGCACTGAATATGTCAGGAATGTCTGTTGCAGAACTCAATAAAGCATTTGAAGACAGTATTGCAAAGATTGATGAGCAGTTCAAAGATTATGATCAGTCTCGCAGAGATTTCGTCAAGCAAGTACTTACTCTTGCTGTGAATGGGTTGCAAAGCGCAAAGGCATCAAGCAATAAAATTATTCGTATTCCTATTGAGCTTACTAGTCCAGATGCTCATGTGCCAACTTATGCGCATGATGGTGATGCTGGATGCGATGTGTATGCTTTAGATGACTATACTGTTGAGCCTCATCAAACGATGATGATTCCTCTTGGTTTCAAAGTAGCTATTCCAAAGGGATATGAACTTCAAATGCGCCCGCGTAGTGGTATGAGTTTGAAAACCAAGATACGTGTTGCTAATACACCTGGAACTATAGATAGTAATTATCGAGGGGATGTTGGTCTTATTATTGACAATATTGGCACTTATCCATTCTATATCACGAAAGGTATGCGAGTCGCGCAGATGGTTCTCAATGAAGTTCCTCTTGCAAGCTTTATGGAAGTAAAATCTATTGATGAAAATGAAACCGACCGTGGTTCTGGTGGGTTTGGTTCTTCGGGGAAGTGAATTATGGCACGTATTCTACTAACACAAATTCAGCAGGAAGCCGAAAATATATAGTGGAAAGTCCTTTCAACAGAATATAAAAATCTCAAAGAAGAAATGGAGTGGCAATGTCCAGAAGGCCATAAAGTTATTACCCCCTATGAAAAATGGCGCAAACGGCCTTTTTGCCCTGTTTGCGCCGAAAAGCAAAAAGCCACGACTACAATTAGTTCTCCTAAACCCAAAGGCGCTTACCGCATTCTTGCCTTAGACTAGGCAACGTATATTACTGGTTGGGCTATTTTTGAAAATGGAGAGCTAATTCGGCATGGCACTTACGGAGTAAATTTTGATAGTGAAGCAAATCGTATAAATGAAATTCGCAATTGGGTTTTGAATATGATTACTGCATGGCGCATAGACTTTGTATGTATTGAGGATATATAGTTTCAAGACAACAAAGCAGAAGGAATAAAGGGTGCGGAGATAGGCGTAACAACTTATAAGTCTCTCGCACATTTACAAGGCGTGCTAATAAATTTACTTTATGCTAATAATATAGCTTATGAGATTGCTCCAGTAGGTACTTGGCGCCAATATTGTGGTATCAAAGGGCGCAGTCGAGATGACCGTAAGAAAAGTGCATAGCTAAAAGTTCAAGTGTAGTATGGGCAAATGTGCTCACTTGATGAAGCAGAAGCAATTTGTATTGGTAAGTATGCTTGCGCCAGCCACACAAAATAGAGTGAAATGCTTGATTGGGCATAAAAAAAGAGGACACTCGAAAGTGTCCTCTTTTCTCTTACCATTTCTTTATACAATTTTCTAAATTTTCAAACCATTCCATATAATGTTTATGAGTTGCTTCCCATAAACAATCTGCCACCTTTTCTTTCTCACCATTCTCTCCCATTGCTTGAACGATAGAGGTAAACTATTTATGCATCTATTGAGAATGCGCAAGCCTATTCTTAGCATCTGTCATATAAATATCCGCAAGCTATTTGTTGCTATCTTTTAGTTCTTTCGCATATCCAATAAGCATATCACTATCTTTCAAATCATCATAGATAATTTGATAGAGTGTTGTCAATTCTTTCATAAGTGAATTATTACCACATTAGCGTGAGTAAGAGTTCCCGCATTAGTTTCCGTAGCAACAATTTGAAGAGATTGAGAGTTATTTGCGCAACAACAAGAATTATTCACCTAGATGAGTGTATCAAAGGCAATTGAAGTTCCATTATTGGCAACTGGGGTAATTGTAGTCGAACGGGCACAAGCTTGAGCAACTCCATTCACATATAACTAAAGGCTAAACGCCGTGTCTACTGTGTTGCTTCCCGCAATGCCGTCGAAGTGGACAAGATAACGTCCTGGAGTAGATATTGTGATTGTATTATTCTCACCGCTCAATTTTACGCGGCAATCACTAAATTTTTGACGGTCAAAAACTACCGCCGTATTCTAAGCCATTACTTGGCTTGTGTTAGTAAAAACTTCAAACATAGTCCAATCCTCCCTTGTGGAGCGATACATAAGATATTAGCTTACGCGCCAGTGCATCCACCAACGCCAAAGCCGCCATTACAATAGTTCTGAGTGGTCTGATAAGGAGAGCAAGTGATATAGGCCGGGCGAGAAACAGGACGAAGAGCATCGACAAGATAAGAGTTCTGTAGATACTGAGAGTTCTGGAAGTTCGCGTAAAGAAGGTCACGATCACGGTCAGCAAGCTTATCACGAAGCGCCTGCATAGTGTTGTCATTGATGAGCGCGCGAGTAGCTTCTCCTTCAGCATGGATAGCAGTTGTGATGTCGCACGTGTTTTTATACGCATCTGAACGAACCGCATCGATACTGCGATTAGTCTCACAACAACACTGTTGCTGAGCAAAACGGTTTTCAGCTAATCCACTATTTACACCATAAAATCCAGAAGTCATTGCATTCTGTAATCCCATTGCATTCTGGAGATTATCATAGCGAATATTGCCAAAACCAGTCTACATCGCGCCGCTAATGCCGCAAAGAGATTGCTGAATTTCTCGCTGATTGCCGAGAATATCTTGACGGCCAAGACCATCAAAAAGTTCTGCCTGCGTAAGAGCGTTACCGCCGTCTCCATTGTTGAACCAGCGCATAAACATCATCCATACAAAATAAATAAAGGGGTTATTCATCCAGGCCATCATATAGCCATCGTCATCGCGGTCTCTAGTCAGGGCGAGGACATCGCCAGCAGAAAGTCCATCAGCCATTATAGTTTCCTCCATAAAATTATATTATAAGATGAATTACTTCATCTTCTAAATCATCTGTAAGCCAGCTTGGATATCAGTTTCACTAATACCTTGCTGGCGCGCCTAGGCAATTATATTATCCCATTGGGACTAATTCACCATTGGAATATATTGCTTGAAAAGCATTGGATTTATTTGCTATTTTGCTTCATGCCTCCCCGGCATAGTAAATACAGGCATTCCTTTAGCATTAGTTTGACCTTTTACCATATTCCCCATATTTCCCATCTAATTCATCATAAACTGCATAGGATTCATTCACCTTTCAACTCCTTCAATAAATTATCGACTTTTGACTCCAATGATTGGAGCCTTTCATCATATTGGGCTTTATCTTTTTTCTCTTCTTCTACATAGGGTATTAGCTTATAGGCCCAGAACATCGGTTGACCGTTTTGAAGTGACTTAATATATACCAGCCCTTCATTTAGACACAATGCAACACTTAGTCCCGCGCCAGCAGGTATATTAGCCACTTCTAGGGTATTATTTATTGTATAAACATTTCCTTGCGGTTGTGGGAATAATTGCTGTGGTTGAGGCATTGAAAAATTAGTCCCACTCATTTGTGCCATCGCACTATTTCCACTATAAGGATTATAATTGTAACCGGCCATAAAGAAAACCTCCTCTACCGTTCTAATTATAAGTAGACAGATAATTCAGGAAAAAACAGATTTGGATAAAAAGAAGCCCAGGAAGAAATCTTTTTCTTCCTGGGTTTTCCTTATTTTACCACATTAGGCGTTGGTCGTAGCTCGCGCCACCGTTATTTGACATTGAAATACCATCACTACCTATGCGTAATATTTGATTTGGGTTTGCTACATTAGTAAATATAATACCATCATTATCAAACTAAATAGCAGAACTTGACATAAGAGTTAGTTCTTTATTAGATGTAAGGCTCTTCTGGGTAGTTTCATCATTCAACCCGCCAGAAGTAAGAAGCTTGCTCGCGCGCCCATACATCTGTTGATTTAGACTGAATGAATTTGCCGTTGCAGAAAGGGTCTAGAACAAATCATCAAATTTGTTAGAATAATTCTATACTGCAAAGGTAGATGCAGATGCATTATCCAAGTCATAATTTATTTCCGTAAGAATAACACTTTCATGGTATGGTGTGCCATCCTCTTCATAACCAAAATACTCTGTATCTTCTACCCAAGTGCGGTCACCTATACAGAACTTATAATCTTTATACTCTGGTAATGCATAAAGGTCAATTGCAGTAAAGTTGTAGTTGATGCTTGGCTTCGCGCCATCATTACTAACCTTCAAGGCATCTGCATAGTAGCTATTGCTATCAATATAATCACTACTAGTCCAGTTGCCTTCTTGAATATACCGCGCATAACGCTAATTGAATTTACGTTCAAGTTCTTGTTTACGAGCCACAATTCTTGCAAGTTGCTTTTTCGCGGCCGCCAGCTATGCAGAAACACGATTGTATTCTTTGGTAAGACGTTGAAGTGTGGCCTAATCTTCTGCCGTAGATGCGCCGATTGAAGGAGCAACACCTTGTCCTGTAATGGTTGTATCCACGGTAAAAGCAGAAGCATAGCTATAAGCAGAAAGCATTTCTTTCAAGTGGATGACTTGGTAGCTATATCCTGTCGCGCCATTTATTTGCTCGCTCAATTTATCATACTAAGTGTTCAATAAACCAAGTAAACGAAGATAACCTGGGCCATTCTTACCATTAGCTTCAATTACACACTTCATTTCTAGTGGGTCTTGCGCAGATACTTCGCTACTTTCTATTTTATAAAAATCATTATATACTTGCATCTTTTCAAGCAAGCCGACTTGAATGAAATAGTCAAAATTGTAAAGAACGTTCTCTTTACTTATATTATCTTCTGCACTACTAATAGCAACATAGCCATCAGAGGTATAGTTATTTTCACTATAGTCAACATAAAGTTTTGTAACTAAGCTATCTGTCTTTATAGTACGTGAGAGGTTAGTCAAATTTATACCATATGTAAAGCCCACTGGGTTCTCGGCGCCCGCGTAGGATGTAAGTGTTACCCATTTCTTTCTGCGCGGCTCAAGAGTTATCTAATCTGTGTCATCATAAGCAATACTGCCGTCATCATTATGCTCAATAATATACTTGCACCAAACCTCAAAAGTTTCAGCAACCTTTTGAGTAAGGTCAAAACAGTTACTATTTGAACTTTCAAGACTACGATACATTATATAGCTCTCTAATTGAGTAAATGATACGTGAGTATAACGGTCTCCACCATTTTTCCATGTAGGTGGCGCAATAAGAGTATAATTTAGATTTGCAGTATCATAATAGTATAGACCATTAGCATCCTTTATATAAAATCCATCCGTTTCATTGACGGGCGCAGTTCCAACTACAGTAGCAGTATTCTCATTGAGAGTAAAATACTGACGAATAGAATGAACTTGACTACTATTTGCCGATAATCCTTCGGTATTTATTGAAGCTTCATAAAAATTTGTTGGGAAGTTTTCCGTCGCAAGAATGGCTAAATCAATATAAGGACGATAATACTCGTCTCCAGCAGAACCAGATTTTTGATAGTAGGTCTTTGGAGAAGCACTAAGAAAGACAGCCGTAGATACTTGCTCAGAGGCAAAACGGTTATCTGAAACAGTAAATCCAGTAAGCGGTAGAATATAAGTTGTTTTTCCATTTACTATTACAGAAGTAGCTGATGTGCTAGACCATTGTTCCACAGTTATACTACTATCTACTTCGCCAATAATGGCTACCATAGAATTATTTGTGCTACCAGTAAAATAATATCTATATTCAGTTCCTAATGGAAGCTCATTCGCGCCTGTCAACTAATTCAATTTGAAGGTATAGAAGTTATCTCCATTTGTAAAGGCAAATACGGTATTTGTGCCTAAACTGGCAAGTTTAGTTTTTTCACTGCCATAAGTTACGCTATCTATCGTTCCAAAGTAACACGGTTTTTTATCCTAAGTAGATGAATAGGTCATTGCTGTATCTGTAGTAGCAGTCTTTACTCGATAATATAAAGATGGATACTCAGGAGAAGAACCTTTATTGCAATACTGACTAATACTATCAATTATACTATCATTTTCTTTGATAGAAGCTTCAATCCATTCACTAACATTACTCTTTTTAGGAACTTCCGCAGTGAATTTTGTAATAGTAAAATCTGTTAGAGGGTATAGTGCCCAGTCCATTGTGAAAGTAACCAAACTTTGCTGTAGAATTAGGTCACCATCAACCTCAATAAGTCCTTCAGAAAAACAGCCAAAAATCTTTCCTTCTTTATTTAGCTAACTATATGGAATATATACCTTACCACTAGATATAGTACCACTAATGCCAGGATGCAAAATACCATTTTCATCGATAGAGTAGGTTTCATAATTGATGCGTCCATTTTCTACGTTTTTTACATCAGCAGAGTAAACTACTTCTTCACTTGTTTCAGTTAGATTTACTTCCAAGTCTGCCACAGCAGGAACTTTATCACTTCCTGCCTACACATAACGCCATTCAGTATCTTCAAGAATACTTTCCATAAATTCAGGCGCACTTTGGATACCGCTCCCATCACGGTTATCCAAGCTAAATACTTGAGTATATCCAATCTTACTTAGCTCATAAATAGGTAAATACTGGCAAGTGTATGTTTTAGTAAACTACTGATTATGAGTTTCTTGAATATCTTTTATAATAAAATCATACCATTCTCCATCATACCAAAGTTTTACTTTAGCTTCATTGAAGCAATATGGCATGAGGTAGTTTTCTACACGCTAACCTGTTTGATTATCAATATATGCTCCATAGAGGGAGAAAGTAAGCGTCAACTCACCATATACGGTCTATTTGAACTTGATATTGAAGGCGCGACCCTAATCTTCCATGGTGTCCGCGCCAAGAGTTACCAAACGTATTTCTTCCCATCTACTGTTTTCTTCATTGAATTGGTCTTCCCATATTTCAATTTTATAAGGTACTTTACGAATAGTCTGCTCATATTCATTAGCATATTCTAATTCACTCTGCCATAGAGCGAAGATAGGAATTGGTTCTGGACTTTCTACCCCCGTTGTATTATCTTGGAGTATTGGTAAGTTTTCTTCTTGCGAGCGCGCAGACCATATCTAAAAGCGATAGCCCGCGCGCGTTGGAGCCGATGGTTTTGATAAATCGCTTTGCGCTGAAAGTAAAGTTCTCTAGCATGGACTTTCTTGCCAAACTGGGTATAAAGTAAGACTGTCTCCATCATTCGGTAGTTTACCTAGCTAATATCCATCAGGCAAAACTATACCACCTGACGTATCTGTCCACCCTAAAAAATGATAAGATTTATAGCCATCAATATACTTCAAATCACTTGTGGAACTTAGATCGCCACCTTGAGGATAAAGTTTTACTAGAATTGCATTTACAACTTTATCTGGCTCACGACTGGGATTGGGGATATCATCAATATAGTTTCCTTGTAGAACATAAGAACTTGTATTATCAAGCACAAGAGATAAATTAGCATTACCACTATATAGGTCGCCAGCATTATAAATGGCATTATCTTCTGCCTGTGAAACCCATTTTGCAATCGGACGATAGTAGTATTTCTTTTGGAAAGTTTGGGTTCCATTTACGTTGGTATATATAGAGTAAGTTTCTTCCTTTAGGCGCGAAGTATTTCGAATTGTATATCCCTAGTCAACATACTTTATACCAGATTCTTGGTCTTTTACTAATGCGCCATTCTCATTTTTATAGTAATAGTCTATAATAAATTGTTGAAGATAATCAACATAAATTGTAAGATAAGGCTCTGCGTCTGTAAGTTTACCGAGCACTTTATCTACATTTATATTATATCGCACTCTGGGCACTCTATTTTTTTTCGCCTACTCGGTTGTAATGTTTGTAACATTACCTAAAATTTCATTTGTATCTTCATCGAGACTATAATATAATATCGATTTGGCTGTAGACGCAGTAATCTTTTCACCATCAACGATAACCCAGGTGCCAGTAGTGCTATCATATGTTTGTATGCCAGTTTGTATATAATATGTATATGCCATTTGGCACCTCCTTAGTAGTATTTATATAGATAATCGATACTCACTTTACTAATAGGCTTGTCACAACTCAACTACATATAAGACATATCATCTTTGTTTTCTGAAAGTGGAATTTTTGAAAAGTCTCCGCGCAAAGCATGGTTCGCAATAACTCTATCTGAAACTTTCTATTCTACTTCACCATTGGCTGTAACTGTATATATGCGCGAGGCAAAAAGTAATCTTTTCTTTGTGTCTAGTGAAAAATTGATGCCTACCATTATGGCATTAGTATCAACATTCTTCATTGCCTTTTTGAGTAAATTTGAAGCAACTGAAAAGTCAATAGCATTTTCAACAATTGTCACATCATTATGAGTCAGTGTGATTTTGATTTCCTAGCTAGTAGTTTCCGCATCAGACAATGTAAAATTCAATATATAATCTACAGGTAAATCTCCTGCGTTATATAGTGTAATTAGCCCGTTATATGCATTTGTACTAAGCTCATTATCTTCTTGATAAGTATCAATGGTATATTGCTTAGTAGACTGGCGTGGTTGTAATCTACTTGCTAATGCCCATTCACGCACATTTTCACTATATAAACTCACTGGCTGAAGTCCTGTTTCACCATATACACCATAAGAACTTAACCATTTAGAAACAGAATATCCATATGGATCATAACATACAAAAGTAATTGTACTTTCTCCCTTATATATCCGTTCATCTACATCTTCTTCAAAAGGCACGAACTATATGGCTGGCGCGGTTTGAATTTTTGCATAGTATTGAATATAAGGCGTCTCGTCAAGAATGAGTGGCTTGATGCCACAATTCAACCAGCGCTTTAACTAATGAAACTCTGTCTCCGTTACACTATCAAAAGCAACCTATAATGTAATAACTCGTTGCGTCATTTGTGTTCCAAAATAGTGCGTTCCATCCTGACCTGGCACAGATTGTGTCAAGTCTTGAAAGGTCGGGGACAGACCTCGTGAGTATCTGTCCCCATTAGCGACGCTAAACAGGCCAAATTGAGAGGAATGTATGCCATTATATACAAAGCCTGTATAGTCGTCTTTCTAGTAAATATTTCTCATTTTATTTCCTCCCTTGTGTTTAGCGTCTACGATTGAGTAATGTTACATTACGGAATTGCGCGCTATTTACAATTTCTTGTTTGACTTTATTGATGGCTTGGTCAATGTCATAGTCCGCGCCAATTGAACCAATATCAATATTGATTTCACAATTATTTCCTGCTTCTACGTTAGAAGAGGGGAATTTACCAGAAATCATTTTTGCAAGATTAGCAGTAAATGAAGCAATCATAGCAGTTTGATTGGCATTGAGGAATGCTTCTGGTTTACCAGGAGTGCCATCAACCCAAGCGGGGCCAGTATAATTTACAAGACCGCCCGTGGCATATTTTTTAGCCTTATTAGTTGCATTATCATCTGCCATATCTTGAGCCGTATTGGTCCGCGCGAAGAACTATTCAAGAATTGAAGGCAGTGTCGTCTCCATTGCGTGTGCCACATGGGCTTCATCATTTTGAGGAATATCGCCAATAGTCCAGACAAGACTTTCCGTCTATTTAGTAAGCGCATCTGTAACCATCTTAGATATATACTCGCTAGACGAAGTAATACCTTCATTCAACTTTTCAAGATAGCTCTTTGACCCAGCAATATTTGTAGCCTACTCTTCATCCATCTTCTCGCGTTCTGCATTAGAAGCATTACGCCAATCCTCGCCCATATGAATGGCATCGAGAATAGCCTACTCGCCTTGCGCAATGGTTTGCTCTGCGCGCTCAATGTATATACGATTTTCAACATTACTGTCAATTTGCTTCTACATTGCATCAAGAATATCTTGATGGCGCTCAGCATCTTTATCCATTTGCTTTTCAAGAGTGTCAAGAATATTGTCCACATTCTAATCGGCCAAATCTTGCTGGTCAGAATTTATTTCTTCTTGAAGTTCTGCAATATCATTTACATAGCGACCAGAACTATCACGCTGGAGTAAGGCAAGACGATTTTGCTTTTTCTGAAGGTCCTCAAAACTATTCGCACGTTCGCGCGCCTTGCGTTCTTCTTCAATATTGTTACGCACGCTTTCAAGATAACGTTGGTCTTGCTCTTCAAGTTTTTCGTAGAACTCTTGACGGTCCTCAAGCTATTTCTCATCAAGCTCTTGGAATACGTCCGCAATATCATTAGTGAGGTCAATAAAGCTATCACGCCAACCTTCCCAAAGTTCTTTTAGCTCTTTCTTATAGTCATTGATTTCATCAGTAAGGTCTTTTTGACGGCCAAGGACATCATCATAAGCATCAATCCATTCATCAAGTTCTTCGGTGATGTCGCCAGTAGATGCCCAATACTCTTCGGTCAGGCGAAGAGAGCCATCAATGGATACTTCAATGTATTTGGCGTATTTGGATTGAGCTTCTTTTTGAAGACGTTCGAGTTCGGAGTTGACGTGGTTGAGGTAGGATTGGTTGGAGCCAAGAAGGGTTTTGTAATAATCTTCTTGGGATTTGGTATTGTTAAAGATATCTACGGGTTTAGTGAGGAGTTCTTGAACGTCTTGGAGAGATTCGAGACGTTTTTTGTAGTCGTCTACGGTTTTGATGTAGTTGTAGAAGGGGTCTTGTTTGGGTTTGGTGGGAGTTTTGCCTCCACCGCCACCGCCACCGCCAGTCTTTTTTGGCGCGCTGTTACCAGTATTTCCTTTCGATACACCAGCAATTTTAGGCACATAAAAGGTTTCTGTAATGTCGCCCTAGCCTTCTAATGTATAAGATGTCCCAGTTATACCATCAGTAATTGGAATAGGACCAATTTTAAGTGTACCTTTGTGGGTCTATGGCTCCGTTACCATTTCACCATTGTCATCCATTTCATAGTGAATAACAAGTCCGTTCTCGGCCGCATAAGACTATAACTCTGAATAGGAAATTATTCCTTCATTAAGCATGGCCTAAAAATTATTTATCATATCATCTGGACTAAAACTTAATCCATTTAATTTTTCATCCATTTCTCCAACCTGATAAATAATTCCTTCTTCCATTACATCAGACAATTTATTAAAACCTTCAATTGTTTCATCAATAACGCCATTAGAAAAATCTCCATCCAAGTCTTTCATTCCAGCTTTCCAGACATTTATACTCTAAGTTGCATCTTTAATCTATTTTTCAAAATCAGAACCAACAATTTTTCCAAGTCGTTTGAATGCCTACTCATCACCCTTTGCAAGTTTTGGCAAAAGCTCTAAGACTTCTCCCATATCTTCTAAAGGTAATGTCCAATCATCCGGTAAGTGGAACATATTCCGTAGCGTATTTTGCATTTCAGTATAAGTATCGACTTGCTCTTGAGTCATCTTACTAGCATCTGCACCAGCTAATACTGATGTCCATGTTTCATAGCTATCAGTAATTTTATTGAGTCCATCACTTATAAGAATAGCATTAGTTGCAATATTTGCAGCCCAAGGGTCAGAAATTTCTTCTCCCATATTCTAAGAATAACTTCTCTAATAATAGTCAATACTAGAAGAAGCTTTATCTTTATCAATATCATAATCAGTATTCATTGTTTCGGCTAAAACTTTTCTTCTATTCATTTTACTAGCTTCAAGCTATTCTTTTATATTTCTTACATCTTCTTCAAAATCGCCATCAGCTAAATTGATTTCTCCCATTAGCCAGCGTCCTAAAAACATTGTTAGAGCATCTTGATTATCAAGTAAATACTATGTCATTTCAGGAGAGAGGTTCTATAACAAAACTGCCAAATCTTCTGCTGTCGATCTAGATTGAGAAAAATTCACCTTTGAACCGTCAGATAATTCTGCTATCATATTAGGTGCCTAAGAAGCCATCTTGCTTCCTAATAATTTATATTGTTCAATATCAAAGTAATCTTCTCCATAAAGGGAATTTGCAAAATCTTGCGTTCCCATTTGAACAAAACTATCCCAATCCATAGTGTCAGCAAGGCCAAGTGCAGATAAGATAATCTCCTATTTATCAGAATTATTATTTCCATAAGCAATAATAGCATCATAAAAAGCTTTAATATAAGATAATCCCTAATTATAACCCATTTCTTGAATTTTACTTATATCTAACGCACTAAAAATATTTGCAAAAGTAAAGGTTTTATCACTATAGCCTTCAACAGCTAATCTTGCACTGCTCTAAAGGAGAGAAACATAATCAGCGGCCTATTGCTAAACTTGCATTTCATAGTTAGTCAGAGCCGTACCAGACATACTAGTAATTTTCATATTTTTAATTGAACTTTCTATAAATTTTTGCTATGCGTCTGTCAGGTTTAAATATCCATCCACTCCAGGAAGCATAGAAATCCACAAATCTTTCATTTCATCTTGTTGCTTTTTCATATTATCTTCAACAAGATCGATTTGACGTCCATAATCACCAGTAACAGTTTTACATTTATTCGTTATTGTCTATAAAACCCATAAGGCAGTGCCCTAATCTTCAATACTAGCTCCACTTTCTCGAATAGCTTTTTCAAATTTCCACTACTCATTAGTCAACTCTTCTATAGTAGTACTATAATCCCCAGCCCCAGAAAGTTTGCGGAATAACTCAAATTTTTCGCCAGCAACTCTCCGAGTATCTCCTAATAAGGACTCATATTCTCTATTTCTATTAGTTCCTTGAGGATTAAACATAGCAAGTGTCTAATTCTCAAAAGTATACCTACTTTTTTGTAATTCATCTCTTTCCTAATAATACAAATTATTCTAGGCCGCGGCGTCTTCATAAAAAGTATCATTTGCATCTACAGCTATACGAATAGCATTCAATCTTATAGATTCTTTCTAAGATTCAATTAACTTATCTAGAGCTTCTTTCTAATTTGCTACTGCCGCGGCATTAGAATTATAACCTTCGGCAATGCTAGGATTTAAAGCTACAATAGCATTGGAAATTTCAAGATAACGACTATACTATTCTGATGTTAGCCCAACATTCTAGCCATATTTGTCAACCCCAGCTAATAATGTCTTAAAATCACTCATCCCATTAACAGTATTGCCCTGTTCATCCTTTACGCCCTCTTTATAAGAGTATAAATCAGACAAAGACTTTTTTGTATCAGTAATTTCACTATTAATATCTTTTAAATCCTATAATGTATCCTAAAATTCCTAAGCTTTTTCTTTAGTGGTTTTAATCACTTTCGCTATTCCATAAATTGCTGCTGCTATTAATGCTAGTGCTGCAATAACTATTGCAGCCTTCCCACCAAAAGCAAGACTTTTCCAAAATCCTATAGCAGTTTTATTAGCTCCAGCCATAGCTGTATTTAATCCCTTTACTGCACCAGTAGTCCCTTTTAGTGTATTGATAATATTCCCTAATCCACTAGTCTTCCATTGGTCTTTAATTGTTGGTAAATTATTTGTAATTCCTAATGCATTCAGAATACTTCCCGCGCCGCCTGTGCCATAACGTAAGGCGCCAAAGAGCAATAACGTTTTAGAAATAGTGTTACCAGCAGGACCCAAGGAACTTGTAATATCATTAATTAAATTTAAAATTTTCGTTAAAGCATCAATGCCAAATTTAATAACATCCTAATTCAAAACACCCGTAGTAAATTCTGTCCAAGCATTAGATAAATTATTCAACTTACTTTGTAAGCTATCTAATGTTTTATTAAACTATTCCTATGAAGCTCCTTCACTATCCATAGCATAACCCAGCGTTTCTTGCAATCCTTCATAATCATTCATCATGGCTAAGAAACGGCTTTGCTGGCGTGAGCCTGCTGCCTAAGTTGCAATATATCTCTACTGCATAGTATCCAGGCTATTCCAACGAGAAGCAAGCTCAATAAATACATCATCTAAATCACGCATCTAGCCTGTTGTGTCACGCAATGCAACACCAGCAGTTTTCAGTGCAGTTTCAATATTATTTACATCTATTTCAGTACCTTCTTCATCAGTACCAGTAATTTCTCCTTGCGAAATTAGCTTTTTGACCTCTGCAAATCTTGCAATAACTGTCTTTAACGCAGTACCAGCAGTTTCAGGAGCTTCTCGTGTTGTAGCAATAATCTACGTCAAGAACGCGGCAGTAGTCTCCAATTCCATACCAGTGCTATGGGCAATTGAGGCTACTTTACTCATAGCAATAGATATTTCTTCTGTATCTGCTGCCGTCTTCGCTGCAAGGTTAGAATATACATCGTTGATATGAGCCAAGTCTTGATAAGCCAGTCCAAATCCCTTGACAGCCGCAGTCGCATAGTCAGTGGCCGCTGCATAATCAATATTTGAAATACGAGCCATTTTCAATGTTTCATTTGCAGCCGCCATTACTTCTGCATCAGTAAGACCCTACTGGTAATACAACTGCGCAACTTCATAAGAACCTTTGATTGTAGAACCTGTAGCTTGTGCCATTGCCGTATATGCGTCAATCTAGTTCCACAAATCTTTAGTTGTATAATCAGTAACTACAGCAATGTTATTCATTGCTTCATCAAGTTTTTTTACTGACGAGAATGCGCTCCGTACAACCTTAGTAAATGTACGAATGATACCAGCCATTGTGCCAAACTATGCAAAACGAGAAATTACTTGACCAAGTTCTTCTTTTTGACGAGCAAGCGAATCTGTAGCTCCTTTAATGTTGCCAGTTAAGGAACCAGCTTTTTGGCCAGCTTCTCCCATAGCATTAGCAAAATCTCGATAATATGCTGCGGCAGCCTATATTTGTGCCTGCTGTTCTTGGCTAAGTCGATTTGTAGCTTCGCCTAATTTTTCATTAGTGCCTTGAATCTATGACTATACAGAAGAACCAAAAGCTTCATCAATAGCGGCTTTAAATGCTTTTAATGCCTCTGCTTGCTTTGTGAGTTTTTCAATATTCTATACATTCGAACCCTCAGTTTGAGCTTTAGTAATATCAGCATTTAATTTTTGAATTTTTTTAGTAATTTGTTCATCAAATTTGCTAATATCTAAATTTCCAGCAGTTAATCCTTCTATAAGTTTATTAAAAGGGCTCTCAATACCAAGATTTGCAGCTTCTTGCCCAAAAGTAGATAATTTAGCTTTTAATTCATCAATTTTCTACTGAGCAATTGTGCCAGAATTGATGAGGTCTTGGAAAGCACCGTTCTCTCCCATTCTAGCTTGGAAAGCGCGTCCAAATCCGCTCCAAGCCTAAGCAGAAATATTCTCAGGCCGCGCAGTGTTCTAATAAGTATTCCAAACTGCTGCAAGCTACTCTTTTAGTTTCCCTGCATCTTTAGGAGTAAAATTGATTAAAGTTGTTTTTACTTCTTCAAGCTGTGTTTTAAAAAGTTTTAAATTTTTATTGTCTCCAATTTTCCCAATCAAAGAAGAAAAAATATCATTTTTCTTAGCTTGAGAAGCTGACGAAGACGAAAAACTGTCTAAATCAGCTTTTACTCCATCTAATTCCTATTTAATTTTATCACGAAATCCTTCTAAAGAAGTTTTCTAGGCTTCTTTTCCAGAAACGGTATCTGCAATTTTCTACTATAAATTTTTAATGCTACCTGCAATAGAATTACTGGCTATATCAATATTATTTTGTAACTTTTTAAAATTCTCTTGAGCTTTTTCTAAATCTTGTGTGCCAAGAGCATTCACCAAATCAGAATAACCACTAATTGTTTTTGTATAACCACTGTTTGCCAAAGTAGCCTAAGCTTCTTTTGCCTATTCTACAGCACGAGTATATTTATTAGATAAAACCTATGATAACCCTTCAATATCCTATCTGGCTTTTACAAGTTCAGGAGTATTCATGTCGATAATAAAATTTTTATCGCCGACTTTATTTAAACTATGATTCAAATTAGCTATCGCTTTATTAACATCCTAACTTGCACGTCCAATATTTTTTAACTATTCAACAGTAGTTTTCCCGCCAGCAGCATTTTCTCCTGCTACCTATAATTTCTCAAAAGCTTTGTTTAAATCTGAGAAACTTTTTGTAATATCCGCAGTGGCGTTTTTGTCTAATTTAAAATTTTGAAATTGCGCGAATAACTATTGAAACTATTTCTAAGCTTCACTTACATCAGCCTTTACTTTCGCAACAATCTCTAACGTATTCTGTGCCATAATTCACCACCCAATAAAAATGACGGTATTGCCATTAGCCAATACCGTCAAAAATCACTATCTATATCATCAGACAATATAGTAAGACTACACACCGTCTTATTCCCTTTTGTCCCAACCGGATAGCCTTCGCCTTGAAAAGTCCCAATAATAGGTTCCGCGTTAGCTCCCAATCTTGCTGATATACCAGTTTTCAACTTTAGTCTCGGTATTGTAATCAATCCCGTTACAATATGTCCAGTATTATCATCCTTTAATCTCGTTTTACCCTCCAAGCGCAAATAACCATTAGTTATTCCAAGCCCACTTTGGAGATAAACAATATCTTCTTGATACTCATAATAATAGTCACATACATATTCCTCATATGTAACTAAACCCTTTATTTTTTGCCCTTCAAGAACAAAATCCTTTACGCGGGAGCCATCTTTTTTATACACAAATAACTTTTGAGGTACAAATTGAAGATTTATAACCCCTTCATCATCTGCTTCTAGAGTTTCTGTTTTAGGAACCAATTTCTTTTCTGGCATAGCCTACTGGTTAATACTACTATTCATAAGAAAAGCTAACTAAGTTTTAGAAAAAACTCCTTGAGAAAAAGTAAGCGACACGCTATTCATATTTTCCCAAGTAACTAATTCTCTATTATCATAACCGCCTTTCGCGGCGACATATGAATAACGTCCGTTCAATTGCGCGATTTGGAGCCGTCCAAATCTAACTACGACTTCTCCTTCATCATAATGCTTCCCATTTATAGTAGTTTCAAAGGTTGTCCGTAAAACTACGTCATAGAGTTCTTTGGCACCAAATAATTGTTCACTCATGTGCTAAAGCCTCCTTTCTCATATATAAGTGGATTTTTATACATATAGTTCCTACATTTTTGTTGAGCCCGCGCAATCAAATCAATAAAAAAGAGAGGGATTTCTCCCTCTCTAATATGTTATATAAATTACACCTTGTACTGAATAAGGTCCATCATCTTGCCATCGCTATTACGAAGAACAGTGAGGTTGAGATTGAAGGTAGAAGGATCACCATCAGCCTGAAGAGTAATGGTATTCTCAGCAGAAACCTTAGCCTTGTAAATTACGAACTGGAAGACATCTACATTCACATAGAGCGTTACCTCTATGCCGTTTATAACTGCTCATACTTTCATATGAGATTAGACTATATCTTCACCCTCTAAAAAAGAGGGGCGCAACATTTCGGGAAACTTTATCCCTACGTCTTTCGACTAGTCGTTGAGCTTGGAAGATTATAATATTCAAAATCAAGTTCGTCCTCATAAGAGAAAATATATTCTCCAACACGTTTTCTACTTTGATTTTTATTTGCACAACTCGCACAAGTCCCCATCGGCAAACCATAAAACCTATCTGCATTGCGCGCGCCCTCAAATTCTTTTATTATATTACCTTGTAAATCAAATTGATAAATGTGTTTTCTATGAGATTTTTTATCTGGAAGAATTACTAAAGGCTCATCTTTATAAGTCCAGTAGTAACCATGTGCTTGCTTGCATCTCCCAGATAAGACATTCAAAATCGCACTAATATGACACCCGTTTGCATCTGCCGCAGCCTGTATAGAGGGAAAAGATTTTATCTTTTCACCCTTCAAATTATACTGGTCAACAGCTTTATTGTTGTGTTGCCCTTGCCCGCCTTTGTCGATATTATATCCATTGGGAACTAAGCTATTTTCTTTTTCAATCCAATATCTTTCTTTTTCATCAATTTCATCATCATTTACTTCTTCAAGAATTTTACAAGTAAAATTTTGCAACCCTTTAAAATATTGGATCGCATTCCAAAAGCAAGGAGAGCCAATATAACCAGTGCCATATTCATCTTTACGTCTTTTTTCTAAACTTGTTCTTGTTTGCCCCACATATTTTTTACCATTCGGAGCAGTATACATATAAATATATGCCATATTATAATCCTCCATAGTTGCTGATTCTCCATTGTTACATCTAATTAGTTCTTAGAACATTCACGCTTGTTGTGACCAACTACGTTGTAGTCTAATTAGCTTTAGGAATTTCCAGCATTTAATTGCGTTTAATCGAGTAGCTTACGCTACAAGTGAGCTATTCCAAGTTAACTCATCCTCGCCACTCGCTTCACTACGGCTATAAGTGTCGCCAACAACACGATAAGTGCCAGGGAAGTGCGCCGCGTCGATTGTAATGGTCTTGCCATTACCTTCAGCGACATCTACAACATACACGCCAATAAAGCGCTCACCAGCCTTGGCCTGAGTGTCAGCAGCAACTTTGCCATCCTCAGCGGTTTTTGCATCAGCCTTATACCATTCCACAGCGATAAGATTTTCTCCAGCAGCCGCAATCTCTTCCGCAGTAGCAACACGATATGTTCCATCTTCCTGCTTGATAAGCTTCTGAGGAAGCGCAGTATTATCCGCAGTATTCAAGTAGTTGATGGTCTTCTTTATTTTCTTAGCTGTAGTATCAATTGTGCTCTTTGCGCCGCTAAACATAAGTGACATGGACTTGGGGGAGAACAACGCATCTTCAAGAGTAACATTGATTTCCTTACCATAATCCCAACTTACAAGCTTAGCATTACCCTTACCACCAGTAGCATCGGCAGTAGAAGCAGTCTGCTCAATCGTTGAAACCTTCAGTGTGTCAAGATAAAGTACGGGAAAATCAGGCTCACCGTACTCATTGAGGTGCCAGAATGTTACGTCAGCAACCTCTTTAATCATTTACATTCAGCAGTTTCCCAAACTGCCCGTCAAATGACAGCTTACAATTTCTTGCAAGATTAGACTATATCTTCATCCTTATTTAGGATGTCTCGCACAGTCGAGTAGGATTTTACTCGCTCTTAGTCGTTGAACCTTCTTTCTTTTTCCAGAAGAAGCCACCGCTTAGTCCTTTTCCTCTGGTAATTACTTTTTTTATTCCAGCACCACTTGCTAGCCCAATCGCTCGTGCGGCCTCAGCTAAAGAAGTATATTCTGCAATTTTCTCTCCTGTAGTGGCATCAATTTGTTCTACTGAGATTGGCTCTTTAGAACTTCTTTTAACAGGCATCTTATCATATTTTATGCTATCAAAGCGATAATTTTTTACAGAAAAAGCAGTACCATTCAAACATTTTCTAATGCTACTTTCTGCAACAGATAAAAACCTTGAAGCTTCCTGTATAGATATAAAATCTTGAATAAATACACCATCCATATCATAAACATAAACTTTATGATAGTTCGCGCGCGCCAACTATTTTATATCATAAAATTCTACATAACTGGTTAAAAAAATAATATTATGTGCTTGCTTTCTTCCATCATTATGTAAAATTGCAGAAATGGTTTCAATGGGTACGTCGGTAAATAAAGAAGCCTCTGTTACACTATTATAACGTTCTAAAAATTCTCCGTTCTATGCAGAATAAGTATAAACAGGAACTTTCTTTCCACCTTCACCGCCACTTGATAAATTATATCCATTAGGAGATAAAGTATGATATAGCTAAATGAAATTCTATTCCGCTTCATTTAGCTTTTCAATTGGAAGTTCAGCTAATATAAATACTTCAAAATTAGGCCAACCATATTTCTATATAGCTTTCCAAAATAAAGAACATTTTTTATAGCCAATTCCAGTAGAAATACTTTTTGCTCTACTATATAAACTTCCCATTGTTTGTCCTATATAGCTTTTTCCAGAGGGACTAGTATATTTATAAATATACCCATATCCTTTCATTGGGGGAATAAAAAAAGTTTTTTGAAAGCTTGGCTGCTGATTGTCCATTTTAAAACCTCCTTAGATTTACTATCTAACTGATTTTTTAACTTTCACATTTGCTTTACACTATGTTGTAGTTCAGTTAGCTTTAGGATGTTCCAGCAATTCACGAGATTGTCATCTAAAAGATTACTCTTTTAGCGTGGCATTATCTACCATAACGATCTAATATAGACGCCATAAGTAATGACCTCCTATATTTAAGATTTAATTTTAAAGCTCAGCTATCTAAGTCTCGAATCCAATAAGTCTGTTCCTTGCCTTCACTCTATGCTCCAGCAAGCATCGCAGCGGTGCGTGTCTCATACGCATCCTTTTCGGTATATCTATCTATAAGCGACTTAGTCGCTGCATAAGTAATTTCACCAACATTAGATGGGTTTAGTCCAGTATTCATACAGCATACCGAAGTAAGTAAAGTAAGTAATTCTTGTGGTGCTTTATGCTACTTAGCTTTTATTCTATCTCTTTTACGAGATAAGGCTTTCATACGTCGAATACGTGGATTTTCATTTTCTTTAGGCTTTTCTTCTAATTTATTACCTATGGCCGCGCGAATTACATTTTGAAAACCAAAAAAATTTTCTTCTGTAATAATGCGCTTTTCAGTTACTTCTCCAAATACTATACCGCCAATCTCTGGTAATAGTCTGATATCCATATGAGTAAAAAACTTCAAAATTTCACAAATATGTCCTTTCATTGGAGGATATAAAGTAGCCTAAAGAAATAGTTGCTAAAAAGGAGTCGGATTTTGGTCTAACTTCGCGTCAGCTAACTAATCATCTATGTCGTCTTGGGTTTGTGTCAAAAGAGACGTAAGCACCATAAATTTCTAATATCCAAATGCAATTATGTCTTTATTGAAAGGCGGATATACCAAGCAAATATCCTAAAAGTTTATTGGATAACCTATGAATGCTTCTTCAATCATTATGCAAATTGAGTAATGTTGAAATCTATATAATAACTAGTCATTTGTTCTGTAACCATGTTCAAAACAAAATCACTACAATTGATGGTCCCTAGCCCATTTATATTCTTATCTTCTAAGCTATTTTGCAATTCGCCAAGGATAAGATACGGGCGCAAATTATCACTTTTTATAATCCACTAGGTTTGCGGAACATAGATATAAATACGAATAAGTATATCTGTGAACTCATCGTTCTTTCCGCGCCGACCATGTTGTACCATTGGGATAACAACGCTATAATCTTTTTCAGCAGGATTATATTGCGGATTTATTGTAATTTGCTTACCATAAAGAATTGTAGTATCAGAGATATCCTCTCCATTCAAGGGGTCTTTATCGGTATAATATAATAACTTACAAAGATTCTAATTAGCAAGTAAACGCTTAATTATTTTCTGTAAGTTTTGCCCCATCTCTCCTAGATTTCTTACTCCCATTACTCATTACCTCCTGTAAGCCAGAAAGTATCATCACCAGTTTCACCAACAATATCAACTGGCGTGGTATCTCGCACCATTGTCTCTTTCAAACTAAAATATTCAACCCCAGGTGTAGAGCTCAAATCATAACCAGTTACAATATACCCCTCTTCATCAATAACGAGATAGTCTTCTCGCTTCAAATCTCTAGTGGTTGGCATAATAATATGAGTTTCCTTATCTGGGTCTTGATAATTGGGGTTCTTTGCTGTAGAACGAATTACATCATAAATAATACGGTCCATTTTTCCATAAAAGTATCCCCAACTTTCGTGTTGCGCGCCCGCCCTATCTTTCCACTGAATAAGATGGGTCAGTTTTAGCACCATATACTTATTATAACCTTTTGATTGTGTCTCGCGCAAAAACAAAATCATCCAGCGATTTTCGCTATGCTTTCCAGAAATTAGAAAAATCGTACCACCAGGATACTTCTTATCCAAATCTAAAAGCAACCATTGAGTAGTTTCTGTCTCATCTTGCTTATTTGGTTCAAGAGTCCCAGAAAGCTTATTACCTTCTTCATCCTCAAATTCAACCCTATAAGTAGACATAGACTTATATCTCATCCAGTCAGCTTCGCGCTAACCTTGTACTCGTGAAGCAAAATCAGTCCCGTATCTATTTAGACGTTTCAAATAAACTTCATCATAATAATTCATTTTATCTTTGATAAAAGTCCCATGCATTCAAAAATTATGCTACGAAAATATTCATATCTCACATAGCGCAACTAATTCATATTATGGGACAATTTATAATAATTTATAGACCTATGGGAGCTATCAAAACCACCTAATTCAATCAATAGGCTATCGAGAAATTTTTCCCATTCTCCCTGTTTCTCAAATTCACAAAGAAGTCCAAATAATTTATTACGAAACTAATTTATATACCCATCCCATACTGTCTTTTCATCAAGTTGTTCCATATCAATTACCTGCCATATTGCGGAAAGGCCACGGCTTTTCGTCCACAGAACGGTAATAATTAGCTTCCAGTTTGCGGGCGCGCGTCCATTCCTTATCAAGTAATTTGGTAAACTTGTCAATAAGATTTGCTTGAGAAAAGTCAGCTTCACTATACAGTGGCTTCAAATGTTGCCACGTCAAAATACATCTATCTAACCACTCAATTTTCATATATGTAGCAATAATCTGAATTTCAGTGGTATTCAGAGTATTGGTAAAACCATCATCATCTCTTGTAAGAGAAGTTCGGGGGAACTTGAAATGCACAATCCCATCTTCAAGTAGTTGGCGCATATCTGCGGCAACCATATCAGGATCATCCCAGGTCTGCCATTCATCGTCGAGAATTTTCGAAGTGAATGCATCATACACTTGTGAATAAGGAGTGCTCATATTACTCCTCCTTCATTCGAAGGTCAAAAGAAATCTCCTTATCAATATCTACTCCAAGAATTTTCTTGATAAAAGCAATTTTATCGCCATCGCGCACACGCATATCTACAGCCATATCAACTAACTACATTTGCTGTTCACGAGGCATAGCCAAAAACTTTTCTTCAAAGTCAGCTTGCTTATCAAAATTCAACATATACTTCAAATCACCGTCAGAATATACTTTATGATTTACGGGAACTTTTGTATCCTCTGGTTCAAGACCAAGTGCTTTGGCGGCCGTGAGGTCATCAATATGAAGTATACCTTGATTTATCATATTCATAAAGCCCTCATCAAAAATTGCTTCTTCAAGGACTTCAAAAGGAATAGGGATTGTTTGTCCTTTCTTTGACCAATTACGCACAAAATTGCGATTTGGAACTGTAAGTCCCACATGACCAGTGCACTGACTGGAAACTTTTACTTTATATTCAGCATCCATTATAATTCTCTCCTTTTGCTCCGGTTGGGGAGGTTAATAACCTCCCCACCTATATATTATAAATTAGTTATACCCTAAATTAGAAACCGTAGGGCTGGGCAGAAGTATCGGCAATGCCGGTATTCTGGTAAATACCCCAGTTATTGAAAGTATGAATGGCAGCGCCCATCTTCTTGTAGAAGTTGACTTCCATGGATTGATCACGGTTGTCAGCAAGCCACATCTGGGTATCACCCTCAAATACAAACTTAACAACCTTCTCACGGCCAGCGGGAAAGACATAAGCAAATTGAGGATTAATCCAAGTAGAAGTATTGCTCTCATCGACAAATCCCTGAGGAATTTCAACAATCGGGCAACCACGGAAGATACGGATACGGCCAAGATTGTGAATACTCTCGATGTCATCAGGAGAGTAGATACCCTGTGCAACACCAGCAATCGGAGGAACAATCGCATCAGGACCCATAGCAGCGATAAACTCAGGAGCCGCAAAGATAACAGCGCCATCACCATACATCTTCACAGTGTTGACGAGCTTCTGAAGGTTCGCAGCGTTGAAAGCACTATCAATATACTGATTCGCGGCAGGACGCTTGACATTATTCAAGCTACCCATCAAGCAACGAGCAACTTCAATGTAGGCCGCATCTTCAAGACCTTCAACAATAATCTCCATAATATCGGCCATGCTTTCAGCGCCATCAAGAAAACGTTCAAAATCAATCGTACCGGCAGAGCCAACAGCCTTCGCACTGACTTCATACTCTTCAGCATCAAGACGGAAGGTTTCATATACGCCAGAAAGACCAACGCGAGTTACAAAGCTCTTCGCGCGATTCTTACCAAGCTTTTTGCGGAAGAGGGCCTTGGTTCCCTGGGGAACAGACTTGATTTCCGCGAAAGAACCCATACGAGCGATAACTTTGGGAGGAACAACCTCATCCGCAGTCTCAATCATAATCTGGAAAATATCATATTGATTACGACGGAACTCATTGATAGAACTGCACATCGCGGCCATTTCGCCACGAAGAGCATCATTTACATTCTTCTCACTAAAATTAGCAGGAGCAGTACCCTTGGCTGCATGAAGAGCTAATTCTTTGATTTCAGCAATAGTAGCCATTATATTTACCTCCTCCTTAGATTAACCAATAACCTGGAACTTCACGCCAGGCTCGCCGTTAGGCATGGTATAGAACTTGACGGCCTTGAGCACAGGACCAAAGGCAGGCTTTTCCTTCGAGAGGCAGATACGGCCAGAAGCATCGGCGCCACCATAAACAGCAGTCTCGCCAAGCTTGCCAAGAGCCTCTTCAAGAGCATTCTGGGTAGTATAATCTGTCTCATTATAGCAAAGGCAGTTTGTGGTAAAAAGATCTCCCACAGAAAGATAACCCATGCGAGGATAGAAGCCATCTTCAGGACGGAGGCAGAAGTTCTTCAGACCCGTCTTGCGCTCGTCATACATATGCTCAGCAGTATAATTCAGAGCAATTGGAAGAGAGCCATCAACAGGAAGCTTGATAAGACCATTGGCCTTGTCAACGGCAAGAAGCATACCATTTTCGGCAGGGGCTTCACTAAAGCCTTCATCTAACGCACACTGGGCCTCAATATGACCATCGCGGCGGAAGGCAACGTTATTCAACTCTAACTGAGAGTAGAGATCGATTTCAAATTTCTTGCTCATTAGGTTTTACCCTCCATTACTTATATTGATTCAAAATTGCTTCAATTCCAGAAAGCGGGGTGTCCGCCTTAGGAATAACAGTCGGCTCAGTAGCCGAAAAGATAGACGGTGTGGCCTTAACAAGCTCATAAGAGAGGTCCTTTTCAAGGCTTTCCACAGTATACTCATCAATCTTCGCAGTGTAGTTAGCGACGACTTCATCATCCAACTTCAAAGCATATTTTTCAATAATCTTTTGCTTATTACCAGTTTCAACAGTATGCTGGTAATCTTTCAAACTGTCGCGTTCAGCAGTGACCTCATTGAGAGAATTATTCGCAACTTCAAGGTCAGCCTGGGCAGTAGTTAGGCTATTATTTGCAGTTTCAAGCTCATTCTGGAGATTGGCAATCTGCGTGTTGTACTCCTCAATACTCGCATCACGCTCGGTAATAGTAGCAGAGAATTGTTCATTCTACTCTTTCAAAGCAGTGTAATTCTCATCAATCTTCTCATAGTTGCCACCATTGAGGGCGCGCAGAGCATTAAGGGCATTCATTTCACTCTCATTGACTTCAATAATATAGGCATTTACTTTATCACCGAGAGTAATGCTATCCTCATTCTTTGTGTAATACTGACGAAAATATTGTGAATTTTCGTAGTCATAGCACAATGCGTAATCATCATATACATCGCAAACGGAGGTGGAACACACCCAACCGCCTTCCTCTGTATATTCAGGATTTACGGCTTTCCAAATCAAATCATACTTCTGACTATCAGAAAGCTTGAAATTGATTTCCATGCTCTTTCCTCCTGATTTCAAATTATATTGCTGTATTTTACTGTAGAGTTCCTACATTTGGTTGAAAAGTTCGAAGAAGGCCGCGCCCTCAAAGCAAGGTTCCACATCATCACCTAAAGCTTGGAGGCCGGCAAAAGAAGCTTCAGAAAACACATAAACTTGTGTTCCATCTATATCTTCCCATTTACCTTTTATTGTCTTTGGAAGTAATTCCATCGACAATGATTTCCCGACAATATATTTTGCTTCAGGATAGATTTCAGTATACACAAGAACATCAACACAAGCATAGGTGCGCGTAATTCCATCCTTATCTATGAAGTCTTCCCAAGCAAAATTAGGTTCAGCCAGCACAACGCCGTAAATCTTACCTTGCGTGCGACTTTCGCCGTGGTCAAGAAAATCTCCTTTAGTTTCATCCCAAATACCCTTTACTGGAGTATAAGGAACTGTAGCCAAAAGTTTTTCCGCGAACTCCTCTGTTATATAAGTAGCATTCCTATTCTACCCCTTATAAAAAATGCGTGCGCGGGCTATGCTACTAATTTCGTTAAATTTTGATTTTATTTCGTAGACAACTACTTGGAGTTGCCGTTGAAAGTCTTTCAACTGGTCTTCCATTATTCATTGCCTCCTTCTTCACTCGCACCCTGAGATTGGATATTGCGAATTGTTTTATCTGATTTCTAATCATCTGGTAAGGTAGGTCTCCCCGCACCATTACCAGTAGTTTTATTACTTTCAGTATATGAGGTTTGAAGTGGAATAAGGCGTTCGCGCAAACCAAGTAAATCATTTTCAAGGTCTTTCACATTTACAATATCCTTTTGATTTAGCCCCATAGCCAAAGCCGGAAGAATAAAACTATATCCAGTAGTTGCACCTTTATAAGTGTTATCAAGAAATTCTTTTTCATTGTAGTAACTAATAGGTAAAATATTATATTTGAACCTTATATTAGAGTTGCTAAACATAGTATTTACTGCGTTAGTAAACACATTTGCAATTTTTTGCGCAACGGGCATAACCATCGCAAGGTCATTTTGAAGTGATACTGTCAAAGCTAAATTGCTTGTAGAAGCAAAAATATTAGCACTTACACCGGCAGAACGATAAACTGTATTTGCAATCTTCTCAAGATTATTTTTTGTCACACTTTCATTTTGAGTATTAGTTCCCTATACATCTACATCTGCGTATGTTGTAAGCACACTAATATTACTATTATTCTTCAACATATTGACAGTGCCACGATGAATTTCTTCAGCTTCAGGAGGCTCAAAAAGAAGTTCTCCATTAGAAGTAAGATGGGGAATTTTTTGAATGAGTATTTTCTTGATTTCATCCGCGTCTTTCTTTTTTTCCATTGCTTCATAATCACGATAATTTACAATTGAAGGAATAGCGGGCAAGAAAAAAGGACGACCATCAAAGAAAGGAATACAGATTCCAATGGATGAGGGAATGAGATAATATTGGCTCCCCTTTCCATTTTCCCAACGTTTCCAAGCGCGCACTATCTCTTTAGGATAAGCACGTAGAGCACGGTCTCTAGTGCCATCAGCTTCGCTCAAAGTGGCAAAATAGCGTAAATCAAACTCAATAAGGTCATTTCCACTAGCATCTTTATACCGTGTATAACAATAACCAACAGGTAAGTCTAAAATTGCAAAATGTTCCTTGTCCAGCGTTTGTATTACTCCGTAATATACGCCATATACTACTGCCTTTATCATCATATTAGTTGTTAAGGCAGGGATAGACGCTTTGTCAATAAAGTCTAAGGCTTTATGATAACGACGAGAGATATTTTCTTCTATAATACTATGTCCAAATGCAGGGTCTGGAATTAGTATACCTAAATACTTTAGAATTGTTGCATAATAAATGCAAATTCTACGATAGAAGCCATCAATAGAATAATAAGAGTAAGATAAATCCTATTGCTATTGTAAAGTGCCACTATCTATAATACGTTTTATTTCTTCCTCGTTGTATTCTTTTACTCGGCGCAATCTTCCAATTTCATATATGCTACGATAACCACTATCACTAGTGGCTATCATAGCATTTATAGAAGCTTTGAAAGCGTCAAGTGAAAAGTCATGGAGGCGTTTAGGGGTTTCATTTTGGTTTTCCATTTATACCTCCTTTTATTTCGCCTCCGTATAGAAGGTCAAAATACGTTTGCCAATTCGTTTGGCTTTCTTTTTAGTGTATTCATCTTCTAATTCTTTGATGCGCCATAGCCCATATTCGAAAGAAGAGAATTTATCTTTTCCAAATCGAGAATTGATTTGTTCAAGCACGATATCTTGCTGATTGCCAGTTTGTTTGAGACGTAAATTACCTAACTCATCGCATAGGCGTGTAGTTATTTCATGGGGCAGTAAGCGCTTCGCGCGGTCTTCTACGCTCATTTTTTGGCCTACTTTAGTTGCCATCAACTTATTTTTAGCTTCTTGTTCTTTTATGAGTAAGCCAACTTTCCCGCTATAAAGGCGCGAATAGCAATTACTATGAATTTCACTATTCAATTTTGTATTTGCTTTGATAACATAAATAATCTAAATAGCATCACGTGGCTGAGTCTTTTTCATATCTTCATCATTGAAACTACCATATGAAGGATACATTATACCTTCTTCACTATCGAAAGTGGGTCGCGCCATAAAATCAAGCATTGATACCCCAAGTCCATTGCCATCTATCACAACCTCTAATGGGTCAAAAGCTTTTATAATGCGTTTCAAATCACGCACCTAATATTCCATATGGCGGTCATAGTCGTGTTTCCCTAGTATGTATATATTTACAAGGTTACTTCTAAAACCCTCTGGGTTGCGGAAAACTTTAAAAACGCTAACGACAGTTTGGCAACCAATTCTACCAACCATTACATTTACGCAGGGGCGTTAGTCCTGCGCCATAGAGCTCATACTTTCGTATGAGATTAGACTATATCTTCACTTTCGTGGCTGTCATTTCCACTCACTTGAGTGTACTTCCCGTGGGAATAGTCGTTGAACCAACTATCTAATATATTTTCTATATTATTATATGAAGTGTATGGAATTACTAAATAATTCAAATCATTGCGCACAGCATCATTATATTTTTCAATATCAATTTGTTCTTGTGTAGTAAGGTCTGTTTCAAAGAAATGAGTTTCTTTATAATGTTGTTCGCCATTATATTCAATAATTAGATTATAATCAGGTAAAAAGAAATCATAACGTCGCAATGGATTAGTTTGCCATGAAAAACGATGTTCTATATCATAATCTAGTTGCTTTTCATCTAGATATTGAGTTATTCGTCTTTCGCCTTGACTTCTCTTTTTATTACACTTAGGGCATCCTCTATAATCGTACAGTTTTCGAGGCACAACAGACCAAACAAAACCGCAAGAATGTTTTACTAAAACCTTCTCATCTAATCCTTTATATTCAGATAATAATGTATATTCAGAAGATAAGGTTGAAGCAAAACCTTGTGTATTTAGATTATGCCGGTTCTCACAATAGTAGCAACTTGCATTTTTCAAAAAAACTGTAATAGGCTTTTTATATATTTGTTTACAAGTCGGACATTGTAATTCAATATAATACTTTCTATCTTTTTCTTCTTGAAAAATCCGATAGTATTGTATATTATGTGTAATACAATAAGTTTTGGCTTGTTCCAAATTAGTATAATGTTTAGTCAAGTTATTATTCTCATTATAACAAGAACAAACCCCTAATCTTTTTGTTGACATAAAATTATTATAAGACGAATAATGCGTTATTTTCCCGCATCTTTTACAAAGAACATCGATAGATTTTGATACTCTGGTGTAATTTAGTAATTCAAAATCTTGGTTGGGCCACTTGTCCTGAATCCGTTTAGTGGCTTCATCATAACTTACAATTTTCATATAATTCCTCCAGTTGGTGCGAGTTGCCGGTTATGTAGCACTTAGGCTCACGCCATATGCCATCTTGTTTTTTGTTTCTATTTTCATAACATGAAGCATTGAGGAATGCTTTTTAGTAAAACAAGCTTTGCGGGTTTCTCGCTTTCAAACAGCTTTTTTACATACTTCACAAAGTAAAGCATGGTGAACATTTTGTTTATCCACTGATAATAAGTAGAAAAAATCGTGTCCGTTCATATTTTTTCGGTGAGTTTCTGGATTTACAATTTTTCGATATTTGGAAATACGGTCATAGTTGAACCAAGATTCGTTTGAACCACCAGTATATATACTGCAATCAATTGTTGTTTCACGAGGTCGTTAATCTCGCTCCTTTCGGCACATACATTACATATGTGTTCAGACTATATCTTCATCTAAATATTTGAAAGTATAACCATGATAGGTTTTTATTTTACCATTACAACATTCTCCAATTCGCTTTTTGTCATAACCTGTAATTCGAGCGCATTCATTTCTACTTTCATAAGTAGCAATTATCTCTCCTTGAGCATTATATTGTCCTACTTTCTTTTTTACTCCTGTAATAGGTAGTATTTCAAAAGTATTATCATTATTATTTGCCCAGTAGAAGCCGTAACTCATTACTTTCTTAGTCTCATTGAGCCTTTTCCATAGAGTACTAGCATTATAATGATTTATTGCACAAGCATCTGCTATAGTAGGATATATACATACCAACTTTTTATTCTTATCAAAACAATATACTGGATGGAGGCCATCTGTCCGTAGCCCTGTTTTTACAGCATGAATTGCATTTTCACTGGCATTTACCCATTCTAAATTTTCAACTTCATTATTCAGCTTATTCCCATCTTTATGATTTACCTATGTTTTCCCTTCTATTTTAGGCAAATAGGTTTCTGCAACCATACGATGCGCATACAAGCGCTTCTTTTCACCATCTATTGAAATTTGATAAGTTCTATAGCCATTTTTAGATACTTGGCCTTTTAGCCACTTTTTAGTTTTTTCATTATACAAAGAGCCATTTGTTGTAATATAATATGTTGTAATCTGACCATTATAAATATATAATTGCATCATTACAACCTCCTTTTAGATGTTTTATTTTTTCGATAGACTTCTATCTACTTTAGTCGTTGAGCCTTCCTCCCCGTGGGAGGCTTGGTTGCTGATTAGGCCATTCCAATATTTTTCAAGCGTTCGCACCTGGCATTGCTGCCTATGCTGTAGCATATTGAACTCTATAGCCCGTCCCAGCAATTTATAAAATTTAGAGAGAGCATTGTAGTTCACTCTCTTGCAAAATCATCAGACTTGAAAGTACTCGCACTACGTACTTCGTTGATAAACTATTTACTTATAAGCCCGTGAGCCATTGGCACTTGATAGGAAGTTCCCCATACAAAACAACTATGTGGGTCAATTATTTCTTGTTCAAAAAGCTCAACTAACTTTTCATAACAATACGTAGATTTCATAGAAGCTGATGTCATATATAATTGAGCTTGATGAGGCTCATAAGGATTTACTTCGCCATTAGGCATACGACGTGCGACATTCAATAAAGGGATAACAACACTATTCAATGCATCCGCATCATGGTCGCGCACCTCATCGATAAGGCCTGCGTTTCTACGCCCTCCACGAGTAGAATCAAGGGCACCAACTATATCAAGTACTGAATGATTTTTGAAAGTTAGCGTAATATAATCTTTGCCAAAATTACCTGGCATATCACTTATATCCCCACCAATTATTTCTTTTCTCAAAAGAGGGAAGTGCTAATAAATTTCAACTATTTTTTCTTTTGTATTCTTCGCGGCCTAGCTCTTATTTGGAGCAACTACGAATGCTTTTGTGCCAGGAAGAAAAATGCATTTCAAAATAAGCGCTAAAACTGATACGAAAGTTTTAGAGAATGCACGCGTAGCAGTACAGAAGTGATAACGATAACGCATGGACGCGCGAATAAATATACGTTGGTAGAAGAAAAGACTAAAATTATCATAAGAAGGGGTAATCAAGTCCAAATAGAGGTCAGGATAAGCCGTAAATAAATTTATATAATATTCATATAACTTACGATTAGCCTCAATCTTTTGTTGAGTTAATATAACTCCTTTTTCAACTTCAAATCCGTTCTTATAAAATTTCTAAGTGGCTACCAAACAGCTTTTAGTAATTATACTACCAGGCGTGTCAATCATTCAATCACCCCTGGGTCAAAATCTTCTGACTCAAAATAATCATCAACTTCTTGAGTCATTTCATCACTTGCATAATTATCTAATAGCCCCATAGAGTCCTCAATATCCTTTGCTGTTTGGAGAGCCTCAATACGTTTTGTAATTTCTTCACCAATACCTGGCTCTTGAGTATAAAGTCTTTGACAAAAATTCTAAATATTGTTCATTGTAATATCAACAATATCTCGTTTTACTCCATCATAAAACTTATTTACAAAACCAGTCTTTTCAAGGTAGGCCGCAAGCTCACCAATACTATCAAAATCCTCTGCATTCTTTGCGTTCTTTGGTGTAAATTCTCCAATCTTCACCAACTTTTCATAAGACCCAAGCATCTTGTCGATATCTGCACCTTCACGAATACGGCTATCAATAATCAAACTCAACTTACAAAGTTTCAACGCTTGGTCCATTTGAAGGTCTCCATTGATATTCTAAGTGTTTTGTACTCCTTGGAAAAGACGTTCCAAATACTGTAATTCTTCATCATCATAGTTTGAACCCCATTTGGTTTTCAACTCTTCACGTCGTTGAGCCTCAAGTCCAGGAATAACTTGATAATCTAAAGTACCTTCTTCTCGTAATTCTTCATACTTTTTTTGGTATTCGCGCCAACCAATATGGGAATACTCCGCAGATTGGAATATTGCTACATAGGTAGAAATTGCTTTTTCTTTTTGGTCATCATATAATTTCTACCATCGTGCAGGAATAAATGGGATATCAACTAACTAGCAAATTTTATCAATAGCCTCCCATTTGGTTTCTTCTGGCTATTCTACAAACCACTTTTCTAAGCATCTGTTACAAATATGAATATATCCAGAAGGACAAAGCGGAGAGCGGGTGGGAAGATAGTTAGAACTATCATACGTGCGCCCGCATTTCTCGCAATCTTGGAAAATAACTTTTTTCTTTGGTGTCGGCATATCTAGCCTCCTTATTTCTAAGTTGCCTTTTCCTTTTCTTCGGTTATCTAATATAGAAGAACCGCTATTTCTTGACGTTGTTTCCGCCCAAGGGTAAGGTATGTATCAATTACCTCAGATAACATTTCCTCAAGAGGCCGCGCAGTTCGGTGAGATTTGGATTTACTACCATGCTCCATTTTTATGGAGCCCGCGCAATCTAAATTAGACTCACAATTAGATGTCTCACTTACACTATCTACTTTGAGGGCGCGGGTAGCATCATTTTCCTCAATGGATATCTCTCCATTCTACAAATTCATGGGCTCGCGCACTTGCAATTCGGAAGTAAATCCAATTTCTTCTGCCTCTTGAGCCTGCGTAGCAGGCTCAAGAGGGGAACTACTAGGTACTTTATTTTCCTAGTTTCCCAATAAACTATCCCCCACCCTAGGACATCCTCTCACCCAGCCATCAACACACATAATTTTCAAAAGTCCCATAAACTCTACGGGATTCAACTTCATACTCTACTCCACAAAGTGAAGTAGTTCTTCGGAGCTTACTTCAACTCCAATCTATTTCTTTATCTTACTATAACGCAATGTGTTCCTCCAAGACTACGCAATTGTCTGCGCGCAGTCCAAAAATTTATCCATCTTTTATATAGGTTGTTGTATAAAATGCCCAATTACTACTGGGCCTTACGTTTCTCTCTCTCACACCACTTACACCTGCAATTCCATCCCCCCGCATTACGGGAAGACCGCGCAAAATTGCGCCCATCCATAAGTAGCACTGCTCCACAATCTTTACACTGTTTGAAGTTTTTGGGATTCTTGCGCGCGCAAAAAGTATCCCAATGGAGTTGCGCGGCATTGGCTATTCCTTCACAAATTTGCTTGGTATATATAGTGGAAATATAGGGTTCACTGTAGTCTACCCCTAACTTCTCATGAAGTACTCCGCAAATAAACTCGTTAGTGTAATTTTGGGATTTTAGTTGGAATATAAGTTTTTGCGCGGGGCGCAAATGGGCAAGATTAGTGTAAAAGTCCAACGTGGCGTATAAGGCGGGGATTGCGCTTTCCGCATCACCCACACTCCAATCTTCCAAATCTTCTCTAAACTCATTCATCCAGTAAATGTGCTTCCAATTACGGAAGTCCAAGAAGCAATTGTTCTTTGGCTCGCGCAAAGGCTCATCAGGTAAGTTTATAGTATATGGTTTAGAGAACTTAGTCTAAGGATGGCGCGCATTATATAGGCCCATAGGAAGTATGGGAAACGCGTCCGTATCCCAAAGAAGTCCTTGGGTTTCCTCTCCCCCTCGATACTTATCCTACACAACTGAATGGAGTTGTATTTGGGGTTTTATAAAATCACCAATGGTGTATTGTTCTCGACGAAGTTCGAGGAGAAGTTTGCGTAGGTGGTAGGTTTGTTGGGAGGTTAGACCTGGGTTAGTAAGTGCATCATCTAGGCGGTCAATACGCTTCCAAAGAGCTCTCATACACTCCAAGGCAGGAGAAGAATCGGATTGTTGGTTTGGTTGTGTGGCGCGAGTCGCATCTTTTTGGGGGATGGGTGCGGCATCTAGTGATGGATCGAAAGATGCGCGCTCCAGATTGGGTTTTGGGATGGTGTAACGTGTTGGGCCTTGGCGAAAGAGAGACTCCGAAAAAGTGGGGCTTTCCACTAGGGCTTCTAAGGATTGTTCTTTGGGGCGCGCAGGGGTGGAGTAGCCGACTAGTTCTATATCTTTGGAGCGTACTGGGTTGTAACCATCGGGGTCCTCTCCACATAGGAGATAGTTGGACAGTAGGTCTAGGTCTTTTTGGTTGGGCTTGCGTCCAGAGCGTTGGAGTACTTCCAATATGTTCTCTACGAGTTTCTAACGCGCGGATGCATCACTTAGTGAGAAATCCAGGGTGTAGGGTGGAACATACTTTGCTGGATTGCGTTTTTGTTTTGTGTCCGACATCTATTTGGTAATTCACCTCCATTATATGTAGTTGGGGAAGAAGCGTATTCCTGCCCCATACTTATATTATACCACAGGTGGATGAGGAATTTCAAATTTTGGATTTGGAATTTTAGGTTGGAATTCTAGGTTTGGAGCGGGATGAGATAGGTTCAAAAATTTATTTTGTGAAGAGAATGTACCAGGTGGGGGGCGGGGCGAAACCGCCTGTGCTTCTGCGCCTAAAAGCCTTCCCCGTCGGATACCATACAGAAACGGCACGATGTGTCTACCAAAACGCCCCGCCCCGCGAAAAAAAAAAAAGATTATGCTAATGTGTTTAGAACGTGTTGACCGCCGTAGCGCGCCGTGTTAATATGGGCACGCAAGCAAGAGAAATAACCGATACGGGCGCGGGATTCCGCGCGGTGTACCTTGCCAATTGAATATGCGCCCTTGTGGAATTAGAAGGCACGCGCGCCAAAATCGGCGGATACTTTGCGCTTGAGAAGGACAAGCGCAAAATTCAGCGAAACGACAGCGGAAAAGCGACGGTAAAAGCAAGGGGCAAACTATACCTATATCAAAGAAAAGAGTAAAAAGCTATGGACATTTTAGCCGAAATCAAATCAAATTGCGGGCGCTACACGTCGCCCGAACGTCGGGCGCGCATCCATTTTTACGGCGTCACGCACGATAAAAATGCTGTTTTTCAGAATAGTGTTGTCTTTTCTGACAAAGAATTTGACGATGTTTTTGGTACGTTTATCAATTCTAATGCTGATAAGTACGGGCGTTTTCAAGTTCGCGTTTTTCGTTGGACATGTGCCGACGGTACAGTGAAAAACGCTTGCGCGGGCGCGAAAAGCGAACAGCGCGTGCGTGATTTTTTGGCGACACATTGCCCGCTGTCTGATTTTTTCGATGCTATCGGTATCGATATGACAGCGGACAAATTTAACGCGCTTTTTGCGGATGAATTGGCAAGACGCGAGTCCGCGGGCGATAAATCCGACGGCAAAGCGGGCGACGCCTACGAGCAAACTATTCGTCGGATTTTGAATCCGCGGAATAAGTACCGCAAGGCGATTCATGCGCCCGCAAGCGCGCCCGATATCCGCAAGCGTTGGAATGCTGATACGTTGGAACGCATTGGTAAAGAAACGGGCGTTTGGATTGATTAAGTAAACGGGCGCGGGCGATATCGCCCGCGCTACAAATAAAGAATAGGGGTATATATAAAAATGTCTATCAACGAATTTATGTCCGTGTGTCGCTGTCGCAAGCCCGCGCATGTTAGGGTTTGGGATCATAAGCATTGGCGCGTGACGCTTGACGGTTACATCAAGGATAGCGACATCGTGAATGCTGATAATGAGATTATCAGCAACTTTGACGCGCTTGAAAAGTACCATATTGTCAACGTTGACATCGACGACAGCGCGCTGTTGATTGATATGGTTATTAATTGGCAGTATCAGTAAATCAGTAAACGGGCGCGGGCGATATCGCCCGCGCTACAATAAAATAAGAATGGAGCTTAAAAACATGACTATGCGAAACATCATTGAAGATTTTAGTATTACCGTGTACGACAGAGTGTTGCTCTTTGACGGGCGCAAGTGTACGGAAATTCGCTACTATGATTGGCATACGTTTTATCCGTTAACGGATAGCGAGTGCTATGACGTAGAGCGCGCTATTCCTGCGGATAGCGTCTACATCGCTTACGCTTGTATCAAGAACGGAACGCGACAGTTTACCGTAGAGCCTGCCGAGTGGTATGACCTGCGCTCTGACAATGACAAGCGCGCTTTGGCGGAACATCTCAAGCCGTTTCTCAAAAAGTGCGAGACGCACAAGCACGATAATCCGGCAAGCTATATCTTGTATGGTGACAAAGAGCTTACCCGCCGGGCAAGATACGATGTTGAATATTGTGTACGCAAGGGGCTTTAAACCCCTTGCGCCTAAAAATCAAAATAAAATTTTAGATAGGGGTTTGAAAAAATGAACGACAACACCAAAAAGTACAACGCGGTTATTCGTATCCGTTCCAATACTACCGGTATCATCAAATAGCGCGGTTTTGTTGATATTGACGAAGCCGAAAATACGTATTGGTTCGTTGCCGATATTGCCGATGAATACGACATTTTCTACCGGCTTGACTGGTATGCCGGCGTTGATATGCCGGAAATTAACGCCGAATATTGGTTTGGCAAGAGAGAGACGGTATAACCGTCTCTCTTTTTTTATCCTGTCACTTTACCACACTAAAGCACGAAAGTATACATCCCGTAATCAACCTTGCATAAATATCCATGCATAATGAATGAATATGCATGAATATTATGCATGAATATTTATGCAAAAAATCATTTCTAACCTATGATTTTCTGCATATTTATGCATATTTTTCGCCCAAAAATGAATAAATATTCTCTAACCTAAGATAGGTTAGAAAGGGGGAAAATTTTTCTTGCATATCTATGCATTATGTGTTATAATTGTAGTATGGAATAATACTTTAGTGTAATAAACTGTCGCACTTTACATCGTGAAAGTGTAGCGATTTAGCGCGCGCGAAGTATGGCGATTTAGCGCAATAAAGTGGAAATTTTGGCGTCAGAGCACAAGACGCGCCCATAGTGTATATATTATGCACCCATAACCCACCCACCACCTACCACCCACAAGGAAGCTGAGCTGGAAGCTGAAGCTCGAAGCTGAGCTGGAAATTTTTTCGCGCGCCCGCGCGGGAGTACCACTTTCACACACTAAAGTACAAAAGCTCGGCTAGAAATTTTGTCCCGCTCAAATTTTTTTCTAACCTAACATAGGTTAGAAATATCCCGATAGGGTATTGACAATATAGTATATATATAGTATCATATAGGTACAATAAATCAAGGAGGTACATACAATGTACACTATCGAAATCAATTTCAAATCTCACTCTATGTTTCATCCTTGCGTGGCGTCTCTTGAGTCTGCAAAAAATCTTGCCGATAACTATGCCACTTTTTCCGGCGCGGGCGTGGTTGTCGTGAAAAATGACAAGACGGGAAAGATTGAGTACGCCATTGACCAGTAATTTTTGGGGGAAACTTTTCCACTTTAGTGTGGAAAAGTTTTTCCTATCCCATAATTCTAACCTAAAATAGGTTAGAAACCATTTGACTTTTCCGTATAATGTGGTATAATTCATAATGTGAACGGGAGATAAGACCCGGTGGAGAGCGTTATGTGATACCGCCACCCGACCCCTGTTTCCCGTTCACTAAAATAAAATACAAGGAGATACTACTATGAATTATTTGTATTATGACAATCAGACCGGAGAATATTTCTATGTGATTGCTAACAGCATTGACAGCGCCGACCGAATCGCTTATTTCTATTTTGACGACCCGGAATTTATTTCCATTGATGATGATTACACGGCGGAAATGATGGGGTACGATACGTACTAAGTAGAAGAAACTTTACTACTTTACCGTAGTGAAGTTTTTTCTTACTATAGTTTCTAACCTAATATAGGTTAGAGTTTCGCGCGGTTCACATAATTCTATATTGACAATATGGTTTCCATAATATATACTGTAAGTAGAAAACGAAAGGGGATACTCTAATGGGAAAGTGGATAAAAATCATTATCGGAATTGCACTTATTTTTGGTAGTGTTGGCGCGATAGATATGGGTAATATTTCTATGGCGCGGTTTATAATTCAAGAGTTGGTAGGTGTGTATTCTCTGATTTCTGGTGTTGCACGTCTTTATACGCAAGTAAGATATTGAGACATACATACACGGCGCGGACACCATACTTTATAGTAATTTTATGGTGTCCGCGCAATGGAATTTTTCCTTGCTATTTTTTGTATCCCATAATGATATGGAATTTTTCTTGCAATTTTTTCTAACCTAATATAGGTTAGATATGGGAATTTTTTTCTTGACTATCCCGCAATCATATAGTATAATTCAAGTATAAAAACAAGGGGGTTTCTACCATGTCCGTGTCTACTGTGTTCATCAGTTCTAATCCGCGCAACGCGTCTCTTACTTTTTGCTATGACGGCGCGCATACTGTCTACTATGGTTATTCCATGACTACCGCAAAGAAAAAGTTTCGGCAAGATTATAACCTTGTCGGTAAGCGTGTGGAATTTATCTACATGGGACAGGATATGCGGTGAGCATTCCCCCGCAAGGGGGAACTTCTAACCTAAAATAGGTTAGAAACCGGTTGACAAACGGGCGCATATGCGTTATAATGTGTATACAAACTTGAAAGGGGACATACCAATGAACATCTTTTATCAGTATCGTAAAACCGTCGAATTTAGTGAACTGAAAGTGGGAGACACTTTTCTCTGTTGCGGAAAGCCGTGTCTCAAACTGGCAGACACCTACACCAGCGACGGCTGGAGACGCAATGCGTTTGATTTCGACACCTGCGAGATGACGGTGTATGACTCCAGCACCATTGTTATGCCGGTGCGGGCGGACATCACGGTTAGGTTTTGATGGCGCGAGCCATTAAACCTTTTCTAACCTATTATAGGTTAGAAATTAGTTGACATTCGGGGCGATATATAGTATAATTCATAATGTAAAGAGACAGAGGAAACAAACCGAACGTCTCAAATATTTGAAAAGAGGTATTCTACTATGATGTACAAGCACGTTATCACTGGCGAGGTTATTGATGAGGAGCGTTTTGACGAGCTGGTTGACGAAGAGATGGAGACGTGGCTGGACGAGTATTATTTTGAGCGCTGGATTGATGAAAACTATAACGCTCACGAAATTTTCTCTATGTGCAAGATGGAACGACAGGAAGTGTACGAGGATTTCTACAACGCTATGCGAGACAAGGCTGTTGAAAATATGGACTATGAGCCTATCGAAGAGGAAGAGTAATCTTCCTCTATTTTTCTAACCTATCTTAGGTTAGAAGTTGATTGACTTTTCCGCGCGGGCGTGGTATACTTGTAGTACAAAGTAAAGGGAGGTATTCCAAATGTATACACTTACCGCATGGTTCAAAGATATGCCCGCGCAACGTTTGCCCTACATCACTACGATAGATATCGGCAAGCACCTCATGGCACTTATTGGTCAGATGCCCACGCTCGTAGAAATGGAACTGCGCGAGAGCGAGAGCTGGCGCTTAGAAGCAGAGTATTCTATCTATTGATGCTGGGCGCGCCCAGCAACATATCTAACCTATGATAGGTTAGAGTTAGGTTGACGGTTGGAATTTTTTATGGTATATTATAATCACAAAAACAAAGGAGGAAATAAAAATGATTTGGATTCTTGATTCGGAAGAGGTAAATGAAGTTGCTTTCGCGCGGTTTGATGATGCGTGGAACGCACTTCAGAAGAAGAAGTCAGAAATTGTTTTCTTTGACTATGAGGAAGAAGACAATGAGAACCAGACATACCACTATGAGGGAAAACTCGCTAATGGTGAATGGCAAATTCTCACCCTCTACTCTATTCCTTTCATTGCATAAGTGGGAGAATTTCTCCCACTAAATATTCTAACCTAACATAGGTTAGAGGGGTGTTGACTTTTTCTTTCCATATGATATAATGATAATACAAAAAAGAAAGGGGTTCCCGAAAATGAAAGTTGTTCTTATTATCTATCTTATTACCATTGCTATTTACCTGATTGGCTTTATTTATTCCATGCAGGTCACGCGCACCGTCCTTGATGGCAAGAAAGTAAAGAAGTGGCGCGGTACTCGTTTTACCGCTCATCTTTATCTTGTTCTTGTCGGCGCGGTTCCTCTGTTCAATTGTCTTGTTGGGCTTTATATGCTCGGTCATGCAGAAGAACTCGCACGAGCCAATATTGAAGAGGAATAATTCCTCTTCAACTATTCTAACCTAATATAGGTTAGAAGTTTCTTGACTTTTTCTTTTCTTATGGTATAATAAGACCATAAAGAAAAAGGAGGCATCCCAAAATTATGGAAACCATTATCATTTCAGACCACGCTTTCAAAAGATGGCGCGAGCGCAAAAATCTCACTTACAATATTTCTATATCTAAAATTGCGCGCCAAGCCTACGCGCGTGGAGTAGAGTTTGAACGCTACGAGGGAACGCCGTTTGAAAGCTACTTGAAGTATACGGCTGAAAAATTCCGCGGTGATAATCAACTCCTTCGAGTGTATAAAAACTATGTATTTATCTATGGCAAGGTTAAAGAGGGTATCGTGCTTATTACAGTTATGGAAATTCCAGAAAAATTCTGGTATGCAAAAAATTATGCGATTATGAAGTAAGGGACAAATGTCCCTTATTTTTCTAACCTAAAATAGGTTAGAGACGAGTTGACATTTTTCTATAATGTGGTATAATTCATAATGTAAAGAGAAAGAACACAAAAACAAAATACATGGAGGAATACAAAATGAAAATTACCAAGGTTATCCGCGAGTACATGGAAGAAGTTCTCAATGCCAAGCGTAATAAAGCAAACAAGAAAGCCTGCGCTGATTATGACGCGCGCCGTAAAGCCTGCATTGAAGAGATTGAAGCTCTGCGCGAGAGCCTGCGCGAGCCCGTCGAAAATATCCTGCGCAAGTATAGCATGGATACCGAGTACATTCGAGGCTTTTACCCGAAATCTATGTTCGATGAAGTTTGGCATATGCATGACAGCAGTATCCAGAACCAGACCGAATTTAGCGACATCCGCGAGAAAGAGCGTAATCGCATGGAGACCCAGAAGCAGGCTATGCGCGATATCGAGCTTGAGATGGCGCTCGGCGGGGACAAAGCAAAATTCATGGAGATGCTTTCCAACGTGGTAATTGAATAAGGGAGATTTTTCTCCCTTATCTTTTCTAACCTAATATAGGTTAGAAGTGAATTGACACCGTGCGCGAAGTGTGGTATAGTATACTCACAAAGACAAAGGAGGATACCCCAATGACAGTATGGTATAGTTCGTATAATAATGACGTAATATCCGACCGCGCGCACGAAGAATACTTTGAGTCTCTGGTAGAAGACTGGATGACACAAGATAACTTCAGTGCTTTCCTTGAAGAGAAGTACTACACTTATGAACTCTTTGAATTTACCGACCGCGACCGCGCAATCGCGCGAGAAGAGTTTGACGAATGGGCGCGAGAGAAAGCAGAAGATGATGACGTGTATGAAGCATTTGAAGTCCGTCTCGCAAGCGATGAAGAGGAAGAATAATCTTCCTCTCTATTCTAACCTAAAATAGGTTAGGAGGATCGAAAGTTTTTCTTGCAATTTTTCTAATCATGTGGTAATATAATACTCGTAAGGGGGATACAAAATCTCCTAAAATTCAAGGTCAAGGACAAGACCAAAAAACCAGAAAGGGATACACCATGACCAATAAGGAATTTTTTGCGAACGTGATTAGCGCGAACCTCTCCGACGAAATGAACGAAAAGGCGCAGGCTATGCTTGACCAGCTTACCAAAGAGCGCGAAAAGGCTTCGGCTCGCGTCAACTCCAAGAAGCTCGCCGAGAACGCGCCTATTCTCGACGCCATCCGCAATCTGATGCACGACGGCAAGAAGCGTCTGACCTCCGAGGTTGCCGTTGAGCTTGAGCTGTCCACGCCCAAGGCGTCCGCCCTGCTTCGTCAGCTTGTCGCGCTCGGTGAGCTTGACGTGGAGGATGTCAAGGTCAAGGGCAAGGGCGCGCAGAAGTGCTATGTTGCCCATTCCACGGATACGGACGCGGAGTAAGTGAGGGGAGTTTTCTCCCCTCTCTTTTTTTAGGGATTCTCTAACCTATTATAGGTTAGGTTTTGGGATGTATCTCAAAATTGGGGTTTGACATTTTAGAATTTTTGTGGTATATTATAGATACAAAAGAAAGGAGAATGAATTATGACTATTATGCGTGAAGATAAAGAAGTTGCTTCTTTTAGAATGATTGTTGATGGTGATGTATTTATTTATAAAGAAAAAGTATATATGCGGATTCAAGAGATTGAATCTTCATATGATGATGACGACTGCTATTATAATGCAGTGCAGTTAGAAACAGGCTGTCCCGAATATTTTGAAGGAGATGAACAAATTTTTATTGTGGATGCGCGGTTGGTTATCTCTTGATGGCGCGGGCGCCATCAAATTATTCTAACCTAGATTAGGTTAGAAGTTAGTTGACATGATAGGAAATATTTAGTATAATAAGGTTACAAAACAAAGGAGGAATATGTAATGCAAGTCAACGATATAAGAGAAAAGAACAATATTGCATTTGAACTCGTTGAACCCGGAGAAGTTTTTTGTTGGGAAGGTAAACTTTGGATGCGGACACGACCTTGCAAAGTTGGTGATACTTTGTGTAATACAGTCAATATTGCGGATGGTAGGTTGGTTTACTTTAAAAATTCTGACCTTGTTGAAAAACTCGATACAGAACTCATTATTCATTGATGGCGTAAGCCATCATAATCTAACCTATTATAGGTTAGAAATCTCTTGACAAAAAAATTTTTTAGTGTATAATAAAGATACAAATTGAAAAGGAGATATTCAAAATGGTAAAAGCATATAATATAAAATATAGACTTACTCGTTATGATCCTATCACAAAAGAAGAAAAACTTATTTATAGTTATAATCTTCCTTGTGCACTTGCAGAAGAAAGTAAAACGCAAGTCCAGAAAGAAAAAATTATTGGTTTTTCTGCTCTTGTAGAAAAACTTTGGAATTTTCCCTATATTAGCTATTACAAAAGACGTAATTATGATATAATTGAAACTGGTTATGGTTTCAAATATAAATCTAATGATACGTCTAATTACGTTTTCTATTTTACTACTTCTTATGAAGAAACACAGCTTTCTCTTCAAAGAGTATTCGACTATCATGACAGTGAACTTGCAATTCAGTATCTTAAAGACCGCGGACTAAATATTTGCCCGATTGGAAAATAATTCCAATCGGCATTCTAACCTAAAATAGGTTAGAAATCACACAATTTTTTTCTTGACTTTTCACTCATTATGTAGTATCATATACTCACAAGGATAAAGGAGGAAACAACAGAATGACGATTTGGTTCGATATGGACGGCACAATTTCAGACCTTTACGCCGTGGAAGATTGGCTTCCTATGCTTCGCGCAGAAAATCCAAGACCCTATGCCCAGGCGCGACCGCTCGGTGATATGCGCACGCTCGCGCGCAAACTCAACAAGCTCCACCGCGCAGGCTACACCATCGGCGTTATCTCGTGGGGAAGCAAGACAAGCTCGAAAGCCTATCTTGAAGCTGTGCGCGAAGCCAAAAAGAAATGGCTTGACAAGCATCTCCACTCCGTCAAGTGGGACGCTATCCACGTTGTAGAGTATGGCACACCGAAAGAAACTTTCAAGCTCGACGCGGAGGATATTCTTTTCGATGATGAAGAGAAGAACCGCGAAAATTGGGGAGAATATAGTTTTGACCCGTCGCAGATTATGGAAATTTTGTCTGCCCTCGGTTGAGGGTAGACAATTTTTTTGGAGGTTTCTAACCTAAAATAGGTTAGAGGTTGATTGACAAGGCGCGCGTAGTATAGTATAATATGGCCATAAAGAAAAGGAGGAGATAAAATGATTATTGAAACTAAAAAATGTTTTGGAGAACTCGCAGAGGGAGAAAGTTTTTTCCTCAGAGAAGAAGAGGATAAACGTTTGAAAATGAAAACCGAAGGTATTTTCGTTACAGATGAAGGATGCACTCTCAATGCAGTTTCTCTTTGTGATGGCATTCTTCATTCGTATGATGATGACGTGGAAATCATTCCTATTCCCGCGCGGGTGTCATTCTGACACCCATCTATATCTAACCTAACATAGGTTAGAACCATCGAAAGTTTTTCTTGACTTTTCCCTCAATATATAGTATCATATACTCACAAAGATAAAGGAGGTATCCCAAATGGAAAAGAAAGTAAATGTGAATGATGCCCTGCGTGCGCGCGTGCTTGCGCGTCTGGTGGAAGTCCTCACGGAGGACGGCGAAGAGGTCATGCAGACCGCTTCCGGAACGCTTATGTTCCCGACTGTCGAAGCTGGGGAGGATAGGTGGGTGAAGCTGTCCGTCATTATCCCGAAGAAAGCCGACGAGGAGGACGGCACGGACGGCTACGCGCTCGCTAACGAGTATCGCGCCAAGCTCGCGGACAAGGCGGAGAAAGCCGAAGCCAAAGAAGCCGAGCGGAAGCGCAAAGAAGCCGAGCGGGAGCGGAAGAAAGCCGAAAAGGAAAAGGCGAAAGCGGGGGAGTAATCCCCTGCTTTTTTGAAATTTTTCTAACCTAAAATAGGTTAGAACCCCACTAACTTTTTATTGACTTCCTATATAGGACGTGTTATAATACATAATGTCAGGAGGGAAAAGAAGTTACGCCCCCGACAGAAAGGAATTGAATACTATGTCTATTGCCGAGAAGAAACTTGACCGCCGCCGCAAATACTATTGCGTCCTCGATTGCGAAACCGCAACGCTTCCCTATGCGTCGGAGCTGTCCGCGGAAGCGAAAAAATCCGTAGCTATCGCAAAACCGCTTATTTATGATTTGGGCTGGACGATTTGCGACGCCAAGGGTAACGTTTATCGCCGTCGAAACTATCTCATTACCGAGATTTTTTCCGTTCCTGCTATCTTCAATACTGCTTACTATGCGTCTAAACGTCCGATTTATCTTGAAGCTCTGGAAGCGGGAACGATTGAGCTTGCAACGTGGCGCGAAGCATCCGCGAAGCTCGAAGCAGACCTTACAGACGTGGTAGGCGTCGGAGCTTACAATGCTAACTTTGACTTCAAGAAAGCAATCCCGTTTACCGAGCTTTATATCTCGAAACTGTATAGCGCAGACTTCCACAACTGGGAAGCCCTCCAGAACCGCATCTGTGACAACATCGCAAGCAAGGCGCGCTATACATCGAAGAAAGAGTATGAGCCGGAAGTGTTCCGTTTCCGTGGTCGGTCATATCCGCTGTTTGACCTCTGGGGTTTAGCTTGTGAACATATCCTTGACAGCGATGAATACCGCGAAGCGTGCAAGGAAAACGGTTGGAAAACCGAAAGCGGCAAATACTACAAGACAAGCGCGGAAACCACTTTCCGCTTTATCACGGGCGCGACTGATTTTGAGGAAGCGCACACGGCATTGAATGACGCCGAAATTGAAACCGAAATTTTCTCCATTATCCACAAGCGCACAAAGGGAAAGTTTTCCTACGGAATTGTTGCTTTCCCGTTCCGCATCGTAGGACGCGCCGATATTTGAAAGTTTTCCCTCGCTAATGCTTTAGCGAGGGAAAGTTTTTGGAGTATTTTCTAACCTAAGATAGGTTAGAGGTTAGGAATGTTTTTCTTGACTTTATGGCGCGGGCGCGATATGATTGTATCATCAAAAGGAGGTAGACATATGAGTTGCAAGGATTGTCCGTATTGTTGGCGCGGAGAGGATGAAAGTTATCCGACGTGTAAATTTGAAGCAAAGTGCGCAGGAGATATTCCACCGTGTGAGTATGAGGAGGAAGAGTAAATGGAAGAAATTAGATGTCCGAATTGCGGTGCAGTTTTGGCTCTTGATGATACGTATGATGATTTGTATAGAGATGATTACCATACAGAGCGCTGTATCTACTATTGTCCAGAGTGTGAAAAAGAGTATCAGATTGATTTACATTACAAATATGAAAGTTATTCTATTGAGGGGGAAATCTAATTCTCCCTCTTTTTTATTCTATCCCAAAATCTAACCTATTTTAGGTTAGATTTTCATTTTTGTCAAATTTTCTTTTATACACTAAATCACTAACACACTAAATCACTAATTCATCACACAACTAAAGTTTACATAACATTATTATCGTAAACCACCGACGCAAATTTTATTGCGTGTCAAATTTTATGATGCGCGCACCACATAGGGAAAGCATTAGATAGGCCTGTCAAATTTTGGACGCAAGAAAGCTGAGAGCTGGAAAGCTGGGCGTGGAGTGTGGGTAAATTGGGAGCTGGGAAACTACGTCCAAAATTTGATTTTTTGGAAATTCTGTGATATAATAAAAGGTTAGGGGTAGAGCTGGGCGCAGAGTAATCCCAAAAGTAATCTAAAATTTGACAAGAAAATAAAAGCTGAGAAGCTGGATAAAATTTGAAAAAATCCAAATTTTGTGGTATAATATAAGTAAGATGGGGCGAAGAGAACGTAGCTGGTTCTCCTAAGCGCTGACCTCGGGCGCGCACCCCATTGTAAAATTTGACGAGGTATATAACGGAGGTATTTTATATGTCAGAAACCAATTATAATAATTTCTTATTCTAGGGTAAGCAACGAGAGCTTCTAGAATTACTTGTGCAAGATTATGGGAAAGAGTATGCGTAGGATGTTTTGTGGAACCTAATGACTAATGCTACTAATGGTGATATTTGCACAGAAAGATAGACTGTCAAATTCTGGGTAGATAAGCTACAAGATATATCGTGTTCAACCCTATTAGAAAATCAAGATTAGGATAAAAAAATTAGCTATAAGTTGACCGACGAAGAAAAAGAAGCAAGATGTTATTTGTAGAGCTATATCCGCAAAGGAATACCAATTTCTATCGAAGACTTAATCAACTACTCTTCACCTGCTAGCAAAAGTTCAAATTTTATAGACGTTAATGAGTTTACTCGAGTAGAAAGACTAAGGTATTTTACTAATATTTTAGATAAATTAGAGCAAGCGGAAGAACAAGATTTGCCAAGTGAATTGTTAAAATATATTTATAATGAACCAGGTATTTATGCTCTGCTTGCCTCTCAAAAAATAGTTTATATAGGTAGTACAACACGTTCTTTTCAGCAACGTGCTCGTGAACATTATCGAGGTATTTAGGAATATTTAAAGACAGGTAAATCTGTACTATATGCTTATTCGCTTTTCAAGCCCGAAGACACAATTGAATTTATGCCTATGCTACTTGCAAATAATGTTGCATACCCTAAAGAACAGATACCAGAACATGACCTTAAAACTATGGAGCTTACATTTATTTCTCTTGTTCAGCCAAAAGGAAATCTTGCTGGCACTTCTCAAGAATTTCGATACTAAGTTGCAACTTTATATATAGAAAATAGCAGAGTAAAATACTCTGCTATTTTTATTTGGAATTTTTTTATTTGTCTAGAAAAAATTTGACATAACATAAAATTTGACAGCGCCCGTAAAAACCAGAAAAACCGAAAAACCCCACCCTTTTATGGGAGAAATCTAAACCTCGGAGTAATCCGAGGTTTTACTTTTTTTTCTCGCGCGGACGGCTTATATCTCCCCTTCCATTATACCATACATTTTTGAACTTGTCAAATTTTAATATGCGTTTTGGTATTTTTTATACAGAATTTTATTTTTTTGGAAGAAATTTATGTTGGAATTTTTTTCTTGGAAAAAATTTGAATGTGGAAAAAATTTGCGCGTATCACTCAATCCCTATCCCAAAGGGACATCAGAGTGTCCCCTATATGGCCCGGAAAGGCACAAAACACCGGACCTTATTACATTTAGAACACACATTTAGAACACACTTTTAGAATTACATTTAGGAATTACATTCCAAACACACATTAGAATTACTTTAGAATTATCTGCCCGCCCACACATTGGAACACCCATTTTATTTACATTTAGAATTACATTTATAAATTACATTTATAATTTATGACTTATAATTCACACCTTACAATTCAAGATACTGTGCCTGCCACTACTCCGCGCCTTTCATTTTACTTACATTTATAAATTACATTTATAAATTACTCTATAACTCCACCGTCCGCGCCACTTGTGCCTGCATTTTATTTACATTTAGAATTACATTTATAACTCACATTAGAATTACATTTATAATTTAGTGGCTCACTTAGTAATCCACTTAGTCGTCCACTTGGTGCCTACTACACTCAAAATTACACTATAAATTGTATGTTCTACTTTGATGTCCCTGTGCGCTTCGCGCGACAGGCATACATTATAAATACATTTATAATTACATTATATACTTACATACTCACTTTATATAATTATATTTTAGTTGTGTGTCTCCCCCACCTCCCCGGTGATTGTCCTCGCTCCGCTCGGCCATTCACCGCCCTCCGCCCCCTCATCGGGGCGGAGGGTTCCTTCAAAAAAAAGGCTCCGCAGGAGGCTTTACTACTACTATATATAGTATATTTAGAAATGTAATTATTAAATAAATTTCCCTATTACATTTATAAAGTAGATTTTCTTTACTATATTCTCTAAATTTTTCCCTACAAGATATGTAAAAATTTTTTTCTAGTCTATCTTCTATCCATTTTATATTGAAAAGATAGAAATCTTATAATCCAAATGTTCAAAATTTGAATTTCTCTTGGAGTAGGTATTGTAGTAGATTTAGTAGTAGAAATGGAACTGCGCGGGCTCCATAAATTTGTTTGATGGAAGCATTAGGTGTTTGGTTGCTTGGCGCGGACTGCATAGATTTACTCAATGGAGGTTCTATATAGGCTTCGCGCGAAGCATCAAACATAGCGATGATACATTTTTATGGAGGGCGCCAACGTATCTCTTTCTAAAAACCAAAAAGGAGAGCAATTTCTTGCTCTCCATGCACTACTAGCTCAAAGAAAAACCTTCAACTTCTTCCCGCCAAGCGCTCTATCTCTCCGCCTGCCCCATCTATCCAGAAACAATTGGTATTCTAGCCACTGGCAAAAAGCGCTATACTGGGCATCTGTCAGCACGTCACCCATTCTCCCATAGGTGCGCATACAACCAATACTTGCGTGGAGAGAACCTTCAACGTGCTTGTAGCGGAAGTTGCCTTCTTTATCTATCTCAATTGTATTATCTTTATAACTCAGACCAAGAGCCATTAGCTTCCTCCTCAATTTTCCGGAATGAAAACCGTAATGCCCGCGCCGCAAATCTTCATCCCGTCAACCGTCTTTACATAAGGATGTCCATTATTTGTAGCGTAGAAAGTGATGTCATATCTCTTCCCATTTACAATCGCGTAACCTATGGCTTCGCGCGCCTGGGATTCAGAAGAATTACTATTGCGCATGGCACAAGTACATACTACAAAAAGACCCCAAATTACACTAGCCACAACAAGTCCAATGCATAGAGCCTTTCGCACTTTCTTCCATGTATCACTCATTCCAATTCTTTCCTTCCTGCTTCAATTGCTTCTCTGAATTGTACTTCGCGCGAGCCATCAATTCCATCAATGGAGGCAAACACATACGCCAAAAATAATGTCCCAGCATCAACCATATCTTTTAGACATGAATGCAGTCGAGCATTTTCTTCTCGCAAGTGGATTTCACACTCTTCATACTCATCAACCTTCTCTTGAAGCTTCTCACAACGGAGTCTAAGTTCAATGGCTTCGCGCGAATACTTTTCACTATCTTCCTTCTCTCGAAGAAGAGCTTCTTTCAAATCGCATCTCTCTTCATAAAGGTCATCCAGGTCCTGTGCCATCATACCATACTCTTCACGCATAAGCCGTTCCCGCTCTGCGAGAGAGCGGTACTAATTGAAAATCGCAGTGTAGCGGTCTCTCCACATTTCCGCGCGCAAAGTATCAACCGACTTCTCCATCAGTTTTCTCCTCCAATACCCAAATATCTCCACGTTGCTCAATCACATTATACTTTTCGTAGAGTTCTACAAAGCTTACGTCTTTATCAATTGTGCATTCATACTGGGTTATCCTATTAGGGACAAATGTTCTTCCTATCCACAAGAACACAAAAATTAAAACCAGTGTGCAAACAAACCCAATCCCATAAATATTCATTCTCTTTGTAGTATTCCCAGTGAGTAATTTAATAAAGAAAACAGCCATAGCGAACATACATAGTAGTATACATACAATCGCCCAATCAGGCAATCTCGTTTGTTCAACTACATTCAGTACATTTACGCCTGCCACTCACTACACCCTCCATTATTTTTCCAAACACACCGCGCGCACAGCATAGATTTGAAGCATTCTTTATGAGTGGCTCGCGCGAAAAGAATATCAATCATTCTCTTCATCCATCGTATCCTCTTCACCAAGCTCATCGGAATAATACCTCAGCATATTATCCATATACTTCACCGCATCAGACACGCCAATAAGATAAGCAAACTTCGCGCGAACCATTCTCTCATCTCCACCAGCATCCCCGCGCCAAGAACCGACGTTATCTACAAGAACTTCAAGGCAATAATCACGAAGTTCTTGATAAAGCACATCAAGGCTTATCTTCTTTTCTTGCTTCATACTTCCTCCCACTCTTCCACTTCAATGGTTTTCGTATACTTATGAAGTCTAACTTCCACTGGGCGCGTATCCCATACTATAGTATCCTGGTATTCCGTCAAACCACAATCATAACCAATACGAAAGAACCTCTCGCCATAGTCTATCGTATCAAGCACTACAATCACATCAACAGGATAAGTCCAGCGTCCAGCTTGTTCAGGATAACCTATCTCCTGATAGAAACAATACTCCATAAGATACCGATTATCATCTTCTGTCCACTCATAAGACTGGTCAAAAATCTTCACAAGTATCTCATCTGGCGCGAGGCCATCAATCCCACTTTTACGTTCAGTCCAAAGTCCCATTACTCTTCTCTCCTAGTCATAAGATAATCCACAGCCTTATAAATGGAGGACGTAAACATCTCATCCCCACCATCATCGTGTGAAAGAACATATACACTGGGGTTCTTTGCCACCTTAGTCAAAGTAAGTCCAGTATCTTCATTATAAATATATTCTCCATCATTATGGGCAAGAAACTTATCAGCAAGAGCGACAAACTCATCATAGCCTTCCATATTTTCATCATACTCTTTAGTAAAATAAACCATAAATCAAACTCCTCTCTACTCAGCGCGAACACCATAAATTTATTTCATCTTCTTCTCAACGCAACCATTCTTAGTTGCCAATGAAAATCCATTCTTCTTACTACAATCATAGGAAGAAATGGTTCTTTTTCCAGTCTTATCTCTATTTCCATAGAGCGGATGAAGATGCACACAACCCTTACAACACTTCGGATACTTCATTTTCTTCCCTCACTTTCTATATTTATTATATCATAAAAAATACAGAAAGTCAAAAAAGAAAAAGAGAGAAATCCCGTAGGACTTCTCTCTTTATTCTCAACTCAAGGTTCACTCGCCAGTAGTCTCACCGGCAACGACATAAGCAACGCGCTTCTTGCCATCCACCTTCGTCTCAGCCTTGGCAATCTCACCAGACGCAATAGCATTCTTCGCAAGAACACTAACCTTCTGCGGGGACACACCAAGAGCCTCGGCAATGGCATCACGCACCAGAGGCTCAGTAGCTTCGCGCACAATACCAACAAGGGCTTCGCGCAGACGAGCATTCTCTTCCTGGGTGGCAAGCTCCTTAGCGGTAGGCTTACGGTCAGCCTCACGATTCTTCGCGTTGGTTTCATCAATCTTGGCGATGCGAGCCTCGGCAAATTCAGCCATCTCTTCGGCAGTGAACTCGGTGTCCTCTCCGTGGAGCATCGCAAGGACGTTCTGGAAGAAGAGCTTCTGCGTGAGCTTCGGGGACTTTTCGGTAGTAGTAGTAGTAGTGGACATAATTTTGTTTCCTTTCTGGGCTTTGCCCAATAAAATATTTTGTTCTTTCTTTATCTTATGTATATATTATACACTAAACTTTGGAAAACTTCAAATTTTCCTTATTTCTTATTTTCAATTCATAAGTTCCGTTTCACACTGGCAAGCAAATGCTTTCTCTGTCTGTCGGATGATACTGCTTCCATATGAATTGCGTGTCAGTGCGAAGAACTCTTCAGGTGTCAGTTCATCGTGGTCAATATCAATATGATGTTGCCAAGCGAACTCTCGTCGCCCCTGCTCACAACTTCCAGTGAGACGATGATGCCACGAGAAAAAATCCATCACTGGGCGCTTGATACCAGGCTTGAACTCTTTGCAGAACGCCTCTATGCGTTTCTCCGTAGGCATATTATCAAAGAGCTTTTCCAATAGTGCTTTCCACGCTTCGTGAAGTGTCTCACCGTGGGCAAATGTATTATCCTGCTTGCATACAAAAGTCGGAGCAAGCGAAAAATCAGCACGGACAATAAAGCCTTTGGCAACGTTACCGATAATACTGGCGAGAATAGTCGGTACGTCATCAATCATATCAACCAGCTGGCTGTCAATGGATTTTAGTCCGTAGCCGTAGCCGTAGCTGGAATTATAACCATAGCCAGAGCCGTCGCTGGAGCCATAACCTACTCCAGCGACCCAGCCATAACCGAAGCCCTCGCCGTAGCCTGATCCAGAGACATCGCCAGAGCCGTAACCGTTACCATCGCGAAAGCCATAGCCGTCACCATCACCGTCACCATAGCCGTCACCATAACAGTTATCGTAATCAGAAAAATCCGTATGGAGGAAAACCTTCCGCCGTGTCAGCACTTCCATTCGCGCACCGCCTTGATGCTAGCTTCAGCCTTTTCCGTGCAAGGGATGATTTCAATGGCGTCAAGGATTATAATCTCCTTCACCGGTGCAGGGAATTTGCAATCACTCGGCTTACTTGTGCCGTCAATAGCGAGCTGAGAAATGCTCGCTGCACCATCCCAATACCAGATACGACGGCAATTGGTGAGCTGAACTTCCTGTCCTTCTCTGGCAGTAAGGATTCCAGCAAATACTCCAGAGTGATTTCCACGGACGATAACATACTTTCCGATATTGGTTTCTTTCATTTTACTATTCCTTTCCTTATTATTCCACTTACATATCTCAATCCACAAGTTCCGCTTCGCGCATCCACACAGCACCATCTATATAATGCTCTCGCGCGAGGTCTTTCAGGTCGTCAATAATAGTTTCATAAACGTGTTCAACATTGTTAGTATCAAGCCCGTCTCTAATTTCTGCAAGATTGTCTGCAAGAAGCTCAACATAATGACGCAATACCTGCCGATATGCAGAACCTTCAGTGGAACACACCTCTGTATCTCCACCCTCGTATTCAACAACCCAAACTTTTTTCTTATCCATACCTCATCCTCACTTTCTGTATATATTATATACTAAATTTTTTGAAAAGTCAAAATACAGGTTTGAATTACTTGTGCGCGCACCCATCAATTTCGTCCATCAAATGTTCAGCTTGAGCAGAGAGATAATAACGAGACTGACGCATTGACGGGTAGTAGTAGGACACAATAAATCCCTTGCGCTCAAGCCATCGAAGGGTATTCTTTACCTCGATGTGAGTTGCATAGCCTAGCCGCGCAAAGACTTCGGTAAATGTTGGGTCGTCACCCGCGCAGTCAATGATACGAAGAATATCACTAGTAATTGAACTCATTATCTCTCCCTCACTTTCTATATTTATTATAGACTAAATTTAGGAAAAAATCAAAATTTAGGTTACGATTTTAGCATTAGGCAGAGGTTCAACTTGCTCATTTGATGGGAAGCAAGCTAACAAACCAGTCTCTAATGCAACTGCATTGCAATTCCCGCCTCCTCCATAAAGAGACGCCATAGGTATCTTTATAAAGACAGCATTATTCCTAGTTTTGGCTAAAAAGCAATCTCCCCATTTCAAATCTACAAAAAGAACTTTTCTTTTTAGTTCTCCATCAACTCTCATTTCTTACTCTCCTTGCCATAATAAATTTCAATCCATATCCATCGAGCTCGCTCACAACAACGCCTTCTGGCGAAGAGGAATGGATAAACTTTCCATCACCAATATATATTCCTGTATGGAATATATTCCACCTACTGCGCCCGAAACACAAAATATCGCCAGGCGCATAGTCTTCTACTTCTTCACCTTCAAGAGCCTGGATTTGGGTGGTGCGTCCGATGGAGTAGCCTGCATCTTCGTAGACTTTCTGGACAAAACCACTACAATCCATACCTTTATCGGTGGTTCCACCCCATTTATAAGGAACGCCAAGATAGGCTTCTGCACTTTCTACAATAGAGGTATCACCCGAAGGAGTAGGAGTAGGGGTTGGTGCAGTAGTCGGCTCAATAGGCGCGGGCTCCATTGGCTTATTGAATGGAGTGGTTACTGGCGCAATAGGCATAGGTGTTGCATCAATAGTAATTGTGTAGTCCTGCTTATGGTCAATGGACACATACTCACTCAATACGTATCCAGTATTTCCATTCCAACCAACTTCATACCACTGGTTGTATCGTCCATACACACAAAGCTCTGTTCCTGCGCCAAGCGTAGTATAACTACTCGCATTATAGCTTGGCCCGCTATACAATGTTGTCTCACTAATCACATATCCATTAGGCTCATTTGTGGCTCGCGCAGTAGTAATCAAATATGACAATAGAACTACAATCAGTAGCCCGATTACAATCCATTTATATTTCTTTCTATCCATATTTCCTTTCTACTTACTTCGCGCGGGCTACATAAATTCCATCCATAAAATCTATGCTACCCGCGCCCTGTAAGTCAATCACTAATTGGTTCCCAATGACCTTTTTCACATTCGCAAGAAGGATAATGACACTGACAGTTGCCCTCGATCCACTCATAACCTTGGGCTTCCATTTGGGCACTCTTTACTTTCACACATACAAAAGGAATACATACAATCATAACACCCACACAAAGAAGAGCTATAATTATACGAACAAAACGCTTATCCTCTCTATCCATCAAAAACTCACGAACTTTTTCTTGAGGCACCGCTTACACTGACACTTCTTGCCAATCAGCACATCAGTCTCAGGCCCATACTGATACACGTCCTCAATTTCAACATAATCATGTCCACCATTAGAGATGGGACAAAGAATATTTTCCAACTCCTCAATCCGATACTTCAGCCCAAGATACTCTTCCTTCTTAATAATCACAGCTTCGTCTCTCCTTTTCAACCATTCTTTTCACATCACTCAAAAGCACAGGCGTATAATCCCAATGCTCTACACAAACACACGCACCGCCAAGCGAAAAAGTCCACTTGAGATTATTATGTACGTGGCCAAACAAATTGATTAGCTCACCACAATCATATTCCGTGATAATCGGCGCGTGAGACAGCAATACATTCTTATCAATCACGATAGGTCTATCATAAACCTTATCAAACCCGCGTGCAACATACCAACCATTGGTATGATGGTCGTGATTTCCGCGAATGAGGTAAATCTTTCCATTGAGTTTTTCTCGAAATCTAGAAACCTCTTCGGCTCCACCTAATGCAAAATCTCCAAGATGCCATACGATATCATTCTTGCCTACAACATTATTCCACTTACTAACAAGCGTCGCATTCATCTCTTCCACATCTTTGAATGGTCGCGCGCAGTAAGGAATAATATTAGCGTGGTTGAAGTGGGTGTCAGAGGTAATCCAAATCCTCTGTCCCATTACTCTACCTCTTCTTTACCAAGCTCTGCGGTATCAATAATCATACCATCAAGTTCTTCAACCAGAACATACTGCCCCTCATAGAGGAAAATACGCACGCGCCGGAACTTTGTGGGTCTATCAGTAAAGCGTTCCTCCCACTGGTAATCGTGGGTAACCGTCCCATAGTGCATCACTTCATAAAGGTCTTTCATTTATCTGCAACCTCCCACATATAGTTGAATGTATCATACCACTCGTTAGGGTCATCAATCTCATCACGCACAAGCATTTTTTCTTTCTCGTCAATATTATCCCAATTCAGAGACTTCAATTCACACCTATCTGTATATGCGCACAACCAAAGAATGGTTTCATAATAATCATTATAAACCCCATTCTCAAATACATATACATCATCTTCAGCACTCATTTCACGCCGGTATACTTGGATAATTCTCACTTGCAACCTCCTTCTTCCACCATCTGCCAAAGCAGTCCAAACTTCTGGATGCGTTCGCGCCGAGCAGTAGAACGAATGAGCGGAAACCAACTGGGCACCTTGCTCACCGTTCGAATAGACAGGTAATCTCCTTCGTGCGAGAAGCAATCGAAGAACTCATTGTCAGGAATAATGTTCCCTCGCTCATCAGCAAACACGCCAGCTTCAAGAATACGAATTACTTTCACTTGATTTCCCTCCATCCATTAGAATTTATAATTGTACGCATATTATCACGCCCGACGGAATTCATCGTGTGGAGACGGAATGTATAACCCATATCAGGCAGTTGCTCGCGCTCAAGCCATTTGAGGACTTCAATGTAATCTCCGCCATCCCATGCATAGCTTCCAGCATCGTGGTCAAGGTCGATATGAATAAAATCTACCTGACGCTGGCGCTCATAAAACATAATTGCAGTCTTAGCCTCACTTACACTACGCACCCACAGCCAGTTAGCTCCTGTCTTTGGAGGCTCACGCAGGTCATCAATCCAAAGATACATTATTTTCTCCTTTCTCCAACTCTTTCACAACACGCTTATAGACTTCATTCGCTTCACGCATTGCTTCTTCCTCTGCGCGCTTGCTGTCTGCGAGCACGCTGTCAATAAATCTATTCATTTTACGCGCGCTAGATAGATTATCTTCGTGCTTACTTTTGTTCTTCTCCCAAATCCGGTATTTGAGTTGTTCGCCATATGTTGTAAATACGACGTGAAAACGTTCGCCCATTTCATTCTCATAAATGAAATAAAGCTTATCATAGTTCCAAACATCCCATTTCTCAGGAGTCACGTTATAGAAAGCAAGGAATTGTTTGAAGGTAAGATGAATATAAGTTGAACTATTTTTTTCTACTTTTTTATAATAACGAAGAAAATCATAAACTAGTTGCTTCTTTTCATCATCCCAGCATACCAGATTTATTACCATATACATCACAAACCATAATATTGCAATAATAAAAATAATCAGAAGCGCAATCAATCCTTTTTCCCTCACTTTCTATATATATTATACACTAAATTTTCAAAAAAGTCAAAAAAAGTAGAGCTCACCACCCGAAAAAGGTTCCCGAACTCTACTTTTCAATGTCCAATTTATACTAATTTACATACTTTCTCGTGTTAATCTATACTTTCGGTGAACAAGTGATTTCCGGCAAAATTTTTCATATAAATTCTGCCTCAATTTTATACTTACTTCGTGCGCCTACCATCAAATCTTATCATTCATAACAGAAATTTCAGCGGCGATAAACAACAGTATAACAATCACCCAAAACATAATTTACTCCTTTACTATCTGCGCGAGCCATATCTTCACAGCTTCATTGCAAGGAAGAATTTCGTCTCGCTGGTTCTGCTTACAAATCTCTCGCGCAGGGCACTCCTTACATCCGCCATCGCTCCAAACCTTCGACAGAAAATTAGCTAATCCTTTATAGGAGGCAATCTCAGAACGAAGCTTATCTTCATTCGTCATTACGTCATCACCCATAAATAAGTAGCCTTCTCCATTGCAGTTTCGACAAAATTCATTCTCATAGACGATAGTGCCATCATCACAATGATATGGGCGCGAAATAATTCCCTTACCCATACATACAGGACAATACTTACTGATCAACGTCTCCATTTTTTACCTCACTACGATGGTTGAGCACAGCATCCATTTCATCTTCATCAACCCACATAGGCATCATTCCACCCATTGCAGAATCACTATAATCATTCTCAACAGAAACCACAAATCCGCCATCCTCAACAGTCACAATAGCATCACGTCCATTGCGTGCAAGGATACGCAGATAAGTTGCCACATCAGCCCACATTGCATCTTCAGCTTTTGTAGTGCTCTCTTCATCAGAACTCCATCGAGAGGAAGTCCCATAATTATTACGACAAAAAGAAAATCTATTCATTTTTTATTCTCCTTCCATTTCTCTAAGGCTTCCTTAGAAGTAAATTTCCATTCATAGGTTACTAATTCAGGGGTTTCTCCACGCAGTTCCCAAAGTCTATCCAATACTTCTTCGCGCGGGCGCCAAGTATTATCATCGATCAAAAGGTCAGATTTGGTGGCTCGCGCGAAAGAAAGCTTTACGTTCTTGGGGCACTCAATTCCTTCGGGCAGATATACTCCAATCATACGATTATGCCGGAAGGGATGCAACCCATTCATTGACGTATACTTCCAAAATTCAGTTCGCGCGAGCCCATCTTTCAGCACTACAATATCAATGTAGCCTTGCTCTCCAAAGCCAATGAGCGATGCAAGTGTAGCATCTTTCAATCCTACTGCACGCATACACCCATCAACTTCTTCATAGTGAGGTTTTGATGTAGGGTCAACCGCAGGAGCAGATTTAGTCGGCGCGGGCTCCTTCCAACTCTTTTGAGGCTGGCGGTAGATACGGATTTCTTTTTCTTTTCCTTTGAAATCAATTATCGCATACTCTTTTCTATCTTTAGTATAAGGCCCGCGCAAGATAGAATATCCACGATAAGATGGAGCAACATAGAAATCAGCCATACATCTTTCCCTCACTTTCTATATATATTATACTATAAATTTATAGAAAAATCAATCTTTTTCTTTATTCAATTTTTCTAAAGCAAAATGATATTCTGCCCATTTGCAATTCTTTTTGCAATAGCCATCAACCCAATACATATCACATTGGTCGCATAATTCACTCAGAAGCTCATCAAAGAGCGCGCGGTCAATAAACTTATCCATAGCTTACTCCTCAAAATCATCCTCATCTTCAAAGACGCGGATATAATTCAATGTTTCAACTATCTTCTGTATCCAACCTGCAAATCCTTTGGTGTTCGCGCAAGCTTCAAAGGGTCTCATCCCTACATTTTCAACATCATAGCATCTTTCTTTAGGGTCATACTTCAAAAAGCAAATTGCAAGACAACTCTTATGGTGTTTATCCCATTTGACAATCTCATATGTATCGTCCGCACCAGCCAACAAACGCAGCTCGTAATCTTTGAATATCATTTCTTTTTCCTTCCCTGTGCTACAGAGTTCAATGTCAAAATAGTATAATATAGCCACTTAGTAAATTCTGGATCTTGCATACACTCTTCAAGAAGAACATAGTCAATAAGCTTTACATCATAGCAAATAACTTCCTCATCCTTATCTTCTTGAAGGAAACAAATTATCTGCTTATGGTCATTATCATCAAACCTAAACACATCATAGTCATTATCTCCACTTCCGACCAGACGCGAAGGTAAAATTTTATATTTTTCAATTCCCATTTATATTACCTCTCAATCCCATAAATCATAAAAGTATTTGTTGAGGAGAAGAAAGAAGCGTCGCTTTGCAATCCCCATCTCTTTCCAAACCTCATCATACCACTTCATCAAATCGTCTTTATTCCCAGTTTCATCATATCTACAAGGCTTAGTGTCATAGTATTTACTTTCATCCATCCGTTCAAGGCAATCAATCATCTCTTTGATGACATTCTCCCAAGCCTGACAGTTCCACTCTTCATCTTTCGTATCATCAATAATCTTATACCCAGCATGATACTTTAGATACTCTGTAAAAATATCTTTCGTCGTATCAATAAACCAAGCCTCATAATCCCAACGAGCAATAGGACTATATCCATGCTTCAAAACATACCCTATTCGCCGAAAGAGGCAAGGAAACCTTTTTATATTCTTCCAACAAAACTTAGGCTTATAAGGAAAAAGCCCATTCGTAATCTTATTCCAGCCCATCAATCATTCTCCCTATATCCACCATAGTCCACAATCTTCGGCTTCCCATCCACAATTGTCCAGTTTCCATTATGCAAATCCCCGATATGGTAAAAGTCAATAAACTTGTAAAGCTTCGCAACGAAGTCTTCTCCATACGCTTCCACCAAAAGCCCGCCGAGAGTTTCGCTAATAGTGTAGCGTGTAGGATACAGAGATTTGAACTTCTGCTTGCTATCTGCGGAGCAAACCTTCGGTTCACGAAAACTTACTTTCTTCTGCGCATAAATAGGATGGATACCAATCGTTCCAAGAGGCTCAACTTCTACAAAAGCCTGTTCTACGCCCCACTCGCAAGCCTGTGCATACAGCCAAGCTTCCGAACCGCAATAGTCATCTTCATCAAAGTCCACATCATAATCATGCCGATAGTCAATACCAGCACCAGTGAATTTTTCGTGTCCCTCTTCATATTCATAACCATCGCAACCAATACAAGGGTCATCAATTTTAGGCATATCCATAGCAGCTTCCCAAAAAGCACAGCCAAGACGGTCGGCTTTCTTCTGGATTTCCTCTTTACGAATAGCCATCTGCTCTTCATATTCTGCGCGTCGAGCACATTTTTCGCAATGGATGCACTCATCATTGTAATAAGTTGACCCATTGAACGGCACTTTCACGACATAATCGCAGGCATCAGCGATAATAACCGCTTTAGACGCGCCCTCTCGCACTTCGCCAACACAGCAATCATGGGTATCATACTCATCATACCAAAGAGGCTCGTTCTTCGCATCATTATCATCAAGAAAAGTCCGCGCAATTTCCACACAATCCATAATTTCCACATCAGTCATAAGTCAAAGCCCCTTTCTCATTTTCTATATATATTATACCATATCTTTTCAAAAATTTCAAATTTATAAAATAAAAGAGAGGGGTATATAACCCCTCTCAAATAAGTTCTACTATGATATTCATCGCGCACAGCACAAGCCAGCCAATAGACAAACCGAGCTGGTTTCTGTTTTTAGAATTTCGATACTCCAAAAAACTACTGAGCGCGCCATACATACACATTACAAATACAACCCAAAACATAATTGTACTCATTCGTCATCATCCTCATCATCGATTTTATCTATTCTTACAAGATACGGATTCATTCTTTCTTCAATAATATATACATCGTTCTCATTGGTTGCTTCTACTGTAAAGTAAGACACAATTTGTTTCCAATCAGCATCTTTATCAATTTCTACAATCAATCTATCACTTTTATTAGGGATGATTGACCTAATCAGATAATATAATGCGCCCGCGCCAATTACACATATACATACAAATATAAATATACTCTTGAAATATACTAGGCGCGCGGTAAATATTGCCACAATACAAACTGCAATAGATAGAATTATCATAAGTAAATCCCATCGTCTTACAGTCTTTGCACCAACAATATGCACACCTGGAAATTCTTTTTCAAAAGTAGTTTCAAAATTATCCATAGGTTTTCTCCTTATTTTATATGTATATTATATCATACATTTTGAAATAAATCAAAATCATAATGCCCGCATCAGTTCCTAGAAATTTCGCAAGAATATCAAAGATAATTTAGTTTGCGCCATAGCTTCTTCTGCTTGTTCTCCCCACATCCCCTTTTCAAACTTTTCCAAGGGCAAAGAACCATATTTGATTTCGCCAGTGAGTAAAGAAAATTTGAAAAAGCTATCCATTTCATCAGAACATCTTGCAATAGTGTCGCTTATCTTGTCCAAGAAGAAGGACAAAGGAATATAAACCCCATCAAGCGCAAAGAAATGTAAGGCATTATGCCCTTCTGGAACAAGACTAGTACATAGAGTCGCATAGTCATCAAATAAGAAACTTGCAATAGTCTCTGCAAAACTGTCAAGTATAGGCCCAGGGTCTTTTCCATCACCAACAGCGCCTTTTGTAAATTGTATAAGTTGTGATATAAGAGCGCTAGCTCCGCGCGTACTAAGATTTGCGTCTTTGGATAGCATACCACTCAAAGTATTCATAGAAATTTCAGTCTCACCGTGAAACCCTCTAAAATTTTTGCCCAGAGTATAGTTTTTCGCATTGACATAGGCAATAAAGTTGAAGCCTTCCTGAGTAATAGGATTTGAACCAGACATAAATTTACCCAGAGCGGTATTGGCTATAACATTCTACATACGAATACTATCTTCAGCATCTTGTCTAGCTTTTGCATCCTATAATGCCTGTTGTTGGGCATCCAAATATGTACCTGCATTTGCTCTATAGAAAAATACAATATCTGCTTTTTGTTTATTGATGTCGCCACCGTGGATTATAGTAATATCAGAATTTCCTGCGTTTACTTTAGACGCTAAGGCAGCCAAGATGACCTCAGCTAAATTACCCATCTTAGATGCGCTACCAGAAATATTACCTATCTTTTCTGAAAGAATTTTTATAGCTTTCTTTTTTGACCTTTCAGGTTGTTTGAGTTCATTTGCTACCTATAGTATTTCTTCTCTTGATTTATCGAAACCCATTACTGTCCAAACCTATTGTAACAAAGGATTTTTACTAAGGTCGCCGCCTAAAGTACGCAGTTCTTCGGCAAGCTGAATATAGGGGTTCGTTCCTGCGTCTACGGATGCTTGCCAACTTTGATTTACCAACTATGATTCTGATGGAGGTTCTACTACTTTACCATCCTTTGTGCCCCACTTTGGGTCAAAAGGTTGACTTTCAAACATTCTAATAAGAGTATTATTTATTAGCTCTGGTAATTTTGCATCTATCGCTTTAGCCATAGCATAAGCATTCAAATCTCTCCACTCTTGCATATGTTCTTTGATTGCTCTTGTCATTGCCTCTTGACCGCCTTTATTCCAAAAAGTATTGAAATATGAGCCAAACATCTAAGATATATCTATCTTAGCAAGAGATGTTGCTTTAGATTGGCCATACTTTATACGAGCCATGTTTCTTTCATACACATCTTTTGACTATATTACTCCATTGATAGCTTCAATCAAATCTTTATAAAAATTTGGGGAAGCCATAATTTCTGCGCTAAAAGTAGTACCCCAAGCTTTCTCTAGCGCCATAAGTTCTTTCTTCAATTCATTTTGAGCTTGTGCTTTCAATGAAGACGCAATCTAAGGTAAATTAGATTGGGCAAAAGATTGTGCGTTTGAAAGAGAAGCTGTTGCGTGATTATATAGTGTCCCATAAAGAGGATTTACTTTTGCATCTTCAGCAAGACGTTTATAATATACAAGGCCACTATTCTATTTATAAAGAACATTACTTCCATTTTTATTAGATAGCCTTTTTCTTGGTGTAGCCATACACTCACCACCTACAAGTTATTCTTCTAACTATAAGTAGATTTTGTATACTACATATTCTAAAAAAGAGGCTCGTTCGCGCGAGCCTCTTGGAGAGTATTTTCAATCAAGCAAATCGCAAAGTGAAGCAATAGCAGAACGCTCGTTCTTTTCTAGTTTTACATATCCGAACAAGGGCTGTCCAGCTAAACGTTCAAGCATAAGTTCCATTCCACTATCTTTTCTAAATGCTTCTGTATCTGCTTGTTTACAATCACCATTGATAAAAAGTTGGCTCCCCTCGCCAACTCGTCCAATAAGTAATTGAATATTCTTTTTTGTAAGGTTTTCACCTTCGCTTACATAAATAATGGACTTTTTGAAAGAGCGCCCGCGCAAATAATACAAAGGTTCAATTTCAATTTCTTCACGTTCAATTGCTGAAAGTAAAGCTTCTTTGCTTCCGAGAATATCTGCGAGTGGCATTGCCCAAGGAAGAGATTTTGAAAGTATATCTCCAGGAATGTACCCTATGTCCTTTGAACCTTCAACACCGATATTATTTCTTACATAAACAATCTTCTCAATTTCACCACTCTGAAGCATTGCATAAGCTTGAGCTAGCATAAGAAAATCTTTACCTCGTCCAAAGCTTCCGCCTAGCATTTTGATACCTATATCAGGATTTTTCAACATATCAATCGCTATACGCTGTTCAGCATTACGAGGTTTTACTTCACCAATGTAATCAGTTTGAATGGTACGAAAAGGCACTCGGACAAAATAGCCTTCAGTATTATAACGGAAGTAGTCCACTGGATTATCATCTTTATCTGTCGCTATAAGATACTCATTCACCAAAAATTCAGGCGCGCCCGCACCCAAATTTCCATAGGTATATAGTTGACTCAACACTTCATCGTCGAGTTGTAGTGTCTTATAACCCAAATAATCCATAATTCATCTCTCCATAAAATAAAATAGCCCGCATACGCGGGCGCCCTCTAAATTGGACTCGAACCAATGGTTACCTTCTTACGTAAACTTGGGATGGTATGCATTACCACTTTGCTATTAGAGGATAGGTTCCCGTCCTCGCAGACGGGATGAGTATCTTTTTTTCGGCCATATACCTGTGGCGCATATCACGACGTCTAGAATATGCTATTCCGCTCTTTTCCGGATGTCACTCCATCTATATTACTGTTGAGGAGAACAACAGTTGGAAGTCAACGTATCCTTCCCTGGGTACCACGTGTCACTCGGTATCTTAGTCATCTTTCGTTCTGACCAAACGCTTCTCTTCGTGGTGGAAGAACCACGCCCTCTACACTGGATTCGAACCAGTCATCGCGCCATTCGGGCGGCGTTTTACCGCTAAACTACCAGAGGGATATAGGCGTCTGGATGAAGGTTCTACCACCCAGACATAGGCTCATATTCATTTATATACCGCGCCAAAACTTCCAAAAGAAGTAAACCGTCGTTTGGAACCAAAGCCATCCGCGCGGGTAATGGTGCCTTCGAGGTGAATTGAACACCTATCTTCGGGTTACAAATCCGAAGTAATAGCCATTATACTACGAAGGCATATATATTGGGTAGGGTCTCAACTCCTCCCAATATACATGATTGCAATCTCTTGGGCTTATTGCAAAAGCCCTCGATGCCAGCGGTGGGATTCGAACCCACTCAACACCAATCTCTGGCATATGGCGCGAGCACAGGGTAACGATCCCCGCTGGACTTTCATCCAACCTCGGTTTAGCAAACCGGTGCCTTACCTCTCGGCCATACCCGCATATGGCGCACAACCGAGGTGTCGATCCCCATAGGCTCTCGCCTACTCACCGATTTCAAGTCGGGACTGAACGCCGGTTCAGTTGATTGTGCTTGTATAGGACAAGGACATATAGGGATATTTCAAACATTTATATGTCCTAATAATCTTATGATTATATATATCTTCTATCTTTTGCTCACAATAACAATATTCACAAAGTCCCAAACAATTTTTATCCATATTATTTTTGATACAATTTGGAGTTGTGATTATTGAAGAATTACCTTTTCCACCCTTTGCCCAAAGAAATTCATGCAACATTACCTGTTTCTGCGCATCTCGATGGTCTCGTACAAATTGAGTAAAAGCTTCAGAAGCTTGAGCAGTTGAACAAAAAATCTGGCTCATTGCTCGTGCGGACTGCTCATACTTATCTTCCATTTTCAACTCATCAAGCACTTCATTCAGAGTCATCTGTTTTATCTTTGGTGCCACATTCACCAGTTGTGCGTAATCCACAGGTAAAGGAGTATGATATTGCGCTATCGCCCAAGGGTCTCGTGCATACATATCTGCAAGAGGGTCAGGTCGGCGCGCAGGCTTGGGAGTAGGGTCATACCCACAAGAAACGCACACTGTCTCTCCTTCAGGAATATAGCACCCACACTTTTCACAATACTTACTTTCGCGCCGACCCATAAAATTACTCCTTACTCAATATCCATCGGCTCAAGTGCGCCCACATCATTCAGCACGTTAGCCAGTTCATCAATAGCGTTTTCCCAACGCTCATCAGCCATATAGAAATAAGCTTCAAGTTCGTGGTATTCGCGCTCGACATCATCAATAATCTTATTGAAATACGCCATCTTCTTCTCGGCGCGCGCCTTACGCTTCATTGCTACCTTCACATTGGCTCGCGCGGCAGCAAGTCGCTTGCCGGTCTCAACATCAAATTCATCATGTTCGCTGCACACAGCAACACCCTTTATTACCTTACCCTGATAATGAGTAATAGCAATAACTTTCTTCTGCTCAGGGAGGATAATAAACTTGTACTTTTCGATAGGATAGGTTTCCATTTTAGTGTTTCCTTTCTTCTTTACTTTATGTATATATTATACAATATATTTTGAAATTATTCAAATTTTAGGTTGATTGAACAAAAGATATATTAGGTCTTATATCTATCTTTCTGCGCTCCTGCTGAACGGAAATTAGCAGACTATCTTATAACCTACTTAAATTAGACGATTTATTCAATCTATCTGGCAGAAGCGGTGCGATTCAAACGCACGATGCGGGAGTCAAAGTCCCGTGCCTTAATCACTTGGCGACGCTCCTATATAAACCAAGACGCATTTCCATAATATATTTTCAAAAAATATTTATATAATGTATTGCTGTTATGCGTCTTTATATCTTATTCAATGATTCACTTAGAACAACTTGAAAAAACTATCCAACACCTTACTAAGTGCACCAGTATAACTCATTGTTGCAGGTTCCGCATAGTCCTCATTGAACTTGCGAATATCTTCAAGAAGCTTTTCATACTGTGCACGGATAGCTTCCAAACGAGCTTTCTTTTCAGCCTGAAGCTTTTCCTTGCGCGTGCGTTCACTAGCATGAGCTTTTTCACAAGCAAGAGCTTCCGCTTCACTGCCATAGAACTTGCCACAATCATTACATTCAAAGAGTACCTTAGGCATAATATACCTCCTAAATTTTTTTGATATGGTTGAAGATGTCCGATTTGAACGGCTCCGCCTGTACCCAAAACAGGAATGCTACCATTACACCACATCCTCAATATAAAAGGCAGTTTTTAGAAGTGAGACCCCAAGGAAAACTGCCAAACCCTACAAAGAAAAAGAGGAAACGAAACGGTTGGCCCAACAACCGTTCTGGCGGGAAATAAGTGAATTGAACACCTGTAGGTCGGTTAACAGCCGACTGCCTGAACCACTAGGCTAATCTCCCATAGATGACGTTTTTATTTCAGATAAGAACGTCATAACTTATCATATGCTAAAGAAAAAAATCGACGGCAGGTGGTAAACTGCCAATGGTACTTCCACTCAGATTCGAACTGAGACTACAATGGGTTTGAGCCATTCCCCTCTACCTATTGGGGTATGGAAGCATAGTGAGTGGTTTTCGGTCCTCCCAAGGAAACCACTCGAACCTCGAAACGTTTCTGCCGTTCATTTTTCGATACTTCCACTAAAAGAACAGACAAAGAAAAAGGTTGAGCTAGACGTCTTTTCGACCTAACGCAGTCTGGAGTGAGACCCGCTCACGCATCTCTCCTTTGCGACCTCACAAGAGTTTTACGTCGTGAGTGAGATATTGGACGTAGATTATTCACTTATTGATTGCCAGAACTAGCTGACGTCTCAGGAGGATAACAATCTAACAAGTGGTAATCTATGGTGGATAGTAGAAGACTTGAACTTCTAACCTCTCGCGTGTAAGGCGAGCTCTCTTCCAGTTGAGATAACCATCCATAAATACAAGGCGCGGGCTGGATAATCCAGCCGAACTTGGGGTCAAGCCTACCGAGGTCGCTCGACAGTATCTATTATATCACATTCTTTTTTCAAAAATTGCAGTCCCGCGCCTTTATTTACTAAGGAGTACCAATCCAACAAAACATAACATAAAACAAGACCCACAAAATAATTTTCGTGCTCTATCCAACTGAGCTACCTGACATACCACGCAGGCTGTCTGGGGTGGACTCGAACCACCGACCACGGAATTATAAGTCCAAAAAAATATTAGAATGTTTGCTGTAAGGGTCTTTACTCAAAAACTAACTAAAATACAAAACTAACCAAAGTAAACTATCCAAGGCTCTAGCATTTTGCCATTATATTTATATTTGCTTTACCAACTAAGCTATACGCATTTGCGCAATTGGAGTCGAACCAATAATACAATAGAATTATAAATCTATCGCTGTAAGAGCCTTCCACTATACGCTAAACTTATTCGTCTCGCGCCATGTCTCTAAAGAAATTATATCCACGCCCGTCATCCTTACGAATTTTCGCACGAAGAGAACGGACAGGATGATTGCCAGAACCTTGCTTGGGTTTCACCTTCCGCTTCGGCGGGGTGTAATGAGGATTACCACTACAATAGTGATTCTTACACTTGAAAGGACTAACCCCACAAGTTCCCATACAATCAAAATAAGCCATTAGATTTTCTTTCCTTTCTTTATCTTATGTATATATTATACACTAAATTTTCAGAAAATTCAAATTTTACTGGTGCCACCGGCGAGTTCGACCTCGCAATCCCTCGCGGGCGCAAGCTTCTAAGGCTTGTATGTATACTTTCCATCACGGTGGCATATAGATTAGAAATGACGTTCAAGAAGCAGTTTATAGTGAGTGGGCGTATACAAGCTAATATTATAATCTCGAATAATGCGCTCGCGCACATAGGGTAAGGTATATGCTTCAAAATACACCACATCATACTTGACAGGACTATCCACATTATATTGCGCGAGCACTTCATTCATAGTAAACGGGACATAATTTTCTTCCACTTCTCGCGCCCAATTCTCATTATATGGCGCCTTCAAAAGATAATGAATACAATTTGCCAAATTAGAAATACGGCCTTGATGTTTTTCAAAAGAAGCAATCTTAGCAATATCATCGCGCGCATAAATACTTTTGAGAATATCAATTGGCGTTTCTATATTATGGCATATACCTCGTATACCCATATCACGAATTGCAATATATTTCGCGCCAAGGTCAAAAATCATGCCCAGTTCAAAATCTGCATCTTCTTTCGACTGATAGGAATAAATCTCGTGAACAACCGATGAAAGAACAAGGCACGTATCTTTCATATCTGGCTCAAATATACTCTCCACAAAGCAAATAGGGGTATCTTTAGTTTTTTCTTTCGCGCGGGCTAGCATATCATCAGAGGCATCATAACCAATAAGGGTCTGATAAGGATGCTCTTCATTGATACGCAAAAGAAGAGACGCATCGGCGCATCCATAATCTACAATAGAATCTGTAGTGTGTTTGACTTTATCCCAAAACCACATTTTATCCTCAATAGAGGATGACATTCGCGCATTATAGGTATCAAGATTAGTGATGTCCATTTGTCTCTTCCTTTCTGATGTATTGATAATATATTGGAGATGCCAGTGGGACTTGAACCCAACATTACGACCGTGAAAGGGTCGTGACCTAACCAATTAGTCGATGGCACCAAGTACGCTAACCATTATGTTCCATTGACCAGACTTCCCATAATGGCTAACTAGGCTGTAACCTCTAAAACGAAGATACCATCACAGTGGTCAATTCCGAAATGGTTTCCGCGCAAGTAGAAGGATTTTCCTACTTTCGGAAAGACTTTCATTTGCCACTTGTAGCCCGCCAGAGGTGTGAAAGTCTATTGGTAGTCGTTTTATTTATTCTCTCAACGACCAAAAGAGAACAAAGAAGGAGGTAGGGAAAAATGAATAATTAGCTTTTCAATTGCGGGAGCCAACATAGACGTTGGCTCTCACGCTCTATAACACTATGCTTTGAGTTAGGCTCTATTATAGGCGGAGCAAAGTCCAAGCTACTTACGCCATATTAGTGGAGGTAGATTACAGATTACATCCTTCCTCCCAAATGGTGGAGACACCCGGATTCGAACCGAGAACAGCAACTTATCTGGTTCTACGGGGTATAGGCCCGCTGTTTTTCAACCAATTAAACTATGTCTCCATTTTGACTATACCTAAATATATATCCGTGAGTTTGTTTATGTTCGCCTCTACAGACTCCTGCAATAAGAGATGAACTAAATCCCAATACCCTACCCGCTTCACGAGTAGAAGGATAAGAAGCAATAAAATTCATATCTAAATCAAATTGATTTACTGTTTTTGAAATAGATGGATAATTTTTTTGGAAACTAGGATTATTATGAGATAATTCGAAGCGTTGTAAAATTTCTTCTTTTTCAAGAGGCTCATAAGACCAAACTTTATCTTGATAAGTATAACTGAGCCCTCTACAAGCCATTGAAATACTACCACTTGAACCTTTTATATCCCGTTCAGCCTCTCTAACAGAAGAATATTCTCTTTCCAAATTACCTTCTTTATCATAGACATAAACCTTTTTTTGAAACTTCTCAGACTTCTTTTTAGCAATACCATTATAAGAATTATTATAACTATATGTGCACCATTCCAAATTATCTACACAATTATTCATAGGATTTTCATCCTTATGGTTAACTATCGGTAAATTATTTGGATTCGGTAGAAAAGTTTGAGCAACTAATCTATGAACAAAAAGGCAATGTTGCTTTCCATCTCGTTTTAGAGTAATACTCTCATAGCCTCGCGCAAACTACGTTTTACGAATCTTCTTAGTATACTTACTATATACTCTACCTAAGTTTGAAATCATATAACCATCTTCAAACTCAGGAATATCTTTCCAAATTTCTTCCATATTTCCTACCTCCTAATAGGATAAAAATTGATTGATTGAGCTTATGTAGGAGCATATTATCTCATTAGTTAATTACTCTAATGCTACCTCAATCAAATAATAAACAAATCAAAAGTTTACTTCGCCCGATGCTCCTTACAAACGTAAGTTGCAGGATGTTCGCCCTTATTTGTACGATACAATGTTCCCTGCGCGCCGCACACACTACAAGAATGAACAACAACGGGTCGCGCGGAAAGTTCTGCCTGACGTGCAATGGAGGACTTAGAACCAGGCTTTGCGATGGAGTTATAGGCTTTCATATAACCTTTATTTGTAGACATAAATGTTTTCCTTTCTTTCTTTTGAAATAAACTCAAGACGCAAGTTTTTTTGTTGGATTTGAACCAACTAATTTGTTTGTGCAGAACAAATTTTTTACCCTATTAGGAATTGCTGTGTGCGCCTTTAGTATGGCAGGCCCGACTTCGACTCGAACGAGTATCAAGAGGGTTAGAGCCTCCTATGCTTACCGTTACACCACAGGCCTTCATCCACTTTGTGTATTTATTATACACTAAAATTTCCAGAAAGTCAAAATTCGAGGTAGCTTTTGAAGGATAAACTACCGAACCTTGGAGGAGTATGTGGGAATTGAACCCACCGCGCCAGTTTGGAAGACTGGAATATTAGCCACTATACGAATACTCCATGGATGGTTTCATCCTCCGCGCGAGCACACCATCAACTCTACGCCCTACTTCTCTAACCCATTTCTTTTTCCTTACTCTTATAGAACTTATTATTATTTTACGTCATCTAATTATTCTCTACACAACCTATAATTTCTGAGGTAAAGACAACCTGCGCATTTGGCAACTGGGTGCGCGCCCTGTGGTAGTCGTTTTATACAGCAACGACCAAACTGGACGATGGGATTGTACTTCTCCCTTCAAATCTACTCTGCACTCGTCTACGCAGGAGCTTTATATTTCACAAAAGCACTAAAACCTAGTCAATTTCTCGTAATCGACCTAACGCTTAGGGCATTGACACAGCCTAAGACGCGAGCTTTTCACGACTGCCAGCGGAAGCTCACTCCCAGCGTAGCTCTTGCTGGATAGGGTACATTTTACGCTACGAACCCTTCACATAAGCGGGATAACTATCGCCGTGCCTGCGGGAAGATTTTGGTACTTCCAAACCGTTACGTGTTCGTTAGGAGACCGTTACTAAAAACCCCATAGAGGTCCATCCTCTCGCCTCTATACAAAGTTTAGCTTTTAGGGTTATAAACTAAACGAACCCTTTTCTTTTGTCTGCTAAGCTCCTGCTTCATTGAGCGCTTTGAATGCAGGGCGCGCAGAATAAGAAATACACGGTTACTTTCGTTTTCTTTGTATTATAGTGCGATTCCAAATGACAAGCCACATATCGTCGCCCTCCTATTGGGTCTGTGACGCCAGTGGTAGTTTACCGTAAATCCATCCTATCTCGCACTTCCCTGATTATTTAGAGACGCATTAGGGCGCGTCTATGGGTGCAGAGGGCGGTAACGCTCCGCCGGAGAGAAGTTTATGAGACTTCTTTGAGGACTTCCTCTCTCTGCCAAGTATAAGGGCTTATCGGACCCAAATTGAATGGCGTCAACCATACCGGATTTTCTTACCAGGTATCTACCTCGAATGGAGTTTAGAGACATCCATTATGTCTATGGTGGGCGTGGAGAGATTTGAACTCTCAATCCCTAAGGCGAGGGATTTTAAGTCCCTTGCATATACCAGTTCTGCCACACGCCCATTTCTCACTTTCTGTATTTATTATACACTAAAATTTCCAGAAAGTCAAAATTTTAGTGCATCTTGTGGCAAAACACCCAATCCACAAATGCCCTCTTCGTGGGGATTTTGAATGCTGGTTCGCGCGCACCATACATTCCCTTCTCGTATTTCCGGAAGCTTTCTCTTGAGGAATGGAAAGCTACAAATTACCGAAGGTTTATTCCGTCCTCCAACGATTGCAACATATACAGGCACTGCCAAGTTTATTGCTTCGTTGCACGTGTCGTCGCATACTCCGCCCCGATATGTGCGTGTAAAGTTTCAAGAAATTATTTCTCCCTCAACCTTACATATATATTATACACTAAATTTTTTCAAAATTCAAATTTCACGCATCATACTCACGCATCATTTCTTCCATAAACTTCTGAAACTCGCCATACTCTCCATCACGAATAGACCCGCGCAAAAGAATTGTCTCGCGCCAATCACTCCAATGACTTCTATCCACAAGTTCCAACCGTTCATAATTCACAACCATCTGCCGTAATCGCGCAAGTAATGTATCGCGCGCATAGCCTACAGTAGAGAAGGAATAGTTTACATCTATCCAACCATCTTCCATTAGTTATTCTTCTCCTTTATTTCTTTTATGAGTTTAGTCTTGAGAGTCTTATAGGCTTCTTCGCGCTTACCACTGGTATAAAACATTTTTCCTACTGCCACAGTTCCACCATCAGCAGTCCACTGGTCTTTCCAGGCTTGCGCCCATATGTCTCCACGCACAATTTTAGCCATATACACTCTAGACTTAGGGAAATAGCCAACTACTACAATGATTCTTTCCATAACTAGTCCTCCCTTTCGGTTAGATTTTATGGGGTTATTTACTTGATAATACGATTGCGTAGAAACACGCCTGGACAAGACTCACTAATCTTGACGGTCTTACCATCCTTCTCGATTTCCTTCTCAATAGTACCAGAGCAAGTGAAGACATTGGTGCCAGGATGGGGGACCATATTAGCACCACACAGACGACACTTAGTAGGCTTCTGCTTACGCTTTATCTTAGATACTGGTTCCTTATAGCCAAGCTCTTTGAGAACTACATTCCAATCGTTAGTTGTAATCATTTAGTTTTCCCTCACTTTCATTTTCTATATATATTATACCATTATTTTTCTGAATTTTCAAATTTTGGGCTTGTCATCTAGGTATAGATATTATCTAAACTGTCGATATCTTGATAGAATATCCGCATCCTAGGCTCTTGAATGCGGTCAATATGGTAGTGCCCAAGAAGCCAAACATCATAATCTATATCTGCGCGAAGAGCCTCAAGCCAATACTCCATAGTTTCATCTACAGTAGACTGGTCTACGCAAGCCAAAAATTTGTCTATTGGACGCGAATTATATGGCGCAGTATGGGTCATTACAAAATCAAAATGCTGACCTTCCATAAGCTTCTGACACTCATAGCGCTCTTGAGCAGTAAGTTGTTCATCAGGATGCCACGTCCAGTTTCGCGCGAGGCGATAATATTTATCCACAGAATATGCGTGACCTATGATGGCGCATTTATACTTCCCAAGCATATAGATACCATAATCCTCAAAATAGCGAAGATTAGGGAAGTAGGGGTTCCACCATACCCATCCCTTCACAGCCTCGTCATAAATACGCTCCATATTATATGCATTCTGCGGGCGCATATCATGGTTCCCGCAGTAAGTATAGAAACGGCAAGGATACTTAGATACCTCTTGCCATACTCGCGCATCACGCTTACTACCAAAAAAATTAGCGCCGCAATCGCCAGCAATTACAATATAGTTATTTTTATCCTGAGCGATGGAATTATCTCGAAAACGAGAAAAGTCTGCGTGTATATCGCTAACCAGTGAAGAACCATTTATTTATCTCCACCATTTTGACCACCTTCTTTCTTATACATAAATTTATCTCCAAAAATACTGTCTAAAGTAATATTTTGAATTTCTGTATATGGAATGCGTATAAGAGTATATCCATGTGAATAGCAGAAATTATTTTTTATGGCATCTCTTTCCTAAATTGTTTCTAAATTATCACAATTACTCCAGGAAGCTTCAGGACCAAAATAATGTTGTCTGCCGTCAAATTCAACAAAACGATTGACAGAATGGTCTTTATTATAAATAATAAAATCAAATCATAAATACCTTCCAGTCTCTTGTGATAATTCTAAAAATGACTTATCTCTTTCATATAGGATGTCATTTTCATCTAAAAGCTAAGCTATAAGAAATTCTCCATGGGAATTATAATTACAATTCCCGCAAGAAGCTGTATTACCAGTCTTCAGCTAATTCCCCATAACTTCTTTTTCTTGGCCACAATCATATAAGCATTTATACCAACGTCTTCGATGTCCTGGTACTTGCTCTCGAAGTCCCAAATCATCTATTACAATTAGTTTCCCAAAACGAGTCCCGTTTGGGATAATTGCTTTTTCTGATTGAGTTGCATTATAATCAATAATTCCCTTATACTTCAAACACCCACAGGATTTAGTATTTCCGCTCCGTAAATTAGCACCATCTATGGAAACAATATTACCACATTCACATTCACATATCCATTTTGGACGACGTCTTTTCTACGGGTCTAGACCGAGAACTTTTAGTTTTCTAAAGTCATCCCAGTTATATCTATTATTTTGCCCATATTTATAAACCACCTTTCTACATAGAAGTTCTAATTACAAGTCCACCTAGAAGGCGCGGGCTTGATAAATTTATAGATTGGGAGGGCGTGAACCCTCCCAAAAGTTCATTCAATTACAGGCTCTTCGCCCTCAATAGGAAGAACATTGACATTGACTTTCTTTGCCATCGCGCAAAGGTCGTCAATAAGTTGGGAAATCTCCGCAAGCTTGGCATCGGTAAGCTCATAATCCATTTGCTTGGCTGTGGTCTAAATCATAGCCATAACCCAAGCTTTCTTATCGGCTCCCTCAGAGAGCTTCTTTTCGGCCTCTGCCATATATACAGCGACAAGACCGACGAGCTTAGGCCAATTCTTCTCTTTGCCATAAGCAACAATTGTCTGGTATAGCTTATAGCCAAGAGGAATGATTACAACGAGACAAGACAAAACCTAGATGGCAAGCTGTATCCAAGAAAGAACTTGTTCCATAAATTTTCACTCCTACTAGTAGAATACCCTTTCGGGTTGGTGGGCTAGACTGGAATCGAACCAGCATCAGACGTCTTAAAAGGGCGTTGCCTGAACCATTAGGCTACTAGCCCATAAAGGTAGGAGTTATCTTTACCCTTATGTTTAGTCTTTCTTGTATATTTTGTTTTATCCCGCTCTATTCGCGTGACTGGATTTATATCGCCCCAAGAGCCTCGTATTGTTCGCGCCATTTCATTGAAAGTGCGAGGTTTAACTTTCTTCTTCTTCACTTCCTTCTGCCTCCTTTACAAGCCATAAGCGAAAAAGTTCTCGTTCGGTACTTTCTCTATCGCAGATAGGACAATAGGCTGTCCCATTAGTGATTGACAAATGATGTCCACATATGGGACAATTCTTTATATTCATTTTTTAGTATCCAATCTTTCAAAAATCAAATCTCTTGGCAGAAAATCTTTACAAATATAAATAGATGCAAAACTTACGCCTTTTGCCATAGAAGTATGCGCGAGGTCGGTATAGAAATTAATACGTTTATCAAAAACTAAAGCTTGCGCACCCACTAAATCTTCAAATCTTCCTTGGCCTTGGAGCGTTGGAAGAGGTAAGAGAATAGCATAAGGTTTATTTAGCTCAGTTAGCCTAGCTAATATAGCATCCTTACAAGAGAAAGGCGGATTACTTATAATATAGTCATAGTGTTCTTCTGGCTCACAATAAAAGAAATTTTGCCCATTATCAATATGTGTAGCGATTACTTTATGCCCTGCGCTTTTAAGAAGTTTCACATACTCACTATCTTGAGTATCGAATGGACACCAGATAGTTTTAGAAGTATCTCCAAGATATTTTATAATAGGCTTTACTGCATAAGCGGGAGTATAATATTCATCTGAAGCTTTATCAGTTTTAGCCTAAAGATAGCCTTTATTTATTGCCATTACAGTCCTCCTCAAAAAGATAATTGCAACCAGGAACAGACTTTATATAATCTAACATATCCTGATACTTTGTTTGCTTGAACCAGTCAGAAAAAATATAAGTATAATACACTTCTTCTGCTCCAATTGCTTTAGCAATCTTTCTAAACTCATAAATTTTGAAGCCACAAGTCTGAGGCTTTTCATCTGCCGAGCCTTCACATTGCTGAAATTTCTTTTCATAAATATAAAGGATTTTATTATCCTTATCATAATATGCCTCATCAGGAAGAAGTTTTCTGCTAAGAATGTCCTCATAGTTGATACCAATAGAAGTCAAATATTTATAAAGTTTATGCTTGGTCAAGTCAATTCCTTTTGACTTTATTGAAACCTTCTCTTCAAAAGCTAATCCAGTTAAAGTATTTCGGCTTGCGTGTGTCATTTTATTCCCTTTCTATAAATAAGTAGTTTTCGCGCGGGCGCCCTATACAAAAATCCATACCGTTCTAAAATTTTATGCTACTCGCGCCAAATAATCAAAGAGCGTATTCAGGCCCTTCATCATCCTCATCTTCATCCCATTCTTCATCTTCAAATCCAAAATCAAAATGAGTCTCACAAATATCATCATATACTAAATAGGAGAAACAAATACGTCCATCTTTCAACTCTCCAATTAGCGCACAATCATCAAACTTCTCAATGGAGCTATAACCATTGTCCTCTACTTTATTGTGGAAGATAATCATTCCTTTTCCATTTTCCCAATTATAGTATCTAAAATCTACACTGTGAATTTCAGCATCACATCCACCCTCAATAATTGTAAGGACAGTGCAATGTTCAATAAGAACTTTTTGATTGTCACTAAGAAAAGGCGTAATATCCGGAGTAAATTCAAAAGACATAAACTAATCCCTCCATTCTGATATAATTATATCATAATGGAGGGTAAAAATCAAATTTTAGAATTTTAGTATTTTATCAGGCTCTAAATATACTATCTCTTTGAAGTGCGTCCGCGCATAAAGCATTTCACTTTTTGTTGAAGAGCCAATATATCCATCCTTATTGATGACAAAAACTGCATTACTCATATCTATTTTCCGCTTATGGAGTTCATCCAATTGTGCTTTCTGTTCATCAGTAAGTGCTGTCCCATCACTGTGCGCGAATACGCCGGGCATAAGCACGACCCAACCCTTGAGGGTATAGTCCCGCGCGATATTTAGAAAATCCTCCATAAAGCGTGTAGAACCGCAAAGAGTAATAATTTTAGGCTTACCCTTTACAGGCACTTGAGACTTGCAACCGCGCGCTTTGCATAGTTCGCGCTCTTTAGTAGCCCAACACACAGTTTTACCGTATTCCTCATGGGCATAACGACAGTCAATCATCCTTCAAGACCTGCCCAAATGGTAGTGTAAACCAACTCAAGCTCTGTCAAAAAACACGAGTCCGCTACCTCGCCCTTTATTTTCTTTTCTTTATACTGATAAGAAACCTTATTCACTTCATAACCGTTTGTGCGCCCGTCCTGCTTGTAATGTTCAATGAGCGCCTTAGCTTCATCTTCGGTTTCACAACGAAATGTCAACTTTTCTTTCAAACGTAGCATTAGTTATTTTTCTCCTTTTTATCTGTTATATATTTCCATTTATAGCCATAAGCCGTCTTTCGTTTACCATTACATACGAGGCCTATCTAGCTTCCTTTTCCAGTATGCCCTATAGACTCTGCCGCCGCAGATAAAGATAAAAAACTCTAAATATAATTTCCTTCTAAATCATATTGAGCCACTGCTTTTCGGCCTCCCTTCTTTTTATTTAGTTCAACCCATTTAGAAATAGGAGTAGTATCTTCTTCTCTTTTCCAAATGTAGCCACCAGCGGAAGAAGTATAATAAATAGTTCCATATCGTTCTCGCTATGCTATTATACAACACCTGTTTATTTCGTCTTGAGAAATTCCTGTATGTGCTTCTGCTTCTCCTGAAGAAATATAGGTAGCTAAATAATCTCCTTCCAATGAATACTATTCAACTTTTGTGCCATTTTTCTAACGGCGCACCAAAGCGCTTCGTTCTACTCTATCTTCTCTTGAGATATTATTTACATCTAAAGCAGAAATTACAACTTTAGATGAGCAATTCATAAAAGCTTCAATTTCTCGTTCTGTATAACCCTACTGCCATAACTCTAAAATAGCTTTTCGTGAGTGTTTGATAGCACCCTATCCACCTAAAGTAGCATTATAGCCATTATGATAACTGTCATAGTATTCTATCCAATAAATTTCACGCTCATTTAGAAGTTCATCATCGCATTCTTCAACTACTTGAATTGAAAAATTTTTTACCCCATATTTTCGCATTGCTAAATATAAAGGTGCAGTAGAATTGATAGCTGATTTTTTATGTCCTTTCCATCGCTCTGCAATTGTATTCTAGGTCTAACCAATATACAGCCGATTATTTATACTATTCGTAATTTTATAAATATACCCCATACTTTATTTCTCCTTTTACAAAAAATAAAAAGTATGTAGATTGGCGGTAAAAGCGCCATTACTCAATAGGTCATGACTCTATTGCTCCCTACATACTTATATTATATCATAAAATTATATTCTCGTCAAATTTTCACTCTTACTAATTTTACTAAAATTATACCATCCAATAAAACCATTTATCATAAAGATAACTTTCATTGCAAAAACAGTTAGACTGCCAGTAGGTGTCGCCAATGCCAAGCCAAAAGTAATAGCTGATAATACATTATTGACACTCCACATAAGCCAATTGATAGTAAAACCATAGTATCCTAGCGCCATCGCGGCGAGAGTGCAAGCAGTATTACTTGCATCAAGAGCACTGTAATTCCCATGAAGAGCTTTAGATACAAAATAGAAGCTAATACCCGCAACAATAGTGATAATTATAAAAAACCCATTCTGCTTTATCGTCCCATTCTGAGGCCTAATATTACGCTTACCCCAATGAATAAAAGAAGCGATATAAATGGGTATAAGAATAATATTTTGTAATGCATCTAGCATAATTCTATTTTCTAAACAAATAATTGTATAAAGACCAACATAAACCACGCCAAGCAAAAAAGCCCCTCGCGCGCCTGAAGCATAAACAGATACGTAAAACATCCCAATTGTTCCAATAAGAATATTTACCCAATTATCGCCACTAACAATACCTAAAAGCATAATAGCTAAAGTAGAACCAGCAATCCAAAACTTTTGGATGAGAGTTAGGGCATTATACCATTTTTTTATTTTATCAATCACTTTTATATTCCTCCAAAGCCTTACCTAATTCATAAACTACTTCATCAATAGTATGACACATAATTCCATATCTTTTGAGCGCGCCAACCAATAGCAAATTCAAATAAGAATACTGACATTCAGCAAACTCTTTTAGCATCTCATTCTTTGCAGGTAAGAAGGTATGTGAACATTCTCTGCTGTCAGTATACAAGGAGATAATTTTCTTTTTTGTATATCCTTGGCGCTCAATTTCTTCCTGGCAGATACGACTAAAATAACCAACCTCCAACGTTGTACCTATGCCAGGCGTATCTCCATCAACTATCGCAATCACAATATCATCATTGTCAAGATTTTGAGTAAAATCACCATAGGTAATTTGTTCTGCGGTCGCACAATTTTTCTTATTATTTATAGCCTTATTCCTTTGCGGAACGTATATGTCCAAACTAGGATAAGCTTCAAGCAATCTGTCTACAACAGTATCATTATAATCCCGCCAACATTCTGCAAAAATCTGCGATGCTAAATATACTTTCGGTTTACTCATTCGTGCGCCTCCTCATTTAGCAAATTCCACAAATCCTTCATCGTTCGCAAAGGAATATCTTCTCCATCTTTAGTTACCTTGTATGGCTCCCAATCACGCCCGCAATTTAGTTCATACATCCAATAACTAATCCAATCTTCATCATCATTCATCACAGTGCGCAAAATATCAAGAACCAATTCACTATCTTTGGGCGCCATTATATATGTATCAGTAAAATATTCTTCTACTGCTTGTGCAAAATTATTGAATTTCTTTTCACTTTCAATATATCGCCCAAGAAAATCTGCAAATTCTTCATACGTCAGTTTCATTTACGATAATCTCCTCATAGGTTTTCCAAAATATATGCTCTTTTACTGGATAAAATTCGTTTGCTACGCCCTTGACAATAAAGTCGCTAGGCTCAATAATATATGGCCCATCTGGTGTTTCAAGAACTAATCTATTCCCAACTTCAACTAAATGGCGCGCGCAAAATTTCATCACATCAGAAGCATTGCTACCATCAAATTGGATAGCAGTAGTAAATGTTGGTTTACGCCTGAATATTCTCTCCATTGTTTCTCCTTCCATATACCAAAGCGGGCGGAGCAATATACTCCGCCCGTATAGTCTATAATACAGGGGTTATTTATTTGCCTTTTTCTCCGCGCGCTCCTGCGCCTTACGAGCCTTCTCAGCTTCTTTATCTGCGCGAGCCTGTGCGCGCTCAGCACTCTTTTTCTGCTGTTCAGCATAATCAGCCAAATACTCTGGAACCTTATCCTCATTGCACACTGAGATAGTCAGCTTACAATGGGTATGGTTATCAATAGTAATAAGGCTACCACCAACCACAGGCTCAAAAGTATATCCGTTCTGTGCAAGAGTCTCAAGAACCATATCGTAGAGGGTCGCGCGCAGAGAAGCCTCACGCTTTACATCACGTTTTCCGTTTTCCATAGTTTACTCCTTTATCTCCAAAATAGGTATTTGTTTTTTGTAGGCAGTTTTAGTTTATAACTTAGTTATAAGTCGCAATTGCAAGTATGTTTAGTGGGCGCGCCCTGCATCATCTGGCTCATAAGCATAGCCATAAGCATAGAATTATCGCTACCCTTATCGCCCATAAGGGCATAGAGCATCATAGGATTAGACGTAAAGTCCATAGTTCCATTCTGCATCATCATCATAGCCATAAGCATAGAATTATCACTGGAATTAGACTTATTCTTATCACTCATCATCATAAGCATAGGAAGCATGCCAAAAGGATTGGATGCACTCGCGCCACCAAAGGTAGCCCCCATATCAAAAGGAACGATAAGCTTAGTATAGAAGTCAAAGCCAAACATATTACGCGTAGGAAGAATTTTGATGATTTCGTGATTAGACGGGTCTTCTGCTTCAATGAAATAATTCGCTTCATCATCAAAATCAATTACACGCACCCAACCCGTGCCAATTCCGGCGTGGAAAATGAAGTCCCCAATTTCAATATCATTCTTGGCGACAGGCATTTCAAACAGAGGAATATCCAAAATAGCTTCAGCAGGAACATCAATCCACTGTTCTTTAGACTTGTCGAATGCAACCCAAGTATTTCCGGTAATAGTATCCCAAAAAGCGGGCCCATAAATGGACATTTTAGCATTGTCTGCCTTACCAAGGCGCAGATTTTTCAGCATACCTTCAAACATAGTTTTCTCCTTCTTTTCTTCAGTATTTATTTTAGGTAAATTATTGAGTTTCAAATAGCTAGCTCCTGTTGTGAGCGTATTAGTGACTGTTACTCCATCGAGCTTTTCGGCAGTAGTAATTCCCCCATCGATGGTTTTATTTGTCGTAATTGTAAGCGTGTTATTAGGCATTACTCCGCTGAGTTTTCCAGTGGAAGTTCCCACATTAGTAATTTTATCTGCTGTAGTTGGCGCGCTGTCTAGAATTTTCCAAAGATTATTATTCAATGTCTCATTATCAGTTGTAAAAGATGCGCTAAAGGGTTTGAACAGTTCTTGCCAAATACCATCCTGCTTTATACAAGGTTTCATTTCGTTATTAGGCAAACTAAAAACTGTGGTAATATCAGCTTTACTGGTTTTCTTCCGTGCTCTATCAAAATCTCTTCGCGCCTCATACTCATCTTGATTTCGTTGACTACGAGGATACTCAATTTCTCCACAGCATTCAGCGGAAGTAATCCGCTTCAATCCAGAAAGGTTATATTCTTCCTCATTACTAATCTCCGCAGTAGCAACACCTACTACTTTTGCTCCTCGATAGTTATATCCGCTTTCATTGATGATATGAAAAGCATCAGCCACATTAGATATGCCATATGACGCAAGTTTAGGTCTTAGAGCATTATCAATCAAATAAGTATAAGTTTTGCCACTCGGTTTATCTTTCGCATCAAGAAACTTTACAAATGCAATACTAGTCAACTAGTTTCCTCCTCCTCATTGTCAATTAGCAAATATGGATTATAACGCGGGTCATTATAGATATCAATTTTATTCCCATCCTCGTCATAAAACTCAAAAAATATACTATTGAAATGACCCAGGCGCGCGAGAGTAATATCTGTATAGCTCTGTGTCATAATAACTTGCTCAACAGGATAATAATATCCAATATGAAGGTCAGCTTTTTCGACTACTTCGCGTTCCCACTGTTTGCCAACCCATTCGTGGGTATATTTCGCAAACAAATTCATCTATAATCACCCGCCATCGCAAATTCATATTTGCCGATATAATCTTCTCGTTTATCAAGCATATTAGCGCCACCCTTATAGGGTTCCGTATCGTATCCCTGCTCTTCCATTACTGCAAGAGACTTGTATACCATACGACCAGAACGATTCTTGGACTTTGCTACAAGTCCCATCTCTACAAGATGGTTGAGAATTTTTGCTGTCATCTGCGGGGTCATATCCACAAGCGATATATCTCTATGCTGAATTTCATCAATCGTCAACGCATTCTGCGCTTCTGCAAGCACAATTGCAATGCGCCCGCTCCACTCATTTTTCTGCTCAATAGAGTACTTAGACGTTCTGCGAACCAATATTCTCATTCCTTTCTTATTTTCTATATATATTATATCACAAAAATTTCAAAAAGTCAAAATCCAATTTTCTTTTGTTTTTTAGAAACAAGTTCAAAGCCACTAAATTTATTGTGCTTATTTTCTACACGGTAAATGGTGTCCCATCTGGTTTCATCTTCTGCATTTGGTTCTTCAAAGGCATCGACCATATCTAAAAACTCATCAGTTGGGATTACCCGTTCGCGCGAAGTATTATTTGCCATACACAAAGCAGGGCTTGCATCAATCCACATAAGTTCAGTAGCGTCAAAATATTGCGCGAACCAGTTATACAACTCATCTCTATTCGCGCGGGTCGGCGCATTTGTGTCAATGACTACCGAAACGTGGTCTGTACCTGCAAGACGAATGGCATTGTAGAACATCATCCATACTTCAAATTCGTGGGCATGAATTTTTGGGTCGCCAAAACAAGCTTCATAGAACGCGTCAATAGATATGTAGCGCGCATTAGATTTTGTAGCATATTCACGCGCGTGGGTAGATTTACCTGCGCCCGCGAGACCACAATAAAGAGTAAGAGTAGTTTTTGTAGTTTTATCTTCCATTGAACTTTCCTCCTTTTCTTTATATATTATATAATAAATTTTTAAAAAATGCAAAAACCCGCGCAGAAATTACTCTGCGCGGGCTCGACCGATTTGAATTATAGCTTAGAGGACTACTCGGTCATACTGGGCATCCATAAGAGTATCATACATTACTGCATAAGCATCTTTGTTGATACCTTTGATGATGGAGGTAAAAGCACTCGCGCTATAACCACTTGCAAATACTGCATTGGGATTAGTGAACTTGGCGTGGAAAGTATTACTCTTCGCGCTAACATTCCATAGAAGGATACGTGGGATAGAGTAGCCCGCATTACGGAACCTGCGCGTCATTTCTTCCAGGAAATCCAACCCCTTTCCACGGAAGAACGGATCAATTTCCATATCACTCACCACTACAAGAGCCTTGGGCATCTCTTCCGGCTTTACATTATTCTCAATAGCAGTATCAAGAATATACATAAATGCACGTTCAAGATTAGTGGAATAACCCACACCTGCATTCCAAACCCGAACAAGCTGATCGCGCAGAGAAGCATTTTCATTGATGGTGAGGAAAGAAGGCTTGTCGGTAAAGGTCATATACTTATTGTGGTAAATTCCCTTATTCCGCGAAGCAAAATAAAGTGCCAATCCAAGCGACGCACTAATAGGCTGATAGTTCGGATTATACATCGACCCACTTACGTCCGCCATTACAATTACATTAGCTTCTTCATCAAGATAATCCGGAAGAGCCTTCCACTGAGCTTCAGTAATGGTGTCATAAAGTCTAATATAAGAACGTCTAGACCAAAAATCATAAGTATCTGCGTCAATATACTTTCGCACCAAATCGTAAGGAAAGAGCGTCGCAGACTTGATATCTTTCTGAGAAATAGTTCCATCAGCAATCTTCTGCTCAAGGCCCTCCTTGTAGCTCGAAAATCTATCTCTGTCGTGGCGCGCAAAAGCCTGAGAATAGTTCTTCATCGCATAACTCGGTACAGCCGAATACTCAATAGAAGCCCACTCCTGAGCGCTCATAGACTTTTCAACAACTTTGAGGTAGGCGCGCAGTTGAGACAGCGCACGACGATATACAACTTCGGTAAGACCAAGCTTATACGCAGTCTTGCGACCAAGCATACAAGTCTTTTTCGAACTTGCATTCACAGAAGCCAGCCACTTTGCCATAAGGGAAATAGGCTTGTTATGCTTCATATTACCAAAGTCTTCAAGCCACTGGGTGCGCACAAGATTCCACATCTCGCCCTCACACGGAGTAGCAACAAGTTCATACAGACTATCCCAGCGATTGTAATAAGGAATATTCTCAATATTCTTGCGCATAATAGAAGGATGAGTATTAGCAAGATGCTTTATGAGAATACGGAAAGTGCGACGCTCCCCAAGGCCAATTCCTCGAATGTCGCCAGCATAAAAAATCATACGCACAGCGAGTTCCGCGTTCTCCCGATAGGCACTTTCCCACATAGAGATAATATCAGCTTCCTCACGCTCACGCATCGCGCCAATAACCGCAAAAAGGTCGATAAGATTATCGCCAGTAGTGGTTCGAGCGGGCGCACCATTCTCCGTAAGCTTCCAATTAGATTTATTTTCCATAGCTTCTGCAAAGTTCATAATACATTCTCCTTTCAATTTGAAAGGCAAGACCCGCATGAAACAAAACGTGTTTATAATATACAACAAATGTGTATTGCTGTTAGGGCCTTTCCTTTATTCTATATATATTATAACCTAATTACTAAAAATTTTCAAATTTTGAAATATAAAAAAATGCGCCCAGGGAAAACTGGACGCATAAATCATTTATCAGTATAAAATGTTTTTTGAGTGGCTTCCTGGCGCGGGTCATTAGATACATCTTCTCGGTCTTGTTTATCAAGCACGCGAATGAAAGCAGTACTCAAAATTTCCGTACCAAAGAAAGCATAGACGCAAGTGGTGAGAGTAGGAGAAAGTTCAATTCCTACGCGATAGTTTAGATACATTGAAACAACCGTAAAAGCCACAATAAATCCAATACAAAAACCTACGATACGTTTCAAAAAACGAGTTCCCTTTTTCATAGCTAACTTACTCCTTTTCTATAAGTGTTTTCCAGACATCGCTTCCACAAATACCATCAGCAGGCAGTCCCTTCAATTTCTAATAGGCGCGCAGTGCGATTTCAGTCTCATTACCAAAGTCTCCATCAGCTCCGTAGGAGGTAAGTTTTTGTCCTCGAAGGATAAGTAAAGCTTGAAGTGCACGGACTGGTTCGCCTTTACCGCCTTTGCGTAAAATAGGTAAACTTGAGTTAGAATTAGAAGTAGATTGCGCGGGCTAGCTTACTTGAGTGTCGCTCTTTATTTTGAGCACTTGACCTACCATTATATTTGCATTCGTCAATCCATTGAGGGTCATAAGTTTGGTGTAATATGTCCCCGAACCATAGACTTTTTCGGCTATACTCCACAGGCTGTCTCCAGCTTGTACAATGTATGTATCTCCATCAGTAGAGTTTGATGCTTCACTCTGCGTTTCGCGCGAGCCACCATCCTCAACAACATAGCGAAGCACGTAATTCCAAGGATAGTTGCGGTAGCTATTGATACAGATTTCTCGCCCTGTCTAGTCGCCAGTTTGTCCGCCAGTAATTCCGCCCTTTTCATTTCCAGTAGCTTCACAAATCTAGCCATTACCAATATACATTGCGGTATGATTTGCGACATTGAGCAATACGTCTCCGCGCGCGAGACCGCTACCAGTAGAAAGATTGACTTGCGACGTAATGTCACTAAATCCCTTATTCACCATATTAGCATACATATTGCCAGTGTAAGTGCAGGTGAGATTTACTCCGGCCTATTTCCACGCAGAGATAACCAACGAGCTACAATCATAATCAGGCGACCAGCGCGAACCTTGGTCATATCCGTGGGTATTATCATTCGCAATACCTATAATCCAATTGACAGCTTTTTCAATAATACTCATATGTATTCGCCTCCGTATGAGCTTATTCTTCTATATATAAGTAGCATTTAGAATTTGACTTTTCTACAAATTTGATGTATTCGCGCGGGCGCGCATTATTATAATAATGTATCTGCGCCGGCTTCCAGAATTTTCCATTTTCACAAGTAAACTAATACATTCAACAAATTTATGCTACCCGCGCAAAGAAAATTTGACTTTTATCCTAAAAAGTAGTATAATATATATAGAAAATAAGGAAAGGTGTAGCTATGGAATATACAACGAATGACTATACTATATTTGACACACTCGTCAATTATATGTATGTAGAAATGAATAAACGGTTTTGGGATAAAACCACTCCCATTATCTTTTCCCATATTGATACTAGTAAGACTGTTGACTTGTGCGCAACAGTTATAGCTCGCAATTACTGTGCCTTTGTTTCTCAACCTTTCTATATCGATATGGGTCTTTTCCAGTATTGGAAATTCTGCCGAAAGTACGGATGGAAAATCCAGCGGGCGCGCAGAAAAGAAAAAAAGCAGGGCCTCGTCTACTATTTGGATAATCCTTATGATGGTGCTATTGGGCTCTTCGATCGTCCTCTTCGCGCAACTTCACAAGTTATTGGCTCCAATATAGATACTACCACTATCCAAAAACTCTTGGAGGCATACTATCTATGATTGAAATCTATACTGACGGCGCTTGTTCTAAAAACCCTGGCCCAGGGGGATGGGCTTTTGTCGTTGTCGAACAAGGTGTCGCAACATATAATACAGGTGGTAGTGAAAAGCATACCACAAATAACCGAATGGAACTTACAGCTATTCTTGAAGCTTGCAAGTATATTGACACTCAACCAGAAACCAGATGGACTATCTACGCAGACAGCGCCTACTGCATCAATTGTTATAGTGCTGGTTGGTGGCGCAAGTGGGTAGAGAATGGATGGATGACTTCTCAAAAGAAACCTGTCCTCAATCAAGATTTGTGGGAGAAACTTATCCCATACTTCCAACGTAATGATATTAGTTTCTGTAAAGTGAAAGGCCACGCGAATAACCAATTCAACAATATCGTGGATGAACTTGCTGTAAGTTGGAGGATGGAAAATGAATGATATTCAATATATTATTGTGGGTGGGTTTCCTCGCTCCGGAAAATCTACTTTTGTCTCGTATTGCTAGGAAATTATTGGTGAGAACTACACGTTGGACATCTCTACAGTAGACCTTGTCAAAAGCTTAGCTGTCAAAGCAGGATGGGATGAAACAAAAACGCCCAAAAATCGAAAATTTTTGAGCGACCTAAAACAACTGCTTATTGAATGGGACGATGTGCCTTATAAAGACATTATCAAAACTGCACAAAAGAAGCGCACAGAACTCGATGCTTATGGTATTACTCATACGCTCTATGTTTTTGTTCAATGTAGAGAGCCAGAAGAAATTCAAAAGTTTGTTGACCGAGTAGGCGCGCGCACTGTATTTGTTTCACGCAAAGACCACGAAAAGCCGACAAATGAAAGTGATATCGCCACGCGCAGATATAACTATGACACTACAATATTCAATGATGGTGACTTAGACCAATTAGCTCTATGCGCACGGGCATACATCAAGTCCCTAAACTAACTAATATATAACTGCGGTTTCTACGCTAATGACGTGTATTGTCTCGATTGAAGACAAACTCAATCAATAGGAGGCTTCTATACTGTGTCATTGCTAGAAACAAATATTACCAAATTGTAGAAAGAGTTAGGTATTCCCGTTTACTTGCTCGGTTATGAATTATTCTTTGATGCCATTCAAATATATACAACAGACTATCACCTCCCTATTTGTAAAGGTGTTTATATTGAATTGGCGCAGAGATATAATCTTACACCTAAACAAGTTGAAGCCCGTATCAATGGTGTACTTAGATGGATATGGAATAATAAAAATTTATCTAAATATGGTATTAGTGGACTTGGTAAATGCCCAATTCCAAAACGTTTCCTAATTACCTTCGCAGTCTATATAAACGAAAAGTCCGAGGAATAATCCTCGGACTTTTTCTATATCTAAAAACTCACCCGTAAAGACGATTTACTTCTGCTTGGACTTTCTCATAGTCATATCCAGCTTCAGTAAGTCTGCGTCTGCGGACAGCTCCATTGCCCCATTTTCCTGCCCATACCTCGCGCGCGAGAGCAGTATAATCTACTTCTGGTTGCGCGGGCTCACTAGGCTTCGAGGACTCGCTTGGCTTAGTTGTCTCAGCTACCTTATCAGGAAGAGTACGGCCATTATACATCGCATTCACATAACGCTGAACTTCGCTAGCATTATATCCAGCTTCAGTCAAATGTCGGATGCGCGCGCCTCCATTGCCCCACTTGCCCGCAAGCACTTCGCGCGCAAGCTCATTGTAGGTCTTGCCAGAAGGGGTAGGCTCAGGAGAAGGTTCAGGAGTGGGTTCTGGCGCAGGAGCCGCACCAGCCTTAGTGAGAGCGAGCCATTCTTCTTCTGTTCCATAAAGAATATTCGCATCAAGGCGAGAGCGCCATCCATCAATATACATAGAAGAAGTATACTGGCGAATGAAAATATCAGTGCCCCATTTACCTGCGGTTTTAGAACCCCAAGGATTAGAGTTGTAACCCCTTTGAGGGACATAGTCTTTATATTGCGCCATCCAAAGTTTGGTATATTTTGCTACTTCTGCCCAACCAGGCTAGTTAGTAAGACCGTGGCTCATATAGATAATAGGATGAATACCAGTAAGACGATATACTTCATCCAACCATTCTTTTGCCCAAGCGGGGCCAAGCTTTACGGCTTTGGCTTCCCAGTCAAGAGCAAGAATAATCTTGCCAAGATAGGGCTTGACAATATTTACAAAGTGTTGAGCTTCGGCTTTAGCGCCTTTATTTGGATAGCCATCGAGCGCGAAGTGGTATGCGCCAACGAGCTTGCCCAAGGAAAGAGCTTGCTCAACGTGCTTTTTGAATGTCGAGTTTATGAAACCAGAACCACCAGTGGCTTTGATGATGATAAAGTCGCACTGGACTTTAGAAATGTCCATATCCCATTGATGGCCTGCAATGTCGATACCGTATAACATAGGTTACCTCCTTGTGTGGTTATAGATGATTATGGAAGATGGTTTGTATCAAAAAGAATTGCTGTTTTCCAACCGTCATTAGAAGGATAATGAATAGAGGCTGGCTTCCAGCTACCATTTAGATTATAATATAATCTTCCACTGATGGGAGTGGGATAAGTTGAAGTGCTTACTGTAGTTGCCTTATCGCTATGATTTATTCCGCCACAAGTAATTTTTGTTGGAATTGGCAAATCTGGTAGGACAAAATAGGCCGTACCTGCTTCATACCAACTAGTACCTGTTTGGTGTCTAATGCTCTTTTTCTATGTAACACCATATTCATCAGTGCAAGAAAAATTACTTGTTACTTCAGTATGGCCTGAAGTGCCTCCTGGATCGCTTTGGTATGCAGCATAAGACCATAGAATAATTTTTACAACTAATTCATTGCGTGGAGTTCTAGCGATATAGTTTACAGTATGAATTCCATAACCATAATTATATTGTCCACTCGTCCAATATGTCCAAATATCTTCTGACTAGCCTAAAGATGTCCAACTACCAACAATGCTAGGCGCGTTATCAGTCCAATAGCCCATATCTCACCTCAGAACCACTGAACCCACAAATCAAAACTAGACGCATCCTCTGTCTTGGGCGCGCGATTGCCTGTACCAATACGCAGTAGTCTACTCTTCATCTCTTCACCATCAAGCTTAGCATAGGTTACACCATTATCTGCTAATGCGTTCGTGTCCACTGCGCCATCTGCCAGCTTATCTCTTATAACAGCGCCCTTACCAATCTTACCACTCGTCACGCTCAGGTCGCGCAGATTAGACGTATCAATATAAGCACTGGCATAGGCATCTAATAATGTCGCCAACGTCGAAGCAGAAATCGTCACCGCCTGTGAACCATCAAAAGTCTGCTCACCTATAGTAAGCAGATTATTCACCTTACTAGCAGACCCTGCATTCCCAGAGATATTTATCTTCACAGCTTCCTCATTACCGCCATTGTAGCTCCAAGGAATATATACCTAACTCACATCATCAGCAAGTTTTTCTTTATCAACAGTCTTCGCAGTCAGCCACGCGCCATTTATACTCTCAACAGATTGGTCAGATGAACCGTCAAAAGTCAAAGGTCCAATAGTCAGCGAGTGATTTACCTTATCCGCCGAACCAGCATTACCAGAAATATCCACCATATTTATTGTTTTCTTAGTATCGCCAGCATTGGAACCATAATTCCACGGTACATAGCTATCGGCAACAATTCTCTCAATTACCGTTTTATCTACCGCAGGAACAATATTCCATTTTTCACCATCAGAAACCAAATAGTCATTTAGAGAAGCATTCAGCCCATCACTTGAATTTACGCTTTCTCGCGCGAGGAACTACATATTTGTGCATTGTGCCCACCCTCGTGAAAGAATGTTATCGATGCGGTCGCCAGCAGAAGCCTAATTCAATAGAATAAGTTGAGTTTCAGTACTGCCTTCTCCAAAAATAGTAGTGCGCGCGCTGGGTGTTATTTCCGCTAACGCATAGATTGTATCAGTGCCTTCAGTGCCTTCAGTGCCTTTAACCTTATAGGGGGTAACGTAGCCTCCAAAAATAATGCCCTAAGAAAGCTTAGAACCATCTACCCATGTATAACCCATTGTTCCACTTGCAGAGTTCTTTTGAAGCACCTGTCCATTACTACCGCCTAAAAGCGTGCCAATGAGTTGATGGTAGATTGTTTTATCTTCAATGGTAATTCCACTCAATATTGCCTTATCAAGCGTATCATTCGCAGGAAGAATACGTAATGGCTCAAAATCACTCTCATTTTGACTTACTGTGGCTAAGGTCTTTATTGTTTCTCCCAAAGAGAATAAAATCGTAATACTCAATACACCAGGCTTGGCCAAAATATAGGAGGGAATTACCGCTTGTAAATACACCATTCCTCTATCATTTACCGGCGTTAGGGGCATAGCAGTGGTATTTTTACCATCTTCTAAGTGGGTATTCTAAAAGATAACCCATCTGTTGTTTTGCGCCTGAAGAATATCTCTCCATTCATCAGGTAAATTATTTGTAATCAGACGGAAAGCGTAGTAATTGACACTACCTTGAATTAGAGGGAAAAATTGTGTTTTTCCCTCCGCATCTGTATAGTAATCAAGGTTACATACGAGCTTACCGCCTGCATCAATTGTTGCAGTAATATATTTCATAAATAACCTCCGTTATTTACTTCGCGCGAAGCAAAAGATTAGGTGTATTGAATGTATATGTCACCATTTCGACCCATATCATTACTTGGGTCGCTAGTACCTGTATAGATATAGCTTTGGTCATAATTACCACTCAATACCAAAGCAGTGGTTCCAATGCGTTTTATATGCATATATTTGTGATGTGGGATAGTTATCACATTATCTGCTTTAGTAACTGCATCTCCACCTTTATTCATTTCAATCACAGGCACATTAGGGAAGGCAACTGTTGTCTAGTCGTTGGCAAAGATAATTGTCTCCCAAAATGTATCAGGATTATTATTGAAAAATTCGGAAGTGAAGGTGTATGCTTGATTTGCGCCCCAAGACCAGTTGAATATATGACCCCAATCCTAAGTGATGAGGGAACCTCCATCTTCTACTTTTCGCGGGGCCTCATCCCAATACTTCGCGTTCGCGGATAGCTTAGCGACAGTAATTACACCATCGTCATACTATCCTTTTTCTAAAAATTCTCTTGTAATTACATCTTTATCTTCGGTAATTTTACCAAAATATCTCATTGAGTATACCTCCTTTGTGATGTATACTCATCACATTTTCCATACGTCGCTATTTTTGCTTTGCGCGATCCCTTTTGTCCATACGTCATTGACTTTTGTATAGATGTATGCGCCTTTTCTCCATTGGCCTTCTGCTTTTACCCACGCGACCGCACCGCCAGTAGGGACATCTATGGTGAGTATATACACATCAGACCATTGGCCATTATAGCCTCTGATAGCATGGACATAGGATTTTATATAGAAGGAGTAAGTTTTAGCAGTTGGGTCATCATAAGTATAAGTTCCAGTCCAAGTAGCATCTGAATAGGACTCGTCCTACTTTGCAATGACTACCGTGTATGCTGAACTTGCTGGCTCAGACCCGTCAGGAGAAGGTGCAATGTGGACTTGTGAATAGTGGCCCCAGCCACTTGCGGTTGCTGTCACTGTGATTATGGCTTTTGAACCATCGCGCACGTAGGATGCACTAACTTTTACGCTGATACCCGCAGTATATCTTACTCCATTTTTGTAGTCTGTTTGTCTATCTGAAAAACTAACTGGATTTGACATAATTTATATCTCTCTTATATATGTAGGCAAAATCAATATATCGACTACCACGCGCCATTTATTTTGACATATAGGGCGCCAATAAATTTCCAGATAGCATATAAAGTAAAATCTGCTGATTGGGTAATAGTGGTACTTGAACTTACGATATTTGCGTTTGTAGTGTCAGTGCTCCAACCGAGGAACTTATGTCCTCTGCGGTATGAAATGGGAAGTTCTCCATAGGCATTGCCCTAATCGCGCGTAATTGCAGTGCAAGAAGTTCCGCCTTGGGCATCAAAGGAAATATTGAGTGTCACAATAAGAAGAGCGGGCGCAGTGAATGTGATTTTTTTCCTTGAAGAACTACTATCTATATATCCAATAGTAGTAGATACAGTAGAGCCAGGTTCTGCAACGCCAACGCAGTAAAAGGTCTATGTGCCTTTACTCATTGTATATGTCGTTGTATCAGTAACAGTTTCTCCCCCGGCAGACAAACTTAAATAGTACTTACCTGGGGTGTAAAAAGTGCCATAAGAACCATTCGACATAACAGCGACAACTTTTACGGCAATATTATTGCCATCTAAACGAGCAATATAGCGAGTTGTATTTAGTGTCCAGTGGTTCTAAACGAAATTTGTTGTTTGTTCCTATACCCAACTACTTCCATTAGGAAGCGTAGGTGCTGTTTTAGTCCAAGTCATTCAACTCACCCCCATAGAATAGGGTGCCAAACGCCATTTATCTTCAAGTATAAATTCTGAACTGGGTTAGCAGTTGTTTCGCCACTGCCTCCTCCACCACTACTTCCGCCACTACCAGGTTTAGTATCAACCACTACTGTAACACCACAAGTACCATTACCATATACACCACTATTATCTCTAATACCAGCTTCAACAGCAGATGTTACAGTAAAGTCTGCATCATAAGTATAGTAATAAGTCCCACGTGAGTGTCCGTGCGCAGTTTCACTACTATCACCCATATTAGTGGTATTGGCATCAGCATAAACTTTCACACCACTCTCATCAGTAACATAAGCATTAGTGCTCAAACTATTTCCAGGGCTAGCATTACCAGTTGCGAAACTGTAATTTTCAACTTTTACACATAATTGTCCAGTTTCTAGCCAAGCAGAACAGGCACGCGTAACACAGTTATAATAAAGATAAACATAATTCCCGCTTATCTTCAAGCGATATCCGCCTTGCGCAGAATTTTGTTTTATCTCTGTCCATTCAGTAGCTAAATTAGTAGGTGCTGTTGTAGACCAAGTTCCCATTTATCTCACCTCAAATAGCGTATTTGATATATATATCGCCATTATTGCCAATTGTGTTAGATGGGGTTTCAGTCCCTACATAAATCCCACGCACCTGGTTAGATACTAAACCGATAGCAGAATAATTTACGTCCGCGCCAAGCCTATTTGCGGTTACTGCTTTCTCGGCGATATCGTTAGTTCCAATAGAAGAAACTTTGCTTACCGCGCCATTATCGGTTCTTAGAAGTCCTGCGCCAGTTCCAGCCTAGTTTAGAATTGCGCCAGTTAGTAAACTACCGAGAGAACAAGAATAATTTTCTGCGCCCTCTGCTGTGTAGTATGGAACTTTACAAGTTTCCGGTACACCTGCAATAAAATCATTATCTTCTGTCAACAGGTCAGTGCGGTCTTGCTTTGTGGACATATCTACGCCACTAACTTTTCCATCCACATACTCTTTCGTGGTTAGATCTTTCGGGTCACTAACTTTTCCTAAATATTTCATTGAGTACACCTCCATAGAAGCAGGGCGCGCATCTTACGCGCCCCATACTCTTTATATATATCTGCGCGCATAGCGCGATTAGCTTTCACCAACAACTACAATCATATACTTCCCAGCTTCAATTGTAGTTATCGTTTCATCATATATGCTAACTATAATATTATAACTACTATCAATCGTTATATTGGCATAAACCATCTGGCCATTATTATCATATAACGATATACTCAAAATCTTAGAAGTGAATTTATGGTCTGTTGCAAGAACTGTCCAGGTAAATTCATTCTAATTAGCAGTCAATGCTGGGCTGGTTGTACCATAAATCCGACAAAATAGTTTTGTCCCTACAATAACTTCACCATTCGCACCATGAGCAGTAATCCCATAAGCCAAATTATCTGAAGTTACTGTATCGCCAGTTAGATCCAACGCAGTCTCTCCATCAATTTCGACTTTATTTACTGCCATAATTAGCCTCCGATGGTGAGAGTTTGACCTCCAAACTCATTATCTGTATAGGTCACAGGAATAGCTTGCACAGTAACGCTGGCAAGATAGTTGTATTCAGGGCTGTCGGGAGTAATCTCTTGAGCAGAGAAAGTAGGAGTGATTGTTTTGGTTTGAGCCTTCGCACCTTCTGTGCCACTCATTGTACCAGTTACACCGAGAATAGTAATACCATCACGAATGTTTCCAGGAATGATTTTAGCGCTTTCCGCAGCATCTACACCAACTGTGCCAGAGCCGTCGTGATAGCCAAGAGGAATTTTCACCGAAGAAGTTAGGTCACTAACAACGAGGTTCTTTGCTCCGTTATTGGGCATCGTGCCAGTAATTTTCGCGCCAGCCTTGTATGCGGTCTTTCCATTGAGAATTTCCGCGGCGACGGCAGTAGCATCAGAAGTATCTGCATCGAAAGTAGAAGTACCGACGATGGGCGCGCCAGACTTATCGTGCGCTTTGATACCCTTAGCAAGTTTATCAGCAGTAATGTCATCTTGAGTAAGATCGAACTTTACCTCGCCATCGAGGATAAATTTATTTACATACTTATCAGGCATAATTATTGTCCTCCTAAAATCAAGGTTATACCACCAGCTTCATTGCTTACAGAGGTCTGCGCAATCTTTTTGACGGTAAGATTTTCTTTCATTAGCTTACTCTTTGTGGGGAGTACAATATCAGCTTCCCAAGAAGGAGTGATTACATAGCCATCAATATCATCATAAATATCTGATTGAGCCGTTATTGCGGCGTTCATTTGTGCTTTGAGTGATACTTCCGGCTAAATCGTGCCCACAAGAGCCATTTGTACCGAGAGGCCCGCCATAGTTAGGTTACCTCTTTAGCGATTTCAAATACGGTAGGGACAATGATTGTGTAGATGTCCCCGTTAGCTAATGTAAGCTGAACGTCATAAACATAGCGTCCAAAAGAAAGAGGTTTTGTATCTTCGGGGAGGAGATGGATTATCTCTCCACCAGAGACAGATTTATGAATTAGAGGGTCAGTATCACTGACTGACTTTTTGATTGTGAACTCAAGTCTGTCTTCGGGTAGGAAGACATAGGGTTCTCCCGTGGCGAGGTTAGTTGCTTGAGTAATGCGGAAGCGCGCGGTGTCACCACGGGTCAAATGGATTGTGTTGTCTTTGTCGATTGTAAGCATTGTATCGCCTCCGTGAAACACAATTCGAGTTTCCTTCTATCTATAAAAAGTTATACCATCCACTCCGCGCGGACAGCATAAATTTATATCATCTATGTAAAATAGGCTCTCGCCTTACATTATTTATTATACCATACTTTGCCTAAAAAATCAAATTTTCAAACTCAAAAAGCCCAATAGGGTATTTCCCTATTGGGCTCACTAAACAACTTAGCCGAATAGGACGGCTTTATATGTATTCGCTACGACAGAAGCCGAAGCGTTCATAGAAATCTTCACACTCTTATCCGCGCCCACTATGATATCAGCAAACACTTGTTCGCCAGTAGCAACCTCAAAGAGTTGAACGATAATGTCTTCCGCAACAATACCATGCGCAGACGCGCCAATCGTCCAAGTGGCCTTACCACCAGAAGGAGTAAGAGCAGGGTTCTTCTGAACGAACTTGATGAAGCTCTTGGGCATCGCGCTCCAAGTCGGGGCTCCATCTCCACTAGCCATAAGAACCTGGCCAGCAGAACCAGCAGTAGTTGGCGCATAGAACTCAGGATTGGCATTAGCCACACCATTGAGCTTGATGGAGTTCTTTGTCGCCTGAGCTTCAATACCTTCGAGCTTGGTGCCCTCGGCAGAAGTCATCAGACGCTTATTAGCTTCCTGAGCAACATAAGTTGTGCCAGCTTCGGTCTTGGTAAGAATATCATCATAGCCCGGCGCATCGCCCGCCTGAAGAGCACTATCAGCTTTTCCAAGAGAAGCCTACACGCCACTATCAAGCTTAGCAAGAGTAATCTTACCATCAGTAATAGTCGCAGTAACCTTATGGTCAGCAGACACATCGACGACAACCATATCGCCGGTCTTAGAACCACTGGTTACATACTCAATCAGACTATCAACAGGGATGTAAATCTTATCACTTGTAGCATTCGCAAGAACAAGAACAAGATAGGTTCCCGCAGGCTTACCAGTAGGATTGGTCTCAACAGTACCAGAAGACACCACCATATCCTTCGGGATATTGATAGCGTCGCCAAAGTTCGCGCCATTCTTAGTGAGATGATACACCGCGGCATAATCGCCAGCAGTCTCATCCTTCACTAAACCATAAGTGTCAGCCGTAGGAATAGTGACCTTCAAGCCAGTAGCAGATACGCTAAGCGCATTACCAGCAACGGGGTCAACCTTTACGCCAATCGTAGGCGCGGTAGCAGTACCAGCAACAACGATACCAAGGTCAGCAGTAGCCTTTACGGAAGCAACCTTAGCATCAGCAGTCTCTTGAGCAGTTTGTGCGGCGGCCGCAGCGTCATCGCCAGCTTTCTTCGCGGCGGAGATGGCAGCGTCCTTTGCATCAGCATAACCCTGAGCCTGAGTCTTAGTCGCATAGTCCTTGGCTTCAACCTCGGCCATTGTAGTCTTGCTAGAAGCAAGCACATAAGCATCCTTTACAGTGTGGGTATAACCCGCTTCGCCGAGGATAGCTTCAGTCGCGGCGCTAACTTGAGAGGTCGTCTCAGTCTTAGCATCAGCAATAGCTTCACCCTTTGCGGTAGCAATAGCCGTGGAAACCTTCGCAACATCAACCTTGCCCTCAAGAGCTTCAACACGCGCGGTAACACCACTATCACCAGTGACAAGCCCATCAGCATAAGCCTTGGCATCAGTAAGAGCCTAACCAGAAACCTCATCAGCATACTTCTTCGCACCCTTTACAGTGTCTTTAGCAGAAGTATCAGCGGCAACGCCAACAACAGCAGCCTTCGCATTCTCAACTGTGCTAACAGTAGCAGCAGCATTATCAGCACCATAAGTGCCGTCAAATGTGAGGTTAGCCTGCTTGCTATCAAGAGTATCTTGAAGGTTGGTAATCTTAGAGATGGGAAGTGCAGGAATATCGCTTTCACCAAGCTTCGCGCGCACCACACCAATTTGACCATCAGTCTGCTTGACTTCGGTGACGAACTCGCCAGCAACGGCTTTGTCATCAAGGTCAAGAGCTTCAATCTTGGCTTTCGCATCAGCAATAGCATCGGATTTTGCGGAGGTCGCAGCAGCAATAGCACCATAGATTGTTTTCTTGGTAGCATCATCTGTTTCGCTACCAAGTAATTCAGTCTTTACCTTACCGGCTTCGGTTTCAGCCTTAGACTGCGCGGTAGTATTGAGATTTTCGACAGTTTCGAATGCGCCAGACGCAAGACCCTTGACTGCAACATCTGTACCGTCAACACTGATACTACCATTTTTAGTACCAGTTGCTACACTCTGCACAGCGCTATCGGCCTTGCCAAGAGAAGTCTGCACTTCGGTAGCAAGCATTGCTTTGGTAAGAGACCCAGTCTTTACAGAAGCAGTGACTTTATGAGTATTGCTATCAACATTGATCTGGATAGCATCATTCTCTCCAGAACCGCCAGTGACATACTCGATAAGAGAGCCAACAGGAATGTAAATCGGGTTGCCACCAGAGAGAACAAGTTCAATATATGTGCCAGGCTCAGTCACGCCCGCAGGAAGCGCGCCAGCCTTGAGTTCAACAACAGAACCACTTACAACAACAAGGTCTTTGGGGATATCAATTGTTGCGCCAACCTGGGTTCCATCTTTCTTGAGCGCATAAGAGGCAACCGCGCCCTCAGATGCAGAGCCAAGCTTCTCAACAGTGTATTCAGGATGGACAACCGCAGGAATTTCAACACGAAGACCTTTGCCCTGAACGGTGGTAAGTGCGTTGCCTTCAGTGTCATCAATATTTACAAAGACATTCCAACCCTTATCTTTTCGTTTATCTGGAGAAAAGGTAAGACTACTATCACCCGCAGAAAGTGAGTGAACTCCATCACTATTAGCATCTTCCTAAAGAACAGAAATATCCGCAAACAGTCCAGAAGCTTCAGTTTCGCCTTGCGCGGGCGCGCCAACCTTCTCAATAAGATCTGCAACCTGAGTTTGAAGGGTCGCAACATCACTAGCCAAATCGCCAGAAGCAGTGGTCGAGGCTAACTTGATAAGAGTTCCAGCCTCATTAGAAATCATATAAGCTTCGCACTTACCATCCGTAACGAGAGTAAGCACTTGGCCAACATACGCGGTCGCACCGGACTTCGCATAATTTTCAAGTTCAGTTTTATCATACCAAACGGCAGTAGTATCAACAGGGGCAGGATTGCCACGCTTGATACTCAGAGGAAAGCCCATATATGCGGCATCATTCATAATAACAGCCATATTCTTTTTCCCTCCTTATCAACCGATTGTGACCGAATAGGTCTCGCCAGCATCAATGGACGCAGGCTGATATACATATACATCATAGGCAGCCGCAGAATAAGCATTCGCACCTTCAACTTGAGACTGTGTTCCCTGCTTCACAAAGAGGGCAGTAACATCAGCATTGAGGGCACTAGGCATAAGCACTTTCGTAATCTTACGTCCCGCGGGAACAGCAACAACAACCTTTTTCGCACCGGCGCCAGCACCAAAAGTGGCAAGTACGCCAGTTCCACTAGCCTTATTGTGGGCAAGTGCACGAATGTTCGCAGAATTGAGTGCCATACCAGCATCAGTCATCGGGCCCCAGAACATATGGCGGACGCCCTTATATTCGCCAGAATTAGCGGACTTACTGCCAGCGACAATCTTTCCAGCAGGATATGCGTTACCGAGATTGGTCACAGGAACTGCGCCGTCGCCGTATTCAGCCGTCGCAACTATCTTCTTCGCAGTAGCTTCAGCCACAACATTCTCAAAAGTTCCAGTATCTGTTGTCTTAGTTACACCATCACAAACGACACTCCAAGACTGAGCAGTGATGCCCGTCGGAGGGCCATAAGTGTAAGAACCAGCACTAAGAGCAACGCTATAAGAAAGGTTCTTCTTAGTACCGACCTCATATGTTCCAGGATTGCTACCTGAACTGAAGCTCACCGCAGGTTCAACTTTAGAAGGATTAGCTTCTTTTGCCATAAGACTGGATAGAACTTGTTCTAAGCTCTTACCTTTGGCGTTGAAAGTAGCAGAGCCAGACGGCTTAGCAAGTGTGCCAATACCAACAGTGTAGGTAATATCCTTACCAAAATACACATTACCAGCATCATAGTTGCCATCCATAGCTTTCCAGGCACCTTCATCATAAACATAAGCAGTGTAAGATTTCTTGGAGCCTTCGGCACCGTCAATCGCAGAAACGACAACGCCCATATCACCTTGCTAAGCATTGCTTGGAAGCTCGTCAACAGAACCAACTTGAGTAAACTGCGCCTATGCGCCAAGAGGCTTTACTTTGCCATCTTTGTAGCATCTAAACTCTTTCGCGGCGGTATTATACCACACCATACCCTCTTTGAGAGTAGTGGGGTCTTCCGCCACCGGATTGAGCACGGCATTTTGAAGTTCATTGAAATTGAGGTCAAGGTTAGTTACAAACTTTGCCATTCAATTATACCTCCTTATTCAATTACAAAATGCATACCCCGTAAGTTCCGAGGTAGCACTCACTTGTATTTCGTTTTCACTTACATAAGTTATATCAGGATAAATTACATTCTTATTATCATCAACTACGATAATAGAGCAATACTTTCCTAAATTATGTAAGACACTCCATACTTTTTGTGGGACTTCGCTGTGATATACAAAATTAGCATCTTTTGCTAATGAAACTAATTTTGTATCAACGTAGTTTTTTGTGACGGCTTCATTGGGCAGTGTTGGGTCGCCAGAAAGAATGAGGGGACCAGTCATAGTCCCCCCATCAGTTGAGAGCCCACCATTCTCGCCATTTTTGATTTGGAAAGTAGTATATGTGCCGTCATCATAAGTCACGGTATACGTATCGACAAGACCCTACGTATCAGTCTTTTCAATAGTTAGTATTCCACGCCCAGATGCACCTTGCGCGCCAGGCACGCCTTGTTCACCTTGGGGACCAGCAGGTATAATGGTTTCGGTTGTATGGGATGTTCCATTACTATCCTTCCATTCAAAAATTACTTTTAGCCCAGCATCAGTTACTTCTGTAGCTTTTACTGTGCATGGGGCGCCTTTGAGCGCGCCCATACCTACCAGACACTCATTTACATATTTCTTTACAATTGCATAGGTGAGAATATCCAAACTGCCTCACCTCACATCGGATACCATTGTCCGTCGTTACCCATAATAAAGGTTTCGCCGGTTGTAATGATATATACCTTGTCACCGAAGGAGGTGTTCTCTTGCTTAGCGAGTGTATCTTTGTCTGCATCTGTCATTGCGTAATACACCGCATCAGAGATATTTGCCCGCTTGAAAGATTCTGTAAGCACATAACCCTTCATAGTAGCCCTCCTCATTTGCCTTTAGGGATGAGACCTCCTAAAAGCGATTGTATTAGTCGGATTCGATTTCGTGCAGCGATAGCCGCGATAAATTTGAGGTTCATATCTATCCCCTCTTTTATAAGTAGGGATTTTATTGTAGACCCTATAACTTTTTAGTGAGCTGGAAATTTGAAAATTTTGACAAGTTGGAGTATAATATATATAGAAAATAAGGAGGATTATACCTATGAGTATGATTATTGACGGAGTAGATTTCCAAAATTTGCCTGCTGAAAAATTTTGGTCATTCCCTTCCGGCTACAAAAAGAATAGGCAGGATGAAATTTATGCAATGATTATGTCAAATGCATATATTGGCTCGCGCAAAATGGATGGTGCCTATTATCGTTTTATAAAGGATATGGACGGTAATATGGTCCTTCAGGGACGTAGTGAAAGTGTGAATGGTGGATTTTTGGATAAGATCGACTGGGTTCCTCATCTTCACTCTTTCTTTGATGTACTTCCGCGTGGGACGTGCCTTTTGGGAGAAATTTACTTCCCAAATAATGAGGGCTCGCGTCACGTAACTACTATAATGGGATGTTTGCCTGAGAAAGCGCGCGAACGTCAAGAAAAAGGAGAAAAGCTTCATTATTATGTATTTGATGTATGGGCTTGGGCTGGCGCTTCTTTACTTAGTGTGACCGCAGAAACTCGTTTCTCACAGCTTGGTTATGTGTCTGAATATGTGGCGCGCGCAGACAACAAATTTATTGAAATAGCCAAGTATTATTATGGCCAGGCTCTTTGGGACGAGCTTATGCGTGTGCGTATGCTTGATGGAGAGGGCATTGTAATTACTAAGTCTAACTCTCATGCAGAGCCAGGTAAGCGTACCGCACGCAAGACTTTGAAAATAAAGAAAGAACTTGACAATCCCATTGACTGTTTTCTTACTGGCCGTTGGAAGCCTGCTACAAAGGTATATAAGGGAGATTATCCTTATGAGTGGCAGTATTGGTGGAACTTCAAAACCAATGAAAAGATGCTTGGGCGCTATTACAACGACTATGAGCATGGTGCAACTATTGAGCCAGTCACTAAAGCTTGGTTCTATGGATGGGCAAGCGCAGTTGAGATTGCTGTTATGGATGGAGATAAAGTCCATCCTGTTGGTTGGATTAGCGGTATTCCTGATGAGGTAAAAAAGGGAATTAGTGAAAGTCCTGAAACATATAGATACCACGTTGTAAAAATCGCGGCGATGGAGATTATGAAAGATACCCTCGCATTACGCCACGGGAAAATTATTGAATGGAGACTCGATGGTGACAAGTCTTATAAAGAATGCACCATTGACCAGTTGACGTGAGTAAGGGCGAAGATTATATTGCTTCTCTTCTTTCGCGGGCAGGCTATAAGTTTGCCCGCGAAGTCTCTATTGAGGGAGTGCGTCGTAAACAAGCTTTGCGTTATGATTTCGGAATATACGCTAATGGAGAGCTCCAATCATTAATTGAAGTGCAAGGTCAACAACACTATGTCCAAGTAAAGATGTTCCAACCGACACATACAGACTTCACTCGTTATCAAGAGCACGACCGCATAAAGATTTCTGCCTGTCTCGCGCGCGGGCTACCTTTATATATTATACCATATTGTGATTTAGAAAGTATACAGTCCGCGCAAGATATATTCCAAGATAAATATCTTGCAAAGTCAAAATGGCATAATGACCAAAATAATCCCTATAAGCGCAACTAAAATGTAGAAACCGTAGCATAAAAACTCTACTTTTATTTGGCGAGGTGAGAAAAAATGCCAAGTGACATAATTTCTACAATCTCAAATTGGATAATTACTATTGGTGCTATCGCGGGAGCACTTACAGCAATATATAAAATTTTTTCTCCTATGACTAATTGGGGTAAGAAGCGTAAAGAGAAAAAACGTAAATTGCGTAATGAAGAAATAAGAGAGATGGCTCGCGCAATAGCAAATGAGAAAAGAGACGAGGCTTAGCGCACGGTCAAAAAAATTATTGATGCTAATAATACAAAAATTGAAACATCTTTCAATGCTATAAATACGCACTTGAATAATGTAGATAAACAATTAGCTGACGTAATGCTTATCAATGCGGAACAAACTAAAACAATAGAACATATGGATGAGAAAATTGATACTAACGAAATTGACAGATTGCGATGGGAAATCATTTCTTTTGCCAATTCTTTACGATATGATGATGGTTAGTCTGCTACTTTAGAGGGATACAACCACGTTTTTGATGCTTATGGGAAGTATGAAAAACTTCTTGAATCGCTTGGACGTAAAAATGGGAAAATAGATAATGAGTATGCCTATATCAAAATTATGTATAATGAGTTCAGTAAAAATTACTCAAAATGAAATTTGACTTTTTAGAAATCATATGGTATAATGAAATTGTAAAGCGGAAGGAGCTTTATAAAGGAGTTATACCATATGATTTTTTTATATTTAGGGATAGGCTTTGTTATTATTGAAATAATTACTATAGTATTATTATGCAATAGAAATAAAAAGTTAGAAGCCTTACGATGGAAACAAGTCTGTGAACTTAGAGAAGAACTAAATTAGAAAAAAGAAATAGATGAAAATAATTTTATAAAAGAATTAGAACAAAAGAAACAAGAATATACTGATAAATATATAGAATTTCAAGAGCAATAGAATAAATAGTATACCCAATTTTGTAATGACCTTCAAGAAAAGAAAAAATTACAACAAGATAAAGTAGATGCAGAGCTTCAAGGACTAGTGGATAGTGAACGTGAGCGCTTATTAGGCCAAGTAAATATGGAAATTAAAAAACAGCGGCGTGCCTTTAGTGATGACTTATATAAGTATATAGCTAAATGTAATTTATAGAAAGATGAAATAAATGAGGAAATGGAATAGCTAAAGACGCAATTGCTTCAATTGAAGTCAGTACGAGAACTAACTATTGAGAGTTATAAAAAAGAATAGGAAATACTTGAATAGCAAGATTACTATAGAATAAAACTTTCAGAAGCAGACAAAGAAGATATAAAAGTATTGCGAAGTATTGAGCCGCGCCTTACAAATAGAGAAGCTCTAAATAAACTTATATACGATGTATTTATAAAGCAACCTATGAATGATATGCTATTTAGAGTGCTTGGAGATAAGGAAAAGTGTGGTATATATAAAATTACTCATATACCTTCATAGAAAGTATATATAGGCCAATCAGTAAATATAAGACGTAGATGGACATCTCATATCAAGAGTGCATATGATATAGGAGATATAGCTCATCAAAAAGTTCACGATGCAATGGCTGATGAGGGGATAGATAACTTTACTTTTGAAGTAATTGAAGAAGTAAGTAAAGATAGATTGAATGAACGTGAAAAGTATTGGATAAATTATTATAAGAGTTAGGATTGGGGTTGGAACCAAAAGTCCTAATTTGAAGTTTGATTTATTATAGAATATATTTAGAATGTCAGTTTGGGACGGCGCGCCCCCGCCTAAAGGGGCGGAGGCGGGCGCGCCTACTTATTGGTAAGTGAAGTGGAAATAAAATATAGTATGTGAGGGAAAGTGAAATTTGACTTTCTCTCATTTTTATTGTATAATATAAATATATAAAATGAAAGGAGAATGTGTATGCGTAATCCTGATAGAATTGATGACGTTCTTGAGAGAATGAAAGCGTGCTGGAAAAAGTGGCCCGATTGGCGCTTTATGCAGTTGATGTGCAATTTCCAGCGTGCTATTGGACAGGATGGATTTTATATTGAGGATGACAAGTTTATTGAAGCTCTTGAAGTATACTGTGAAGTAAATGAAGAGTAAAAATTGTCCTAATTGCGGGGCTGTATATGAGCCAGAAGAAAATAAGTGTCCTTACTGTGGAACATCTTATTATGATATGTCGGCACTAAATTTTGAAAATTCTGAACCTTTTTATTTGAAGATAAAAACGCATATAAATGGTAAACCCGCATATATAACTCAATTAGTAAAACCTTATTTAGACGGAATGTCTATGAATTTTGATGCTGATTATACAACCGTCTATGGCGGTTATGATGGACGTGTTCCACTATGGCAAATGTGTTCAAATCAAACTCTCAACACAAATATTAGCTTTTGCGCCATCCCTATGAAAAATAATAATTTATGTATTGTGGAGGTAGAAGATGAGTGAATGTATTGAACTAAGTGAAAAGTAGGAGGAAATTCTTTCTGCGCGCGAGCCCATCCAATTTATTGAAGCTTCTTGTGCAGTAGGAAAAACTCAGGTGCTTTGTGAAAAAGTTCGACGCTCAGTGCGTGAGAGTAAAATCACAGTTGCCTTTACTTTCACAAATATGGCCGCAGAAGAAATGCGTCAGCGACTTGGTTTGAAAAATAATGAGCAAGTATTTATTGGCACAATTCACTCTTATTGCGCAAAACTTCTTGCTATGCGTGGTGTCAAGGCCGCAAAAAAAGCAATAGAAGACGAAGAGTTTGATAAACTATTTGAACTTGCAAAACAATATATTGCATCTAATCCTCCTGTAATTGATATTTGTCTTTGTGATGAAACACAAGATAGTAGTAAAACACAGTTAGAATTTATGTTTGATATACTCCACGCGCGTGAATATTTTATTATGTATGATACTCGTCAGTCAATCTATCGTTGGGCTGGCGCGCGCCCTGAATTGTTGGAGCAATATAAGCAGAAGATGAATGCGACTGTATTTGAACTGAATGAAAATTATCGAAACCATAGCGAAATATTAGATTTCGCACGGACACTTCTTTCGGAAGCTTCTCCACCAGATACTTCAGTAGCTATGAGGGGTAAGGGTGGACGAGTAAAGTTTTTGGAGTATTCCCCAGAGCAGATTGTGGTATTTTTGCGCTCAGCTGGCGAGTGGCGTGATTGGGCCATTCTCGCGCGAACCAATACCCAAGTGGAAATGATTTGTGAAGTTTTGCGCGAAGCAGGCATCCCATTTGATACTTTCAAGCAATCTGATTTGACAAAGGCAGAACTTACTCAAAAAATGAAAGCAAATACAGTGAAGGTACTTACTATTCACGCATCGAAAGGGCTCGAATGGAAGTATTGTATTGCTACTGGCCTGCGCGCATCTGGCGTCGAAGAAAAGTGTATTGCTTATGTCGCCGCGACACGTGCAATGGATGGGCTTTTGTGGATGGGCGCACCAAGAAAAACAAGAAAACCAAAAGTAAAAAAGCCAAAATTTGATGATGGATTGATGAAGTGGTAAACTGAATGATAGAATATGAAAGGATGGTGAGTGGATGAGTTATAATGCGAATGATATAATTAGCCTATCTCCAGGACGCGCCTTTCGAGAAAAGATTGGTATGTATTTGTCCGCAGATAGACAAGAAGCAATCAACCTTGGTTTGCGCGAACTCATCGTAAATGTGCAAGACGAGTTTGAAGTCTATAAGCCTGAGAACCCGCTTCTCAAAATTGAGCTTTTTTCTGATACACGTATTATTCGTGTCAGTGATAATATGCGTGGTATTCCAAGCTCTATTAGAGACGATGGTATCAATTCATTGACTGCTGCATTTCTTATTCCACATTCTGGTGGCAAGCACCAAGACGGTGCATATACTAGCTCTGTTGGCTGTAATGGCGAAGGAAATAAAGTAGTTTGCCATACTGCCAAATGGCTTGAAGTAGAAGTCCATCGAGATGGGAATAAGTATTTCCAGCGATTTGAAAGCACAGACGAGGGCGCAAAACCAATGTCTGACGTGCAGACTATGCCAGAAAAAAACCAGAAAACAGGGACAATTATTACCTATTGTCCGGATGAAAGAGTTTATGGCAATATTTTCATTGATATTGAAAAGCTTAGAATGATGCTCAGAGAGATGTCCTATTTTACTAAAGGATTGAAAATCGAGCTTTACCTTGATGGGAAGAAAGAGCTTTTCTTTTCAAAGAATGGACTAATTGACGGTTTGAACTCTGATTTTGCAGTGGGCGCGCCATTCTCTTATAATTATGAAACCCCTGATTGTAAAGTAGAACTGGCACTTCAATGGGTTACAAAAAAAGGAAATATCAAAGGATATGCTAATGGACTTTATATGCCAGATGGTGGTGTATTCATTAGTTCGTTCAAAACCTCTTTGACAAAGACTTTCAATAGTTTAGCTAAGCAAAAATTCTCTGGTGAGCAAATTAGAGACTGTTTGAATGGTTTCGTTTCTGTCAAAGTGCGCTCAGGCCAATTTTCCAATCAAGCAAAAACTGCTCTTGCAAATAAGGAAGCCGGCACAGCAACTTCTTCAGCCATCTCCAACTGTCTCAAAGACTTTTATAATAAGCGAAAAAATGATTTTGATAAAATAGTAGAAGTCCTTTCAAAGATTGCGAAAGCCGAAGTTGCGGCGGAACGCGCACGTAAACAAGTTCTCGAAGCTTCCAAAGATATCGAAAAAAACCAAAAGCGGAAGGTCTTCGCCAGCGATAAGCTCAAAGATGCAGAATTTCTTGGCCAGGATGCTACTCTTCTTATCTGTGAGGGTGATAGTGCACTGGGTTCACTTACTCAAGCACGTAATTCAGCCCATTTTGGATTACTTGCCGTTCGAGGGAAGATTCTGAATTGTCTGTCGAATGATGAAGAAAAAATTTATCAGAACGAAGAAATAAAACTTTTACTTAGTGCAATGAACATTACGCCTGGAAAATATGATAGTAAAAAACTTCGATATGGGCGTATTGGTATAGCAGTTGACGCCGATTCCGATGGGTATCATATTGGGTTGCTTATTATGGCTTGTCTGACTAAATTGGCTCCACAATTCATAACAGAAAAACGATTGTGCTGGCTTCGCACACCTCTCTTTATTGTAGAAAAAGGTAAAACTCGTTCATATTATTTCAATGACGCAGAGTTTGAAGAGGCAAAAGTAAAAGGATTAGTTTCTGGAGTGGTGCACCGCGCGAAAGGGTAAGAGGAAGTCCGGCCCTTATCTACTTTTCTGCTTATCAGCAGGGTCATCTTCATTGATGGCTAACGAGGGTAGCCCCAAGTTGGGTAATCTCGTGGGAAATATTTATTTCTTGGAGGTATAGTATAATGATAGGTATTTATAAAATTACAAATAAGATAAATGGTAATGCATATATTGGTCAATCTGTAGATATTCAGCTGCGATTTGATAGCCATAGACAAAGATATTTGCAAAAAGATGGGAAAGAATATAATAAGGTTCTTTATTGTGCAATGAGAAAATATGGCTTAGAGAATTTTTCTTTTGAAGTACTAGAAGAATGTGCTCCGAGTGAGTTAGCAGAAAGAGAAATTTATTGGATTGCTTACTATGATACTTATAAAAATGGGTATAATGCAACTCCAGGTGGGGATTTGAGATATAACGTAGAGGGAGAAAACCATCCCAACCATAAAATTACTGAAGCCGATGTAATTTATATTCGTCAGCTTTGGGCCTCAAAAACCATTTCCACCCGCGAAATGTATTATGAGTATCAAAACCGGATAGGGAAAAGCGGTTTCAAAAAAATATATTCTTGGCAAACTTGGAAAAAGATTCTTCCAGAACTCAATACGGAGGAAAACCGAAAATGGCATCGAGAAAATACTATTAGCTATTCAAATTGTGGTGCCAGAAATCCTAATGCACGACTTACAGATGAACAATATACAGATATAAAAAATCGTATAAAAAGCGGAGAAACTTTACAGTCTATTTTTGCTGATTACAAAGCCTATTATCATAATTATGCTTCTTTCTATAATTCTGCCAAATCTTGGAAATAAGTAAACCTGTATCGACTATCTCCTTTGTAGGAGAGTAGAGCTATTATTGATACATAGTTCGAAACGGTAGACACCTATTTTGGTGAAGAAATAGTCAATACCATTAGTAATAATGGAATATTATGTAGGCGCTCTTGAAGCGGAAGAAGCCCATGAATCAATGTTTACTGAAAAGTATCAACGTCTTGAAACTCTTGCTCCTGATGAAGATAGCTTTTCACTTATTCAAAATCTCATGGGTTCAAATGTAGAACCACGCACGAATTTTATGTTCAATAAAATTGATTTTTCCCAAATACACGAATAAGAGAAAGTCAAAAATTGACTTTCTCTTTTTTCTATGATATAATATTTATATAATGAAATGAAAGGAGGATAATATGGAAGTAAATCTTACTCCTATAATCGAAGAGTCCTTCACCCAATACGCCGCGGCAGTCACACAATCTCGTGCACTAGTCGATGTAAGAGATTGTATCAAACCTTCCGCACGTCAAATCTTCTATTCCATGTTGCGGAATAAATACACTTGGGATAAACCACATGAAAAAACACTTGCACCCGCGGGTGATGCAGGAAAAGAATTTTATATTCACGGTGATGCATCTCTAGTAGGTATTATGATGCGCGCGAGCCAGAAGTTTGCAATGCGGTATCCTCTATGTGATTGTAAAGGCAACTCTGGCACAATGGTTGCTTCTGGAAATTTCGCGGCGCCCCGTTATACTTCTACTAGGCTAGCAGAGCCTTGTGCGTATCTTTTTTCTGATATTCAAAAAGATACTATTGATGAATGGTTTGATAATTATGCAGATAATCTTCAATATCCTGGTGTGCTCCCTTCTAAAGGATTTTATAATATTGTAAATGGCTCTACAGGTATTGCGGTTGGACTGGCTTCATCAATACCACAGTTCAATATTACTGAATTGAATAATGTTCTCATTACATTGCTTTGGAATCCCAATGCACCCGATGATGATATTATAATTATGCCAGATTTTGCTACTGGCGCTATTTTACTAAATAGTGAACAAGTGAAACAATCTTTGCTCAAGGGACAAGGTTATGCTTGTAAACTCCGTAGTGTTGTTGATTTTGATACTAAAGACAGAGCTTTAGTGGTCAAAGAAATTCCATACGGAGTCTATACCAATACTATTTGTGGACAGTTAGAAGATATTCTCAATGGAGACGATAACCCCGGCATTGATAGATTCAATGACTTGACAGATAAAACGCCAAAGATAAAAATTTATCTTTCTAAAGGAGCGAATCCTGAAAAGGTGCTTCGCTATCTCTATAAGAATACTTCTCTCCAATCACATTATGGTATCAACCTCACAATGCTTGATAATGGTCGTTATCCTAAAGTCTTTACTTGGCGTGAAGCCCTTCTTGCTCATCTCTCCCACGAAAAACAAGTTTATATCCGTGGTTTCAATTATGATCTAAACAAAATCAATGAGCGCCTTCATATTATTGATGGGCTTCTCAAAGCTATCTCAATGATTGATGAGGTTGTCCACACTATCAAATCATCCTCAGATACTCGCAGTGCCAATCTTGCGCTTCAGAAACTTCTTTCCATTGATGAGGTGCAGGCGAAAGCAATTCTTGAAATCAAGCTTGCGCGCCTTGCACATTTAGAGATTGATAAGCTTCTAAAAGAAAAAGACAATCTTGAGCTTGAGCAAAAGCGTATCACGTCTATTCTCAATGATGAAACATTACTCAAAAAAGAAATTGAAAAGGGTCTGCATGAGGTAGCAAATAAATTTGGCGATGCGCGCAGAACACAAGTTCTAAATCTCAACTCTACTTCTGAGGATGAGATTATTGAAGAAAAGCAACTTATCGTGTCGCTAACGAATTATGGAAATATTCTTGCAGAAGAAACTTCAACCCTTATTGTTCAGCGTCGAGGAGGAGTTGGTTCTAAAATAAAACTCAATAGTGGTGAATGTGTAATTGATACGATTACCGACACTAATATTGGAACGCTGATGCTGTTCTCTAATAAGGGAAGATATTACTCTTATCCAATGAGTGAATTGAATATCAAGGGCGCGCAAAGTATTTATGATATGGTAAAGCTTCAAGACGGAGAACAAATTACAAATATAATGAGCTTTGCAAAAGCAAAATCCTATAAATATATTGTCTTTATAACCAAAGAAGGTATGCTCAAAAAGTCTCTTCTTGAAGAATATAAAGCTAAAAAATCTCTCGGCGCGCAAGGCATCAAATTGAAAGATGGAGACGAAATTGTGTCTATATCTTTTATGAATGATGAACAACTTGGAATTTTGACAAAATTCGGACAATTTGCTATAATAAATACGAAAGATATAAACCCAATTGGTAAAGTCGCAATGGGTGTGCGTGGAATGAAACTCAATGAGGGCGATTGTATATGCTGTGCGCGCCCTGTATATCCAGATGTAAAGAGTATCGTATCTGTATCTTCTTGGGGAATGACAAGTAAAACGCCCATTGGAGATTGTCCTACATCAAATAGAGATGTAAAAGGTTATAAACTTCAAAAATTAGGCAATGGAGATACAATGTGTGGATTCATTGGAATTACTGGAAAGACTGAATTGACTTTTACAACAAGTAATACTGCGCTGAAAGTAAATAGCGATAGTATTGCTGAAACTGGACGCGGCGCGATTGGAGTAAAGGGAATGAAAGTCAAGGATGGAGATAGAGTGCTGGATGTACTGGCACTCTAATTCGAAAAAAGTGAAACGTAAAATTTGAAAAGTTCTGAATTTTCTGGTATAATAAATATAGAAAATGAGGGAATAGTTTGGTATACCTTTTAGAGAAAGAAGCTTGCAAATTTTGACTTTTTCTAAAATTTAGTATATAATATGTTTGTAAGGTTGAGAAACAACCGAACGAACCAAAATTTATTTATTTTATACAAAAATGTAAAAGGAGAATTGTTTATTATGACTGAGAACTCTCGTAAAGTATTTGATTATCTTCGTGCCCATTATGGTGAAAAGGTTACTGCTCAGGATGTCGCCGCTGCGCTTGGCGTGTCTCTTTCTGCTGTCACTGGTTCTGTGAATGGCCTTGCTTCTACCAAGAAGCATCCCGCTTATGCTATTCGAACCGAGGCTGAGGTTCCTGCTGAGGATGGCAAGACCGCGAAGGTGAAGTATGTTTCCCTCACTGAGGAAGGCATGGCTTTTGACCCCGATAAGGCGGAGTAATTTACAATCGAATATTGATTGATATAAATATGGGACTTACACATATACTCTTGGGTAAGTCCCAATTTATATATTTCTAAACAACTAAAAATAACTAAAAGAAAAAATA
>ERZ1034855.14-NODE-14-length-125949-cov-54.369080_pt1 | contig 125949 bp, 178 predicted proteins | sample MGYA00520699_ERZ1034855 | MGnify/ENA primary metagenome ERZ1034855 (study PRJEB33766, sample SAMN09781730) | gut metagenome | biome: gut microbiome | host: Homo sapiens | place: Madagascar | study: EMG produced TPA metagenomics assembly of the PRJNA485056 data...
CTTTTATATTCTCTTACATATTTTTCTTCATTTTTAAAATTATTTACATACTTATCAAGATAAGGGAACTTTTTAAGATTATCTTCATTTAACTTATAAACAGAATCAATACGAGCCATTTCCTTGACGCAATTAAGGTCAGACATAAGGTAATTACCAATACGCTTATAATGGGTTTCATAGGGATAAGTTAAGCCAATTTCTTCATTCACCATGAAATGTTTAAGTGTCTTATCATTAGAAGAAACAATAATTGGTGTCCAATAATAATAACAATATCTATCAGTATATCCAATACGAGAAATATAGCCAACAGATTCTCCCTTGGTATAGACAACATCACCGAGCTTAAAGACAGGCTTCGGTTGTTCTGTATCAGTACTACTAACCTTATGCGTTCCAGTATCCGTATCATTATTATCAACGGTAACGACAGACTGGTTGTTATTTACTTTAACAGTTTCAGTTTTAAGTTCTTCTTTAACTTCTTTTGTGTAATCCTTGTACTTTTCTTTCATCCAGCTCTTAAATTCGTCGAAAGTTTTCTTAGAAAAATCGGAAGCTGAATAAAAAGTGTCCACCACTCGTGTACAAATTTCATCCAAATCCTCATCAGAGAAGCCAGTAAATTTCTTAACGGATTCTTTACATTTATTTTTAGCAGTATTTGTATGGGTTTCAAGGAAGTCATCAATTTTTTTGATAGCTTCGTCCAAATCTTCCTGTGAATAAAATGCGGATTTTAATTGGTTATCAACACCTGTTTTTCCCTTGTTTTTAAGGAAGTAATTTTTTTCGATTTCTGTCATTTTTGTGTCCTCTTTTGGGAGACAATTAACACATTTTTCTCGAATCTTGTCTCCATCATAATAATCACGTTTTTCAAATTTGTTCTTTAACTCATTTAAAGTCCTGATAGTAGAAATCTTTTCGTTTTTTTCTTCGTAAATCTTATCTGCTTCTTGAGTTAAAAGAAACAAAGCATACATATCTGTTGTTTCTTCTTTTGTGGGATGAGTTGTAGGAGAACTCATTGTGTCAATAATATTCCACAGCAGATTATAATTTTGAACGAAAGTTCCAGCATTCCAATCTTCAACATCGGGAATCTTAACAGCAATATTATTAATATAAAAATAATATTTGCGAGCAAGGTCATAACGAGTTAATTTTTTGTAATCTCCATTATTACAACCTGTGCAAGATTCATTGTGAATACAACGAAGATTAATTTTTATTCTACGACCATCAAAAACAACATATGAAGAAACTTCCCAAATATTACAAAACCTGTCAATTAAAGTATCTCCGTCTTCAATTCTTTCCCAAACATATTGAGCAAAATCTATTGGATTCGCGAGTAAATCATTCTTTTCCATATTATTCTCCTTTACTTAATGGGAGCACCCTTAGAATCAACAATATTTGTAGGAATATCATTGGTGTCATACTCAATCTTAACACCAGTGTTCTTATAAGGAGCATCTTTAAGAGTGAGCTTCTTATCAATCATAGGGGTTAAATCAAAATACTCTTCAATTTCCTTGTCAGTAAGAAGAAGAGCACCAGTAAGAGCACCCACAATTAAATAAAGAGGGTCTTTATGATTATCCTGAGACTTAAGTTCTGTAGAAAAGATAGCACACTGAGTATCATTTTCCTTAAGAATGTATTTGACATTATCAGGATTGTCACTATCTTTAGTATCAGGAGTAGGAAGGTTTTTCTTACAAGTCAACTTAGGAAATTCCTTTTGACGAGCAAGAAGTATATAATTACGAGAAATGCCCTTTCGAGCTTTAAAATTGCGTGCCATATGAGATTTAGGCATTATAGTTATCTCCTTTTTTAAATTATTTTATTTTAAATCCAGTAATTGTAATAATTAAAACGCTCTCTTTCTCTTTCTCTTTCAGCAGTAACAAAATTATATCTAAACATCAACATTGAATTAACTGCGTTAATAGATAAATGAAGTTTATGAATTGTAACCATTGTTTGTTTTATTTCATTGTAATTTTCTGGATTGTTTATAATATTATGTTGCTTTAAAGTGCGCCAAATACAAGATTTCTCTTCATAATTATCTAAAGCAACACGAATCGTTAAATAATCAAGAAGAGCAAACGTAAATTGCAAATTGTTCCAATGATGTGTAATATAAAACCCCAAACTTTTAAAATGATTATTGCAATTTTTGTTTTTACCGTTTAATGCACGTTCAAATGCTTTATTAATATAAATCTCATTCTCTTCAAAAACACTACTTATGTTAACAATAGTAGGCCAAGTAATTCTGAAATTTTCAGCTTTTCTTAAAGTAATCTTGTAAAATGCATCATTATTAAGATAAGTAAAAGGCTGAGGCAATTTTTCTTGCGTTCTTGCTCTCCATACTACAGAATTGCTAATAAGAGACATAAACCAACTTGGTTGCCATACAATTAATTCGTTGCAATATTCAAGGATAACATCAAATTTTTTAGAAATGGTATAAAGAATCATCCAATCGTTTTTACATTTAGGTTTTTTATAAACTGCTTCTCCAAAATCTATATTTTCCAAATTTTTAACTAAACAAGTTATAGCTGCAATAAATTGAACAATATTATGTCTATTAGGCTTCTCTCCCTTAGAAAGAATTTTAGCCTTTTCAGCTTGATATTCATCCATACCATACATATCTAAATAAATCATGTAGCTGCCCTCAATAATTCAGTACATTCTGCAACAACTCTATGAGCATTTTCACGCAAAGTTCTGTCAAACTCTCCCTCAATGTCTCCACTAATGATTTCAGCGGCAATATTATTAAATCTTGTGTGAGGAATGGTTTCAAAGAAATTTGTTCCTTCTCCACCTCTAGCACGAGTTAAATCGGCTGTAACAGGGAAGAGAGGATTATCAGTACCAACGGCTGTAACAGGGAAGAGAGAATTATAAACAACTGGGGTGTTTGGTTGAGTGTCACGAATATAAAGCCTGTCATTTGCTAGATATCGACTTACCCCCTTCTTTTTTACCAAGATATAATTGCCATAAAATCCCATTAATTCAGTTAAAATCTTAACAGTTTTTACAGAAATACTTTTATAAATAGGATTAAGATAATTTTTTGGTGCATCAAGCATAAGAAAAAAATCATCTATAATTGAAACACAATTTTTTAAAGCATTGAGATATTTATACATTAGGCTATAATTTTTAATGGTGTCGTTTTTAACAATGAAATCTTCATTAAAAGAAGTACTCCCAGTATAGTAACCAACCCAATTACAAAAACTAATTATTTTTAATCCATCTTTGTTTTTTTCATAGTCAAAGAAAGGGTTATTCATGAAAAATGGAACAGTTACATAAGGATTTTCAGTTCTGAGCATAGTAATATAAGGAAATATTGGAAGAGTAGGTTCAAGATAATTAAACAATACAGCAAATTTATCAGGGCAAATCTTTTCATTGTCAAAGAAAGAATTAAAAGGAACATCAACAAGAATCTTTAAGAAAGAGGCAAATTGTTTTCTAATATCTCCACAAGCAATTATTTTGTTTTCCATTAATAATCATCTCCACGATTCTCGTCATTAGGAATATCTGGGGTAGAATTAAAAGTATCCCCATGTTCATTAAAACCATGATAATAAATACACTTTTCCATGTCTCTACTAATTCGTGTAATAAAAAAAAGATTGTAATCAAGTTTGTTTTTCTTTAGGCTGTTTTCATAAACTTTCAATTCACTTGTAGAATAACAAGTAAGGTCAGTAATATGAGTACCAAAACAACTCCTGTTAAGCATTGTAGCTATAGGATGGCTTTCTTTTATTAAATCTCTAAAAGCCCAAATTACAGCTATAGCTCCCCAAACATGTTCCATAATATAATATAAAAAAACGAAAAGGTCTTTTTTATTTTGCTTTTTTAAATCCATAATTAATTTATCAGTATCTTCAAATAAAGTGATTTCTGATTCAAGATATTTCTGGTTCAATTGTTCTGGACGTAAACCGTAATCAAGAACAACCTTATCGTAATTTTTAGTATGAGAAACTAAAAAGTTTTCTTCCATGCAGTCAAGCCAGCTGCTATTAAACATGATTGACTGTTTAGTGGGAAACATGTAAAAATTACGAGGATTCTTTAAAGTTAAAAGATACTCGTAAGTAGGAACAAAAGCAAAAAACCACTCACGATATTGAAATAATACATCAAGAGTTATTTCATTAAAAAGAATTGGTTTTAACAATATATCTTTGTTTTGCTCAATCAATCCATCTTTACCTAAAATATGTTCAATCACATCTAATGCGTTAATAACATTTGCTTCGGGAGGAGTTACTTTCATTGCCATATTTTCACCTCTATTCTTTAATATAATACAACAAAAAGTCTTACTTGTCAAGGGTTTAATCTCAACAAATAAGACTCTTATTATATATTTTTACTTGTTCTTATAGAGAAGAGCACAACGAGGACAAAGATTTGGAGCTTTCATAATTATTTCAATCCACGCACACGTGTAAGTTGTGACTTGAAGAAATGAAGTATCCCTATGTCAAGAAATATTTCAATCCACGCATATGTCTGTAATGAGCACTAATTTCAATGCACGCATACACGCAAGTTACGATTTTCAAACGAAACGAGGCGTTTCAGATGACCGGAATTTCAATCCATGCACACGCGCGAGTTGCAACAGTAATAATATCATCTTGTTTTTTTGCTTCTGGTACAATTTCAATTCGCATATCTGTACAGGATGTAATATTAACTCTGATTTCTTGCACCAAAGCGGGGTTATTTCAATCTACTCCAATTTATATTTTATTAGATGCGTGGTTCCCAAATCAATCTCTCACTCAATTTAGAGTGCGTTTTGTGAGTTATTTAGGCAACTTCGAACCATAGGTTCAGGCGGGGTTGAACCTCCAACCTTTATATTATTTATTATACACTAAATTATTTATTTGTCAAGGTGTTATTATTTTTTTGTTTTGCATACCAAAGAATATTTTTAGCAGCGTTAATATCTCTATCATGGTGTGAACCACAGCAGGGACATACCCATTCTCTAATAGAAAGCTTTTTAACAAGAGGATTTTGATATCCACAATTATTACAGCGTTGACTACTAGGGTCGAATTGTCCAATGGCTGTAATAGTTCTATCATACCATAAAGATTTATAGGACAATTTATTTAATACATCATACATAGCCGCATCGGATAAAGCATAAGCAAGTCTATGATTAGCCATCATTCCTTTTACATTAAGAGATTCAACTGCAAGAGAGGTAGCAGAAGAAACAATTTTAAGAGTGGTTTCGTGATTATACAAATCTCTTTTTCTTGCAATTTTATTATCCAGTTTTTTCATAGATAACATGGTTTTCTCATAACGTTTGCTAGGTGTGATTTCGGGATTATCTTTATGAGCCTTTCTAAATTCCTCATTAGACCAACCCCATCTACGAGAACACTGACGATTAAGAATTTTCTTATGTCTTTTTTCTTTTTTAGCAAAATGCTTGTTTTCGTATTTATCCCCATTAGAACAAATGGCGATATCCTTTAATCCAACATCAATTCCGAGTTCGTCCTTATTAGAATCTGATTCCTTGATAAATTTATAAACATTGTTAAGCTTAAAGCAGATAAAATATTCCCCGATATTATTTTTACTAATAGTAAGACCAAATTGAGTTTTACCAGAAGATTCTTTTACAAAATCAACAAAATCTTTAGAACATTTTTCATCGAATCGAATTTTCTGATTCCATCCACGAATTTTCACTTTTCCAAGTTTATTTAAATTAATATAAAGGACATTTTTGTTGTCTGCTGAAAAAGAAAACTTGGAAAAAGTCTCCTGATAGGAATAGCTAGTGCGAGCCTTTTTAGCCGAATAGAAGAAAGGTTTATAAAATTCCACAGGTTTTTTACCCATGGATTCCCAAGCTTTTTTAGCATCACCGGCAAAAATACCATAAACAGAAGAACTCAAACAACCAGCAGGAACTTCTTTCACGGCAGGGTAATTGTTTCTAAGGTAGTCAAGCCATTCTTTTTTAATCATAGAAGAAAACTGAGGGAAATGAATAATTTTATCTTCTTTCTTATCTTTGGCTTCTTTGGTATTTTTAAAATTGGTAATCATTTCATACATGGTAACATTATAAGCCACACGGATACCATAAAGAATCTTATCAATAATTTCGTGCTGAGTTTTATTAGGATAGATTCTGCACTTCATGGTATAGTTAGGAATTTTATACCACATATTTAATCCTCCAATTTATTTGAACAAACTTATTTATAACTTGTTTATGCGATTAATTGCGACGAGGCAAAGAAGCTGACTTTGACAAATTATAGCCGTATTTCTTAGCAAGATAGCAGAAATAATTGTGGTCGTTAGTTACCTTGCGGACAGTAACCTTGTGGACTTTCTTCTCTCCTTTGGCAGATTCATCTTTATAGTCGATAACAGTAGCAGAATCATATTCAATACGCTCGAAGAATTCTGCGGGGAGAATAACTCCATCAAAAGCTGGACCCTTAATTACATAACATTCTTTGTATTTGCCCATTGAGTTATTGTAAACAGGACCTTCAATTGTATGAAAACACCCCCAAAGAAAATTCTTAGAAGCTTCATTTACGGGAATACCATAAAGTGCTTTTGCAGGTTCTCCATTCTTATCCTTGTACTTTTGAACAGCCCAAGGGAAATACTTTTCGATATAAAAAGCATTATAAAGAATGCCAATCATAATTTATCTCCTTTCAATCTCTCCAAAGTTAATAATTATACGAGGATAATTTTCTGTAAGAGCCAGATTGATAAACTTAACAGAAAGAATTGTAAGCAATTCCTTTTCCATGTTTATGATACCATTATAACTTTCTTCACAGAATTTATTACGCCAAGGGTCAAGAGGACTATCTTCCAGAATATAACCACGCTTGTAAAAGTCTTTAAGAGCTCCCCAAAGCTCAAGCAATTCTTTATAAGAAAGACTATTAAAATGATTATTCTTGAGAATGTCATCATCATACATAGGGTTTTTATTTTTCGCGTATGTTAACTCCTCAGTTTCAACATAATTATCATCCATTATATTTTACCTCGCAAATTTCATTTCTTCATCTGGAAGGATAAGTGGCTTCGTATCACGCATACGGGTTCTCTTTGCAGTATATGTTTTGTGGCAATAAAAACAAAGAACTTTATAATTCCCGTCCCAACCTACCATATTAGCTCTTCCGCAATGAGGGCAATCAATAATGCCCAGTACAGGTTTATTAGCCATTAGATTTTCTCCTTTGATACTTATTTATTGTCGGCATCTTCAATTCTAATGATAAAGGTCTTAGATATAAAAGGCGAATCTTTATCATAAAATTTAACAACAAGACCAGCATCATTTTCAGGTGTGTAATGAAAATCAACATAGTCTCCGCCAAGAATTGCATTCTCACCAAAGAGAGCTTTGACAATATCTTTTCTCAAATCTTCCTGAGAATACTAGAGAACTTTATCAATCTTTTTCATAAAATAACAGCTCCTTTCTTTACTGTGGCTACATTATAGCAAGTAAGAAAGAAGCTGTCAAGTGTTTATTAAATTTTAGTCGAAATTATTAGTCAAAAATGTCAATGTCACTACGAGGACAATAGGAACGAGATTCTTCAAGAGTCCTCTTAGCTTGATTATTAGCGGCATTAATCTTTTCAGCAATCAAGCCACAATTTTCAAGCTTGTTGATAATTGTCATTTGTTCTTTAACAGTACGGCGTGCAATAAGGACATCTTGAAGCTTTTTAAAGATAAGATAGCCATTACAAGCGTCAAGGTGAGAGAACTCGATGTAATGAAGAATATCAACCACCTGAGCATTATAATCACCCAGTTGAGTTGCTAAATCTTCATTAGAAGGAAGAGAATTAATAGCAGAAGTGATATTTTCAAAAGTCTTTGACATAGCTTCCAAAGAGGGAAGAACCTTGTTTCTGGAATATTCGCTTGCTTGATATCTTTTGGTTGAATCCTTAATGGGAAGGTCATCACCATCAATCATTATCTTTGCACAAGCAGAATGAGAAACAGCAGGAGAAATAGAATCCTTAAATTCCATTTCAATAGGGGTTCCACTTGTAATAGGTGCTTCACTTAAACTTTCCTGCATATTAAGAACTGCTTTAGAAATATTTAAGTGAATTAATCCTTTATTTGCGATATCGGAAACAAGCTTGTCATATACTAAGCTGTTGGTTTCAGCATGATAAATAGAAAACACACGTTTTGACAAAAACTTGTCAACAATAGAATGATTGAGAACAATGTTTGCAGCTTTGTCAACATCCTTGAACAAATGTTTCTTGTCAGGATTTGAAATATAGCTGTACTGATTGCCAACAAACTGAATATAAGAGTTAGTTGTAGTTTCTTTCAGATAAAAGCTCATATCAGCTTTATCTCCTTTCAATCTTGATATAGTAATTATATCAAAATAAAAGGATTATTTCAAGGGTTTATTAACAAATTTTTTCAGGGTCAGCAATGGAATAATTAATACCAACTACAAGAAATTCATCACGATGAGAAAGATAAAATAAATGAATTATTCTTTCCCCAAGATAAATTTCTTCGTCTGCATCAAGTAACATATATCTCTCATGTTCAGGGCTAATTTCATAAATATCTGTTCTAATTTCTGTAATGGTTTTAAGTTCATTTTCAGACAACGGATTATCACCTTTATTATTCATAACAGAAATTTCATTCAAAGGAACAAAGTTTCCAAGCAAAGGAGAATTATTAGAAGTTAAACAAATACCAATTTTAGTGTCGTTATGCCAAACAGAACTTATACCTCTAAGACCAATGGGCATAGCAAAAATATTATTCATTAGAATCTACTCCCAACAGTATATTCTTCTAAAAACTGATTCATCTTCTCATGCTCACAATATTTCATAAAGATAAAACCAAATACAAGACCACTAATAAGTCCTGCAAAATGAGCGACATTGCCAATATTGGAAATAAATAGATTTACACCAATAGCGGAAACAATTACTACAATTAAAACTTTAAGTCTATCTTTTTTATCATCTACGATAGTGGTAATAATAAAACCCATCAACCCATAAATAGCGCCAGATGCACCAAATCCAACTGTCTCGGGTCTAAATAAAGAATAGGCAATAGTTGTGGCAATTTCAGAAATAATACCAGTTCCCAAATAAATAGAGAGATATTCAGTTTTTGTAAGATATTTTTCTACAAGACTCCCTAAATAAATAAGACTAAACAAATTTGCTACCAGATGCCATAACTGGGCATGAGTAAAAACAGGAGTTACAAATCGCCAAATTTCAATGGGACTGTTATATAGCAAATTGTAACTCCATAGATAATAAATAAAAGGGGGATTAATTAAAATTGTAATATAAACTGCAATGTTAATTAAAATTATCCAAAAGGTAAGAGTTTTAGAAAATTCTTTTATCTTAGTCATTTAAAATTTTCCTTCCGCAATAAGGACAGAAATTCATGTCTGAATGTAACTGTTCTCCACATTCAGAACAAACTTCAAAGGTTCGAGCAATATTATAGCGTCCATCTTTTTGATATGTAGTTACAAGTTTCTTCCTGCATGTTACTTTACTACCTACTCCAAAGCCAAGTGTATTCAATTGGTCTTCTACAAGGTCTCTCTCCCACGCAACTTGTTCATAGACACCATAAGAAACGGTATCAGGATATTTTTTTATTATTCATTAATATAAGTCCTCCGAGTAAAGTTCGGTTTCTTTATGCTGTTCTTTAAAATAAATAAGAGAAGCAGGAAGAGAATCTTTTACAAGCTGAAATGCTTCTTCTCTGGAATGAAATTTTCCATCGCTGTCAACAAAGCCTTCTTCTTTGTTCCAATCGCCACGAGAATAATTTCCAGCTAATACAAAATTAAGATAAGCAAACTGCTTGTATCCATCACCATGACGAATACAAGGAAGAACAATAATGTTATCTTCATCTGCTTTGCTTGTAAATTTAATAGCAGCACAAACAATTTTTGCCATATTATACCTCAATTACAGCCGTTTTTCATAAAAGCACCACAAGCGGGACAATAAGGATTGCTGATTGCGTAACCACCCCACTTAGTAATCGTGGTTCTAATTTTTCCTCTGCGTTTACAACGAGAACAAGTTGCAATTTCTGTATTATAATTAATGTCATACCAATAGTTTTCTTCTGGTAAAACAACTTTGGATTTAACATGTTTAATTTTCATATCAAAGCTCCATTTCTTCAACTTCTTCAACAGGAAAAATTTGATTCTTCATGCCATTATCTTTAGGGATAGCTACAAATTTACCATAACTATCGGGATTGTAGATATTCCTATCTCCGTACCAGCAACCCATAAAAACGCCAAAGGCTTTCTGATACCTATTATAAAACACCCTTCCCATATAAGAATATTTCTTCCCCTTGATTTCATAAAGATTGCCAGTAATAATATTGTTACCATTAACATCGAGAAGATAAGTTACAACACCGCAATTTTCTCTCTTGTCGCGGGTAGGTTCTCTGCGTCCCTTTTTAATACGTTCCATTAATAGCGCTCCTTCCATTCATAAGTATACTTAAGATACCAAATTTGTTCTGTACGACCTTTATATTTAATAGTCATAGGCTTAGAAATACCTGTATCACGAGATTTAATTTTTCCAATCTTTTTAACTGCAACAGGTTTTTTAATCCATCTTTCTCCTGTAGCGGGAGCATCACATACATGACTTCTGCAAGAGTAGCCTTTGAGCTTTTGATTAATAGGAGTATAAACATAATACTCCATGCCAATATCTCCCAAAGCTGAAAGACAACCTTCAATAGTAGGAGCAAAGCAAACTCTTGGAATAGATACATCCTCATTATAAGGAATTGCTGTTTCTGGAATTTGTGGAATTAAAGTTGTAAGATTAGGGTTACGAGAAAGATGGTATAACAACAAAATCAACTCCTTATCTTTGATATTTAAATAATACCAGAAAGATAAGGAGTTGTCAAGTATTTAATCCTTTTTCTTGCCAAGAATTGCAAGCAGACGAACAAAAATATTGATAATATCAAGATAAAGGTCTGTTGCACAACTAATGGCGTTATAAGGCGTAGCCGCATATCTCTGAGAACAATACCAATCGTACCCAATGTAAAGAGAGAACAACGCTACAACTGCATAGTCAATTACATGACCAGTATATCCAAGGAAGAAAACCAAAGTTCCTTCAATAAAAATAATACTAATTAAAGATACAAAAAGGATATGTCCAAGAGAGCAAAAATATTCTGGAAATAGAGTGCTAACAATAATCATAATTACTACAATAATAGCAGTAAGAAGACATACATAGCTAATGCTTAAAGCTGTATACTGACTCACATAAACGCTTAGTAGTGCTCCAATGGGTAAACAAATAAGGTTAAATCCAAGGAAAGCAATCAAAGCATTTTCTGTACCACTAATAATAATAGCTCCAAGAAAAGCTAAAACAAAATATCCTAAAATAAAAAGGACAGGATGAGCGTCAACAAAATTGTAAACTTGTACTTCCATGAACATACAGATGAAGAAATTACAAATCAAGCCCCAAAGGATAGTGCATCCCATAAGAGCGTTGAATCCTGCATCTGTCATTTGCATATCTTCTGGCAAACAGTCAAAAGTAATTCTATCTTCTTTTAAATTAAAGCCATTATTCATTCTTGGTTTCCTTTTCTTCTTCTAATTTCTTTTTCCACATTTTCAGATAATCATCAAGGTCAAGGAAGAAGGTATTATTAGCTAAACCCTCTTTAATTTTATCCATCATCATTTTTGCCAAACAAAGCTCATTTTCTCTAAAGACACCCAGATTGCAAGAAGATTTATCGTTAAGCTCGATAGTGATAGTATAAGTTGGTGTATCCAATGGATATGCGATATCAAAGCCTCCAGCGTCAAGATGAATAGCTCTCCAACCCATATACAAATTGATAATTTGGTTATCGTAACTAATAATCATTTAGATTACCTCCTGAATTTTACTTTCAGAGATGTCTACAACAGAAGAATTCTTTGTAATAGCAACACAAATTTTAGAGAAAGCCTTTTTTGCAAGGTCTTCATTTTTATACTTTAAAAGATAATTTGCACTAGTCAAGCCAATCAGAACACCTTTTTCATTAACTCTCACAAAACTAATTTTATCGGAATTAAACAAACAATTATCACAACAAATAAACATTAATTGTTCTCCTTAACATTTTTAATTAAATAAAAGGAATCTTTTATTTAAAAATCTACTTCGTCATCATCAAGGATAGTAATCATTGGAGGGTCATTCGCATAACATTTACGAGACGATTTCCTAAGATTCTCTTTGACTTTTTTGCAAGTTTCTGCCGCTTTGTTAATTTCTTCTTCCGATTGCTTTTTGAGAATTTCAATATCTTCCTGAGCGCTTTCAAGAATAAATTTAAGATTTTTTACTTCTCTTTCTTGAGTTTCTTGGGCCTTTTTATTTTTAAGATATTTATGACGCCAACGAGAATATTTTAGATTGCCAATAAAGCCAAAATCTACATAAACATTTTTAATACAATAACTATGATTCCAATAATTTGAGGTGATAATAATATCTCCAAACTTCGGTCTGGTTGTATCAATACGACAAGATGGAATGCAACCTAAACTCCACTTTTTAGTATTCAAGCAATAAATATCATACCATTTATTGAAATCCATCTTGACACATTCTTCACATTTGCGTTTTTCGTTAATGTCATCTAAATCAGCATCAAATATTCCTTTTAAAATAAGCGGACCAATTAAAAGCCCAAAAAGAATCCATACAAGAACTCCACTTAAAACAACAAGAAATAAAATCATAGAAATTTTTAATGCTAACATATTAATTCTCCCATTTATCAGTAGATTTTAATTCAATTTTTTTATTTAAATAAGACTTTCGAATCTTATCTGTTTCTTCTTTGGCTTTATTGATTTCCTCTTCGGCTTTCTTTTGGATTTTATTAATATCTCCTTGAACAGCTTCGAGAATATATCTTAAATTATCTTGAGAGTTTTGAGCGGCTTTATTCTTTTTATACTTATTTTCCAAGTTATGCTTAAAAAGGACATATCTAATATTTCCAATAAAACCAAAGTTAATATAGACTGTATCCCAATGACCTTTTTTGTCTCTAATTGTTCGCTTAGGAGCAAACCATGTTAATCCCCATTCATCAGGAGCTAAAATATAATATTTTTTCCATTCGTTAAACTTTAAATGCGTCCAACTACGCCAATTTTTGTGATATTGTTTAATCCAATCAATTATTGTGTTTTCATATCCATCATCTCCATCTTTATAAATAATACGGGCAAGATGACAAACAAATACAACAAGTGTAATAAAAAAGAATCCACCAACAATACACAAAATTTTAAACATAAAAGCACCTCTCTTTTTTTAGTATGTTTAATATACCATAAAAGAGAGGTGTTGTCAACTATTTATTAAATTAAATTGTTAGTTTTTCTTGGGGTTAATGCTAATAATTGAATCAACTTTTCTAACAAAGACAGAAAATCCATAATACTCATTAATTATATCACACAAATCTTTAAAAAGTTGGTGATTAATTACAGTTAAATACTGTGGATAGGTAGTGCAAATATAAACATTTTCATACTCATAATCATAACTGATAAAAAAAGTATCAGTTAAAGAAGCCAGAGTTTCATCTTGGTCAATAATACGCTGAACAAAATCTGCAATTTCCTAATCAATAGGAGAGGTAATATCAGAAATCACTTCATACTTCTTCTCGTTCATGTTTTTGAGTGTACTCCTTATACAAATATTCGTCCAAAATTCCATCAACCACTCCACTAACAAAAAGAATAGGAGGGTCATCTTCGGAATAAGGATAGCTTCTGCCACCTATATATTTATAGTTTCTAGGGAATAGACAAGCCCATCTTTGGAAGATAGGAATATAAGTTATAGCACAGAATCCCCAATCTTCAAATTTCTTCAATTCGGATGAAGCAAAAGTTAACCTGTAGAATTCCGCCTTGTAATACTTTTGTTTCTACTCATCATTATTTTGATAAGCTGAAATAATTAACGAATTATAATCTTGAGCTATTTTATCTAATTTTTCAGTTACTTCTCGCATAGTAAATATGGTAGACATTATTTATTCCTCCACATAGCAGATATAACAATTATATCCCTTTTCAGCTAAATCAGCTTTAACCTTTTCAGCACCAGATTTTTTAGCAAAGAATCCTACTTGAACTTTATAGAGCTTGGTCTTGGGGTCTTGAATACAAAAAGCAGTTGAATAATCAATTACGCCAGTAAGGGTTCTAATTTCATTTCTATAAGTAATTGCGCGAGTTGAATTACTAAAAGCTCCTAACTGACAACGATAACCAGTTTTCTTAGGACGGTTTTCTTCTTTCTTATTAACCTTATCTTGCTTTTTTTCTTCTGTTTCTGCTTTTTCTCTTTCAGCATTAGAGCGAAGCCAGAAAGCGAGAATAGAATCAACAGGTCTTAACCAACCAGACGCAGAAAGACGTTTTCCTTCAAAGTTTGTATAAGTAGAATTTCCACCATCCTGATTGCAACAATAATCTACATCAGGGAAAAGAGATTTAATAAGATTCTGAGCAGCGGAAAGTTTCATACCACCAGACACAACAGAAACAATAAAATACTTTTCATTCTTAGGATTACCATCGGTCTTTGTCCAACCGAACATCTGTCTTTTAGCCTCATAATCAATGTCAGCATAGTTTTTTACAGATTGAGGCTGCTTGTTTTTAAACAAAGCAGGATATTCTGTGCCAAAATCTCTCCAACCAACACCGTTATTAAATACACCATTCATAATCTTTCCAGAATTTGTAATACCCCAGCCATTAGAGAAATTACCATCCTTGGCATAAACAGTATTATTACTTTTCAAATTCCAGATAGAAGTTCCACTTGCAGTATCAAAGAAGAAAGCGTTTGTTACAACATCAGGCTTATAACCATAAAGGTTATACATTTTTTCTGGGCTTAACTTAGGTTGAGTACACATATCAATACTTGCGCTCTTTAATTCACTCTTAGGCCAATCAATTACAACTACATTGTTATAAGTAACTCCTCTTACAATAGGATGATACCAACGAAGCAAAGAATTATTTTTACCATAATGATACTAAACAGTTGCCATGTTATCTCCATTCTTCTATATATTTCAATAGATTAATTTAAATTAAAATAAAGGACAAGTATCCTTTTCTGTTATTAGTTTAACATAAAAAAAGATACTTGTCAATATTTAAGTTGTTAAATTTTTATGAATTAGGTATCTGGAATGGTGTCGATTTTATCTTCCACCTTTTTCTTTTTATAAGTGCGCTTAGGCTTTTCTCGCTTTGTAGTGGTTTCAAGAGTTACAGAATTTGAAACCGTCTCTTCCTTAGAAAGATAGATATTCATAACAGGAACGAGTTTAAGCTCTTCAATAGTGATGCTTGTCCAGTCATAATATTCAGGAGGAAGATTGGTTTCATCGAAATTAAACTTAAACCACTTTTCGGCGGAAAGAGGACAACTAAAGCGCTTTGCTAAATCGAAATTGATGAAAAAACCACCTTCACCAAAGTGTTCACCAGCATAAAGAGTCTTAATTTCAGAATCTCGGTTTGCTTTAATGGTAATATAATACACAGGCTGATTTTTAAGAGCAACCATAATATTCTCCTTTAATGCACAATAGTATACTTACTACCAATTTCTACTTTGATAATCTTTACGTAATTAAAGTCATATTCCTTGGTATAAGTTTTGTTTTCAAGGAAAAACTTCTTGTTTTTACTCCACCATTCCTTAGCACTCTTTTCATTGTCAAAAGAATAACAAGAAAGAGTGAAATTCTCTGCAATGAGATAAGGGATATTAGACCAACCTCTATTAGCAAAACCATAAGAAGGTGATTCACCATAATTAAGAGGGAGCTTCTTTCTAGGAATACCAATGCAGTAATAGGTTTCCATATTAGAATGAGCAAGACCGTTATCAGTAATATTAAATACCATTTTTATTCTTATCCCTTTCCGCAATTTGAGCCTTAATATTTTCAATACGTGACATTTTCTGTCTTAAAGTTTCTTTTGTGTCTTCAATTCTATTGGCATAATATTCAAAGCTGGTTTGCAAACGCTTAAAAGATTTCTCCTCTTCATCATAAGCGTGTTCAGCTTTAGCCAATGCTTCATCAAGAGAATCTCTAACAGGAAAATTATCAGCGAAAGAAATTTTCCCATCCTTGGGGATATATACAAAGAAACGTCTGCTATTAAGACTAGCAAGAGGGTTGTTTCGTTTCCAACTCATATACTTTTCATAAGATTCAAAGACGTAATTTTGATAAGAATTTTTTCTAATTGTAATTACTTCTGTAGAACCTGATACTCGACAGACATAAAAATCTTTGTTTTCATAAACGACAGGATACACAGAAATAGACTTAATATCATGATGAATTTCAACAATCTTTCCGTGCTCCCAAGGCTTCATAGCTTCATAGTTGTCCATGTTAAACCTCCTTAAAAGTTTTCAGGGGAAGTGTGGTATTTATTATCCATCAAAGAAGTTGTAATAATATGTTCCTTTCTAATAACAGAAAAATAATGTTCAAGATATTGAGGAGCCTCTGGGAGATGGATGGGATTATTATAAGATTTAACTGCTTTAACGAAAGTGTTAATTAAACTTTCGCTGTTTGGGTCAGATTTAAATTCTCCAACCAATGCTAAAGCCTCTCCCTCAGAATTTGCGCAAAGAATGTTATCTTCTTCTGTGTCTTGAGTGAAAAAATAATTAGGAACAGAATACAAAAGGTCGCGTTTAATATAATAAGCACATTTATATTGATTAAACTTAACTACAAGAACAGGATAATAGGTAACAATTTTGTTTTCTACTACATTATTTCCAGCGTTATAAATCATAATACCACCTCAAATATTTTTTAATTCGATTACAGTTTTAAGTGTACAAGCATTTTTACCAGCGAATACGAAGACAAAACCTTTGTGGTAATAAATACGCTCGCTGTTAGACTTGGTACGGAAACGACGCTTAAAAGCATACATTTCTTCACTGGTTAGCCCAATCTTTTCGTAGTTGTAAATAGTTACAGCATCAAGATTGATACCTTTGTTACGAGCATTGCAAGCTAACTGACGAAGTTCTCTTTCATTCTTAATGCCCAATCTTTCCAGTCCACGGTCGCGAGAATGAAAAGTTAGCTTGATTTTATCAGAACCAATTTTATTATGGAAATTACGATTATACATTTATTAAACAACTCCTTTCAATGGATTTACTTCATGTTTAAAGTATACCAAACTTAAAAGGAGTTGTCAAGTGTTTATTAAATTGATTCTGGGAATACAGCTAATCTTTCTCTAAGAGCTGCATACTCTTTTAAAATTTGGTTGTAATTGCTAATAGCATCTTTTGTTTCTTCTTCTGCGGAATCAATAGTAAGAATTTCAAAAGAAGCATTATCTCCACGGTCATCAATTTTCAATCCAATAAGATAATACTTTTGGTCTTTTTTCTGTTCTAAACAAGCCTTAGCTAAAGCATCTTTTTGCCATGAACTGATATAAACTCTCAAAGAATATTCAAGATAACTTAAAAGGTAAGCAGGAGTAGCTTCTTCTCCCATGATAAACCAATATTCTGTTTCGCTTTCATAAGAGTTTTGCACATAAAAACAACGCTCAAGCATTACAGCGCGAATATTTGCTCTCTTTTCATAAGCAAAACATTCTTCTTCTGTGTTAAACATACGCCCATCTTCTGCAACCCAACGAATTTTTTCTTGAGCTGGAATTAATTCTTTTTCAGTTTTCATATTAATTAAGACCCTTCAAAATCTTTGATTACTTTATAATAAAATTCATCTTTTAATTCATCAGAAATTAACCCCATCTTGTGAATATGATTGTTAAGTTTAATACAAACCAATTTAATAAATTCATTATAATTAAATATCCATGTCCAACCTAAAATAATATTAATGATTGGAAGGGCACTTAGAATAAGAATTTGAATGATTGGAATTGCAGAACCAGTATTGGAAAATTTAATATCAACATTCCTTGCATTAAAAAAGTCGTTTACATATTTGGTAATCTCTTTAACAAGATAAAAGAAAACCAAAACATCCAGAATAAAAACAAATCGCCAAAGGTTAATAATAATTTTAAGAATCATCTGTCTTTGTTTCTTTCTCCTTTATTTCTTCAGCTTCTTTTGGGGCTTCTTTAAATTTTTTGCAAAGATAAGATAAATGCCCCATAGAATTATAGGTGAATCCACTTTCAGGATGTCTTACACAATCCTTCCATGGGCATTTCTTTTCATCACAGCCAGTAAAAGGAAGTAAAGATATCTATCTATCACTTTTTGGAATATACATTTTTTCTCCTACTCACATTATTTATTATCCCTTAATTTCAATAAAAGGGAGAGAATCGGGGCCACAATTAAAGTCCCATCCATTTTCAACAATTTTTTCAAGAAAAGTTTTACTATTTGCTAACTTCCAAACAATAGGGCTACAGCAATTTTTATGAATAAAGTAATAGGGATGCTTGATTTTCTTTTCACGACCAACAGCAAAAAGACGCCCCATAATAACAGTAAAAAAATAACTTACATCGTTATCTTTAAAAAGCTGATTCCAAATTTCTGCATCTTCTTTTGCTTTGGCGCTGGTAATATCAACCCAAGAACCATCTTCATTCTTCTGAAAAGTAAGGTCGTAGCCTCTACATTTACAAATCACTTTAAATTGCTTATCATTGGTTAGAATTTTCCATAAAGTCGGACTAAGCTGAAATTTTTCAAAACGAGCCACGCTACAACCTAAACTGGAATTATGGCTAAGACGTTCTTCGATATAGCCAAAAAGTTTGGTAATGTTGGCTTTTTTATTATAGTTCTTATATTCTTCAAGATATTCCTGTTTAGTAAACATAATTTAACAACTCTCCTTACTTTTTCGATTTGTATTTATATAATACTACAAGTAAAGAGAGTTGTCAAGTGGTTATTAAGTTTTCTTACCAATTTTATAAGGATACAATTTTAATTCTTCTGGTAAGTCTTTGTATTGGATAGCTTTTTCTTCAATTAGATAAGAATAATTTTTCTTTTTTGCTGATTTTTTATCTTTAAGATTTTTACTTCCGCAATAAGGGCAATAAGTAAATTCTCTTTCAGGAGAGTATCTTGTAATAAATTCTGGATTAGACAAAGTGGAGGTAGCATGAAGATATTCTCTACAATTTAAGCAGTAAGAATAAAAAGCTCCATCATGGACAAATTTGATTACAAGCCAATCTCCATTGCGAAATAAAACTTTATAACGAGAGTCACTACCATTGTATTGATAATCATTGAATTTTGCTTGTCGTATTTTCTTCCTTTGCTTCTTCGACATTTTTTTCATCCTTTACTTCAGTTTCAGCAGGATTTTCTGTAGCTGTCTGAGGAAGTCCATTACCCAGCATTCCTGCCATAGTGCTCATCATATCAGCCATACCACTAGGATTATTCTGGACAGTATTATAAGAAGTTCTAAGGAGTTTATAGAACATAATTACACAATCAGCAAAGCCGTATTCTTTGTTGAGCTTTGTTTGAATTGCAGCAATATCATCCATGCTGTCAATCTCTTTATCAAGAGTGCGTTCTTCATTACCATAAGTTGTAATAGTTGCTTCGGGTTTCAAGCCCATATATACAATATAATAAGTATAGCTTTTCTTCAAATTCACTTTAAATTAACTCCTTTTAATATGTATACTAGCAGTAGTCCCTTGCATTAAATATGCTACTGTAGTATTAGTTTTATTTGCAATAATTTGGTAATCTCTCCATGTTAAGAAAAATCTCTTATGAAAAATCTTTCTTACATCTTTTTCTGACCTATTTAAAAATTCAGCCCACTGCTTATATGAATAAGGACTTGCTTTCATTACTTCACTTGCTCGCTTTAATTTATCCATATAAGGTTTATTAGGACGAATATAATAGAATTTAATATAATACCAAAAACCAAGAAGTTTATTTTTAAAATTTTTCATGGCTTCTTTTTCCATTATTCGAACGTATTTTTAAGAATTGCTTTTTTGAAGAAATTCTTCCATATTCTTTAAACAATTACTGCATAAATCATAAGATTGATAATCATCCCAAATTTCGCCGCCACGTTCAAAATGTCTTTTAATTTTTAAAACCTTCATATTGAAAAGATTTGAAATAGGCATTCCGCATCTATCACAAAAACATTTAGTCGCCATTTTGTTTTTCTCCTTCGTCCATCTTAATGTTTTCTATCTCTAGCGCACGTTCACGTAGGTCTCCAAATCCATACTCGTCTTGCCATCCTAACTCAGAAGATGCTTTCTGACAGCTCTCGCACAAATAGCACGTCCACGGCGTACCATCGAAAACGCAACTGCGCTCCATCATAACCCCTTGTTCAAATTTGCGCCCACAACCGAAGCACACATGAGGTACTCGCGTTTTAACAACCTTTCGCCCAACAACGTCCATTGGTCATTCTCCTCCGTCCATCTTCGCACCACAGTTGGAGCAGTACGGCTTTTCTTGGTTTTGAACTATGCCACCAACTCCGTTATGCTTTTCGCAATTAGAATAAAAATCTTTTGAATTTTTCATTTACTAATCCTATCTGCAATCGTACTTGCTACAAAACTATCTGGTTTAACGGTTGGTTCGTAACCAGCACCTTTCAACCATCCAACAATTTCTGGAATTACTTGACCACTTGGTCCAGCATATCCAGCATCTACATGAATTCCAATGATAGTATACTTTTCATAGTCAAAATTTTCTTGAATAGACAAAGTTGTTAATTCATCAATTAACTGGTCAGCATATGCAATGCTTAATTCAGTTTCTTTGTGAATTTTAACTTTCAAATTTAAGATAATGGGTAGTTTTTGAATCTCGTAGAAGAACTTGCCACCTTTGCCATCGGTATAGACAGCAATAACAATGACGGCTTTTGTTTCATCTTTGTGATTTTGACTATCAGTACCAATGACAATATGATTATGTTCTGCTACATCTGCATGGTCTTTAATGTAGTCAAAAATAATTTTAGCTATTCGTTTCATGTCTACTCGTCCATAAGTAGGACTAATCATATTATCATTCCTTTACTTTATTTTTAATGGTGTACAATAGTGTTAATTGCTTCAACTAACTGGTTCAAATGCTCAATTGTCTTAGCAGGAAATTTATAAAGTTTACCATTATTGCTAAGGAATGAATTCATTTTTAATCCAGAATCAGAAGTCCACCAAAATTCTTCTTCTTTAAAAGGAGAAACATTAATGCTCTCTTCTTTGGATTCTTTGTTTTCCTTAAACTCTTTTTTATCCTTTTTAGTAGGAGGAGTTAAATCTTCAATCTCTTCAATTTCATAATCATTTTCGTTGAAGAACCAATCAGCAGTACACTTTGCTTCAAAATAAGTTTTAAAAGGATGAGCTTCCTCTTTCTTTCCGAAAGTACACTCATCATAATGCAAACCAAAAGCACTACAATAATAATTCTGTCCATCTTTGGGAAGATTATGTCTTGTATTAGGCTTAACATGAATAATATAGCGCTTGTTTGAATCATTGTCCTTTTTGAGATTTTCGTTCAGCAACTTTCCACATACAGGACAATAATTAGTAGGGAGATAAAAATCACCATGGTCAATAAGATTCTTTTTACTTGTAGCATTAATAGTGAATCTATAATTCTCACACCATTTACACATATAGAAAAGACTCCTTTCAGTCTAATTTACTATCAATAGTATAAACCAAAAAGAGTCTGTTGTCAAGAGCTTTATTTAATTTTCTTCTATTTTCTTATCTCTCTTTGAATCTTAAGCCAATAAATTGCCGCCATAACGAGAGCAACAGGCCAACAGAAAATCAAAGTTAAATAATGCAACAAGGTTACTTCTTTATCATTTTTATTAGCAGGACAGTTATAAACACTACATGTTACTGCAAGCCCACATAAAAGATAAAGAGCAAAACCTATTAGAGATATATCATTCAATCTCATTAACAAGCTCCTTTACAAAGGAATAAAAAAGAACTGTGGTACAAAATTTGTTTTTGGAGGAAACAAACATGAACAAAATACGAAAAAGGAGGTGGCCTTATTAGCAAATCCAGTCTATTATAAGGAGGTAAATTGTACCACAGTTCTTATTATTATATTAACATACTCTTTCGAGTTTGTCAACTACTTAATAATTACTTTTTAAGAAGCATCTGATGAGAATAAAGAATCTGCATTTTTTCTGCTACGGATAAACTTCTGTTGTAAGCATCATCATTATCAGCCAAACGCATTGCAAACTGGTAATCAAGGTTGTTTATGATTTCTTCTGTCAATACTTGACCATAACTCGTGTTTAAGCATTGATAAATTTCTTTACTATTAATACGGTATGCATCTAACATAGCATTGACATAAGCCAGTGCAGACATATTTTTATCATCAATGAAGTCAAGTATTTTCTCATAGTAGGGATAAGTAATTTCAAGCTTTCCCATTAACTTCCTTAAAACATTGAAATTAATGCCTTCTTTTTTGCAGACGGCTTTTAAATAATTACAAGCATAATCATTAAGAACGCCAATGTTCCAATATCTGTCTTCTTTTCGGTTATCATAAACTTCTTTTGGATTAACAAAACCAGTTAAGATAATAGCTTTTCCTACAACTTTACCGTTGTCAAGTTTAGTTTTACCATAGCAATTTGCCAAATCTTTTTTATTAACCAAAAGTTTTGCTTTAGCAACAACAACTAGTTTAACAGCAACACCATAATTATAACCATTAGCAACAAATGCATCATAAGAAATGTAATTATACCAAGTTAAAACATCTTTTACAGTTAAACAAGCATGAAAACCATTGCCACAGTAATCCACTTTACTAAATTCTTCTTCTCCTTCTGGTAAAGAATAGATTCTGTTCAGTTCGTATGCAAAGTTTCGACTAGGGCCTATATATTTTACTTCTTCATTAGAAAGATAATAGGTCTTATAAAGAGCTTTGTAACAATCAATCCATTCCCAATCTTCTCCGATAGGAAAAGGTACATCTTCCATTTTTTCATATTCCCAAGTATTTCTGCTGAGAACTGTGTGATTAGGAAGATTATTCGTGTAAGATTCGCTGGAAGATTCTTCAAAATCTACACCAGATGCAGGATAAGCTTCATATTCGACAGGATTGTTTTCAACAGGATTGTTTTTTTTAGACTTATTAAAAAACATATTTTATTTACCTCTTTTTACTCGTTTTGACCTATTTTTGACATTAAAACCTGTAAAATTTGCGTGGATTTACCTTTTTCAACATATTTTCAACCCTCTTTTTAGACTCGCAAATCGCTTCATCCATTTTGGCGTAAAACTCATCACGAGAAATAGGCTGAAAATGGTCAAAATTTTTCGGATAATTTAAAAGGAAAAACAAATCAATGTCCTCGTTATAATAAGGAGCTACATCAATTTCTGAATCTGTGTAATAACCATAAGGTGTTTCATCTTCAAAATTGTTAATTTCAATACAGCCCCATGAAGAAGAATAGTTAACATCACATCTTCCTTCTAACAACTTAGGAGGTTGAATAATCATAATATAATGTCCTCGATGAATATAACAATTTCCAATCAGCTTTGGAGCAAGTTCTTTCAGAATATATTCATCATAGGATTTTTTTGTAAGCTCGTTTAAATCTTTGTTAATCTCAGAAAGTTCTTTCTTCTTATTTTCGAGTACCGTCTTCCATTCTTTCTTCTTATTTTCCAATGATGTCTTCCAAATGTTTTCCATAATACACCTCTATTATAAAAATAATAGTCTCATAATCAATGTTAAATTAATTATGAGGCCTTTTATTAAATTAGCTAATTCAATAAATTGTGAAGACTTAGAAGTTATTCCCCGTTACATTACTTCCTGCACTCATTGAAACTTTCCCGTTTGCGGCTACCCATTTCGACGGACAAGTGTTTATAAGTCTTCTGTAAAACTGCGAACAACCTACCCGTAGGTTATTCAAATACGATAATAAGCGCTCCGACCCCCATCGGATTCTTATTAAAGGTGAGGAATAGACGACGTTCACCTCACTATGAGCCTCTGGTCCTAGCATTTAAAGAAATGCGACGCTCTTTGTCCAACATCTTTAGTTGGCAATCAACCTATGCCACCGAGCAAGAATTCGGAAGGTAGGATTTTATGATTCTTGCAAGAATAATTTGAGTTTGTCACTCTAAAAGTCTTCGTAGTTCCTATTCCTACGAAGGGTGCTTCCGACAGTATAAATCGTCTTATACATGTCTAAGAAGTCATTGCATCTCAGCTATTATTGAATATTCAATTGTGTGTCTTACAGGTAAGAACGTGATTTGTCTATCAGGCCCGAGTAGTGCAAACCAATGGGAATCTCTTCCGCACTTTTTTCATTCTTTCCCTTGGGACAATTTTAATATACCATAAGATTAATTTCCTGTCAAGGGTTTATTATTTTTTCTTGAAGAGTTTTTACCAACTCTTCATAGGATTCAATAAGCTCTTTTTGTGCTTCTGCTTTCCCTTCTAAAGATTTAATAAGTCCTTCTTTAGCTTCATCTAAATTTTTATAGGTTTCTTCTGCTTCTGCAAAAGCTTTAGAATAGGCATGAATTCCTCCAATAATAGTTCCAGCTAAAAAGAAAATCGCTAAAACACCTATGGCAAGAATAATGCACAAAGCAACTTGGGTAGTATTCATTTCCTTTTACTAACCTCCATTAATTTATTTTCTGGTTCAATTCTAAATTGCCCCATTTCCCAATCAAAACCAAGTCCAACAGATTGAACTTTTTCATAGGGTCTGCCACCCCAATTAGCTTCAAAATTTTCAATTGTAATTACCACTTGAGATTCTTTTTCCTTCTTCCAGAATGGACTTTCAGCCATCTCGTTAAGAATTTCTCTTAATCTTTCAACTGTCATTTTTCTATGTCCTTTAAATAGAGTTTAAAAAAATGGATAGCGGTCATAAATAGACATCCACTTATAAATAAACAAAAAGATGTTAATATTTCTCCTGTTGAGCTATCTAATCCTGCTATCCCAATTGCAATAAGAAAATACAAACAGAATAACGCATCAGCCAAATTTGGATTTACTAAATGTCGATTTGATTTCATACAATCCAAAAATGAACAATGTCTTTATAAGGAGAAGTCCAACTATCTTTTGTAAAGTTAGTCCAATCTAAAATACATCGAGTAAAGAAGCTCTTACATCCACTGATTGTTCCCCATCCATTAGGAGATTCATACTGTTTATATTTATCTGGAAATCTTTCAAGCTCTTCTAAGCCATGAATGATAAAAGGAATAACATCTTTTACAAGACCATTATCTTCTTCGTTCTTCCATTCTAAGCCTGTTGATTTTTGAATCATTTCTCTTAAATTATAAGTAATGTTTGCTTCACAGTTTCCAACGTCAGCCCAAAGTTTAGGGTCATCCTTGCACTGAACTCGATAGCTAATATCGTAACTCATTATGTTACCTCCAAATCAACATGCCCGACATATATAAAGCCAACAACATCGTTAACATCAGTAGTATATGTGTCATTGATTTTGCGTATCTCGGTGTTATTTTGAATTATCCACAAATCCCCAAAGAAAGGATTATAATAGATATCTCCCTTAACAAATTCTTTTTCACCAATTTTAATCATTTATTTTATCCTCTTTATATTCATCTGGAAGGAAACTAAAAATATGAGCAATTACGTCTACAGTCCATCCATTGCCTAAAGCTTTTCTTGCCGCACTATCTGGAATCATATTAAGAAAATCATCAGGAACAGTTTGTAAGCGGCACATTTCTTTTGTCGTATAATATCTAAAAGGTAAATTATCTTTAAAAGCATCTGGATGTCTACCAATAGAAAGTGGCGTAAGAACATTATCCTTGTCTACAGTAGTGAGACAATTTGATTTGTCTGTATTTGTAGCACGGACTTCAAGACATTGTGTAATAGGAATTGTTTTATCAGTATCTTTTCTATGCCCGTTTTTATCTAATCTGCGACCAACAATAGTGGCTTTATTTAATCTACGACCTCTGATTGCCGCAGGATTTGGAAATTCAATATCTTCAAGAATATCTTCCAAAGTAATGTTTTTATCTTCGGGAAGTGTTACGTTGGGAATGTTAGTCCAATAAAGTCTACGTCTGTTCTGTGCTGAAACAAGAGAAGAATTAATTTCAATGGGTTCTACTCCAAGAATATTTGTAATAATATCTTCCCATTCTTTTTTCATAATTACATTTTCAAGCAAAAAATATTTTGGTTGGGCTTCTTTTATTGCACGAGCATATTCATAAAACAATTTACTTTGAGAACCTTTTAATCCTTGACCATTACCAGCCATGCTCAAATTTGTACAAGGAGAACCCCCAATAAGTAAATCAATTTTACCTTTGTATTTGGTAAAATCTTCTATGGTCACATCTCCATGCTGAATCACATCAGGAAAATTTGTTTCTGTAGCTTTAATTGCGTTTTTTTCAATTTCATAAGCATCATAAGAATCAATCTTAATTCCAGCTCTCTCAAGTGCAAGATGACCGCAACAAATACCATCAAACAAAGATAAAACTCTCATTATCCGTAAAAGCCTCCATCGGGCGGGTCTCTTCTATAATTAGGACAAGGTATATCATTTACAGGGTCTCTAAAACAATCTACGCCCCAACTATGAATACATTTATCACAATAAAAAGGTTGAATATGATAATTAGAAATAGAAGGATTTTTAGGCTCTTCGGGCATAACAGGTGCTTTCTTAGGAGTAGTAGTATTTGGGTCAGGTTGAACATTCATGTCCTTCATAAGCTCTTCTTTCTCAAACTTTTCCCAAGCATCCATAGCTGAATTAAGAAAATCAAGAGTGTGCTCATCATAACCCAAAATTTTAAGTTCTTTAATTAAATCATCATTGCCAATCTTCTTTAAAACGTTTGGAAAAGCATAAAGTAAAACTTGAACGTGACCAAATTCTTTACGCCATTCATTATACTCTTTTACAGTCATTAATAATACCTCGTCTTTCTACCTCAAATTTAAGTTCGCTTACTGCTACTGTAACTGGCATAGATACGAAATGGTCATAATAATCTACTGCCTTAGAAAAATAGCTTCCGTACTTAATAGGCCAATTCTCTTTGTTTTTTGGAGGATTCTTTTTTTCAATCTCTTTTAGCTCTGAACAAGCCGACCAAAGTTCTGCATTAGTTAAATTACGAAAATAGCCCATAATAATACACCTTTCACTTAATATAATTGTGATTATATATAAAGAATAACACAATTTTCCTTGCTTGTCAATAGAAAACAATAAAAAAAGAGAGGGAATTACTCCTCTCTTAATTTATTTTTTAAGTTAGGCAAAAGCCTTAATCTCAACAGCGTCATAACGCTTAGTCAGAAGAACATCCATAAGCGCATCCCAAGGATTAGTCTTACCAGACATTACCATCTTAAGCGTATTTACACTAAAACCACTAACCATAATGCCATAATCATTCTTGGTCATAGGAAGACCGTTACCAGTAGTACCATTTCCACACATATTCCAATAAATAATCATAGGCATCTTATATCCAGCGTTCTTGTACTTCTGCTCAATGGACTTAAGGAAAGCAGGAGCTTCCTTAGCAGTAGCACGAGTGCTGTTATAGCCCCAATAACCATAACCATTGCCAGTGCTAACATTACGGATATTTACCATAGAATCCCAACCACCATCACTGACAATCAGAATATTCTTGGGCAAATCACTCTGAGGAGAATGATTCTTAATTGCAGTATCAAGAATCAGGTCAAATACTGCTTCAAGGTTGGTATTAGCAATCTCGTTATGACAAGCAGCTTCCCTAAGATTTTCATACAAAGAGTCGTGATTCACATTAACCATCTGAGGACGTGCAGAGAAAGTAATGTAACGACCCTTATATGCACCCTTAGCGCGCTCTGCAAAGTAAATTGCAAGAGAGTTAGCAACCTCAAGGGCAGTCATACTAGTACGACCAACATGAGTACACATAGAACCAGAACCATCTGCAACAACAATAGTAGAACTATCGTCGGTTACAAGATTAGGAAGAGACTTCCACATACCTTCAAGGGCGGCATCACGAGAACGAGGATAAGTATTCCATTCGTTTTCACAATACTTGTGAACAATGTCACAAGGATTAGATACGGAAGAATTAATCTTTGCCTCGCCCTTAGTAAGAGCGTTCAGATAGGCACGACGGCGCTCCTCATCATTACGAAGGAAAGCCTTATTGTAATTAAGGTTTGCCTTAGAGGGAACAGTCTCATAATCAATGCTCTGCCAATTCTGAGAAGACATCTTACGCTCAACAACGTCAAGGTGCTTACGAAGAGCAGACAGACCCTTGCGATACTCACGCTCAGTCAGACCGAGCATATCCATAGTCTTAAGACCACGCTTACGAGTATCATGGCTGTGAGAAGAAGCACTATCAAGCCACTTCGCCATAAGGCTAATGGACTTGCCCTTCTTCATATTAGCCATATCTTCTTTCCACTGCTTACGAATCAGCTCACGAACAACAGGCTTAGTGATGGGATTATCCATGACAGCATAGATATAGTCCCAGCGAGAATACTCAGGAATCATGGGAATCAGGTTTGCCACAATCTGAGCACCACCATTGTTCATCATATCCTTAAGGCAAATCTGGAAGAGACGGCGCTCACCCTGACCCTCACGGATATCGCCAGCATAAAACAGCCAACGAATAGCGAGACGAGGATTCTCAGAATAAGCCGCACGGAACTTCTTCACAATATCGCCATCAGGGAGGCTACGAAGAGCGGAGATGGAAGTATTGATATCCAGAAGAGCAGAACCAGAGGACTTGTATGCAATAGCACCATTAGAGGTGTACTGCTTGTCAGCGGGAAGAGTAGGGACTGCAACCTGAGTGTAGTAACCCTTAGCAGTCTTTTCAACCTTATCCATGAAGGAAGCCTTACGGCTAACTTGATTGGTCTGAGTAACAGGCTTCTCAGGCTTAGGAGCCCAAGCCTTAGTGTTATTCTTCTTGTTAGGATTGTTGTAGTTATACATAATTTTCTCCTTTTCTAAAGGACTAGACTCTTTTTGTCCTTTTTTCAAAATAAAAGTTTTTTGTAGTTTGCTGTGAGAGTCTAACTACTTATGACAATAGATACTATAACAGATGTATCTTAGTTTGTCAAGAGGTTATTAGAATTATTTTCGTCTTTTCCTAAATTTTTTTCAAAGTTGTTTATAAAAAGTTGTTTAGCATTTTGAGCTTTATAGCAAATATCATTAGTAATAGCATCTTCTATTCCTTGAAACAATGAAACAAGGGGACATAAAAGTTCTCTTTCATTCTCATTGTCAGCTAAAGCATCTCTACTTTTTGCAATAGAAGTAAGCTCTCTTATAATGATATCTTTTGTTTTAAATTCTAATTTGGTAGTAATTTCACCATCAGATTTGTCAGCAAGTTTTTCAAATTGCTCTTTAGACAGATATTTTTTATTTATTGTTACCCAGACCTAAATTTCTCCATTAGTGTCTACTAAAATTGGAACATCTGTTCTATCTTCTGCTCTATTTGCTAATTTTCTTATCCAAGTCTAATAAGCTTTCTATCCTTCTTGAGTCTAAAGCCATTTAATATCAACCATAATTATACCCTTTTATACCCAGTTATACCCTTTACTCAGATTTTAAGACAGAAATTTTAATTCCACCTTCCTCGAATTCATACTTAGCACGAGGAATTTTTACTTTTAAAGTGCCAGTTTCTTCATTAGAATCCTGATTTACAACAGGTAGAGTAAAATTTAAATTAACTGTATCATCATAATTTTTCTCCATGTTAAATTCTTTTGGCTCAAATTTAACAAACATCTTAGATTTTTCAGAGCGAGAAAAATTTAAACTGAAATCAGATGTGTTATTCAACTGAACAGAATTGTGCTTCAAACATGCAGTTAAGCCACAATATCCTCTAATATTGGCATATTCGCATGGAATACCTTTTTCGTTACAATACCCTTTAACGGGATGATAATCACCTGTATTAGTCATTATTAATTCCCCTTAAAGTAATATTCATAATGTTCTCTATCCCAAAGAGGATGTTTAACATTTTTTTCAGTGCGCCAATCGTAATATTCGCCATTTTCATCTACATCAGCAACATAACAATCATCATCAGGGTCGCAACCATTATCATTGCCAGTATAAATACAACTTTTTGGGTCGAAGAGAAAACGCTTTAATTTGTCATCATCTTCAAGAATTTCATTAATGAAGGGAACAAGTTCTCCTGCATGGTCTACAGAACCGCCATTATCCCAAAATTCCCAACCACCATATTTGCTTTTTTCTCTTTTATAGGCTGGAACGAAAATTTTAATCTTAAAATCTTCTTCAAGTTTACGCTTAAAATCTTTCGCTTGAGCAAACATATCGCAGTTAAGCATGGCAGTGTAAAGATAAGAAGCCTTATCTTCTGTGGAAGAGTAGCAACGTGTGTCCCAACCATAATCTTCATCTGCATTAAAATTTAAATAAACTGGAATATGTTCTGGACCATAATCATCTTTTGAAATAACAAGAGAATGACAAGAACTTGAATTCGTTTCAAATACGTTTTTACGAATTTGTTTCATTGTTGCTTCCTCCATTCAAATCTCTCAAGAACTGATACATTTCAGTAACAGTCTTATTGCCAACATCATAACGATGATTTACATCACAAGAGTTTCTTGCAAACTTCATTTCAACTCCATCAATATACATGGAAGCACTGGTCTGTTCACCAGAAAGACCATCATCTCCCATATACATAGTATCCCAGTCTTCTTTAGACATGAGACGCTGAGGTTCAAGCTGCTGAATCGCAAGATTGTCAAAACTAACAACAGAAAACCACTTCTCATTAATCATACGGGCAAGATTATCATAGATTGCCTTCTGTTTATTTGCTACAAGTTCCTTAGCCCAATCTTCCTTAATATACTCTTCGCCACGACGAACAGTCTTGTAGCCAAGAATAAGAATCTTAAGACCACGATTCTTAAGAGCACGAAGAGTATCCATCGTTACAATACCATTAATAACATGGAGAACAAGATTTGGATACTTAGAAACAGTCTTAAGAAATTGCGGCTGAAGAGGGTCAACAAGAGAGACGCCAATGCCATAGATAAGCTTTTCACTGACAAGCTGTTCAATAAGTTCCTGATTTTTCATGAACTCAAACTGATGAACAGTAATATTAGGAATGAGCTTGAGTTCCTTGCACTTACGCAGAAATGGAATCAAATCAGGATGAGAAGTTACCGCTCCACCACCAACTGCGATTTCAGTGTACTCATGGAAACTTTTAAGAAGATTTTGGAACTTTTCTCCCATAATATCGCCGCTTTTGCCCTCTAAAGTGGCATTTTCATGACAAAATTTACAACCAATAGGGCAAAATCTGGTGATGCAAATGTCGGCGCTTTCTGGAAAATCAGCCTTGAAAAAGCTCAAATCATTTTCACGAGTCTTGGTTCCGTTGTCCAGATTTAGCTCCACTGTATAATTTCCGTTCTGATAGGTAACAATATTATCCATTTTATTTTTCCTTTCTTTAATGTTCGATGCGAGGATTATCCTCCATATACTTCTTTACTTTGTCACCATCATAACGAGAGGGACAAGCATTACAAAGGTAAGAACCATAATATTCACAAGCATGAACCTCTTCCTGAGACTTTGGAGCAGACTCACAATTCAGATGGTCATATGCGCAATAAATCTTCATTATTATTCGTCTCCTTTTTCTCGAACAATGTAAATATTATTTCCTTTATCTTCAAGAATTTCATAATTCTTTATAAAATCTAAGGGAACATTTTCTTTTAACTGTACTATATATCTCTCTTCATAAATTGGATGAAGAGCACTTTGAAACAATTTGCCAGCAACAAAACCAAGTCCAATAGAACCTAAAGCACAGATAAGAGCTAGTATCCAACATAGTTTTTGCTTTAGGCATTCTCCAAATGTCCAAAGCAGCATTAAAGTAAAAGCTAAAAAAATGAATCCTACAAAAACTAAAGCATCAGAATCAGCAGATACTCTAACCATTTCAGAAGTTAAAACTTCAACACTATCAATCATCGGCATCCCTCTCTTTAATTACATAGACATTATTGTCTTTTCGTTCAACAATTTCATATTTATCAATGAATTTAGAAGAAATTTTATCATTTAATTGAACAAGATATCGCTCTTCATATTTTGGATTAAAAACGCCATCGAAACCAATACAGGAAATAACACCTAAAAGTATTATCAGTCCAAGACTACATACAAATGTTGGTATTTCTCCATCTTTAACACAAGAGACAAGCATAACAATTAAAACAATACAATCTATTACTCCAACAATAGCAAGAATTAAACTACTTAAAAAACCACAAGAGATACAAACAGTTTCAGTAGTAATTAGATTAACACCATCAATCATCTTTGTTAACCCTTTCTTTTAATGTGTAAATTTTTCCTTCTCTGGAAATAACATAATTTTCTTCAAGTTTTTCATAATCAGTTAAAGAAAAATGGTCTGGGTCAGTAAATCTAACTTCATAAGAAATAATTTCAACTGGATGCTTCATTGCATAAACATTGAATCCTGCAATCCCGCAAAAAATAATTGTTGCTGCAACAATAGCACCAAATCCATCCATTGACCCACATCTTTTAATCCAATCTACAATAAATACGCATATACACGCAATTCCACAAAGCACAACAATAATAGAACAAATAAGAACAAAAAGGTCTCCATTCTTTGTGGTTACGACTGTATTAAGCACTTCAATTGCTGGATTGTTTTCAATTGACATTTTCTTTCTCCTTAATTACATAAGTGTTATCTTTTTCATTGTATTCAAGAATTTCATATTTTTTAGTAAATTCATTATAGCTAACTTCATTAGAAATTGTTACGGTATATTTCGTGTTATAAACTGGATTGAAAAAACAATCATTAAGAGCTCTGCTTACTATAATAGAAGAAAAGAATAAGCAAACTCCTAAAATAACAATATTTAAACTGTTAAAAACAATTTTAAAGAGTTTGTGCGAAGTGGATTTTGTAATTCCAAAACCAACTTTTAGAAGTTGGATTGAACAAAACATTAAAACACAAGCAATTCCACAAATAAAAATAAAAAGAGAAACATCTACATCTTTAGTTACTTCTGTACTAATAATATTAATTCCTTCGAGCATAATTACATCTCCTTTCGAGTAATTAAATTATACCGCACAAAAACAAATAAGTCAAGGAGTTAATAGAAAATATTCTCCTTGACCTATTAAAATTTTTAATTATTTAATTATAACCATAAGCACAAGTAATAACAAGCTTGTCTCCACTAGGGGAAGTATAGCGAGAAGTTTCAGTTTCAAGTCCCTCGGTACTACAATCCTGCATAAACTCTTGATAAGTTAAACCAGACCCTTCATAGTCGAAAAGACTATTCTTTTCCTGTTTACGCTGTTGAGCAATATAATTATAAGTGTATTCTTCTCTTTCTGCATCTGTAAGTTCAGACCAGTCTTTGTAATATTTTCCTTTACCTCTGGTATAGTATTCTTCTGCTTCTACTTTATCTTGCTTTGTAATTGTAATATTATTTTTAATAAATGTTTCATTCCATTTATTAAAAAGTAATTTACCACTTTGCCAATCTTTGTATTCTTCTTCCGTACAAACAGCAAGAGTATGAGTAGAAGAAGAGTTTGTTTCAAATACATTCTTACGAATTTGTTTCATTTAATTTACCTCTTCTAAAATTTTAGATTCTACCAGTTTGTTCATTTTATTTTCATACTTTTCAATAATCATATCAAGAAAAGAAAAACTGTGTCCACTATCTTGAGCTCTGAAAAAAGCATTATACGGCTGACCAAAATCGTCATCAATGACTTCAAGATTATCAAAATCATTCCAAGACTTAAGGTCATCAAGGTCAATTGCTACATCAAAGCTAAATTCATACGAAATTCTTTCTATTTTGGAATTAAAAAGACAAAAATGATAAGTCATCCAATAATGGTCAGACTTTTTAGATTCTCTCCAAAATCCCTCTTTAAATCCTGCATCAGTAAGAAGAATAATTTGTTCTGCTGTAGTTAAAGAAAGAAAATAGTCAGATAATTCATAACGCTTCATTTTGCGTTTAGTCTTCGTGTTTGGAGTCTGCATCTTCTTTCTCCTTTTCCAATTGAGCTAAATATTGCTCACGCCATTCTTCTTCCTCTTCAGCATAACTATCGTGAACAATTTTTGATGTGTCAAAAAGTCCCGATTTTTTAATGTGGTCATAAATTGCGTATTCATCGCCATCCACAACTACAATATATCTCTTATTAGTTAAAAATTCCTCAAGAGATACATTATACTTCTTAAGCCAGCCCTCAATTTGATAGTCATCAGTACCACCATAGTTAGGAATGGGCTCTTCTGCTTCTACATAATCATTAACTTCTGAATCCCAAACATAATCTTTGGTGTCAAATTCAAAGTCTACAAATCCATCCACATACTTATAGCAAAGTTCTCTACACTGGTCTACAAGATTGCCATTAGAAGATGCGATAGCGTATCTCAATTTACCCTTAAAAGTTGCAAGCATGTCAAAGGGAGAGCGATAAAATTCAAGAGAAGATTCCCACAATCTTACGATACCATCAGTCATATAAAAATTTTTATTAATTTCTTCTCTGGTATAATGTTCATTATCAGTCGTAATTACGAGAGAATGACTTGAGCTACTATTAGTTTCAAAAACATTACGTCTAATCTGTTTCATATTATCTCCTTAAAATCCAGTCTGAGCACTTTTGAAATTCAAGGTGTTACTGACACCTTCAACCTCTGCAACAATATCATCATACTCTTTACCATCATAAGTGTACTTACCGTTGCTTCTCTTATTGACACGAACATGTCCGTCAAAGTTTTTAATAATCGTAGCACAATGCTTGGGAAGATTAAGGTCAGGGTTATATGCAAGAACTTCACTCATAAGGAAAATACCAACCTGACCAGAATCGGCACAGAACTCTCCCAGTTTTTCTTTAGTCAAACTATTATAAGTAGTGCAAGACCAATCACCATAGATAGTGTTGCAAACAATAGAAGTTTCAATACCAAGATTCATCATGGCTCCTCCACAACAACACTTTTCCCAGTCATCTTCCTGTTCTTTTTCCCACTTTGTTACAGCTTCGTTGTAAGCTCTGTTTTCAGTTTCGTAAGTAGGAGAAATTGCAACTCTACGGATATTAGGGTCTTTTGTCTTTTCTCCTCGAATCCATTTATCATAAGATTCCCATTTATCATAAGACTCCCATTTATTATAAGATTTTGCTGCTTCTACAATATTGAAAGGCTTTTTCATATCAACCCAAGTGACATCTTCGTACATATCGGGAGTGGGATAACCCTTATGTCCATTTCCAATAATCTTATATTTGGAATAATAATCTTCCATATTAGGATAGGTTTTATAATTATGCTTGTGGTCTTCACGAATAATATAACAAGGGTCAGTAATGATAATATCACCAACAAAACGGACAAAGCGATTATACTGATTATAAATGTTCATAAAAATACCTCTCCTTATTTTTTTCTACTAAGAGAATATCATAAGGAGAGGTAAATGTCAAGTGTTTATTAAATTGTTTTGTTGTTTTTTTTTTGATTTAATTACTGAAGGGAAATCTCATCAATAATTTCAAACTAACTCAAATCGTTAGCATCAAACTTCTTGTCCTGTTCACAATACATAATACCTACAAGACCAAGAGCACCAAATTGATTAGGAAGAGGCATAATCTGATATACACGATAAATCTTTCCATCAATTGAGTTCTTCTTCTTGCACTTAAACATACAACTATTGTTATTAGACATTTTAATTACTCCTTAATTGTTTTTTCACCCTGTTTTTGCAACTTTTTTATTAAAAAACAAGGGAAATTGTTAAATTTTTAATAAAAATTGATATGATAAAATTTCACTTTTATTCTATCTTGTTTTATTTTATTTTTGTGTTAATGATTGTCGTTGTCGATAATCAAACCATAACCTTTATTAAAAATATAGTCTTCTAATGTAATTCCATCTCTTGCAAAAATATAATACATTCCATCATAAACATAATAGTCAAGACTTTGATGGTCTACATAACCATCTTCATCAGGACTAATTTTGATTCCTATAATGTGAATGTCATGTTTAGAAAGAGCATACTTTACATCATCTTCGAACTTTTGGAAATCATCTGATTCCATAACTTCTTTAATAGCTTCTTCTTTATCTTCTCTACTGCTCCAATTAATATTGTAACCTTGAAAACAAGTTATAGCAGTTAAAATATATTCAAGTTTAGCTATCGCACTATTTTCATCTAAATCAGAATCCCAACCCCATCCAAAGGCTTCAAAATTTAATTTTAGATATTTACCGTAACCATTGTGACCATAATCTTCTTCAATGTAATCATCTAACTGAGTATAATCATAATTATCTTTATAACAGATACTTAAAGAATGAACACTTGAAGAATTAGTCTCAAAAACATTTTTCCTAATTTGTTTCATATTAATACCTTACCCGACGTAGTTGGTCAAAAATTTCAATCCGTTTATCAAAACCTAAAGACCATAACACATCTTCCATTAAACTATCCATAGCTCTATGTCCCCAGCCATTTAAAAGAGCCGCGTCACCTTGACATAAATCTACAATTTCTTGTGCTCTTTCAGCAAATTCTTCTGGCGTAAAAGGAACAACTGTTTTACTTTCCAATACTTCCAATCATCAAAGTCTCCAATCTTGGCTAACTTTTAGCCAGCATCATAAATCCTCGAAGGGATTTTGCCACTATCCTTTTCAGGAACATAGCCATCATCTCTATTAAATTGTACATCTGGTTCAAACAGAGGTCTAAAATCTCCATCGCCATCACTATAGAAACCAATTAAAGTAGAATGTCCAATCTTTCCACAGGCTTCCATATAACGTAACATAGAAAGAAAAGAATCAATCCATCTTTCTTCCATGGTACACTTAATATTAAAAGTTTTTTCCATTTCAAAAACTCCTTGAATATTTTTATAAATAAAGTATAGCATAAAGAAACAAAGTTGTCAAGAAGTTCTAAAAACTTTTTTCTTGACAACTTTGCAGCAACTTGTTAATTTAATTACAAATCATGTTTCTTATAATATTTTCTTGGAAGTCTATGCGTAGGTTCAGACCTTCCGCCTTTTAACAAATTATAGAATTCTAATCTCTTATGTTCAGGTGTAAGATACTGGTCAATCCAAGAAATTTCAGGATGGTCTTTTTTATACTTAAGTCTTTCATTCCAAAGTTGTTGATGTCTCTTTTGACAAAAAGCATACCATTCAGAATGACTAAGACCACTATAATCAACTACTGAAACAGAAGTTCGTGGAGCTTTATCTAAATACTGCATAAGCTCTGTTACAGTATTAAAAGTCTTCTTAAAAGAATATTCTTGAGAAACATTACTATTATGCTTTTCTTTGTTATGACGAAGGAACTTAACTTCAAACATTTTTTTTCTCCCTAAACATATTCTCAAAACTATAACTTTTCTTAACGTAAATTAAGCCATCTTTTCCAATAACAAGATAATCTCCCATTTCAACGAACTCTTCGTATTCATCACTACATTCACTACTTGGTCTATATAAAGTAAAACCATATCGACCCTCATCGTCAATATTTTCATCAAACCAAGCAGTACCACGAAGGTTCTTTAAATAATCAATGGTTCTTACATGATACTTTGAAATATTTATAATCTCTGTATTATGAGTTTTAAGGAATTCTACAACTTCATTCCAATTAGTTCTTTCCCACTTTAAACCTACAACATCATAAGGAATAACTTCATAAATCTTAACAGCCATTGTAAATTCCTTTCTTATTCTTAACCCTTAACTTTATCTGCTCTAAAATTTCCTACACGATAAACGCTAACACGAATGTTGCCTTATCCATTTACCTTCTTACTCCAAATATAGAAGTTCCAAACCACCATCGGAAATCTTTTAGAGGATTGCTCCCACTACCTTTAAGCAAGTTTAGTTCGTCGTAGCAATCTGCGTTGGTGAGACGCCTTACAACCAAATCAATTAAATAATGCTTGCTACATCTTGTCTTAAGCCTTTTCTAGTTCGCTAAAGTGTTACCTTTAGCTTGGTTATATAATAGCACTTAACTTTTATTTTGTCAAGTACTTATTACATACTTTTCAAAAAAAATTTTTAAAGTCTCTCATGTGTAATTGGGTCAAACCCCTCTTGTTCAGAAATATCTAAATATCTATTATATTTTTCCTTATCTAAAGGAGAGTATTCCATAAGATAATTGATACTCTTCTCCATTGTTTCGATTTTCTTTTCTATGTTTTCAATTTTCTCTTCGTTGGATTGAATACGCTTAATCTCCCATTTAACTCCAAAAGTATAACAATACCCAATATAAACAGAGAAGGCTATTACTAAAACAATATACGATAATATACTTGTCGTATGACAAGTGGTTAAATAATGTGCTCCAATAAAAAAGTAAAAAGCATTAAGAATTAATCCTAAAATACCATGCAACTTTTTATTGTTATTTTCCATCATCTGTATTACATCAGCCCCCTTCTCTTTAACCATTCATTGATAAATACCATTAAATTATTTTTTGCAGATGCTAAAGAATCATTCCAAGTCCATCTTGGGGGTGAAATAGAATTATAATATTTCTTATAAACCATTGCTTTAATTGATAAATGCAAATCTTTTTCTTCTTGGTCTATAGAAATTTCCTCGTTTGGAATTAAAGTAAATACAAGTCCTAAATGACTATATGTTATAATATCTTGGAGACTGTGAAGCAATTCTCCTTGCCATCTTTCCCATTGGGGCATATTCCTTTGTCTCCTTTCTTTTTGCCTTGTTTTATTAATAATTTAGTTAATTGGAGGGAACCAATAATATCCTAAAATATCATTGTCCTCAGCTTTTATCTTGTTTTTATTATTGTTTATTTCTGCAAAGTTAATTACCTTTACTGGCTTCTTAGGATTATTTTTTTCTTCTTTTTCTTCTTCTTGTCTTTTTCTTGTAAGAGCAATTACCTTTTTATAGTAATCAGAGTCTTGCAAAAGCTTTTGCGCAATAGATTGATAAGTAGCCATATTAGTTTTATAAGTTTCTTCTAATTTTTGCATTTGCTCTAATAAACGCAAATAAGACAAATAATTCTTACAAGTGCAATAATAAGTATCTTTCTCTCCAGCAATCATTGGCTGAGAACAGAATTTGCACTTTGGAATTGGTCTATTTTCTAAAGAAGGAGAAGAATTTTCATCCTTCCCCCCTTTGATTACAGTAAGATTATTTCTATCCATCTTAATTACTTATTAGAAGTACCAAGTACTCCACGTTCTGCACGGTCTTCAACTCTCTTGTTCATCCAGAGCAAACACTCTTCGAGATGAGTAAGTGCAATCGCATTTTCACGACAAGCAAACTCGCCAGACTGAAATCCCTGAAGACGGTCACGAACAATCTCAAGAAGGTCTGTGTCAAGAAGTCCATGAATTGAATCCATTTCCTTACGAGGACCATTCTGGAAAGCAATAGAATATGGAGTCTCATTACCCTGACCATCAGTTACAATAACATTGTAAACATGGTTGGCATTACCAATGCCCTTTTCATCAACTGCATACACAGTATTAAGGTTGTTTCTCTTCTGAATTGTATTAAGCTTACGCATTTTATTTTACCTCTTTTAATTATTAATTAATTTACAAACCCATTGTACAGATTCAACAGAATCGGTTTTCTTGTAAATCACACAAGCCAGAACTGCTTCATCAAAATCTACAAAATAAGTATTACAAACATGAATCTTATTTTCTTTGTCTTTATAAGTGGGAATATAATAAATTTCTTCTTTACGATTGATTCCTGTGACAATGCACATATCTTCACCAATCATTGAGCCAAAAAATCGCCAACCTTCGGAATTCTTAGTTACTGCATTTTCAAATTCAGCAACTTTCTTTTCATTCTCTTGTTCACGCTGATACATTCCATAAACATGATACTTGCGAATCTTAGGAGTCTCAGGAGACAAAAGAGTAGAAAAAAACTCTTCAACTTCTCCATATGTAATTGCATTGTTAATTGCCATATTAACTCTCCTTTCTATTTATTTAGATATTACCATATATCTTTTTTCTTGTCAAGCATTTATTAAAAGTTTCTTTCAAAAACGTGTAAAAAAAGGAAGAAGTCATTTGACCTCTTCCTCTTTTTGGAGTGAATTTATGAAAAATTTTAAACGAACTACTTTTTATTATTGATTATTTACAACCAAAGCGCTTCTTAGAAATCGCTTCAATCGAAGGAATCTTGTCAGTGTCGATACTCTTCTTGGCACAATAATGTTCAATGGTTGCAACCAGAACTCGTGCATCAAGAAGCATTGCAAGAATCTTTCGGTCAAATGCTCGATGATACTTTTCAAGAGCCTTGCCACGAGCAAACTCCTTACCAATGTCCTCAACGAACTTATCACCATCAGCATGGTTTACCTTAGCCTTACCACGATAGCTGTTTTCAAGAAGAGTGTTCTCCCAAATACCCTCAAGAGAAATAGTCTTCATATCAGCCTTTTCGCAAAGACGAGTAATAACATGCATTGCATCAAATGCAGTATCAGTTACCTCAGCCTTGACTACGCCACCACTCTCATAAACACCATAAGCAATAGAAGAGTTAGACGGTCGGGAAATGTCGTTCTTGCAGTTGTCACACATAATTTTTTGTCTCCTTTAATTTCTTTGTTTTACTTTAGTTTTTATTTAGTTTTTTGTTTATTCTGCTTATATGTCAAAAGGAAAAATACTTTTCCTTAGATATTTCAGCGGCGACTTCGAATCGAACGAGCATTTCACGGGTTAGAGCCGTGCGCATTAACCATTATACTACGCCGCAATGTTAAATAAAGTCAAATGACCTTAAGTGGTACGCCTGACGAGACTCGAACTCATAAGATACACTTTAGAAGAGTGCGGTTTTATCCAATTAGACTACAGGCGCTTAATAAAGCTAGACTCATTTTTTAAAACATTTGTAATTCCATCGCAAATTTTTAAGTAATCGCTGTAAGAGTCTACTTTATTTTTTTATAAATGGTGGTGAGAGAGAGGCTCGAACTCTCAACCCTCCGATTTGGTGTTTTAGACAAGTCTTGCACTTGTATTAGAAGTTTTACTTTTAAACTACTAAAACATAAGTCGGAAGCTCTGACCGATTGAGCTACCTCACCATATAAAATCCTAGACACTTTAAAAGGTATATGTACAATTAAATTTTGGCATTTTAATATATCTAATACTTTTTTAAAGTTGCTGTAAGTGTCTACTTCTAACATTATCAATCTGTCACTAACATTATCGCTAGCATTACTAATCTAAACCCTATCCATAATCTTTTTTCAAGCTAAAATTAAGTAATAAAATTTGCTGTAAGGGTTTACTTTTAAATCATCAATAACTTACCATCTTGTTTGTAGTACTCCAAACAATTCAATCTTGCACCGTGGGGGATTCGAACCCCTTCTTAAGCCCTTCGTCGAGTGACCCCAGCCTTGGTACGGCACTTATAAACTAGACGCATAATACTAACAAAGGAGAATCATGAAAGCATCATAAACTAATTAGCAAGGAACAATACCCAAAAATTTTTTTTAAATATTAGAATCTTTTTTATAAAATTTGATTTTTATTATTGTTTGCTGTAAGCGTCTACGTTAGATAATTTGAATTGTTGCTTATGGCAGGGATGGAAGGATTTGAACCTTCGAATCAGGGAGTCTGGTCAAGGATATTGGATTTGAACCAACATACCTAAAAAGGAATTCTACTTGAATTAATCCTTGAAAGTCCCTTGCCTTACCGCTTGGCTACACCCCTATATATTTTTCCTTAGCTGGTGGTTCCGATTCGCCCATCCAGAACTCCCTACTTGAGTGCCATTCTATACTCATTAGAGGCTTTCCGACTGAAGGGTGTTTTAATTTGTTTATCGTCTTTTAAACTACTAAGGAATTGGAGCGGGAGACGGGATTCGAACCCGCGAACACCGTTCTTGACGGATTTAACCCACACTCGGAATGTGGTAAGGTGGCCTCTCCTTAACTCCCGCATTTTTTCTTTTCTCAACCACATCTTAAGTATAACATATACTCTTCATCTTGTCAAGTACTTTTTAAAATTTCTTTTAGAAGATTTTTCTTATTCAAATTAAGAAGGAGAACAACTTTTTGATAAGAAAACAACTCAAGACCAAGAAGTTCACAAAGAACATCAACATCTTTCATTGTATATTTATCTTTCTTTAAAGCTTTAATCTTTTCAACAATTTCCTCTTCCAAGAATAAAAGCTCATCCATAATAAAAATCCTCTTTTATTCGGAAAAAAATTCTAAAATGAAGTGGTTGGAATCGAACCAACGACCAGCGAAGATACCCCTACGCCGCTCTACCCCTGAGCTACACTTCAATGGAGCTGGATAAGAATTTCGAAATCTTGACATCCACTTTACAAGAGTGGCGCTCTGCCTCTGAGCTAATCCAGCAAATGAAGGACTAAATAAACAGTCCTTATCCACGAGTACGTTTCCAATAATTTGCCATCTTATATTCAGGCTTATTAGTAACTTCCTCGATAAATACTTCAGGAAAAGGCCAAACATAACTATTAGCTTCTTCCTCAGAATCAAATTCAACTTCGGCATAATAGAAAGCATTATCAGTTCCGCCATCTACAAGATTAAATTCAATCAAACAACCATTATTATAAAGACCTCTATAATCTTTTACAATGGGTTTACAATGAAGTTTCTTAAGACACTCATTAAACAAAGAATTATCAGTAAGATTAGATTCAATTTCAGTACGAACCAAAGTTCCACCAGATTTAATAGTAATAGCATCTGGACGATAACCTTTACCACTTTCAAACCAACGTCTTACACGAATTTCTTGTGTAATTTTTCCATTAGAATCACATTTAATATCAAGATAGATAGTTAGAACAATTCCAACCTCGTCAAAATCAACTTTAGGGAAACCAGAGATTAAAAACTTACGTTCGATTTCGATTGAATTATTATTGCTCATCTTTAATCTCCTTTTCTTTCATGGCGCAGGAGGTAGGATTCGAACCCACGGGAGTATTTAGCTCACACAAGATTTCAAGTCTAGGCGCTTATGACCACTTGCGCACTCCTGCATTTATATTTCAGAGAACAGATAGATACCTTTTTCTCCTACATCCTTTTTAATATCAGTAAATTCTTTATCACTAATTTGAGTCATTGGAGGAAACACACTTTTAAAAGAAGAACAACCATCTTTTTCAATAGAGACCATTTGTTTGTTACAAACTGGACAAGTATAATTCCAAGATAAAAAATTAGTTTCATTTTTAGCAATTTTTGTCTCTACTACTTGCATTATTCCCTTATTACAATGAGGACATCTATAAACAAACTTCTTATTACTTGCGGTCTAATAAATGTAAGTCTTAAAATCAGTCATTAGAATTTACCTCCTTTTGTTTTTTGGTTGCTGAAGCATGGGAGTCGAACCCACTATTACTTGGGTATGAGCCAAGTGTGATTTATATATCCGTTTCACTCGCCAGCAATGGTGTCAGAAGCCGGACTCGAACCGGCGACCTACGGAATATGAGTCCGCTGTTCTACCAACTGAACTACCCTGACAAATGGTGCTTCAGGCCAGAATCGAACTGGCGACACGTGGATTTTCAGTCCACTGCTCTACCAACTGAGCTACCGAGGCATGTTTAATTCTCTCTTATCCCTACTCGGTAGCAAGTATGTCCACCAATTAGCTGTTTTCATATCTTGCTACCTTTCGGCATTGCAATGAGAGAATTCTCTAAATGTTTTCGTTCAATATCTGAAGAAAATTTCTAAACAAGAATTGTTTTCATTCAATATCAGAAGAAAATTTCTAAACAACCGAGGTTTTTCTTGTTTTTACTGAACTGAAAAACCCAATTAAACAGGTGCGTTCTTATTTTCCGCTGTAAAAGAACCCGACTAAAGCAACATCTCAATCCCATATTTCGCGTAATAGGGTGAAAGAAATTTTAAGTGGCGCTGTACCTAACAGCTTCCTGCAAGGGTTTCCCACGAGCGGGGCAGGACTCGAACCTACACTCTCCACTTTTGGCGGGTATGGAAGGATTTGAACCTTCGACTCCTTGATTAACGGTCAAGTGTTCTGACCAGACTGAACTACACACCCGAATATAATTTTAATTTTAAAGCTGATTTTGGGCTGAATTATACCCTTCCATTCATTTAATTCCCACATCCGTTTGGAAAACCCATCAGCAACCTTTGCAAAGGGTTGAGAGAACAGCGCTATCCTCTCGCGGTCTTGCCGACCTAAAATACTAGATACTTCCTTACATCTATTTAAAGATTAACAACAATTAAAAATAGATGTACACTTTTCCCGTTGACATTCAGGAAGCTTTTTTAATTTGGTCTCAGGAGCTTGATATTTAGCTTCAAGTCATGCTGCCTACGTCTTATTTTAGGACGAAAAAGAGATAGACTAGAAAAACCTTGTGCATGTTTTTTAAAGAAACTGCCCTTAAAACTTACGGCTTATAGTAGCCTAAAACTGCTGCTTTCCCACAGACGAGGGCCAGTTAATTATCGTAAACTTGTGTTAATACGGTGCTTTTTTTAGCCCAAGAGAGCAACTAACTCTTATGGTGGACCTGACAAGACTTGAACTTGCGACTTCCTGCGTGCAAAGCAGACACTCTCCCAACTGAGTTACAGGCCCATAATTGAACTATTCTTTCAAATAGCAACAGAGTTTTTTTACAAGAACTCTATAACTTGGCTTTTGTTGTTCATCCTCAGCACCACCTGTTAGGAGCAATAAGCAGTATGCTCGGCTTATTGTGTTTTAAGGTTACATGACCCATAACCTCAATACCTACCCCGATTTAGTTGCAGTAATCAGAGTTTTTGTTTGAACAAGTACGCAACCACTTGTCCCCGTAAACACGGCACAGACTTCTCCGTATAGCTTTTCGCTGTAGGCTTTTGATGTTACATTCGCACCCTAACATCTCTCACCATATATCTGTGTTCTGCCCATATGCGGCTCATAGCCTTTTTCAGCTTGTGACAGCTTACTTTGCGTTCGAGAACCATTCACTTGTCCTCTACTCCAAGACTTCGGACGGGCGTTGGGGGATGATGTTTTGTTAGTCTATCATCAAGACTATGGTGCAGGATAAGAGACTTGAACTCTTACTCCATTAGGAAACGGGACTTGAATCCGTCGCGTCTGCCAATTCCGCCAATCCTGCATAATTAATAATTAATACTAGACACGTTTTTTGATATCGGTCATCCAGACATCCCCCGAAGGAGACGGAAGAATCGAACTTCCCCGTTTAATTTTCCATATTAAAGCATCAAGTAATTTTGCTTAATTTTGCTGTGCGTGTCTACTTGAAAGGAATTTATATTTGCCTATTAGAAAAATAGGAGCGTCAATTTATTAACTAGACTCATTTTACAAAATCTGTTGCTCTACCAGTTGAGCTAACTCCCGATGGTCGGGAGCAGAGGATTCGAACCTCCAACACACAGGCCCATAGCATTTGTGATTGTAAAGTTGCTGTTAGAGTCTACTTGAAAGGAATGCTTTTATGAACAATAAAAAATGAACAATTAGCTTACAAATAAATTTGTATCTTTATCATATTTTTACTATAACATAAAATTTTCGTTTTGTCAAGAGTTTTAAAACAAAAATTTTATTGGTGGGTGAGGAAGGTGCCGACCCTTCTACTCCGTTAGGAAACAAATTTACAGTCTGTCGTGTTTGCCGATTCACTACTCACCCATTTAATTATTCTTTCTTTAGAAAGGGGCTAGACGCTTTTTGTGTATTCTTATTTAACAGATAAGTACAATTAAAATTGCTGTAAGCGTCTACTATTGAAGTCATTACAAAATTAGCATTTCTGCTATTGGTGCGTCTGGAGAGATTCGAACTCTCGATACCCGCATTATGGGGTTGGATATAAGTCTTGAACTTATCGAGGCCCTAATGCTATCCAACAAAGTGCGGTGCCTTACCACTTGGCTACAAACGCTTAAATATTATTCCAATCTTCTTCAGAAATAGAATTAATGTCTTCTTTTTTAGAAGGAAGATTGTATTTTTTACACCATTTCTTTATAGTGTTCCCAGTTACCTAAAACTCTCTACCAATAGATTCAAAAGACTGATTCCTTACTTTTTTCTTTAAATTTTCTCTTGAAACAATTTGATTTAATTTTTCATAGCAAATTTCTTTTTTGTGTTTCTTTTCACAGTCTGTACAACGCAAACTGCCAAGATTTATATATTTGCCACAATCAACACATCTTTTTTTTGATTTTCCTCTTTTTTCTCCTGCAAAATAAGTAAAAGAAGAACCCGTAATTTTTTCAAACAAATAATCTTCTTCTTTGAAAATCTAATTACCATTATTTCCTTTTTCTTCAAATCTTATAGTAATTTGTTTCTTATTTTCCACGTCTGGAAAAGGGATTAAAAGAGGAATTTTTCGAGATAAATTATAAATAGCAAAATAATCAACTTCATCTGCGGTATATTTTCTATATCCAGATTTATTAACATGATAATAATTAGAGATTAAATGACAACTATACGATTTTTCTTCGCTATTAATTGAAGTTTTTACCTAAATTTTATTTAACTTCCGATTAAAATCTGCAACTAAATCGACAGGACAATTATCTCCAATTGGAGTAAATACCTAAATACCAAGACGGGCAAATTCTAAAATAACAGCCTATTCACCTATTGTTCCAATTGATTTGTTATTCATTTTCAACCCTCTTCTTTTTAATTTTACTAGAGACATTGTTGTTATGGACTCCTGCCTTAAACCACTTGGCTACATACTTCAACTGAAGACGTTCGGATTTGAACCGAAGAATGGGAGTTTGGCTTCTAACATACTTTCAGAATTGCTGTTAGTCTCTACTTTATAAATATCATCTTACAGAAAGGAAATTATTCATATCAGATAGAGAGAAAGGAGAAACAACTTTTCGTCAAACAATTATTTCTTAACCCTTCGATAGATTTAAGTTCCCCTCATTTAAATCCGATAAAACTTACTTACACTATCATAAGAACGGATTTCTGATTTGAATAATGGTAGTCGGTACGGGGTTCGAACCCGTGCTACTGACGTGAAAGGCCAGTGTCTTAGCCCACTTGACTAACCGACCAAATTAAAATTTATAATGTGGATGTACAACCAACTCATAAATCAAATTATCCACACAAGGAACAAATTCACAACATTTGTCATATTCTGTTCTATGCTCAATGTTATTGATATGAATTAGACATTCCGCACACTCATGACTTTCACAAAACTTTATTGCTTTCTTTACGGCATCCCTTGGCGCACAATCAACAACTTTTTTCCAATCCATATTATCCATATTACTACCTCCTTATAGATGTCTCTATTAATTAACCTAGACTCTTTTGCGTATTATTCACCACAGAGCGCCCTCTGACGAGAATCGAACTCGCTAATGATTGTTTTCAAGACAATTGTGTTAACCTTTAGAAAATTTGCTGTAAGAGTCTACTTTATTATTCAGGAGGTTTTATTTATGCACTTATTATAGCATATCATCTTTAAGATGTCAACCACTTATTAAAATTTTCTTTTTGCTTTTTTATCTTTTTGAGAAGTTTTTATTTTACTTTTCTCTTAAGATATATTTATCTTACCACATTTTTAAAGTTCTGTCAAGTCTTTATTAGAAATTTTTTGTTAATTACTCCGTAACCTCATCATAAGTCAATTTCATAATATCAGGCTTAACAGGATAGAACTCACCCTTAATTCCCTTAACGATATAATCGCCAACAGAAGCATGATGGTCTCCCTCAAGAGTATTAATAATAAGATTAGTTACAGTACCATTAATAGTATGCTGAGTAGTAACACAGCAATGAGCACCAACGAACTCCATAATTTCAGTTTCATTAGCACCATCCCAAATAATAGCTTCAATGGTAACTGGCTTTTTTGTGTACTTCTTAATCATGTTTCTTCACCTTATCCCATTTATATTTATGTTTAAGCTGATGAAACTTTAACCAAATCCAAAAAGAAAGAGAAGCATCAATTCCATCAACTTCATTCATAACACGATAGTTATTAGAATCCTTTTCAGGATGACCATAAACTACTTGGGCATCATAACACTGAACAAGATGCTTACCATTTGCTTTGGCTATAATATCAAGCTCACTTGTATAATTAAACTTATTATCTTTTCTTTCATAATAAGCGCCATATTCATTTTGACGTACTAATTTATACCCACGTTTAGCAAACTGCTTATCAATGTAATCCATAAAAACACCCTTTTATTTTTATTTTTATTAAAGGTACACAAAACAAAAACTAATGACTACTGACAGACCAGCTTTCCACTTATCTGCCCCCGGTTCGATTAGGGAGAGGTCTACAGAAATATTTCAGCAAACTTACACCTAATTATCTTGGTCATTTTCATCATCAGTCTTGTTTATTGTATAAGGGCTTAACACACCCGATTGAGTAAACAGCGGTCTTTCTATTGTTACCAGTCCATCAGACTTGGAGGGCGGTTCAGTGTCGAATACATTGTAACCAGCTAACCTGTATTCCAAGATAAGTTTCGTACTATATCTTACGGATTTCTTGTTTTTTGAAAAGACATCAAGAAATATCTAACCATTCTGTCTTTTGGTCCGAGGTGCTTTTATCGGGGTCACTATAGCGCATTTTTATCCTTTTACACAACTTTCAATGTAGCAACTCATTTACTAATTATTTATCAATTAACCCGAACCTCGGTGGACCCCATAATTGGATTCGAACCAACTTCCTCTCCCAATGTGGCTGTTATCGCTAAGGAGCTACCTTAGTGTTTACTCAACATCAGTTATCGAGAATGCTCCATTACACTAATGGGGATATAAAAGAACTTTTCTTGACCATAGGCGTTCTCGAACCTACTCCCATACCTATATATTTAACATTGCTTGCATTATGTTAAACATCTCATCCTTGAGGTCAACTGGGGAATCATAAAGTCGTTCGGTTTATTTTTAATTTGAGTAAACCTTCCTCAAATACTCCTTCTTCCGCTTTTTTACAGGGATACGGAATCCACGAGTTTTGGCGCAGATAACAGGACTCGAACCTGTATTACCTTTCGGTAAGCGGCTTTAGCAGAGCCGTGAGATACCATTACTCCATATCTGCATAATGAGCAATCTTGACACTTTTTTTCTAGCCATCCACGGTTAACTATTCCTTGCTCAAGGGATTTGTTAATAAGGAGTCGAACCTTACACGACGTTATTCCAAAAACATAAAATAAATTTGCTGTGAGTGTCAACTTTTGTTTAAATTTAAGTCTGATGGTGCGCAGTAAGGAACTCGAATCCCTAACCTCATGGGTGTAAACCATGCGCTCTAACCAGTTGAGCTAACCACGCATATAATATTGGTTTTTCCATTCCGAAGAGGACTTTCGTATTTTACCAACAAACCTCACGTTACTTAACTTATTTATAGACGTTAAGTAATTGCGTCTCAACAACACGTTTATTAAGATAAGAAAGAAAAATTATCTTAGCCTACTGCTTCTTCAGTTACAGTATCTTCATCAGGGATAATATTACCAGTGTTATCAATCTTGTCATTCGAAGGAACAGGATTCTCAGTCTGAACCAGACTTTCCTGCAACTTTTCATCATGAAGCTCACGATTCACTTCATATACAGCGGCTTCAAGAGCCTTTCGAACTTCATCTGCATTAAGAGTAATACCAAGAGCTTCCATCTGTTGATTGAAATACTTTGTTGCTTCCTGCAAACGCTTTTCGACTTCCCGAGGGAACATCTGTTCAACAGCTTTGACTGCAATCAAAGCATACTTGTGAATAAGTTCTGCCTGAGTAAGAGCATGATTAACATCGTCCAACTTACCCTTCTTCTTGAGATAAGGGATAAGGACAACTGTAAAAATCAAAGAGCACAAACCAATTACAGCAACTACGATAGGGGTAATATCAGTCATTTTTCGTACTTCCTTTTTACATTTTGAATTATAACATTTAACAAACGCTTTGTCAAGTGTTTATTAAATAAAATTTGATGGAGCAAGATACGGGATTCGAACCCGCCCTTACGGTTTGGAAGACCGTCGTGCTAACCGCTAACACTAATCCTGCATATATGATACCACTCACGCATGAATGGTATCAAACTCCATGCTCCGTAGAGACCTCATGCTAGCCTGATAGGTTTCCTACTAAGATACCAGTAAAGTAATGAGCTTAACCAGACAAACGTAGACTTAACCAATGGAGTATCTAACTTAATTAATGTTTACTATTCAAAAACTTCCCAACTCTCATAAGTAATATGATTTTCTCTTAAATAAGAATCAAGAATTTCTTCCTCAGTTTGATTTCTGAGTTTTTCAATCTTTCGTTCTAAATCTTTGATATAAAAACTTTTTCTTTCAATTTCTTTTGTATATTTGCGCAACTTTGCTTTTACATCTTTAAGTAAAATATAAAGATGCTTTTGCTGGTCATCAGAAAGAGTTGCTAATGAATCTAAAGATTCAATTAAGTCATTCTTTCTTTGACAATATTCTTTATGCTGTTCAATATAAGGCTGTCTTTCTTTTTTAGCAATTTCTATTTTATCTGTAAGATATTTAATATTCTCAGACAGTTTAAGAGTCGCTTCAAGATAATAACTCTGTTTATCTTTAAGCATAGCCTCTTCTGTCATTACAACCTCAAGAGAATAATCTTCATAACAATAATCTATATATTTAAGCCAAACTTTCATAATTACTTTTTCACCGAAGTCACGCCATTAAAATCATACAAACGTATAATATGGCTTAGTCCCAAAGTATCAGAAATATCTGCGCTGATAATAGACCAATCTCCACCAGCAAGACCACACCCAATCATATAAGGCATAGCAATCTCTTCTCCAATAGGAATCATTTCACGAATCTTAAGAAGACATTCATGAAAATATTCATAGTTGGTGTTTACGTTTGGCCCACCAATACCAATCTGAGAGAACATATTAAGAAAAACTTTGTCTTTGTTTTCCTCAATTCGAAGAACTTTACCATAAAGCTCTTCAGGAGTATGATAACTACAAAACTTATTATACTCCAAATAAACATGAGGATAATTCTTCTTAATTTGAAGAGCAACACCAGCACCCATTACGCCAAAGGTATTAACCTGATGACAAATATACTTTGCCGAAGTCTTAAGGACATCGCCTTGAATAATAGACACTGACATAACCTTCTCCTTTATTCTTTATCTGTTTCTTGCGAATTTTCCTGTAGCTTCTTATAATACTGGTGATACGAATCAAAATGTTTTACAAGAAAATCTTTATATGCTTTAGCAACATAGTTAGCAGAACTTACAGGAAAATCAATTCCCAAATCTTCTGCAATAATATCTACAGCTTTTCTCAAAGGTTCGGGAGGTGTATTAGTCAACTTGAACTTTTTAGTTTCGGAATCATTATCACACCAAGCCTTACCATTTACAACTGTTAGGAATCTAATTGAAGGATTCTTAGAAAGTTCCAAATTGTGTTCCTCACTTCTCTTATAGGGTAACACAGATATTTAAATCTGTCAAGTATTTAATAAAAGAAATTTTTTATTTTCTTTACTTTTTATTATCGTCAAATTTGCCAGAATAAATAGCTTTTCTACTGATAAACTTAGCAGCAGAAAAAATAAATACAAACAAAGGAAAGAAAAATGCGCCAAAAGATTCTAGTGGGTCAGCGAAATCCCAATAATCTTCATCTTCTTCTGCGATGCACTTCATCACACGAGCAAAGAAAATCCATAGAATATGATTAAGAATTAAAACAATTGTAATAATCAACCACTTAGGCATATCTTTTCCTTTCTGGCACGCCTACCGAGACTCGAACTCAGAACTAATCTTTAGGAGAGATTTGTTTTATCCAGTTAGACTATAGACGCATACCTTATTTTTTCTTCTTAGGAACAGCTTCAACTACAAAGAGGATAGGTTCATTATTTTCTCCTAAAATAGCTAATGCTTCCATTTCTGCCTTTACATTAAAAGAAGAGGTTTGTAAACGTCTTGCATAAAATTCATTTCGAGAATTATAAACATAATCATAATTATGACTAAAATTGTTTTCGACATTAATCCCTAATGTTGCTACTGTAATAAATACATCATACTCTTCTTTAGGATTTTCTGCAAAGCCAGTATACCCATTACATTTATATCTTACATAAACAGGCGAACCATTTTCTGTTTTTGTATCAACAAAACTCAAATCATAGAATTTCGTATGGCAATAAGGACATTCATAATTAGAGTTGACTAAATACCTTTGATGACAACGAGGACAAGTAACCTAACTACGATATTTAAGACTCTTCTTAGACATAATTTACCTCACACTGTAAAACAAGATACAGGAATCTTTGTAGGATTCTTTTCTTCTACAACATAAAAAGAAACATTTGAAAGCTTAATATTATTCCACTCTTCCTTAGTTTTAGAAGAATACTTGGGCCAAAAAAGCCCTTCAAATGTTACAAAATTATTTTCAGGGTCAACATAAAGAGTTCTTACAAACCCAACGACTCTTTCATAGCCAATATCTTTCTCACAAGTCATTTCTTCACAAATAGGAGTCCTAAAGCAATCTTTAAGACCTTCCCACATTGCGTCTGTAAGCCAGTCTCCTAACTCATTTCTCTTTAGAGTAAATTCTTGAGTAAGGAACTTTTCATTAGAAGAATAATTTTTAACCATTATTAATTTCCTCAAAAGGAGTAGTATCCTTAGTAGGAGTACCAAAGGCATTTAGAACAGGAGTAAGATTGCCTTCAACATCAGAACAATAATAAAGCCAGCCATTCATATCAGAAACAATATGATAAACACGATTCTGTTCATTCTTTACCATATAACCAGTATCAGTAAAACCAACAGGAACGCTATCTACATCAGCCCCGATACTATTCTTACTATTGTTACAACCAGACATTGCCAAAATTGCAATAAAAATCACAACAACAAGAAAACTAGCAACAAACTTATTCCAACTCTTCTGCATAATTAATTCCTCACTTTTAAACAGATTTTTATTCTTTGGTCTGAGTGGCGAGGCTCAAACTCACGACCTCCGCATCCCAAATGCGGCGCTCTTTCAACTGAGCTACACCCAGAAATATGTGTGGCTGATTATAAATCAGTTAACAGTACGGGTACTGCTATTTTCTAACTTCCTCAGCCTAAAGTTTGTTCCGCAAAAGCGAATGGTACTGGTGAAGGGAATCGAACCCTCACGATATAAATATCAACAGATTTTAAGTCTGCACTGTCTACCAGTTCCAGCACACCAGCATATTTTCTTTTCCCTTTCGACATGATAATCATAACATACAATCATCAAATTGTCAAGGCTTTAATAAAACTTTCTTTTTGTTTTTTCTTGAAATTATTATTTAGATGTGTACCCAAAACCGTTAAAATGGTACACTCGCTACCTTTTAATTTTATAGTTGGGAAAGTGTCTTTTGGCAACATATTACGCACCCTGAGTAAGCAAGGCTGTTGAACCACATTTCTCTATGAGTTATCTTACTTTTCTCACAGCTACCGATTAACCAACTGTATATTTATATTACCACACAAGCACTATTTTGTCAAGAGTTTAATAATAAAATTCTGACTTTTTCAATGTGGGAGTAATATCTAAATTAGAATTTGCACTTGTACGAGTATAAGTAGAACCAGCCCAATCTGAACACATATCGGCTCTAACAGTACTATATTTCTTATATTTACAAGAAAGCTTTACAGAAAGGCACTCAGGATAATCTTTAATACTTTTCTTAAGCTCATCAAAAGATTTTTCTGCTTTCGCTACATCATCTGTATACTTGCAAATTAATTCGTTTTCACAACCTGAACAAACACTTGGAATATATTCTCGACCTGTATTAAGTACCATCATTGTTTTCTTCTCCTTCCTTATAATATTCTTGTAAAATCAAATTATAACATAACGTATTAGGATGATAATATGGATTATCATAAATCTGACTATCATCCCCAGTAAAACATTTCATAATACCAGCACAGACACCAGAAGAACGACTAATGCCAGCATTACAATGAACAATAATTACATCAACCTTATCATACCATTTATTGACAAAATTAATAACTTTCTTAGCATCTTCTTTTGTCATCAGTTGATAAATACGAGACTCATAAACAAAACCATCTGAATTAGTATAGTTTTCTACAATTAGACCTTCATCCTTCTTCCAGTACTGCATTCCCTTATAAGGCTGAATATCATCAAAGAAAAGAGATAATTGAGCCTTAATATTATTAAATTTATTAGGAAGTTGACGCACGCCAATCTCGATAGAATCGTTAATGCTAATTACAACAGAACTCTCTTCATGAGAGCCATAGCTATATTTAACACAATCTCTACGACTCATAACCTTAAACTTCATCGGAAAAATCTCCTTTCTTATTTATATAATTTAATCTAAACTTATTCTACGTCTATATCTACATTCTCTAACAAACCAATCTTGCAATTCTTTTACAGTCATTGGTTTTGGGGGTGGTTCTAATTTATATTCTCCATTTTCATCTAAAGGTTGACCAGTATAACAATAAGCTCTAACATAACATTCTGCCGCAGGAACCATATCTTCTGGATTTTTTACATAATGGTCAGCTATAAATCCAACTGCAAATTTTCCAGCAGTAGTATAAGTTTTTACGTGCCTTGACAGGCAAAGATATTGTCCTCTATCAACTGGCTTATTATTATATTTGTATTCTCCTAAAGCACAGCCAACATCCCATAGTTCCATATAATAATCTGTATCTGTAGGATAAATCTTTGTGCCTTTTACATTTAGGTTACTAAAATCAATTAACTACTTTGCTCTTGCAATATTTTTAAACAGACTCATTGGTAAATACCTTTTGACTAATAAAGTCTTTACCTTCTTCACTTGTTAAAATTGGCATTTCATAATCAAGAATCCATTTATAACGAATAGTCTCTTGACCTTCCTTACCAATAACAGTAGTAGGAATACGATAAGCACAAGTGCCACGTTTCTCTACTGTCGTATAATCGTTCCAGTTTACACCCTTTTCAGTAAACATCTTATCCTGCAATTTAGTAGTATTAATACCATGAAGTTCTTTTTGAGAATACAAAGATTGAGCAACTGCTTGAATAGAATTTCGAGTACAATCTTGCTGTCTCCAAACAAAATAATTATGCACTTCAAAAGCAGGAACAACAAACACTCTACTATCAAAAGTGGGCATTTCTTTTCCCTTACGAACCATTTTCCAATCGTAAGAATCTTGATTCATATTAAAGATGTCCAAAGTTGTATCAATAATAGTATTCTCGGCAAAATAATTATTAAACCAAAGAGCACAAAGAGCCGCAGATGTACTAACAATTTTTTGAATGTTATTGTCAAACCAAGGCTGAGAATTTCTTTCACTTTGAATCATAACGAGGGAAATTTCATCAGATTCAACATAACCAAACTTAACATTAGGAATAATTTCACAGAGCTTAAGCATAGTCTGTTGCATAGTTTTGACAAAGATAGGGTCAAAAGGCTTCTTCATGCCACGACAGAAAGAATGAAAGTGTTGTCCATCTTCTCTTATAATAACAGGTAAATGTTCAGGCAAATAATTACGATATCTATTTTCATAAGCGCCCTTCATTCTATCGCTTAAAGTTTTATACTCCATTTTCTCTTTCCTCTTTTTCTTGTCTCATTCTTTTGAGGTCATCTACATATACAGGATAACCATCATCATCAAAATAAGCTAACTTTCTATAATCTTTAACCTTTTTTACATAATTAGCATCTAAAGTCATATCAGACCTATTATTGTAGGGACAGAAGATTAAAGCAGCAGGAAGATTTTCCATGTCTACTTGAATATTCTCAACTTCATTTCCTTCTACAGTTTCAGCAAAATAGAAAGTACAAGGAATAAGTTCAATATATTCAATCTTATAATCTTCATCTAACTGTTTACGATAAACAAAACTTACATTAGAGGCGTGACATTTTTCAATGATTTCTCTTAGCTGTCTATTGTTAAAACAGTAATCTCTAAAACCTTTCTTAAGAGAACCAACAACTGAATCTTCCAAAGAAGGAAAGTCAGAAGGCCAACTAAAAGTCATACATTCTGTAGTCTGAATATCTTCCATTATCTAATCTCCACCAAATATCGAATAGTCATTTGTTCCATAGAGTATACTACAAGCTCATCATTCTTAAGCATATTAGTATTACCGTGCGCCCATAAATGCCAAGCATCAGGTTTAAGACTTTTTAACTTTTTCAAATTCATGTTATAATATTGACTGTCAAATTTATAGACATCATAGCTATCGCCTAAAGCAACATCAAAAAATGCCAAAAAACCACAATTTTGATAATCATGTGTCCAATATCCGCCTAAAGAAGTATAGCCAATAGATTTACGAACCCCACCTTGGAATTTATCTGGGTTGCTAAAATAAATTGCTTCACTTCCAAACATACTACCGTTAACAATTACATTCGACAATCTCCAACGTAAACCCATTTTAAGAATTCCAAACCAATTCTGATTTCGGCTACCATGACAAAGAAGCTTAACATTACCGATGTTATTCTCAGAGATAAACTTCTGATAATTCTTTTCAGTCTCAAGATTAGTAACTCGCCAAGCCTTATAAAACTTGTTAGCAGAATCACCCATCGCCTTTTTAATTCTAGCAATTTCATCCTGAGTAACATCTTCCATGGTAATACCCATCTTCTGTAAAATACTTTCGGAAGCTTTAATTTCAGAATCAGTGTCGGCAATTTTTGCCTTGGGTTTATAAACCTGACCAGCCATAGTATCAAGCAAGCTTTGTTCCTCAAAAAGCTTCTTGTCGTATTCAGAAGAATCAGAAACAAGACAGTCAGAAACACGCTTCATCTTACGAGGAACAATAATGAACAGCTCATTTAAATTCTTATTAAATTCCTCAACAGACCAGTTTTTGTAATTCGCTGCAATATAATCAATCTTTTCCTGAGCAGCATCAATCATAGCCTGAGTAACAGCTTCAGCACGAACAGAATAAGCAGATTGAATAGTCTTATTAGCATAATCCCAAAGACGTTTAACAATCTCTCGGACAGACAAATTTTGAACCAAACCGAATTCATCTACTCCATTAGACTTATCTTCAATTTTGGAATCAGCAATAACTTCTTGCATCAAATCAGAACGGTCAACATATCCCTTCTTTAATTTAGAAGAGAGCGTAGAATTCCATTTGGACATAGGATAAGTTTTAGTTTGAGGAGTAGCACCAACACGACCATATTCAGCAGTAAAGGTATCATCTCCATTTGGACTAATTTTATAATACTTATTATGTCCAAGGTCTCCAAAATTAGGGTCTACAAAGATTAAATATTTGGGAGTATAATCCATAATTCCATCTCCTATAAGTAAATCTCTATGATTAGATTACCATAGAGATTTACTTTTGTCAAGGGTTTATTCAGTTATTTTTTACTAATCCAATCAGTTAAATTACTGGTAGCAGAAAGTAAGATGAATCTTATAATTCTTGCTTACCTCGGCAAACTTTTTAGCATCTTCAATCGTTTCAGTAAAAACGCGAAGAATCATTTCACGAACATCTTCCCAATCAAGATTACCCTTGCCACACCCAATAAAAGGCATAGCAAGATAAGAAATCTCTTCATTAATACAATACTGAGCAAGGTCTTCAATACAATGTTCAAGATTAGTCATAGTAATTGGTTCATACTTTTTATTAGCAATCATAAGTAAAAATAAATTCCGAATCCAAATAGCTTCACCAGCACAACGCTCATCAAACTTATCAGGAATCTTATCAATAATATGATAATAATTGTCAAGTCTACGAGCAGTATCACTACCCAAAGAGAGGTCAGCGGGGATACCATAACAGATATTGTAATAAGGAGGAAGGTCGAGCATATCCTTATTTACTTCTTCGTACTCAACAGGATTTTCATAACTGGTATCATCGACTTCATCATCTTCATCGGCAAATTCAAGCTCACCATCACGCACCACAAGAGGACAACCACAGTCAGGACAATGCATTACCTTGGGCTTCAAAACAGAAACATAACCAGAAGTAGAAACAATCTTACCATCTTCATCAGTAGAAGCAACTGCGGTAGTAAAATAATCCTTATCCTGAGTAGAAGTTAGCTCTGGTTCATCAAACTTGTAATTGCGACTAAAAATATTAGCCATTTTAAATACTCCTTTTATAATTAATTAATTTTTTTCACTAAGTATTCTATCTAATTCTTTTGGACACGCATCAGTCCAATTTGTAATTTGATGACCGTCATAAGAACAAACAAAAATCTTTTTCTTCTTTCTGACTTTCAATCCTTCCTTATTATATTCCCAATCAACTGTTCCATCCATATATGGAAAATAAGGACAATTAGGAGTACAACCTTTACATTCAATCTTAGCCATCAAATTATCCTTTCTTAAAAACAACCCATAGTTTCTCGTACAATAGCTTTTTTAAAATCCTGTTCCCTTTTCTTTAAGACATCGTTATCTGGAAGAAGATAGTTATCTGAAAGAAGATAATCAGTATTTCTAGTAGTTATTGTCTTAGAAGGTTCTTTAACAAGATACAAACCTTCTTTTGCACGAGTAGTTGCAATATAACTTAAATTCTTTTCCTGAATATTTTGTTCTTTACTATTCCTAAAATCGTAATTAATTTTAGCTTCATTCAAAACAAAAACATTTGTAGCTTCAAGACCTTTAGCTTTATGAATACTACAAAGTCTAACACAATTAGGAGAAGGAGTAGTATTTAACAGTTTATCAATAAAATTAGAGAATTTAGAAACACTATCAGAAGAGGCATGATGTTCAAGATAACCCTCCAAAATCTCCAATAAGAAACTCGTGTTATCTATCTTAGAATTTGTTTCCGTCACGGCTTCCAAACGCTCTTCCTCGTGTCCCCCCTCACGGACATTTTTTGAAACGATTTCAAAGAGTTTTTTATTATAATTACTTATTACTTTCTGGAGGAATTTTTCGAGTGTGCCAACCGAGGTGCATTTGGATGATAAAATCTGTCTTTTAATTGCCCCTACCATCTCTTTATCTTCAATAAAAATGGGAGTTCCATTTCGAGCTAAATCAAGTACTACTTCAGCTATCCATTTGTTTTTTCTGGAAATTACCATGTCTCCTGCTTTAGCATACTCTGAAATTTTGTTTTTGTCAATAGTTTTAACAAATCCTAATGGAGCATCATCACGAGGAAGAATAGGAATACCATATTCTCTATTTACTCTACTAAGATGAGACTTAGCACAACGATAACAAATAGGCAAATCAAAAGTCTCTATTGGCGCGAACATTTTTGGAATTTGATTAAATGCTTGTGCATTAGACCCAGCAAAATTATAGATGGCCTGAAAAAAATCTCCAATAAAGACATATCTTCCTTTAGTTCTTTTAATAAACTTTAAAAAATTTAGCTGAATATTACTAAAATCTTGACATTCATCTACATAAATATTTGTATACAAAGCCCAATAGGGAACTTCCCAATTATCATATTTGAGTTTATTAAAAGTAATCCAAAGCATATCAGTAAAATCAATTACCCCTTGAGTTTCAAATTGTTGTCTACTTTTAGTATCAAGAATCTTCAAAGTAGAAGTAATTTCACTAATATCAGGAGCAGAATAACCTTCATCGCCATAATATAAAAATAATACATGGTCATTAATTAAACGAGACACATCTTTATTTGAAGACATATCTGTAAGAGTTAATCTGCACAAATTATAAAGATTTACATAATTATCTTTCAAGAAAACTCGTTTGGCAAATTCAATATATCTACCATAACGATTTGTGATTTCTTCATCAAGAATTTTATGCGGCTTAAAATTATCTAAGTTCACAGTTCTTTTAGAACGCTGAGAACCAAAGCCTTTTGGCTTTTCTCCTGAATCCTTCAATTCTTGCTCTACATTATAAAGCATAATAGAATATGCTAAAGAATGCATCGTCATAACCTTAGTTTTAGGATTTTTAATTTTTTTCTTAAACTCCTCAACTACACTTGCATTAAATGCAATATATAAATCAGAAGTCTTTGAATGCTCAGAAAGCATACAAGCAGTTGTTGACTTACCACTTCCAGCCAAAGCATTTACAAGCATGTTACTTTGAGGATTGTTAAGAAAAAAATCTAAAATATCTTGTTGATATGTACTTGGCTTAAAGTTCATTATAATCAACTCCTAACCATTTTATAACATTCATGTAATACTCTTGCAGTTTCAATTACATCTTCAACTGTATTCTGAGTTTCATTCATAGAAATTCTAATTTCTCCACGAATATAATCTTCTGGAATCTTCATAGCTTCTAACACAGCAGATGCTTTCATATCTCCTGTATTACACGCACTTCCTGTCCCTACATAAATTTCCTTTTCATCTAACATAGATTGAAGAATTTCTCCCTCTACATTGTGGAAGCAAACACACACTGTAGAATTAATACTATTTGCAGGAGAAACAATCATATAATCATTTGGTTCAAATAATTTACCAAGCTCTTCAAGAAAAGCTCTCTTCATTTTCTTACAAGCTAAATCTTTTTCCTTTTGATGTGCAACAGCTTTATCAACAGTTAAAGCTAAAGCATGAATATAAGGAATATTTTCAGTACCAGCTCTACGATTACTTTCTTGGTCTCCACCATAAATTAAAGGCTTAATCTTCTCAACAGGAAAAGTGTCTTTTGAAAAATAAATAAAGCCAACACCTTTAGGAGAATGCACCTTATGTCCACTAAAAGTAGCAATGTCAGCCATGGGTCTAATATCAATAGGAACATTACCTAAAGCCTGTGTCATATCACAATGATAATACATATTAAGTCTATGAGCTAAATCCATATGTTCACGAGGATTAAAAATTTCTCCTGTCTCATTATTTACATACATCCAAGACAAAAGAAATCCACTATAATCTCCCCACAGAAAACCCAACTCTTCACTTTTCTCTGTAACTTTAACAGCATCAATAAGATAATTCTTATCAATAATTATTGACTTGGGATTTTCTGTGATATTATGATGCTCATAAGGACTACATAAACATTTGCTTTTTTGAGCTAAAGCCCACGCATTACCTTCGCTACTACCAGAAGTAAAATAAATTTCTTCTGGAAAAGCACCCATAACATGTGCAATTTTTGCACGACTTTCCTCAATTAAATTTTTACTCTTACGCCCTAAACCATAGGTCGTGCTTGCATTACCCCAATATTCAGCTAAATCATCTTTAATAATATCAATGATTTCAGGCGATACAAAAGTTGTAGCCGCATGGTCTAAATAAATCATTTATCTACCTCATATTTAATAAAAGCTGTATATCTTTCCCTGCCCAACACTTCATCATATCTTGTAGTAAATTGAATATCTATAATATTCTTTTTAGAACTACTAAGCCACATATTTAAACGAGATTCAAAAATTAATGAATCATATGTTAAAATTTTAACTCTTTTTTTACTCATATTAATCCCACAAATCAAAGAAAATTGGCTTCATCATATCTAAAGCTTTTTCAATCTCAGATTGCATATACTTGTCAATTTCAGCGCTTTCTTGATAGTACTGTTCTTTTTCTTCTTCAGGAATCTTATTTGCCCATCCATCATACTTTTCAAGGACGGAGTTTTTCTTAGGACAAGTATATTCAGTAGAATTACGAATATGAGTTGCAATTTCTTTCAAATAATCTTCCCACGCCTTACACTGAGCCTCTTCTGCGGCTTTATATTCTTCGTCAGAATTAAACTTTTCTCTTGTAAGCTCTCTCCAATCACGATATTCTCGTTTACCCGTTTGACGAGTTTTATCAAAATCAATCATTGGGTAGCCAACGTGAGTCTTAGCTAATTCTTCTAACATTTCAGGAATTACCTGTTGAAACCAACCATCAAAATTCCAAATGTCCCTATTACACCAACTCTTAAAAGCTCTATCTTTTCTCTGTTTGTGTACAGGATAAAGGTCTTTTAAATTTTTTGGATGTAAAAAAGGTAATCCTTTATAAGATTTATTTAAATAACTTAAATTAAGCCAACTATAATTCTTTTTACTCATCATCATTCACCTTATAGAATTCACAAAAATCCGAGTAACTACCATAATCTACATTATAAACTCCTTCTGGAGTAACATGACAATTATAATAATAACTCTTAAACCCTTTGTTATCAATATATTTTTTAATAAGCTTAAAACATTCTGGATATTGAGCGTTAAGAATAATATCAGTTCCTTTTTCTTTTACTTGTCCAAGAGGAACGATAACCTTATTACCCTTTTCATAATGGTAAGCATTAACTTGACAAATCATTTTACATACACCTCAAATTCTCCATCTAAACATTTTCCGTTTAACCCATACACAAATCTAAACTCTTCATTGGTTAATTCAATAGATTCTACAAATTCAACAATTTTCTTTTTTTGATTCTTAAAAGGATTAATAGTCCTAACAACATTAACTTTCACAATACATTCTTGGTCATAACAATCATTTGCTAAATCATGAACCCATACTGTATGACCATCCATGTTTTGTAAAGCAATGAAACTTAATTTTCTCTTCATAATATGCTCCATATTAAAAATATGATTCTACCTATGAATAAGTATATCATAAGTAGAACCATATTGTCAATACTTTTTTAAATTATTTTTTGAACATATTCTAAATAATCATGCGCCCATTTCTTTAGATTTTCTAAATCAGAGCTATTACTAATTATTGTATCATAATGATAATAATGAACCTCTCCATCAGCAGGATTGGAAATAATAGGAGCTACATTTGCATTTTCTACTAACATAGTACTGCAAGGTAATCCTGTTGCTATTTCGTTCTGTTTAATAAAATTTTCAATACATTTTGGCTCTCTAATATTTACAAAAAACAAACAATTTTTTTTGCTTAACATTTTATTATTTATAACAGAATTAATTTGGTCAAAAACTTTTTGGTTAGGAGAATTATCCCATTCTTCCAAAGCCATTTTTAATTGATGAAGGAATCTCCTATCTTTTTCATCTTTTTTCCCATCCCAACCAGCAAATTGAGCAACAGCTTTTACCCAATCAACAGTAGATAATTCTAATATTTCCCAGTTATTTTCCCAACTAATATTGTCCTCTAAAACCTCTTGACAAAGTTTTACAAAAGTAGACTTTCCACTTCCACCAGAACCATTAATTATTACAATTCTTGCTTCCATAATTTATCCCTCAATTCTTCACGAGTAGGATATCTACCACAACACTTATCGCCTTCTGGACACCAAAGAAGATATTGACAATGAGGAACAAGTTCTTTAGCAAATACTGGATTAATTCCTGCAATTTGTCTTTTCATTTCAAGGGCAATTTTACGAATAGGTTCTTGAGCACGAGTACACAAACGCTTATGCATAAATGTAATTAAAGCTTCAGGTGTAAAACCTATCGCTAAAGTAGTATTAGTTGCTCTTGGCAAAACAAAATTAGCATCTTCTACTGCGGCATTAATCTTAACGCCATTTTCAGTAAGGATATCACGAATAAGCCTACGAGTTGTATCAATATTACTCATAAGATTTTGATACAAAGCTTTGGCTTTCTCGTTTTTTTCAATATTACTTGGTATAATATAAGTAAAATTATTTTTGTCGATATATCTAAATGAAGCCAGATTCTTAACAATCTCATCAGGACTTACACGAGGAATTGCTTCAATCAAATCCATATAAGCATACTTGTCCTGATTATCATAACGCACTCCAATTTCAGAGCGCATCATCTGTTCTAAAGTGCCTCTATCTGCTTCAATTTCAAACTTAATATATTCACAACGAGAACCACTCATGTGACCTGAATCTTCACATTTCTTCCCCACTCGTTCAGCATATTTTTTATCTGTGTTATAACATTCACAAGCAAATTCACCGTGATTTTTATATAAATCCTCTAATACAGTAGGATTCAAAAGGGTTACTTTCATTACGCCTTTGTTTCTCCCTTCTTATATTTCATCAAAAGATATTCAAAAGTTTGTGGAGTATAATTCATATAAGACATCATACATCCAACATTAATCATCTGTGCTCTGTTTAAATATTCATTCCCATTGGAATTTTCTAATTTTTCTTTTGCCATTTTAGCAAAATCTTCTACCAAATCTTGTTCTTTGGTTATATGAGTATGCCCATGTAAATGGAAACAATTATCATAGCAAGACCCATAATAAGAAAGAATTGCAAAATGAGAAAGAATTACCCTATAAGGTTTACCGTCAATTGTTTCAGTTACTTCTTTATAATGGCAAATTTCAGCTAATTTTTCCCTAACTCCTGTAGAATATTGTTTACAGTCATGATTTCCTTGAATTAAATGAATATTGCCATGCAACTTATTTAAAATACGAATCCATTCATCTGACCCTGCTTTCCACAGAAAATCTCCCAATACATATACATGGTCTGCATTTGAAACTTGTTTGTTCCATCGAGAGATTAAATCAAGCTCCATTTCTTCTGTTGTATCATATGGGCGACTATCAAACTTAAGAATATTTTTATGTCCTAAATGCAAATCTGAAATATAATAATTCATTAACTTAAACACTCCAAACTATTTCCAATAGACGATTGCTGACACCATCTTGTATCGACAACAGAAGGGTCTCCTAAAAATTCTACATAGTCTTCTGTAACTTTAGTAATTACACCAGCTAAAATATAATCTTTATGAACTGGATTATAAACAAGAATTGTCCAGTTTAACAAATTATTCTGTGCATCTTCAACATTATCTTCTTTTCTATTAAATCTGTATTTTAACCATTTAGTAGATTCTAAAGGTTGCTTCTTTGGAAAATTCATTTCTTTTCCTCTTCTTTCCAGAAAGGATAATTATCTCTCTTTTTACAAGACTTTTCATATTTACAAGAAAGCTCACATCCATAAACCATATAATGATTATCACAATGTTTACAAACAGCTTGCCCATAAGGATAACTTAATTCTTCAAGCATTAAAACGGCTTTCTTTCCATCTATCCCGTCAATACATTTTCTCTCGTGTAAATAGCATTCGCCTAAAGACTAAAATTCTTTCCCACATTTTTCACAACAATATTTAATTGTCATTTTCCATAAACCTCTTTCTTTTTATTTTCATAAAACTTATTCAACCCTACGAGGTCAGGAGCATTTGGACAAGTCTTTTCTCCCATAAATGTAGTAATCATATTAATAATTCTCTTATTTCTATGATTAAGAGGAGGAATAGAAGTGTCCTTAAAAGCAGAACAAATAAAACGAGAACAAATTTCAGGTCGTACTTCATAAATTTGGCACTTATTTTCCTTGTTCAAAAAAGGACAAATATCTTTAAAATCTTTATCTAAAGCAGTATTACGATTAATCATTTTTACTTCTGGATGCTGACCAAGATACTTTTTAATCTTCTTTACTTCTGCATCACTTACGCAAAGAATTGCAGAACAACAAGCTCCACATCCAGAACATTTACCATCAATAGTATGGTCTACTGTATTAGCCATCTGACTATTCATTCCCAAATTCCTCCATCAAGTTCTTCTCTTACGCGCATAAGAATCTTTCCTAACTTATTTTCTCCAACACCATTGCAAACTCCCCATGTAGTATCATGCCACCAATTTCCCTCTTCAAGATAAGCGTCACCAGTATCAAGAAGAAGTTTGGCGAGATTTTTGTTCTGAGTAAATTTTGCACTAACAATTTCATACATTGTTTGCTCTTTAATATCTTCCCAATCTTTACGCAACTTACAATTCCTACCAGCAAGTTTTGCTTGAGCTGGATTCATGGAAATATATTTTTTACGGTCTTCATCTCTAATTTCTTTTTGTGCTTGAAACGCTGCTTCTGAATTTTGATAGGTTAAACCATTATAACTTACAGGTGCATTATAAAAATTAGAGAGAAAAGCATAAGCATCAAAAAAATCTCTAATTGCTTCCATATTATTTTCCAATCCTTTTCAAAAATTCTTCTAATATACTTTCAATATTATTAAAGTCGGAATATTTTATTTCCAACAGAATAATTTTATTCTCTTTGCAAAAATCTCGCTTTATCTAATCTCTTTTTTGCTGACTTTTTAGCCTTTCTTCTGCTTTTCTATAATTTTCTTCGGTTCTTTTTTGTCTAAATGGAACAGCTTCATAATGTTGGATTCCATGATATTCAATGCAGACATTATATTGTGGCAAATAAAAATCAAAAGGTAATAATTCTTTATCTCTGCAATTTTTAAAAGTTTTTTGAAAATTAAAAACAATATTTTCTTTCTTTAAAAAATTTAATATCTTTTGCTCACCGCGAGAAATTTTACATTGAGGACAACGCTACCCTTGTAAAAATTTGCTTAACGATATTTTTTGCACCCCATGTTTAGGGCAAAGGTATTCTAATTTTTCTCTGTCATTAACATATTGGTTAGATAAAAGAATATAACCAGCATCTTCAAAAAGTTTTTTCACTTCTTTTAAGGTATATTTTCCATTTCCTCTACTATTCTGCTCTTTTTGACAATCTGGACATAAATTAGTTTTTTGACTTCTTTTTATCTGACTTATTGTAACTTCGGTTATTGTTCCATGAATATGACATCTTATTTTTATTTTAGAATTGCTTTTTATATTTTCAGAATAATTTATCCATGTAAATCCTTTATCTTCAATACCCTTTTTTAAATCAGGAGCATAGATTCTTCTTCCATTACAAAAAAGACATCCACCAGTATTTAAATTTCTTAAAGATAAATTTTGAATTATTTCTGGATGTTTGTTGCATCTTACCTAAATTTTTGTTGCATATGTAATTACAGATGGATAATTAACAATCTAAAAATCTTTTTCTTTAAAACTTTTTTCTATTTTTTGAATGGAAGTAGATAATTTATTACTAATTCTTTCACTAGCGCATAATCGGCATCCTCTTCCATTTTTGAAATTGCTCCAAGAAATACTCTAAATGCAATCGGGATGTTTTAAACATTTATATTTTATTTTATATCTTGTTCCTTGTATATCAGAATCTTCTAATACCTAATACCGTCTTTCCTAAAACTCTCTCGATACCATAGAAAGTGGAAAAGTTTGTTTAGTCTAAGACATTTTTTAAATCCTCTTGAGTTAAAATCTTTATTCCTAAGTCTTGAGCTTTTTTTAATTTGCTTCCAGCTTTTTCACCAGCTATTAACAAATCTAATTTTTTAGAAACTGAAGAAACAAAAATTCCTCCTTGCGCTTCAATCTTTTCTACAATTTTATCTCTTGAAATATTAAAACTTCCGGTTATACAAAAGCGTTTGTTTGCCCATAATTCATTTGTGACAATCTGTGCTGGCTTATCCCAAAACACATTTAATTCAAAAAGGAGATTGGCAAATAGAGCATCTTCGCTATTCCACCAGTCATAAATTCCCTGAGACATTGTTTCGCCAAAACCATCTAAGGTGGAAAAATCAAAATTGTCAAAGTCAAGAGCTTCCTCAAAAGCCATCCAGTCTCCATTAAAATGCTTGCTAATTTCTTTAGCGGCTGTTTTTCCAATATTAGGAATACTTAATGCAACAAGAAGATTTTCAAGTTTAACATGGCGAGACTTCTCAATAGATTCAATCAACTTATTATAAGACTTTTCACCAAAGCCGTCCATCTCAACAATTTCATCCTTGTACTTATCAAGATGATAAAGGTCTGCATACTTCTTAATATATCCAGCATCAATGAATCTCTTAAGAGTGGCTTCACTTAAACCATCAATATTCATTGCTGGCTTAGATACAAACTGAACGAACTTAGCCAAATTCTTCTCAGGGCAATCAGAATTCTCACACCAAAGAGTCTCCGCACCGGATTCAGAAATCTTAGTTGTAGTAGGCTTTCCACAGCAAGGGCAAACCTTTGGAATTTCAAAATCTGCCTCTCCATCATCTTCGCATGAAAAAATTTGAGGAATTATCATATTTGCTTTAAAAACTTTAATAGAACAATTCTTTCTTAAACCAAGAGACTTAATAATGCTAATATTATGAACAGATGCACGACTTACTTCTGTATTATCAAGAATAACAGATTCAAACACAGCCGTAGGAGTAATTATACCAGTCTTACCAACTGCCCATTCGATATCTCTAAGAATACTTCCTGCCGTTTCATCTTCATACTTAAAAGCCAAACTCTTACGAAAATGATGACCAGTATTACCAAGACTTAAACCATAAGCAATATCATCATAAGTAATAACACAGCCATCAACAGGAATACCCTTTTTATTGGCGACTTGCTTTAACTTAACAGTTAAGTCTTCAATTCCATAAAGGTCAACATTATCACCATTGAAGTAATTGCAAGGAACAATAGTAAAGCCTAAAGACTGAAGCTTACTCATATCTTTTCTAAAACTACCTGTAGTTCCCTCAATTAAGCTCCAAGCCCAAAACTGAAGACCTCTTTGAGAGGTAATCTTATTATCTAAAAGAGAAAGACTACCACTTGCAAGATTACGCTGAGTAGCATATTGTTCTCCATCAGGAAGTTCTGCATTAATTCGTTCAAAATCTTCTCTAAGAATAATGCATTCACCATCAATAACAAGAGTTTCTTTGCTATCAATTACCAAAGGAAGATTTTTCATAACCTTGGCATTATTAAGAACATCTGTTCCTTCAACACCATTACCACGAGTCTCAGCAGAAACAAGTTTGCCATTTTCATATCTAACAGACATAGTAAGACCATCTAACTTCATAGATAAAGCTACTTCTCTATCTTCTGCAAAATTAAGTAAATCATGGCAGCTTTTTGTTTTGTCAAGCGAAAGCATTAAATGGTCATGCTTAACTTTTTTAAGTGAATCAACAGTTTCATAGCCAACGGTCTGAGTGGGAGAATTTGAAAGAATAAAATTCTCTTCCGTTTCTAATTCACGCAATTCGTCAAACAGCTTATCATATTCTGCATCAGAAACCAAAGTCTCACTATAATTATAATACTTGTCTCGATATTTGTTTAACAAACCTGTTAATTCTTTAATACGCGCAATATTTTCGTAATTATTCATATTAATCTCCATTACTTGTCAATTGTACTCATAATAAGCAAAGATAAAACAACCCAAATAATTAAAATACCAACTACTGCATAACTCATAATTTAGTCTCACTTTCTAAAAGCTCTTTCTTTAAAGAATTAGCAATCATTGTCCTTTGTACATTTCTTAAAACATCTTCTACTTCTTTATCAGTTTCAAAATGCTTATCCATTACATATTCATCTACTAAAACTTCTGCTTCTGTAATTAAAGATTCTGCAATTTTTTTAGCATCTTCAACAGGAAGTGGAGTAGTCTTGTAACTAATTAACAACTCAGGGTCTTTAGGAATCAAAATCTTTTCATAAGTCTCATCTTCTGCAATATATCTTTTAATAAAATCAGCCAATCTTGCAATATGATGAAAATCTTTTAATCCATAACCATAATTGTCGATATCAAACTCATTATGTGGTGCTCGATGAAACATCTGCTTATACTTAGTCTTCATATTACCATACATTGTCAGCACAGCCTTATGAGGACAATAATGAGCAATAGCCTCTCTGTTCTTAATAACTGCTCCAAGCCACATACCAGCGTATTCTGGATTCAGTTCAAAATATTTTGTAAACAATGTTTCTGTAAAATTGATATTTTGTTTCAAATAACTATTGAACATTAAACGAATATCTTTGACTTCAAGCTTTCCGCCATCTTCATCTCGATGATATTCTTTACTAACCCAATCTTTAGAATCAACAATGTCATCAAAATGAGGAAGTACAATTGCTTTTGTGTCAACGTCAGAATGTTCGGTAGCCATGCCATAATTGTTACTACCATAAACAAACACTCCAACAATATTATATCCAAGTTCTTTCAAAAATTCATAATCAGAATGAACTCTATTATTAACCTTTTCCAAATTCATAATTTACCTTTCTTAATGTAAATAAGTAACAATATACAAATACATTTATCTATTCTTACTTAATGACATTATAGCAAATAAATTTTACCTTGTCAAGAAGTTATAAGAAATAAGTTGAAAGGGGTATAATACCCCTTAATCAACTTCTATTTTTTTATATTTTCCGCAATTACATTCCCCAGCATAGTTCTGTTCTCTAAAGGCTTTGCAAATACAAACCATATCGTCAGTTTGAGTTAAACCGCATGGACAATATTGTTTTCCATATTTCTCTTTCATTTCTGCAAGCTGACGATTTGTTTCGTCTACTAAATCTTTATCGTCGTTCAATACAATTTTTAACATTAAGATATCCTCTCTGCATATTGATTGTCAGAAACCAATGTAATTTGCAAAATATCATCAAAACGTGAAACTGAATTTGATTTATAACGACCATATTTTAAAATTACATTGGGATACTTTTTTAATTGTTCAATTTCTTTTTCTATCTCTTCTTTATAATATCCCGTATAAATTACAAAGTCATCATTACAATTTTGTTTCCTAAAATAATCCAACAAAGACAAGACTTCTTCAAATTGCAATATAGGCTCTAAACCTCCTATTACGACTGCCTTTGTAATTTCATTATCTATATAAGCTTTATAAATAGAAGAAATTAAAAATTCTTTAGTAGCTTGTCTTACCACAGGTTCATTTTGACATACAGTAATGGGAATATTAGCTTCATGACAACATTTCCAATCACATTTACAAGTGATAAGGAAGAGGGAGGGCTTCGCATAATTAACAAAGTCCTCCATGACAACACCTTTAAGATGAATCTTCTCTTCCATAAATTTATCCTTTCATGATAGAATCTGCATCTAAAACATTATACCAACGTCTTAAATTAAATTCCTTTTTTCTAATCTTTTGATAACTACTTACAGGGGTATAAAACCCTACTACTCTTGCATATTGGTCCGCCACAGGCTTTCCACAAATAGGACATGTTTGAGTTCCAATGAAAGAATGTTTATCTTCACAAACATTAATTTTAGTTGTAAACGCAAAATAAATTACACCTTTAGAAGCAACATAATTAAGCATGTCCCAAGCACTTTCTTTTGTTGCAAAACGATTTTCAATATCAATGTGAGCAATGCATCCACCGCCACATTTTTCATCAAGCACACTGCCTAAACGACACTTTTCTTTAATAGTGCATTGTTCAGTTAATGGAATCCACTGATTTGAGTAAATAAAATACTTATCTTGTTCAAACAGAAGATTATCTGCTGTGCAAATTACACCAGCACAATTTTCCCGAGGGATAGATTCAACATTAAAAGAAAAATCACATTCAAAGCTATCTTTTACTTCATTAATAGCATCAAGAATCTAACAAGCAAATTCCAATCCCTCTTCTGTATAATATTTATTACCAAACTCGTCAGTATTAATTAGTCCAAAAGAATCAATAACTTCATACATTCCAAGAATACCAATAGTACAATATTGCTTATCAAGTTCAACTGCTCCTTCTTGATAGTTAGGAAGCAGACCTTTTTCTATATTACGCTCCAAAATATGACGCATACTAGTTAATGCCTTGCAGTCTAAAAGAACACGGTCTTTAAGAAGTTCAATATATTTCTTTTTATTAAATTTAGTCTCATATGCAATGCGCATAAGATTAATTGTACTCACACGACAAGACCCAACAGACAACGCTGTACCACCAATAGAATTAACAAAAGCATCAAGTTTTTGAGTGTCAGAAAGTAAACGGCAACAATTTGAAAGTACTCCAACATTATCAGATACAAAGAAATTAGAATCAGACCACTTAATGTTATGATAACAAGCCCATCGAGCAGTTTCTTCATCTTCAAATTTGCCATCTTTATAAAGTAAAGAATAAGTTAAAACAGGGAAAGTAAACATGTTTTCACTGCGAATATCACTTACTACATCCATAAATAAACGCTGACACTTCATAATTTCTTCAATTTGGTCAATAGCGAAAGACCCATCTGGGAATTCCAAACCACCAAACAAAGATTCAAGATAAGGACGGTCAAAAATACTTACATTTGTAAAAGCGCACTGGTCAATTCTAAGGAACGGCTGATTTAATCTGTAAACAAATTTCTGAAAATATTGTCTTAAATAAGTATCTGGGTCTTTAAAATAATGCCCGTTCTTTATATCCATTTTCCAGAAATAATAAGCCCAAATAATTACATTTGGGAGGCCAACGGCCCGAGATTGACGGTTACTGAGGAACGAAACAAACTCAATAACATCATCAAAATATGTGTCCAAATGTTTAGGAGGCTGATTATTATATCCTCCAAGAAAAAACAATCCTTCTCTTGCTAAACGAGTTAAATCATTTGCCCAACAATAGGGAAAATAACTTGCCGTAGCAGAATCGTTAAGATAAAAACCCTTGCTAAATTCCTATTCTAACCAAGCTTTAGCAGTGCGCAGTCCCCATTTTTTCTTAATTTCAAGGAAAATTTTATTTAAACCAAAAAGCTTATCTTCACTCTTACCCTTTTCAGTCATAAAAGAACGAATATCTCTATGACTAGCATTTGCATTGGGGTCGATAGTAGCATCTGCCATTGTGCTTTGATTTACGAATTTATCTAAGAATTCTGAAAAATCTAACTAGCTAGAATGAACCCCATTAATATATTCGAAATCTTCACCATATTTCTTTTTTAAATCTTCAAGACATCTTTCAAAATCTTTTGTTAAACGAAGTGAAATGTCCATATAAAATTTTCCTCCTTTTTAATTATTATTAATCCATTGATTTGCTTCATTGAAAGCCATAATTTCTCCATCAACTTCAAGTAATGGAGCAGAAGCAAAACCCTTTTTAATCATTTCCTTTACATCGAAATCAGTTCTGGCTTCAAATTCAATTCCCTTTTGCTTAAGTTTCTTTTCCAAAACAATACAACGAGGGCAATTAGTGGTATACAAAACAACCATAACATCAATCTCCTTTTGTCCTTTTATGTAACATCTAAATTACCATCAGATAATTTAACTAACTAATTATATAATTTCATACAACCCCAAGTATCTGCATCTGCGCTATGAGCATTTTCTAAAGTATAGCCAAAATGTTCAAGCAAAGTCCCTAATTTATAATTAGCTACCTCTGCTTTTGGAATTAAACGTTTTGCATTTTCTAAGGTACAACAAACAGCATGATTTGGAATTGGAATGTGATATCTTTTCAATTCTGGATAAATTACTTTGTTAGCATCATATTTGGCATTGTGAAAAATCCAAACACTATCTGTCATATAATCTTTTATTTCTTCCCACACCTCATCAAACGTGGGACAATTTTTTATAGTATCATAAGTAATACCGTTTACTTTAGATGCTCCACTTTCAATTTGGGTCTACGGATTTACTAATATATATTTATCAGCAATTTTTTTACCGTTTTCATACACTAAAATTGCAATGCTAACAATTCTGTTTTCTTTAAATCCAGTAGTTTCAGTATCTCCTATAACAAGCTTATTATAATTAGGGAGAGCCATAATTACTCTCCCTCTACAGCTTTATTAGATTTCAAAGCATTTGCTCTTGCTGCTTCAATAGTATTGTTTTCATCCTTAATAGACAAAATTTTCTTCATCTTATTAAAAGCTTCTAAAATATATTTCAAAGAACCAGATAAACACACTCCCAAAGTTGCCACTGTTGAAATAACAGTACTATATTCAGCAGGGATAGGAAGATTGTTTTTGTTTGCCCAAGGAATAATTAAAGAGGTAGAAAGTACAAGTAACATTGTACCACCAGCAAAAGCTAAAATTTTATAAAGGCTATTTATTAATCTTTGTTTTTCAAAAGTTTCTCCTGCAATTTTAATATTATAATATAAAGAGAAACTAACATTAGAAAGATATGCCATGCCAAAAATAGAAAATCCCACCAAAGCTGCCAAAAGATTTTCTAAGGCTAATTTCCAAAAATCCTACATAACTTTCTCCTTTAAATTTTAATTACCAGAACTTCCAAATCCACCAGCGCCACGCTCAGTATCGGGAAGTTCTTCTACTTGTTCAAAAGTAGTGGGAAGCACAGGAAGAATCATAGCTTGAGCAATCCTATCTCCGTGTCTAATAATTTGTGTTTCAGTACTATCATTATGAAGAGCAACAATCCACTCGCCACGATAATCTGCATCAATTACTCCAACGCAATTTGCAGGACGCAAACCTTGCTTTGTAGCCAAACCACTACGAGCAAAGATGGCACCCCAATATCCAACAGGAATTGCAGTTGCAATACCAGTCTTTACTTTTACCGTTTCGTGAGGACGAACCTTGATTCCTGCAACATCTTTTTGAACATCCCAACTATAATAAATATCATCAGGACAATCAGCATAAAGGTCAAAGCAAGCATCAGTCTCGTGCGCCTTAACAGGCATCTTAGCTGTCTTAGACAGCAATTTAATCTTTACATCCATATTTGTCAATCCTTTTTTGTTTAATTTTAATTTGTTTCTATTTTATTATATAATATATAAAAATGGTGGAAAGTTACCCTTCCACCATAGAATTTTTAAAACGCTTTAAATTGTGTAGGGCTTTTGTAATTTCAGAATATTTATAGCAAAACTGTCTCTTTAACAAAAAATCGTTTTCCTGTCCAAGATATTTGGTCTTTGTTCTGCCCTTTAACACTTTGGGAAGTTTATCCATCCAAAGCATTGCTTCTTTTTTATCATTCCAAAAATCTACACATTCTGCATTTCCTTTAATTAAAATTTTATCAATAAGCTCTTTATAAAGATTAAGATATTCGTGAACAGTATTATAATACTGCATAATTAATTCTCTGTATACTTCAGGACACTTTGCTAAAAAATCATCAAATCTATCTTCATGAATAGCATTAATAACTGCATTAGGAGATATATTTTTAGATAATGCTTTATGCATTAAGACATAATCTGATGTTTTAATTTTGCATCTAAAATGATTTTTATATCCATCAACCATATCAACTACCCAACCTTCTTTTTCAGAAGAAAGATAATTATCGGTATCGGCTAAAACACTAAACAAAGTAGCATTATAATACCATTGAGTCATTTTAGAATCATATTCCTCAGCCATATCCTTAAGAATATCAAAAGAAACTTCCTTGCCATCCTTAACATCTCTTGCCGCAAGTAAATACAATCCTTCTTGAGATTCATCGTATTTAACAACAATAGGATTTTTGGGAGAAATATATTCAAAAATAAAAGTGTAATCAGGATAATCCTTAATTAATTCTTTTTGTCCATCAGATAAAAGCTTATAACCCGCCGCAAGTCTCCAAGATTCTACTGGGTCTAACGCCTGAGAACCAGAACCTAAAATTCTGTCTTCCTCTGCAATATATCTATATTGCTGATAAGAACCATCAAGCTTATTAGTAATAAAGACTGCATGAGCAAAATTATATTTAGACTTAATATTTTTAGGAGACCAATCGCCCTCATCCTCGCCATAGTTCTTAAACTTTGCCAAAGATGCAAGAGCAATTTCATCATTCTTTATATCAAAGACACAAGAACGACATTCCCTATAAAGACCATCATATAATTCAAAAAAAGAATTTAAATCATAATCATCAGACAATTCAATAAAACCCTTATACTTAAAAAGTACATAATGGTCATAACAAGTAATCTGAAGAGGGTCAAAAATCTTGCTCAATTTTTCATTAAGCTTAGGAGTAATATTTCCCCACACTTCAAAAACTCTATCGAGCCAATCATTAAAATTGTAATTTTCAGGACAAGGTTCGTTGTTAAGGAGAGTATAAGATTGAATATACTTTCTTTTAACAGTCATAACATATTCATAAAGAGGGTGCCAAAGAAACTCCTTCTTAAAATGAAAATTCATCTTAAACTCTCCTTTACTAATTTTTATCTTCTGAATTATTTTTCAAAAGTCCCGCTTGCAATTTTATCGCATTCGTTAAATAAAAAAAGCTTATCAAGGTTTTCTTTTCCCATAATCTTTTCCCATTTAGCTTTAGATTTTTCGGTTTCAAGAAAGAATGGAAGCATATGGAAATTAACATAAAACAGACATTTTAAAATATCATCCATGTTAGTAAATCCAATACAATCAAGATTTGCTAAAAGGTCATATGTTCCTACATTATGATGACTATAATATCTATAATCTCCAGAACCATCTTCCTTGGGCTGACCAGTAGTTAACTTACCTAAATCATGAATCTGTGCGGCTCTATAAAGAATCTTGTCATCAGTTCTTTTAGCAACTTCTTCTGCGCAAATTCTACAATGTTCATCTAAAGTGTACTTATGATGACAAGTTTTCTGGTCAAATCCCTTCATCAAACTCATAATATAATCATCATCAGTAGTCCAATTAGACTGAGGTACAATTACTTCAAACTGATTAAAATTCCAACCAATTAAATTGATTGTATCAAAACCTTCTTCATAAAAAGGAATTTCAAACTTGCCAATCTGTCTGTCAATAACTTCTTCGGGAACTGTACGAGTTCTCGCTTTATTCTGTCTTTTACAAACAGCAATGGGAGTAGTCATAACATAAGCTACTTTAGTAACATTCTCCTTATTGCGAACAATATCCAACAAGCTCTTACGAGATTTAACATTAATATTAGTTGCATCAACAATGATATTCATCTTGTCAATGCAATTATTAATACGACGGCGAACTTCTTTAAAGACCTCATCATTGTGAGTCTGGTCATTTACATCTCCAAAAACAGTTTCACGAATTTCATCCGATGAAACAATCATTGTAGGCTGACCCATTTTAGTCAACATATTTTTGAGATTCTGAGCAAGAGTGGATTTACCACTTGCAACAACTCCAATCATCATCATAAAATTCGTATGTTCCATTTTTGTCCTCCTTATTCCATCTTAGATAGAATACTATCAATCTTCTCGTTGAATTCTTTTACTAACTTTTCTTTATCAGTAATAGGTCTTGTTTGTCCCTCAACAGGAATTAAATCTCCTGCCCAAAATAACCATTTTGGTTTAGTTTCATCTTCTACAAATTGAACAAGGCTATTATAATCAGCAGTCTGCCTTTCTTTTTTCAAAGGGTCAAATTCAACTGTAAAAATATCATTTTTATGTTCAGTAACCCAATTTCTATAATCTTCTTTCATTTGCTTCCAATCTGGATATGAAATAATTCGATTATAATCTAAAGTTACTTTTTCACCTTCCCATGTAGTAATAGGATTGGTGGTAATGCTATCCATTCTTTTAACAAAAGTAATAGCGCTTTCTTTTGTTAAACCTTTTTTAGTGAGCTTCTTTACAGCCGCTCTACGTTCTTCTCGATTCATAGTTACTCCTTTGAATCATCCATATAATAACATAATCAAATGAAGTTGTCAAGAGGATAATAAAAAATTATTCCTCTTGTACTTCATCTTTTTCTTTCCAATCTTTTAGTTGCCTAATTAAAGCTCTACGTTCTTCATCTTCTTTTCTATGAAGCACATTATACTATTCTCTAAGCTATCTGTATTCCTATTTTAAAAATTCAGGTAGGAATGTTCTTTTTGTTGAAACAAAATTTGTATCAATAGAGCGTCGTAAAGCTTTAGTTTGAGCTACAAGCACACACAATTTCTTAGCTCTGGTTAATAAAGTGTAAATCTGTTGCTGACAAAGCATCATCGGAGGAGTACTATAATCTATTACTCCAATAATTACAGGGCAACCAGAACCCTGATATTTATGAGTAGTACAGGCATATCCTAAAATTAAATGTTCTTTAACTTCTTTGTGTTTTAAAATAATAGGTGCATCTCCTAAATCGAAATCAACGATGGCATTTTCATAATCAATACTTGTAACTACACCAGTCCACCCATTATACATAGCTGTTTGTGCTCCACTTGTATCAAAAACTTTATAATTGTTTTTAATACACATTACTTTATCGCCTTCTTGAATCCAAAAAGACCTATCATTTCCAGAAGCATCTTTCATCTTTTGAACATAAATTCTTGGACGAGATTCATTCAAGTCAACAGGATTAATTAGTTTTTGAATATCAAGATTTAAATTATGGACACAAGCATCTCCACGTTCTTTCACAGGAGAAATAATTTGAATTTTTTCAATATCACCATTTACAAGAGGACTATTAAAATATTTTTCAAAATAAGCAATGGTATCTTTTCTGTCATCATCTTTTTCATTTCTAATATCAAGCACCATATCTTTCAATTCTCCACGAATTTCAACACCTTCATAATCAGTGTCTTGATATAATTGAATACCATTTCTTACATTATAAGCTGTAGTTAAAATACCTGAAGCCTTTGCTTGTCTATGAACCTCTTTTAATTCAACAGTGGGAATTTCTTTGCTATTAATCATATCAGCAGCTAAATTAAGAGAACCAATAGATTCGAGCTGTCCCATATCACCAAGCATTAAAAGTTTACTACCAGTGGGAATTGCTCTAATTAAATCAAGGAAAATTTCTCCCCCAACCATACTAACTTCATCTAAAATGATGATATCATAAGGTAATGGATTATCTTCTCCATAAGAAAAACCACAGCCACCAGTATATCCAAGAAGTCGGTGAATAGTAAAACCTTCTTTGCCAGTAACTTCTTGTAATCTTGCCGCCGCTTTTCCACTTAAAGCACATTGAGCAAAAGTATATTCATCAAGCACAGATAAAATACCTGTAACTAATGAACTTTTACCAGAACCAGCTAAACCAGAAATTACGCAAACTTGTTTTTCAATTCCCAGCTTAATTCCATCTATTTGTTCTTGTGTAAATTGGAATCCCTGTTTTGTCTCAGCTTTTTTAATCTTTTCTTCAAAATCATTAGCAATAAAATAATTGTTACCCTGAAGCAATCTTTTGAGATGATAAGCAATATCTTTTTCAAGATTCCAAAAGCTCATTAAATAAACTCTTCGACCTGATTTGGTATCACCATCTTCAACACGAATTAATTCTTCATCTTGAAGCTCTTTTATAGCTTTACCAACATTATTTACAAGATTGCCATCTTCATCTTCTACTGTTAAACTTTGTTTTCCACCAAGGTCTTCATACAAAGAGCCCATTAATTCCCCAGCGGATACCCAAGAATGACCTTCTTCACCCTGAGCATCAAGGTACCATAAAATATAAGATTTAATTCTTTTCGTATCATAAGTCTTATATCCACTTCTCAATGCTACTTTATCAGCGGTAAAAAATCCTACTCCTTTAATATCTTTTACTAACTGATAAGGATTATTTTTTACGACATCAATTACTTTTTGTGGAGCTTTATATTTTTCAATTAGTTTAGAAATAAAGTTCGGGGAAAAACCAACCTTATCAAGCTCTAAATATACAGTAGACATATCTTTACTGGCTTCAAAACGCTCAATAATACAGTTGGAAATATAATCTCCAATACCTTTTGCTTTCTTTAAAGTTTCTATATCATGGTCAGCAATAGCTTGTAATGGGTCTTCACACACAGCAAACAATTCGTCCATCTGACCTTCTGACAAAAAGGTTCTTAAGAAAGCCCTTTGATTCTTCTGATTAGAAAAATCAATATCTTTATTATAATAAACCAATTGATACTGAACACCGTATTTAGGATGCTCAACTTCTTTACCTAATAACACATAGGCGGAATTGGGGTCAATTCCATCGGTATACTCTCCTGTAAAAGTAACCTCACCATAAACACTCATAGTAGGTGAACCTTGCTCTACCTCAAGAATATTCCAAGAAACTATTCCCCAATTTTTGCCATCTGACCCAATTCCAGCACTCGGATAGAGGGTCTTAGAATGAGACGCTTTTATCTTTATAAATTTTTCTTCGGTATCAACACTCATCGTCAACCCTCTCTACATCTATTCTGTCAGAAATCATTTCAAGGTCTCCATTATCATCAATACCTTTGATTAATTGAACAGAATGTTTATACAAACTATCTTTATACTGTCTTGGGACGAAGTTTTCTCCTCTCCTAAAACCCGTAACAAGAAGTTTAGTTCCACGCTGGAACCAAGATTTCTCAAGTACAGTTTTTGTTCCATCATCATTCATTTGAGAAATCTGTCTATTATAAAAGTTAAATTGACCTTTATAAAACTTTATATCACAAACTCCATCAGGAGTCAATAGTGTAACTGTATTTCTATTAGTGTCTTTATCAAGAACCGTACCACAAATTCTTTTAAGAACAAAACGAGCCTTCTCTTGGTCATGCCAATAATATTTGTAGGCCACTTCTGGCTCTTCTGGTAAATTCTCAAAAGGTACTATATTGTATTTCTCCTTGTTTATATGAGCAAGCTCATGTTCATGATAATACATACAAAGAGAATCCATTTCCCACTTAGAAAGACTTCCAGATGCTTTTTCATCCCACACAGCTTTAAACTTTCCTTCATTCACAGCTTCAAGCATCTTAGGGTCACTTAAGACATTATCTTTGAAATCTGCCATAAGTTTATTAAAAACTCGGTCTAAACTACCTCTTTTAACAACTCTTTGACCATCATCTCCCCAATCATAATCTTTTTTATCAACCATATCATTGAGGAAATATTTTTCAAAATAAGGCCATGCAAATTTGTTTTCAAGTACATAATAAGCAGTACTTGCACTCTTACCTATTTGTTTATAAAAGAATTTCTTCTGAAAAACGTAATTTCTAAATCTATATAATCTTAATTCGAACTTCTTTTGATTTTCAGTTAACAAATCAAGATTGGCTAAATCTTCGATATTAGAGATGTTAAGAGACTTAACAGGACTTGAGATAAATCTAATAAAGTCTTCCATAATAGCTCTTCTATCTTTTTTCTCAAGATTATCAAAACACCGAGCCTTGATAAGAGAAATCATAGCCGTATCACCAAACTTATTTTCTTTAGATTCAGATTTGTATTTCTGCATCTTCTCGTAAAAATCCCACATCGAAGAATAAGTTTGATTATCAATAATAGCTTTTGCAATAGAAGTTCCAACACCTTGAATTGGCTTTAAGCCATAAACAATTTCATTTTTCTCTACGTCAGGATGGAAACCAAATCTAACACGGTTTACGTCAGGTAATGCTACTGTAACACCTTCTTTTTTGATATTACCGATAGCTTTACTAATTTTACCATAGTTGGTATTGCCATCTTCTCCGCCAGAGTCAGAAATCAAATTAGCAGTATTCCAATAAATAACAGGATAATGATAAGCAAGGTTAGCTTCCTGCAAGCCAACGATTGAATAGGCCAATGTATGGGCCGAGTTAAACCGATACCGTCGATTCATACTGATAAGTACGTCCCACACATAATGGCACAATTTAGAAGAAAGATGTTTTTCTTCTATATTTTTATAAAATTCTTGTTGCAATTCAACATAAGCTTTAGGATTCTTTTTCAGTTTTGTTATCACAGAGCTTTTTATCTCTGCTTCTTACAATTTCTTGTAAGCTCGGCGTACATTATTAACTCTGACGAGTTAAAGGACACTCTTGGATGGATTATATTTATTCACCATCTACGCTCTACAATACTTAATAACCTTTCGCAATTTATTAAGTTATCTCGGTGTTTCCATTTTATAGGGTTCACCGATTTTGCCCTTTTCATTTTACTTGTCACCAAATAAACGGCCCAAAATTAAGCAATACTTTTCCTAAGCTTATCAGCCCACAGCAAATCAAAACCACCAATTTCAGGGTCTTGAACTGCCATCATAAAGTCTTCTTGATTAGGTAACAAACCATAACTCTTCTTAGCATATTTACAAACAACTTCTTGTTCATGTTTAGTCAAACCATAATCATCCATCTCTTTATACCAAAGAGTAATATCTTTCTTATAACGGCCAAAACGTTCAAGAGGTGTTTCTGCCCGTGGAGAAGGAGCCATAAGTCTCATTACTGAGTTCAAAGCAGATAAATCCACTAAACTTTCAGGTTTACCTATTGCAACAGCTTGATATCCTGTCTGCTTTTCCATTTGGAAGAATGACATAACTTTATGTTCATTTAGCATTTTCCAAATTTCGGGATTGTTTCTTTCTATTTTATAAACACCCAAATATTTTTCATAAGTAGACTTTAAATCACCTTGCCATTCAAGCCTACCATCTTCCATAAGAAGATTCATACAAATGTGTTCTTTTTGAAGAGCGTCAATAGAAAGCAAATCCCATTTAATAAGAGATACTTTTTCGTCAGCGTGTAAGTCAAACTGAGTAATAATATCTCCACTTGTTGTCTTCATTAAAGCAGCATGGTCTACAACATCTGTCGCTGAAAGAACTACCCCACCAGCATGAGAACCGACACCACTTACTAACCCTTCAATGTTTTGAGCAACTTCCCAAACATCAGGATACTCATTAGTCATTAAGTTAACAAACTCTTTATCAGGACGTAGGTTGTTTTCTTCATCACCATAAAAACATTGCTTTAAAGTAAATTGAATACCACGCTCCTGACCAATATGCGAACTTAACATCTGTCCAATTTCAGGTGGATAGCTTAAACCACGGCAAGCAGTTTGAATTGCAACTTTAGCTTTCATCGTAGAAAGTGTTTGAACTTTCATAACACGACGATTTCCTGCTCTCTGGTCATCTCCGCAATACTTGCGTTGCAAATAATGAATAACATCATCACGGTAAGCATTCTCAAAATCCACATCAATATCGAGTGGGCTAACACGCTGAGGGTTAAGAAAGCGCCAATGTTTCGTTGGAACTTCTTCTCTTAAAGGATTAACTTGAGTAATCCCCAAAATATACAAAAGGATAAATCCTAAACCTGACCGTCTGCTTGGTCCGACAAGAGAACCACAAGCCCAACACGCATTTACTAAGTCACGAGTCTGTAGCAAATAAGCAGACCAATGAGCATGGTTAGCTTCTGAACTTGTTTTAATGGATTCAAGGCAAGTTTGAATCGCATCATAAGTTTCTTTATTTGCTAATTCATCAGAATCTTTTTCAAGACGTTTTACAATTTCTCTAACAAGATGCCTATCAGCATTATAATCTGAATTAAAGAACCATTCCAACATAGGAATTTCTTTAAAATATTTTTTAGACAATTCCAAATCAGGTTCGGTTAAATCATCTGGTTCATAAGGAATTTCCAAATTAGCAAATAAAGTATATTCTTGAACCATGTTATAAATCAACATGGTATTATCTAAACCTTTTTGTACAACTTCTGGAGTCAAAAAATCATCCATGTAAGAATGAATTTCTTCTTCTGACATCATATAAGTTGTAGCATAAAACTCTCCAACTTCACGTTCCTTACCACTATCTTCATTAGATTTAAGAAAAGCCTCATGTACTTTTCTATCCTCTTTTTTAGGATAGTGACTCTTTTTTTACTTTATGTTACCATAAAGAATAGACTATATTTTCATCTTACAAGTAGAAGATGTCCTGTCTTTCAAGCGGTGACAAAAATCCGCCTTACGCTCCTCTGAGCTAGTCGTTACACATTTTTATTAGCACGGGATTGTCCTTTATTCGATAAAGGATTTCAACCGTTAGCAAGCTAAAAGCTCACACCCCATTGTCATATGGGTTAGCAGGAATTAACATTAAATCTTTCGATTTAATTCGACTGTCATTTATAATTTTTTCGTATTTATCTTTTTTTCTTTTTAAACAAAAAGCAGGGGCATTTTTATAAAGCAAAGTTAAAATAGAAGCTACACGCTTTGTTCCAGCTATTTGCAAAGTATAATTATTATTATTTCTTTCAGCCCATCTTTGATACAATTTTAAATTTGTAATTCCAAGATATTTTTGAATTCCTTCTAAAAGTTGCTTGGTTCCAGTAAAAGTCATTTGAATTTCTGGACTTTGCCCTTCTTTTCTTGGAGTTGCAATAGTAATACTACCATCTCCATCTAAAAGACCAAGAATAAAGCTATTTAAAAATTCAAAAGGAACTTGGTTATTTTGGGGAAAATCTAATAAAAAGGTTTTATGTTCTAAACATCCTAATTTTATTAAATCATCATACATTTTTACAGATGTAATTTTTAATCTTTTGAGATTTTCTTTGTTGGTTTTATATAAAGGTGCTTCACTTTTTAGTTCTTTGCCAATATCAATCAGCCAATCAACGTCTTTAACATCCAACCCAATTCTTTTGGTGTTATTCCCTTCTATTACTAAATAGCCATCTGAATACCAAACTCCTAATAAATAAGCTTTTTCGTGAGAATCTATTTTTGAAAAATAATTATCGTTTACATTATATTTCCTACATCTTAATCCTGTTAAATCTCTTGTTGTACAATGATTTTTAACAAAAAATTGAGAAATAACTGTAGCATAATATTGATATTTTTCTTCAAAATATTTTCCTGACAAAAAAGGATTTTCTTTTTTTTCTTCTAATATTCTTTCTCTTTCTTCTTCTGAACATTTAGAGAAATTTTTCATATTATCCTCCTTCCTTTTATATTTACTTTTTGTTTTCTACGAAAAAAAATATTTTTCAATCTGTTGTGATAATGTAAGGAATATCAAGTTCTGTAGACAGTTCTACTAAAGCTTGGTTTACAACAATTTGTTCTTCGCTCTTTGATGGTTGTAATTCCAAAAAGAAATTACCATGTCCAAAACATTTATCAAGTCTTTTTAACCACTTCTTAACACCAGTGTAATCAGGCTGTAGAGGATTTTGTCTATAAGAATCTAAAATTAATTTTGGACAACGACCACCAAGGCAAGCAGTTGAACCAATAATATGACCTCTATCAGATTCAACAACTTCAAACAAATCTTCGTAGTAAGTCGGGGTGCGAATGTTGACATAAGTAAAAGAATTGTCGACCCATGCTCTTGTACTTAATTCTCTTATTTGCTTATGTCCAATGGCATCTTTAGCCAATAAAATGAAGTGATAAAAAATATATTCTTTATCTTCTTCAATACTTTTTCGATTGCAAAGATAGATTTCGTTTCCCAAAATAAGTTTGTAATCTTTCCACTTGTCGGGCTCTTTCTTTCGCAAATCGTCCATTTGAGTTAATGCTTCTACGTGTGCGGCAATACAGTCATGGTCTGTAATAGCAACACCTTTATGGCCAAGCTCCTAAGTATATGTGAGAAGACCCTTGACAGTGTTAGTGCTGTCAAGGAAACCTCTCGTATTGGAGCCTATGTCTGTGTGATTATGTACACCTACAAACACGGCATTACTCTCCTTTATATTTTTGTCTCATTATATCATGTCACATTTAATTTGTCAATCTTAAAAATCCAAATCTTCTAAATCCTTATCTAACATTACTCTTTTCTTCTTAGGCTTTTCAATTTCACCCCAATCAAAATCTGTAGTAGATTTTGCATTTAAGGATGTCGTTTTGGAATTAAGAATAGCGTCAGATTTGGTCTTGCTTTTTAAATCAGGAGTCTCATTTGTTTTATCCTCCATAACATCATAATATAGAATTTTAACTTCTGGATAAATCTTATCTTCCCAAGACTCTAACTGGAACTGGCAAATTAAATTCATTACCAAATTCTTTTTGTTAGCGCCAAAGGTGTGTCTATCCTTAAGAGTCATCATATCAAATTCTGTAGCTGGACAATACTTCTTAATATAAGTAATACCATTATGCTGGAATCTAATAAAACTCTTAGTTTCGCCATAGCCATTAATTTGACTGGCATTTATATGAAGATTTGTAATCGCAAAAGTAGGCGTAGGAACAGTATTACCCCACACTTCATAATTTTCAGACACTTCTTTTACAAATCTTACTTGCATTTCATTTGCGGGAATTTCCCAATCTACTTGATAAACAGTTTTAAGTTGGTCAAGAGGAAGCATCTCATTACATTTTGAAATAACAGCTTCAACATTATCTTTTTTCAAAGAAATACCCGCTGCATTTTCATGACCCATTACAGATATCAAGCCTGTTTTCTCTAAAAACTCTTTTAAATTTTTAATATTGCCTCTATCGTAACCACGACAAGAGCCACCAAACTCAGAATTAGATTTTTCTTTTAATAAAACAACTGGACGTAAATATTTTGATGTCAATTTCCGCGCCACAAGGCCAGTTACGCTTTTTTTGTCCACGAGCCGTGTACAATCGACAAATAAAATGGTATTTTTATCTAGCCCTTGTTTGTCAATTTTGTCAATAATTTGCTCCATAAATTTACGAACTGCTGTATCTTGACGAGCCTTTACATTATTAGCTACTCTCGCCATTTCCCACTGAAGAGTATGTTCCTCTGGAAGAGGTTTAGGGTCAGTAGCTTTTTTTCGTCTCGGCTGATAAATAACAGTTTCTTGCTCTCCAACCATAGCTCTGAACAAATCTCTTTGCTCTTTTTCAGTACCATAACGTACTACGCCATTAATTCTTGGAGCAAGCACCCAACCAACATTTGTAATAGTTCTACCAAAGTGAATTTCATCAGCCATTCTTTCTTGAAGTTCATTAAGAAAATCATTCTTTTGATTTTCAACCTTCAAACCTTCAAGTACATACCATCTTGTTTCTAAATCTCTTAAATCCATACTATCTGCAATAATACCAAGAGAAACTAAATCAAGATATTCATCAAGCCAACTATCACTACAGTGATACTTTTCACAATAAGCTTCACCAAATTTGCGAACTACACCAACGCCAGACAAAGTGGGATTAGGATAATGTCCATCAGTATCATTTACAGCTACACAATAGTTAACATAGCTATCCTCTTTAATTCTGTCAGACTCTTTTTCTTTAATTTCTTCCGCTTCGTTTTTTGAAATCCATTTACCTGTGTTAGTATCTAAATATTCAATTTCAACTAAATGATGGTCTAACACAATGATAGGACAATTGTAATTTTTAACAATTTGAATTGCATCTTTGCAAATCATTGAAGCATCTGGAATAATAATTAAACCGATTTCATCTTTTGAATATTCACTTAACATTTTGTAAGTTAATCCATGCTCTTTATTAAAGCTAAAAATATATTCTACTTTAGCTTCAGGATTAAAATGCTCAATGATTTTACTCATTAAAGTTGCTGAAGTGTAACCATCAGCCATTCACACCCTATGTTTCCATATATTTCTAATAATATTTATAATTTTTGTGAGGATTGTTTTTATGCCATTCTTTCATTTTTAAATAAACTTCATATTTTCTATCTAAATAAACAGTAGCATTTTCATAAATTTTGTCTAAAAGCATTGGAACTTGAACTTTTCCAAAAATAGTTACTGACCAATTATTATTTTCTCTTTCAGGCCAACGTTGTTCCATCTTTAATTCGGATTTTCCTAACACTTTTAAAATTTCTTGTAGCAATTCTTTTGTTCCTGTAAGACTCCAGCCAAATCTACCTCTTTTATCTATATACAAAGAGCCATCTCCATCTGAATATCCCCTGATAAAAGATAACTTATATTCTTCTTTTATATCTGGCATTTTACAAAAAAAAGTTTTGTTTTCTACAATCCCTAACTTTTTCAAAGAATCCACAGTATGCTGATTACCAATTAATAAACGACAAGTATCTTGCCCCCGCTCAAAATTTGAACTGTTCTTTTTATAAATATGTATTGGATGATTGGATTCCAAACTATCACGAAATTTTTCTAAATGTGTAATATCTTTTACAGATAAAGTACAACCAAAAGATTGATTTTCATTACCTTTATTTGGTCTTTTAGTTGTAATATAACCATCAGCCATTAAAAAACCGAGCCAATAAGCTTTTTTATCAGAATTAATTTCATCAAAATAATTTTCATCAAAAGAATAATTTGTTTTTTTCCGATGACCTTTATCCCATTTATTATTAACTTTTCTTTTAAGAACACTGTTTAAAGACACTTGAAATTTTTCTGCGACATCTTTTTCCGAAAAGCCATTATCTAACATTTCTTTCATCTCTTTTAATTCTTTCAGTGTTAAACAATTTTCTCTATCTTTTTTATGTGTTTTCCAATCATCGTTTTTAACTCTTTTTTTTATTGCATTTTTATCAAGACCATATGTGCTACAAATTCGTGCTACAGACCATTCATTATTCAAAAGATTTTTAATAAAATCCAATTGCTCTTGAGTGTAAGTAGCTCCTTTTTTCTTTCCCTTGAAAGGATTATAAATATTATTTGGGACTAGACTATCCATTGTATATATACCTCCTATTATAGTCGTTGAACCTTCTGCCCAATAGGGAACAGCTTGGATGCAGATTACCCAATCTTAGTGATATTACCATACCTCAGTCATTACCCTCGCCATTATTATATTACTATAATAATTTGGTTACTAAGACTTAAGGGAGTTCCCGCAATTTCAAGAGTTTTTATTAAAGACTGAAACCCTGAAAGTTAATCACAGTCTACCTTAATTACAATTTTCTTTTCAGTGTTAACATTATCATGGAAAATCTATACAGCTTTATCCATGTTTTTCATTTGGAAGGGGTCATTAACGACCTTGTTTTTTACAGGATGAAGAAAACTCTTTACATCCTAAATATCATAACTTCTTAAAATGGTTTCAAGAAAATCATATTCATCATCAAAGTTATTCTAAAACTTTGTCTCCCATAGTAATTTTTCCATTAATTACCTCTTAAAAATATACTCGTAGAACTTTGCCTTTCCCCGTAAGAATAAACAGGTTTTGCTAATTTTATTAATTGATTGTAAACATCTTTTCCTTTATCAAGAGGTGAATCTTTAATATCTAACAATCCTTTGGTGTCCTTAATAAGAAAGACATTAAAGCTTAAAGCAAGTCTCTGAGCTAAAGTCCTTAATCGTTCATTATACCTTAAATAGTTGTCATATAACAATTTGTCAGCTTTATAAACTTCTTCATATTTATCGTCAAAATCTTTATCAAAACCTAAATAAACTGTATCTACTCCAAGTTTTTCTAAAGCTCTAATTTGCCAATCTGAAACATTAAAGCCGCAAGTTGCCACTACGCAACTTTTACCTTTAAAATAAGTGTCTGCTTTTAAAACACTCTTTTCTCCCTCAACTATAACTGCTTTTTTAAATCTTTTTATATTTTCTTTATTTTCATAAAGTCCATACAAATTTAATCCGAGAGGATGGTCGAATTCTTTGCCAGTCATAAACAAAGGCATATATTTTCTTTTAGAATCTTCTGGTTGTAAACTTCTTCGTCTAATACCAACCAAATGACCATCTACATTATAATGAGGAATAATTATATATTTTTGGTATTCATACCACTCAATGCCAAATTTTTCCATAGAGGGAATACTAATCCCCTCATCAATCCAACCCTTATAAAAAGTATTACGGTCAAAATAATCAAAAAGACATTTATAATCATCATAAAACTTTGTAATTTTAGCTTCATGGAATTGTTGTCTTCTTTCAATATCTTCTGACTGTTTTACCATATCAGATAATTGTCCACGTAATTCTGGTGAAACATCATTTCCAAAGCCTACACGACTTCGAGACAATGATTTTCCAACCTTTTTTGCTATGTAAACAATTACCTTACTATAAAACTCTCCATCTTTAACATTACGAATTCTTTTGATAAATTCAAAAAAATTCATTCGCCCACAATTCGTATAGCAGAAAAAGTCTTTGCTTTCTGTAAAGAAACATAATTTATGACTATCTCCACCATGACAAATTGTTTTAAACCAAAGACATTTTTGCTGAGTTCTTCCATCTGTAGAAGTTGAGTATAAAGGAGAACCATTTTCTTCCATGATGTTAATAACTACATCTTCTGTTACCAACTTCAACAGTTCATCTTTATCTATCATAGCCAACCTCTATTAAAAATCTATTTCTTCTTCCTCTTTTTTAGAAGATGCCTTTTGTTCTTCTTCGTCATCATCTTCTACCATTCTAAACTTTTTACTTTCAGGAGATTCTAAGAACGGGTCTTCCTCATTCTCAAGAGTCTCTTTTATTTTTCTTGCAATTTCTTCCGTGTCTTCAAAGACATCAAAAGTACCTTCTTCTTTAGCTGTCTTAGCAATATCTACAGTGTCACTTATAATTTGACCTTTAATAGTATCTTTGTCATTTGTAAAGATTACTTTCTGGTCTTCTTCAACACGAGTAAATGTTTGAGGAATATCTAAAAGTTCATAATCATAATCAGTACAAAACAAATCATGAACTCGCATTGTAGCATAATCAACATATAGCCAAATTTTACATTTGGTATATTCTCCACCACGATTCTTATATACAGAAATACACCTGTTAGGTTTATATTTCAAGAACCTATTTTTAATAATTTTTTCTAAATATTTTTCTTCTTTTTTAGATACTTCTGACACAATAGAAGCCGTATCTACCTTATCAATAATAGACTTAGCGCCACGAACAATTGTCTGGTCACGATTTTGTTCATTTTTAAAATCACCCGAAACCTGTGTCCAAGTATCTATGCTAATATCATATTTTCGGGTAAGCTCTTTTAACTTTAAACTCAAATTCGCAAGAACTTGGTCTTCACGAATTTGCATTCTTGCCTTAGCTTGAGATTGGAATTCGCTAATCAAATCAGTAGTAACATGAATGTAATCAAAGAAAACATTCCTTACACCATGCTGAAGAACGTGCTGTTCAATAATATTCTCTAAAGTACCAATATCATAATCAGGAACATATTCAAGATAAATATGACCTTCTTCATGTAAAATCCTGATGGCTTCATCTACTCGCTCTTCTTCATCACCATAATATCTACCAGTCATAATATGTTCTTGAGGAACATCAGCAATATAAGCCCATAAAATAGGTTCAATCTCTGTAATAAGTTCCATTTCTGTTCCAATATAAAGGGCAGCGTTCTGAGTACCGTTCGGGTTTTCTACAAATTCCATCTTATTAGAATCCCAATATTTCGGAGTAAAAGAATGGCAAAGATTAGCAATAGTCAGACGAGTTTTGCCCACACCAGTGCCAGCAGAAGAAACAACAAATTTTCTCGGTTGAATACCTTTTGTTATAGTTGTCATATAGTTACTTGCATAAGACAAACCATAAGCAGGAGTTTTCTTCCACTCTTCTTTTTGCTTTCGAGCTTCATCACTACCAGCTTTAACACTATCACGTCCAACTTTGGGACTATATTCCTGAGTGATATTAGACACCTTTTGTCTAAAATGATTTAAGATTTCATCAATGGTCATTTGACTAAACTGGTATCTCTGTTCATCAGCGATTTCGGGGTCCTCTTCATTCGGGTCAAAAATTTCATCTACATCAATACCAGATTTAAGATAAGCACGAAGTAAAGAAAACTTTTTCATTTCTTGATAATTAGTATTAAAGTTTTCTGGGGTAGCTAATTCTTTAGCTTTTTCGACGTAAAGATTTCCATTATTCCTTGTATAAATATTATACAAAGATTGAAGATTATTCTTTAAATAATCATCAATAATATATTGGTCGAGCTTTACCGCACCTTGAGAGAAAAGATTGTTTATTGCTACAAACAAAAGTTGATGGAAAGCTTCAACAAAATCTTTTTTGTCGATTTTATTACTTGTTAATAAAGTCGGATTCTACAGTAAACAGCCAAGAACTTCTTTAATTGCAGATTTGCTTTGATAATCTCTATAATCCGCCAAGTTAAACCTCCCATTCTTCAGGATGTTCAGACATTATTTCCTGAATATCTCTTTGTAATTCTGATAAAGACATACTATCTTTCCCTCTTTGCTTTTGAACTTCTCGTCTAAAATTATAATCTCCAATAAAATCTGTGTTAACAAGACCATCATCAACGATATCATCCGCAGAAATTTCTTCTTTGTGATTTCGTTTGTCTCGTTTTTCGTCATCCTCTTCTTGTTTTTTAATAATTTCGGAACGAGCAACATCTATTGCTACAGGCGGTTTTGTTAATATATATTCGATAAATTCAGATTTAGTCATCCTCATCTCTTTATACTTTTGCCAGAATTCTCTTGATTCAGCAAAATAACGTACAACCATGAAGATATCTGATTCTGTTTCTATCTTGGGAGCTGGATTGTCAGCATACTCATACATATAATATAAAGTAAAAAGAATTTGAGAATTGGTCATACCATATTTTTCTTTGATTCTTTTTATATATGTTGTTATAAGAGGCGCATTCACCCACTCTCTTATACCAAGAACGTCCCAAAGATAATCAGTTAAAGTCTTATAATCTTTTGCATCTTGTGCTGGCTATTTACCACAAATAGGGCAATAATTTTTACCATTTACAGTAATAATTTCTTCAGTAGGAAGCATCTTACCACAAACACTACATTTTCTATTCTTCTTTGGTGGTGCTATAATCCTCACTCCTTTCTTAAAATATTAAAACGGAAAATAAAGGGGAATAGTAACCAGTTTTACTATTCCCCAATAATTGTTTATTCTACTGTAATATTATTTTCAGTACAGTAATCCTTCAAATCATCGAGAATAAGCAAAAGCATATCCAATTGAGATTCATCGCAATCTTTTACACTCTTACCCTTTCCAAGATATTCTGCAATAATCTTCTTATACTCTGTACTACCAGTGTTATGAATAGCCTTTACATAACTACCGATTTCAGCAATAAGCTCATCAACGCTCTTCTTTTCATCTTCGGTAACTTCGTTATCCTTAAAGAGATTGACTTCATTATCAACAACTGTAGCACCGTGAGCCTTTTGTTCATCAATAGCCTTTGCCATGTCATCACGCAATGCTTCATAAGTAAATGGAATGCATTCAGACATATAAGGGCTACGAGAACCAGCTTCAAGATGTTTATTACCTCTCATCGTAAGCATGGAATGAACATTACCCTGTTCATCAGTTTCGTAAGAAGCATAACCAGTTACGTCAACAAGACGAGAAACAACAAGGAATCCACGGTCAGGTACAGTAGGAATAGTCTTATCATACTTTTCACCGTTCTCCTTAATCTGCTTAGTAGTAGCATGAGAAATACAAATCAAAGTATAACCAGCTTTAACAATCTCTTGGAAGAATTTATCATATTCACGAGACAAAGCACGATAACCACGCATTTTTTCAGTCTCGTCAAGATAATCTACACCTTCTTTGTCTACGATATACTTTTCACAAAGGTCGTAGGCAATATCAATAGTATCGACAATTACCGTTTTAAAGATTGTTTCTCTATTTTCCTTTTCAGCCGCTTCTGCATCTTTAAGCAACTGCTTCTTTACTTCAAGAGCTTCTTTCCAAGTGTTAATTGGCTGTGCAATAATGCCGTCCAAGAAACCATAACCCTTTTCAAAGCCGAGCAAAATAGGCTTGGGGAATTTACAAGCGTTTGTAGTTTTCATTGTTATTATCTGTAAGCTTTTTATCTTACACTCTGGAGCTTTCGCTCATTTTCATCAATCTGTCAATTCAGATTCAGGTTGGCGTACTTTTTCAACCTTATATAAAATAAGGTGTTGCGGACTCTTGGTAATATTATATTCTTTAATACAAAGGTTCAATTACTACGCTCTGCCCCTGTTTATCATTTTAACAATAAACTTCGGTTCGAGTTAACATAATTACAAATTAAGTCTTCTCGCTTAATTCCGCAATTTCGTCAATTGTCTTACGACAAAGGGTGGCAAAACACTACGCTACCACTTTTTCTTTCTCCATAAATGAGAAAGCTCTTACCACTAAGGTCACGAGTGACCACATTAGGCTTAATGCTAAAAATATCAATACCCATTATTTAAATGTCTCCTTATTAAAAATTTTAAATATTTTTTAGTTGTTGATTAGAAAATCAGAACGGAATATCATCGTCATCATCAACAACAGGAGACATCTTTCCAGAACCCTTCTTACCAAAACCTGTAGGTGTAGAAGAACTACTACTACCCTTAGAGCCCTGATATCCAGCTTCCTCAAGTTCCTTCAAACGACTTGCTCTTTCATTGAGCATAGCCTTACACATCTGGGTGGTAATAATCATATCTTCTTGCTCATCTTCATCATAAGCAATATCACCACCTGTAAGAACCATTTCAACATAGCTCTTACCCTCAGTTACTCTCTGCTGACCAAAACCCTTAGTCTTTGGCTTTGCTTCGCTCTTTTCGTTGGGCTTCCAACTAACATACATCTTAGCAGTAGCACCCTTAACATAACCATTATCTTCAAGAGCATCAACAAAATCCTTTGGAATAATGATGTTCTTAATATCAAGGGCATTATGATAAAAGTCCATACTAATAAGATTCAAACGCTTTCTACCAGTAGGCTTCTTATCATCTTCGGGGCCACGCTCTTCATCAGTAATACTCTTAATATATCCCTCAATATCAAGGTCACAAGCGAATTCATCAAAATCATTGAAAAACTGCATAGAAGCAATAGTACCTTCATGAAGCTGTTCATCAGACCCAACGTAATCATTTGCACTAAGAGAACCCACAAGTTTTACCATGGTAGCGTTTTCTTTATCCTTAGTGAGAGGAACAGCCGTCTTCAACCAATTCAAAACCTTTTCATAGTTTTCACTATCAGTTCCATCAGCCTTCTTTGCCTTAATAAAAGAGGAAAACTGTCTGGTCATTAAACTATCTTCGCCACACTGGATTTGTCCACGAATACGAATATAGTCAACGCCATTTTTATCTACGCCCTACTTGGACTCAATATCAGCGAGATAACCCGCAAGAGTCACACTATTTGCCAATCTACGAATCTGGTCAGTATTTTTTGTAGCCATTATTTTTGTACTCCTTTAATTTTGTCTTTAATTTTTTTAGTCTTCATTTTCATTGTCATTATCATCTTCATCGTCAATAGACTTGTAATCATTACAAGCATCGAACGTCAAAGTAACACCCAAATCTCTTCGGGCATCCTCAAGAAAAGGCTTAAGCTTTGCATATGCCGAACACTTTACCAAGAAACGACAATCTTCACATGCGAGATTATTAACCATTTTACTATCTCCTAATTATTCAAAAAGTCAACCCACCTTGGTTGTGAATAAAATATAGCATAGTTTTTTCATCTTGTCAAGTATTTCTGAAAAAATTTTTAATCGGTTAATCCGTTATCATCGACACCGAAACGTTTTGTCGTTCCATGTTTTGCCATAACCCAGCAATTATTAAAGCTTCCTTTTTTAAGCATTATCTCAACAGAATCTCCTTCTCTCAATTCAAAAGGAGTTTGATTCTGAATCCTTGTAAATTCTGTTTCAGGTTCCCGTGGTAAAATAACATCCACAGTACCATCACTATTTACATTTGTCACCGTAGCACTTTCAATTCTCGGTGAGGTTCTTTTAATTTCTGCCGTAACGCACTAAAGTATTCTATTCAGCATTTCATCTGCATATTGGTCATAATTGTTATTTTGGTTTATCATAAATCACCATCTTATTTTCTCTCCCTGACTTTCCTTCTCGGATGTATTAGTAGGTAAGTCAGAAGTGTTACAACAACTTAATGATATTTTACCATCTTTACTATTATAAGAAATAGAAGTAATTAACAACTTTTCTCGTTGTAAAGACAAAAATTCATCTTCAACTTCACATAAATTATTTACTGTCAAAATTGGATTGAAACTAACAGAAACAGAAAATTGTACTCCTACAAAACTTGATTTTCTCAAATAATAATTTGCCAAATCATAAGCTAAATCATCACTCCATACCTGAGAAGATGTATAAGGAGCATCCATACGTCTTCCAATACGTTCTACACAGATAGGAGAAGAGGGATTATTATTTGTAACTGTCGCAGTATAAATAGTAGAATCTACACTATCACCTACTACTTTTACACAATTAATAATTTGCTCGTTTTGATATTGTAAATCCATATTATGTAAATCCCTGCTAAATTTAGGGTATGTCCAAATAATAGGCTTAACAGAGTCATCAACTGTTTCATTAATTGGATAAAAGCACAAATTACCAACTGTATTATAATAATATTCAGCAGATAATTGCGTTGCCAAAGCATCCAAAATTGAGCCCAAAGTCTCTCCCTGTTCTGCTCTAATTGTTTGTTGTGTTTTTAATCCAATAAAACTTGGGTCAAAAATAGGTTCTTTGTAATCTAAGATATAGCCATTTCCAAGAGAAAAATTTAGAACACCTTTAACAGCATCAATAATATTACTGCCCAATTCAACTTCATACGCTGTCTCAAGAGTACCTGTTTTACCTTCAAAAACAGCGTATTTATCAGAAAGTTGAAATTGAATAGTTTTGTTTGAATCATCTCTTGTCAAACTAACATCTCCTAAAATATAAACCCCTTTAGGAAACCAAATAGTTGTATCTTGATATTGAATACCTACATCAAATCCAAATCTTGTATTTACCCAAATACCATCAATATTAGGAGTATATTGCCCATTTTCATTTGCTAAGGTAACTGTAATACTTCTTCTTTGCCCATTTTGATAAGATTCAGTATAATTTAAGCCATCTAAAGTAATATCGCTTTCTGGAATAATATACGATACTTGTTCATCAGGAGTAAGAATAGATAGTCTATAGCGAGGATGAATTACAGGTCTCTCAAGTATTCTTTTTAAAGTGTTAAAAGGGATGGCATTTTCATCCCTTAATAACACATCGCCAAAAATATTATCAGCCATATTTCCTCCTTATCTGGCACTTGAAACGATAGAAATTGAATCTACGTCTAAAGCTTCCTGCCAAGAGAAAGAAATTGTTGTTTGCAAAAGATTAGATTGCATATTTATATTATAAGTAGGAGCAGAAGTTACTTGAATAACCCAAGAGTTCCCTTTATAATCTTTCAATAATTTTAAACTACCATTGTTAATAAATTCTCTCCAAGCATTATATTTTTCTACTTCACGAGAATACATATCTTCTTTATTAACTCGTTCGGTATAACCATTTGCAGTTTTGACTTTAAAGGTTGTAATACTTGAACCGTTTTCTTCTTTAGTAATAGCTTCTGTTTCTAAATAATCAGAAATATCACCTAACAAACAAGTAACAGTAGAACTCATATAATCTTTCTTACCTTTAGAATATTTTGGGAATTGTCCCAAAGTATCCCAAGTAGAAATACTATTATTTTGAGTTAGCTCTCCATTATCCATGTTATAACGAAGTTTCCAAATATTGCCAGTTTTAACATAGAGTTTTTCAGTTTCAGTCTCTTCAATATCACAAATAGTCCAAGAATCCCATTTAGTAGGAATATAAGCGGGAGAGGTTGTACCATCAAGATTTACAATGGTATCCTCATACATTTTATAAGAACCGCTACTTTGACGATAAGCAACTAAGTAATGATAAAATGCATTGGCTTTAATATTATAATCCAACATACTATAGTTACCATACATATCACAAATATATGTATAAAAACTATCTTCAGGAGCTTTTTTGTAAACAGAAAGGGCACCATTTGACCCTAATAAGCTTTGAAAATAATAAGCTAAAATTGAAGTTCCAGTACCCTAATCCTTCAAATTAAATTTGTTATACAAAATTAAGTCGGAGGACAAAGGCGAAGAATAAGGATTAGCTTTTAATTTTGCAGTAACTTCTTTACGAATAGTATCAGGAGATTTTGTAATATCAGTATCAATACCGACATCTCGAATTTCTAACCGTGGTGCATAATAAATATAGCTATTGATATTCATTAATTATCCTCCTTTCTTTATTCTGTAACTAAAACAATAGAACAATTAACAGGAACTTCCTTAGAATTATCAACTGTCAAATTAAAATCAAACCATCTCTAAGAAATCTAAGCCATATTAGTTTGTTTAACAGCTTGAGAATCAGGCATCCAAATATAATCTGATTCTTCTTTTCCTGACTCGCTTTTAGGCCCCCAACGATATTTAACAGGCCCACTAACAGTACCTCCTATTGGGTCACTTGCAATAATTTTACCATCACCAGTTTTCCCCAATTCGGTGTAAGTATTGCTAATATAATTATAAGCAGTATAAGTTAAAGAATTAAGGTCAGAATCAGAAAGTAAAATAGAAACTCCACCCTCAATAGTTAATTTTTTATCAGTGGTGTAAGTTAAAATTTTCTTTTTATCTATTAATGTTGTTGTGCCATTCATCACTGAAAGATATACATAAGAAGTTTTAGAAACTATCCCCTTCTATGTCAAATCAGATTCTATATTTTGAATTTCTGTGAATCTTTTTGTTATACTATTTTGCTAATAAACTCTATACCCATAAATAATTCCTGAGTAATTTAAAGACTCTGCTAATGTTAAAGTATTTCCAGAATACGAATCTATCTAAATTCTTACAAGTTCTCCATTTTCTGTATACTCTTCTTGACTATTTTCTGTTGTTAAAAAAGTCATGAAAAGATACGGATTATAATTTTCATAAGCAGTTGCTAATTTTTCATTATATTCTAAAGTTGTAAAAATTTTGTTTTCCGAAGTCGCATTTACTGCATTAGCTAAAGTTGTATCATATTGATTAGTTGAAATAGAAGTATAAGTTTGAGAGCCTGTTGACTCTCCTTCCGTTAAATCTTTGTCAATTACAACATCAATAGCTTTACCATCTTCATCTTTGTAATCTCCACTTTCATCAAGATACAAATATTCTGTATCAACCTAAAGAATCCAGTCAGCAGAACCATCTGCATTAACAGTATATTTATATTGACCAACATAATAAGTTTTCGCTTCTTTTCCGAAAGGAGCAAAAACAATATCTTTAGTTAAAATATAAATCATATTCTAATCCATGTAATCAGGTTCTTCTTTAAATTTTTCTACAAGCATATATTTTAATGTAGTTTTGTTGGAATCTGTATATTTATATTGGAGAGCAAAACCAAATTTATCAGGAACAGTCATATTACTTAACATACTTTGTATATCATAGCTAGTAGATTTACCCCCATTAAAGCAAGCTAAAGGTTCATTTGAACCATTTTTAAATACTTGCATTTTAAGCATATTAGGATTTTTACGAATTATTTTATTTTTTTCATCGACAAGAAGTAAATCTAGTCCTCCAACTTTTACAGTATAAACATCTCCGCCAAGAGATATATCCCCTGATGTAGAAGAAGGAAGTGGAATATAATTATTCGCAGATTTAAGAGTATATGCTTTATAATTAAGATGATTGTAGCTATCACTCTTTAAACTACTTTCAATAACAAGTTCTCCTGTTTCTTTATTATAAGAAAGAAGTTTTTTATATTCATCAGCAGAATTTTCGTCTGAAAAAATAGAAAGATAAATTGAACGTCTATCAAGCTATCCATTATTTAAAGAAGCTGATGAACCAATTTCATCCTTAGTAACCTTATCATAATAAACATAATGGTCAAAAGATGTAATAGGAGTATCAATTTTCTCTTCTACAACAATTTTAGTGGAAGACATTGTATAACTACTTAAAGTATAATATACAATTTTACCAGCACTGTCTTTTATAGGAGTAACTTCATCTGAATACAAAACAATAGAAATTCCATCAGGATAAAGTGGAATTGCATCTGCAAGAGCTTGATTGTCTTGTCTTGTATATAAAGTAGAATAAAGCTCATTATAAAGAACTGTATCTACTTGATTCAAGTAAAATTGGGTATAACTAGCATGAGCAACTTCCATTAAAGTTTTTAAATCGGTTCCAGTAATGTTGTTAAAGAAACCAACCTTATTATCAGAAGTTACATATGGAAATCTAAATCTTGTAAAGAAAGAAAATATCTCTGGAATCTAAATAGGGGTATTGTTTGCATCTGCAACTTGAGTATAATTTAATACTCTTCCAGAAGTAGTATCTGCGTAATAATATTTTGAATTACTACTTAAATACACATCATTAGATGTGATTGTTTTTTCTGTTCCTTTATCTGTAGAAATAACATAAACGGGACTAACAACTTCAAGTTTAATAGCTTGCTCATCACAAATTAAAGAATTAGCTAAAGGAACTACCGAACTATAAACTGCATATTCAATATAAAAAGTGTCTTCTTCACTGTATGCTTTACCATATTTATCATGAATAGTTATTCTAACTTTATAGAAGTTGTTTGTCTCAAAACCTTTAAAATTCCATTCAAGAGAAGAATCATAAATATCATCGGATTCAGCAATTAAAGTTTCATTATTATAATTGTCAATTGAATACAAATAATAATGATAATATTTAATTTCAACATTATCTACAGAATTCCACGTACCCAAAAAAGCAACATCTCTCCATGGAGCAGGAACAGACTAGTTAATATTTATATATGGTATATTTTCTAAGTCCAATTCACGATAATCTTTATATTTAATCCCTAATGTTGGAGCTTGTCGAGCATATAAAACAGCATTTGGAACAGAATCCATAAAATCAGTATAAACTGTATAATCAGTTTGAGGAACAATTATTTGCTAAATATCACCTGTACTTTGAGTTGCAATTTTGCAATTTCCTTTTAACAACCATTGAGTATTATCAAGTTTATTAAAAGTAATATCAGTTTTCTTTCCTGCAACATATTGTCCCAATGTACTAATTTCTTGTTCTATATTTAAGCGAACGCCGTTTTCCCAAACAATCTGGGGAGGATTTAAGGTGTCTGATTTAATATTTATATTTGGTTGAACAAAAATTTGGTGGTCTGCTTCGCTATTCCAATAAGAAGTCATTATTTTAAAATTTGGATTTGTAATAGGAGCACCACCAACTTTTCTTTCAGCGGAGCTATGGTAGGTTTTTTGAGTAAAAGTGCCAGAACTGGAAGTTAAATCTTTTGTCCAAAGTTTATAAGTATCTCCATTCTTAGGTGCTGTTGAAAATCCCTCTTGTAATCTAATTTCACCAGTTTCTTGACCGTAACCAATTATTTTTCTTTTTTCGCTATCATTAGAATTTAAAGAAATGTAATTACCCAGTTCAATATCATCATTAGGTTCGACATAAAAATTGGTTAATGTATGTTGGTCAGAAACATTGTATAATGTAAATGTCTTGCCATTTGTATAATTATATGTAAAAGATTCGGTTAGTTCAATTTTTACAATATCTTTATCCCAACCCAAATCTGTATAAACCCAGTTAATTTGTCTACGTTCTCTATAAGGCCAAATAGTAGGATAAGCCAAATCATCCTCGTTGGGAAGTGTGATAGCCATCATACCATCGTTTTTGCTTGATGCAGAAATTTCTATCCATCTATCATATTTAAGCTGGTCTTTAACAACTTGTTTATCAGATTCTTTACTAATATTACTTAAATCAACCCAAATAACAGATGTCGTAGAACCAACAGTAAAACCAGAACAGACCAAAGTTGTAGGGTCTTCATCGGCTGTCCTTGGAGAATGATTTTCATACATTCTAATATTCCACTAATAATCTTTTCCATTTTGAAGTGACTAATTTTCTTCGCACTAAGCTGTCATTGACAGCCCCTTTTTTCCTTCTTCTTTAAAAGTGACAGAATTATCAGAAGAATCCACGGTTAAAGTCAAAGAAAGCTGTTCTTTGTTCCTAATTTCTTGTCCAAGTGCCTAAGAAGGCTAATTAAGAATCGTTGTAGCGCCATCTCCTGACAAAATATTGACAGAATACGCTTTTACGGATGTTCCAAGGGTGTTAACCTGAGCCTAAAATGAGTTCCGAGAGGCAGATAAAATATCTATTTCATTCAGGTTTGGACTTAGCGAAGATGCTTTATATATCATTTCTTTTAACTCCTTTCGTTATTTTTTCGTCTAAGGGATGAGGTGTGGCGAGTTTTTGTTCCACACCACACCCCTTTTTTCTTGCTCTTATTATAAGCTATTTTTATTTAATTGTCAATAAACTTTTCCAAATTTTTTATCCTCTGGTTTTACGAGTTACATTCCACCTTGACCCCATTGCTGTAGTTACTCCACTCCAGAACTTAGCAGGGTCATTAACTCCTTCAAGTACAACATCACCTTGAACAATATACTGTGTACCACAATTATTGTCAGTTCCAGTGCGTTCCATCTCAGGAAGTCTTGTGGTTGCCATATTGCGTAACAAATTATAAGCTTGGTCACTATTCAAGACATACTCAGGCTTAGAAGGCGTACCATGTAACATCGCAAGTCCTGTATAAGTTACCGGCCCCTCTTCAATACCAGTAGCATAACGAGCAACATTATTTTGGTTTTTGCCCCCACTAGGTTTAGCCGAAGAAGTATAACCTTTGCTCTTTTTCCATCTTTCATACAATTCCTGATTAGAAGGAACTCCCGCTGAACCTAAAGTAATACCCATAGCATATGCTTTATCTGTTCTATATTTAGCTAAACGCCAAAAATCATTGTCATCTTTGGCAACGAGCATTAACTTGCCATAATCAATATTTGCGGACCAATTTGTTCCATAAGGAGTGTTTTTTTTATTATTATTACTTGAACTTGAAGAACTTCCAGAATTATTTTTGCTGGAATTACTACCAGAATTACTTGAAGTAGGACTGTTTGAAGAAGAGGTAATTCTGTTTGGAGTACTATTAGAAGAATTATTTCTTCCCTGCCCAGACAACCACTGCTAATAAAGTTCATCATTACTTTGATATCTAAACTTATTACCAGCTTTGTCATAACCATAACCACTTCCGTCAATGGTAATGCCCATTCTACGAGCTTTTTCATCACGATAAGCAGCCCATCTCTTAAATTCTCCTTCATTCCTTGCAGCCAACATTTTTGCGGCGTAGTCTGTATTCATATCAAGGTCAGAGAAATCATAAGTGTTCAAGTCATCTTCTTTAATATACCCGTTTTGATTATTGTTCTTATTATAAAAATCAGAAGTATCTAATAATTCAAGTCTCTGTCTACGCAATTCTGCCAATTGTTCGTTAGCTTGACGATAAGGCGTAAGCAAATTGTCTTGGAATATTGTAGTATAATTCTTGTAGTTCTGCTGAACATTAGAATTAAACTTCTGCATATCTGCGGTGATACGAGCACGAATCTCTTCTTCGGAGTTCGCATTCATAAGCTCTTTCAATATGCGTTCATTCTCAAGACGTTCATACTCCTTGTAGTCCCATTCAAGTTGCTCAAGATATTTATCCCAAGCATCTATGCGGTCTTGGAGAATTTGTTGCTCTGCATCTTTCGTATTGTTGAGGTCATCAAGGCGGTCTTGTTTGTAGAAATCATCAAGGTCTTTTTGCGCTTCTTTAAGTTTAGTTGGATTAGATTCGTATCAATCTGTTACTTTTATAACCATATTTCTATGGCGGTAAGGCATTTCTACCTTACTCTCACATTTCTTTTTAGATTATAGTGTGAGTTCAGACTATATATTACTATTATTTAAAATAATAGGATGGACTTCAATATTAATGTTACCATTAATATCCTGTAGTCGTTACGGTTTCTTTAATTTGATTAATTTTATTTTTAATAATTGTTTCAATGTCTTCCTTTTCATAATAAGGTATAATTAACAATTCTATATTATTTTGTTTACAATATTGTATTTTCTTTTCATCGTTTTCTTGACCTCTTTTAAATTTTTCTTGCGCTTGTTTTAATTTTTCTTCTTTTGATATAGACTTGTTATGACGAAAAACAACTGGTTCATAATGTTGCTATCCATTAAATTCAATGCACAAGTTATATTCTGGCAAATAAAAATCAAAACGTAAACACGCATTGTTTCTACCTTTTAAATTTTGAAAGGTTTTTTGAGAAATAAAATCAATATCATTATCTTGCAATATTTTAGTTATATACCTTTCTCCTGAAGACATCTTAAGAGAACAACATAATGGACATCCTCGCCCCTGTGTTAATTTATTTGGAGTTATCTCCCATTTATATCCACAAATTTTACATTGACATTCTATAGGAGTAGAATTGTTTTTATATTCTCCAATAATTTCTAAATCTTGCCTAACATTAGGATTGGCTTTTAAATCTTCTATTGTGTATTTTCTTAACATACAACCACAAGTAGTATCTCTATTTAAAAAATTATATAATTCTACATCTCTAATAGGCTTGTCTGGATGTGTTAAACAATGAATCTTAACATAGCTATGCCCATCTTTTGAAAATCTATCTAATATCTCTACATTTAACAACTTAGCCTTTTCTTCAATCTTTTCCATCGGAATTACATAACCCATATTTCCCCTCCTTCTTTTTTTTATTCTTATTAATCAAATTATAGTCTTACCTCGGTCTTAGCTATCTCTAGTCTTTAACCGATATAGTCCATCATGGGCGTACATTTCACCCATCCAATCCGCTTCCTGTATACTCTCTCTTTTTCTCTTTCTTGGTTCTTTTTAGCCAAGAGAAGATTTTCAAGTTCTATTGCCCTTTCACGCTCTTTATTAGCGTCTTCCAAAGGCTTTATTTCATCTTCATAAGCCTACTCAATAGCATCAATAGCATCTTGCAACTCATCCTTGTAAAGATTAATTCTATAAACAATTGCATCATATTGCTTTTCTTGAAGTTCCGTCTTATCTTCCAAAGCATTTATCTTAGCTTCATGTAAAGCAACCGTAGCTTCATTCAAGCCATCAACAAGGTCTTTAATCTAGTCATCAGTTAAATCAGATACATCTTCCAATGCTTTCTGATAAACGCTAACTTGATTTTGTAACAAAGTACTTCTACTTGCATAGTAGCTTTCAATATCAGAAATTCTAATCCATTCTTGAGGTTTGGAATCTTCAAGAAGTTGTAATTTATTAGAAAGTTCTTCAATTTGCGCAGAAGTTCTATTAACAACATATTCAGTCTTAGAATCAATTAAATCAAGATATTCTTGCTGGGCTTCACGATATGCCTTGGAATAATCGCTATTACCAAGTGCAACATAAGCACGAGCTTCTATTTCGCTCATGCCCTCTGTCATGTAACCATAAACAGCTTGACTAAAATTAAATTGAATAGAAGCTTTAGTAGCTTCAATCTGCTTTTCAATTTCTGCAAGAGAAGCGTTCATAGCTGCATCATAAGCAGAACTATTACTCCACGCACTTCCTTTTACATAATCAAGTTCACGGTCACTTAACTTCTGTTGCCATTCAGAAACCTCTTTACGCAAATCAATCTCGTCTTGAAGCAGACTATTAAGGTCTTTCTGATTCTCAAGAAGCTCTTCATAAGTATCAGAAGTCTTAACTAATTGTTGCTTCATCAAAATTAAAGAATTAATAGAAGCTCCATATAATTCAAGAATCTTATACTTATCTTCAACTTCTTCATCATCAAGATTATTAATAGCCTTTTGATTCTCGATGTAATTCTTTTCAGCATCGAGCCTTTCTTCTTCTGTGAGATTGGTATTTTGCATCATACCCTCATAATAAGCCGCTAATTTTTCAAGACTTGCTCTCTTCTTTTCAAAATATTGGGTATATCCAGTAGGAGTTAAAGTATTTTCATCAAACACTTTCATTGCTTCCCATTCTTTGTCAATTAAGGAATCGTAAGCTTTGAGAAGGTCGAGAACTTTATCTTTAGTGTCCTTTGCGGCTTTACCAGCCTCTTTGATTGGATTACGATAATTTTTCTTCCAACTACTTTGAGTAAGTTTACCAGAATCAAGCATATCTTGAATCTTATACCCTAAATGCTCCCAAGTAGCAATTTCACCTTCGTCAAAATGTAATTGCCCATCATCACCAACATGGGTTTTACCTTTCCAAGTCCAATTACCATTTTCATCAATATCATAAGTCATACCGCCAGAAAGTTTATCAATTTCAGATTGTAAACTATTTAATTTCTCTTGCGTTTGTTTAGCATCAAGAGTAACCTGTGTGGTTTCAACGGTCTTGGTAAATTGTTTTGCTGTTTGATTACCAAATGAAATCTTACCTTTTGCTTTAGAATATTGCTCAGGTGTAATACTTCCCATCTTAGCCTGATTGTAAAGCGCCCACCACCGAGTAACATACTCAAGGTTGTTCGCTTCATTAATCAATGCATCACTTTCAGTTTGCAATGCTTCTACTTTAGTATTAGCCGCAGTAACAGTAGCATTAGCGACTTCCTGATAAGTACCAGAAGTCTTTAATTGTTGATATTGATTTTGAAGAGTAGCCAAAGTATTTTTCTTTTCAGCAATAGTAGCTTGAATACTTGCTTGGACAGCTTGTAAACGCACTCTCGCCATAATTTCTTCAGCATCAGTCTTTAAGGTAATTGCATCACCTTCAAAAGACAAAGCATTAATATAATCTTCATTAGCAGCTAAAAGCTCCAACGTAGTCTCAAGACTTAACTGACCAGAAGCATTTTGTTCTTTACGTGCAGAGGCAATTTGGTCAAAAATTTCATCAACACTTTCAAGAGCTTCTTTTAGTTCAGAAAAAGTATTGATGATTCCATCTTCACCAAAATCAATTCCAGTGAATAATCCTTCTAATTCATAAGCAATAGACTTAGAATCATATTCTAATTTATCTTTAAATTCACTTAAACTAACTTCCTCTAATCCGTTGTCAAGAGCATCTTGCCATTCTTTACCATAAAGTTTTCCCGTATCATCCAAATCGCTTTGCAAATTAAGAATTTGATTCCAAACTTCTTCGCCATATTCAGAAAACTCTTGGGCAATAGTTTCTTTATTATCCCATCTTGCACCAGAAGATAAAGATTCTCTAAGTCTTCTTGTAAGAGCAGTTTCTCCGTTTTCGTCCATTGCAGAGCGAGCTTCTATTCTCTTAGATTCTTCTGTTCTAATGCTAAGGTCTTTACCAGAATAATATTCTCCATTAACCATATTCATCATAGCTTGAGGATTATTAATAATATTTTTACCCATCCAGCCATTTTGAGCAAGACTGAACGCTCTCTTATATTGGTCTTGAGTCATTCCATTTACAGCATTAGCAAACGCTTCTGAAATTTTGCCAGACATGCTATCAGAATCAATACCCATAGCTTCCAACAATTCATCCAAAGGAGTAGAAACATGAACGGATTCAACACCCTTAAATTCAGCATCAATCTTATAACCCATGCTTATAAGCATAGTTTTACCATCAGCAGAAAGCTCTCCATTTTCATCCATAAGAGCCTCTACCAATTCTTTTCTATACTTTTCTTTCCACTCAGCAGATTCACCAACAGTTTTAAACTCCCCAGTACCATAGTAAACATCTACTATTGCTGGATTGTTTTTAACTATTTCTGTCATTTCTTGAGAAATAGATAAAATCTGAGTTTTAAAATCATCCATGTCAGTATAATCAATATCTTCTCCACGAATCTTTACCATGGCATTAATGAATGTTTGTTCATCTTCATCCATAGCTCCAATTGTAGAACTAAGTCCAGAGAATTTATATCCAACATCAACTATACCATCAGCAGTTGCCGCATAATCAATTAAAGCATCTGTATATTCTAATACTTGCTGTTTAGAATCACTTAAAACTTTTTCATATGCTTCTTGCTCTGCTTTCATTTCTTTTAATTCAGACTCAACCTTGTTATATTCTTCAGTACCTTCATCTAAAGTACCTAAATAATTTTCTTTGGCAATAATTTTAGAGTCCAAACCATACGTTCCATCTCTACCAAGTTTGTGCTCAGCATCTTTTATTTGTTTTGCGGTATCATTAAACTATTGTCCAAATACACTTAAATCAGCATGACCAGTACTAAAAAATTCGTTGACCCGATTAAGGAATCCACTAAATATACTACCTGTATCATTATTAAAAAATGCTACAGTAGAAGATTCTTTTAGCTTTTCTACTAAATTATCAACGGCATCACTTACCTCTCCTACTTTACCTACTAATCCATCTGGACCAACAAGTTTGTTTCCATACTCATCAGTACGAACAACTAAATCAGGGAAAGCCTCTGCAAGTTTGTTAGATAAATCTAAAAATTGTTGATATTCTTCACTTGTAAGAGAAACGTTGCGTCCCAAATGGTCTACACCTTTAGCAAGTTTATCATATTCAACAGTATTGGCAGAAGAAGACAAAGCATTACTATAAGATTCAGAAATTTCATTATAAGTTTCTTGTAACTGTTTTTTGGAATTTTCTATTCCCTTCATAATTCCAGACACTATCGCGCCAGCAATCATTACTCCAATACCAGCTAACGCTCCTGCACCAATAGCTCCTTTTAAAATATTTCCCGTAGCAGATAGCCCAGCAGAAACCCGTTTTAAAACTGAGCCACCAGCCTAATTAACTGCTAAATTATAAGCATTTTGATAAACACCTTTTAAAGCCTACTTAGATATTATATCTCCTATACCACTGCCAGCTTTAGCCAAGACTTTTCCTCCGAGAATGCCTCCCAAGGTCATTCCAGCGGTTTGACCGCCAGTCCCACCAAAAGTTTTTCCCATTGTAGAGCCTATCCAGCCTCCACCGAATAAGCCAAGCAAACTTCCAACTCCAGATAAGGTCATACCTAAGCCAGTTGTTTCCGCAGAATTCCCTACATTTCTACCCATCTAATCAATTGTTCTCTTATGCTTTGGGTCAGAATTATTACTACTTAACGCTCCACGAGCAAAGAAATTTTTCTTCCGAGCATCATATTCAGTTTCTCTTGCTTCGTACTGCTCTTTCGTCATACCCATTTCTGCTATTGCTTTTCTCTTAGCTTGTTCATATAATTCAGAAGCGTTTTGTTCGTCTTTATACTAAGCTTCTAAATTTCTTATGGCTATAACATCTGCATATCTTGCATTATATTCGTCTTGTAAAGCTTTTAACGTTTCAGCCTTCAAACTAGATATTAATTTAGTTTTTGTTGTATCATCTAACAATGCTACAGTTTCATCAGAAATATTACCATTTAATAACTCTTCAGCAATTCGTTTTCTATCAGTTGCTTCTTGGGATAAGAAAGTAGATTGAATAATTTTATAAGTGGCTTTTTCTTCATCTGACAACGCCGCCGCTGCACGATTTAAAGCACTACTATAAACTTCTCCAGCAACACTATCCATACTTGCAGAAGTTTCTGCCCACATTCTACTCCAAGCAGCTTTTGCATATTCTGCGTCAGCACTTTGGTTTGCAGTACCACTAAACACTTGCCCCATGTTGCCCAAGAAACCAGCAACTTTGCCAGCCCCACCAACAACACCAGACATAAGAGTTCCTTTTCCTACAATTCCAGCAGCAGCTATTAAAGCAGCTCCAAACAGTGTTAGGTTATCAGCCACAGCAGCCAAACCATTATAAACAACTTCAAGCACATCACTATTATTAAGCATTAAAGCCCATTTTTCCAAACTGGCAGTTAAACGCTTTTGAGCAGCTTCGACTCCACTTGTGTAAGCTTCCATCTTCTTAGCAGCAGTACCAGCAGATTCAGCAGCAATCTTTTCATATTTAGCCACCAAATCCATGTTCTCCATAAGAATCAAGAAGTTTTCACGTTGTCTTGTACCAGCCACAGCAGTAGCAATACCAGACTTTTGAACATCAGTAAAGGATGTCCATTTTTCAGAAATATCGTCAACAATATCGTCAACGGCTCTGAAATTATCAACAGAATCTCTAACTGCAATGCCAACAGCTTTTAACACCTGTTCAATTTCATTCAAGTTAGAGAAATCTTCTTGAGATAAACCTTCTTTTTCCGCTTCCTCTTGGGAAACTTCAAATTTTGTCGCGGCAATTTTTTGGAAACGTGAATACAAGGTCTTAAACGTTCTGTTACTTTTATGACTATTATTAATTAAAACAATAGCGGAGAAGGTTCTTCTTTAAAGTGTCTTTACACTTGACCCCCTCTCTCATGTTTCATTTTTAGATTATAGCATGAGTCCAGACTTTCGCATCTTCATCGAAATGAAGTTTTTTCGTTAAGTCGTTCAGGTTGTTAAATTTAATTCTTTTTCAATATATTGTTTAATTTGTGGATTGAATATTAATTCTCCATTCACAAGAGTATACGCAGAAGAATGATAACTTTGTAAAGATACGTTATTAATAAATTCTTTTATTAACTGTTTACATAAATTTAAATTATTGTTTATATCATCTTCCCATAAATATAAAATATTCATCCCAACTTCTTTCATCTTTTTATTCTTCCTGATATCTTTTTCAATTGTTATTTTATTTTGAAGAGAATTAAAAACATCTTTAGAATAATATCGACTATCTTTATGCCAATATCTTCCCATAATTTCTATCCCTTTTGTATTAGAAAGAATTATATCCATAGTATATTTTCCAAAACGAATTTCGTTTTGATGAAAAATTTTCATTGAATCCAACAAAGAATCTATTTTTTGATGAGGCTTTGTCATTTTAGTTATTTTAGGCTTTCCCTTGACATAATGCTCAACAAAGCTTTTCTTAAATTCTTCGCTCTCTGTATTTCTAAAAGTGTCTATATCTCTACATAATCTTGAACAATATTTATGATTACTTTTGTAAGGAATAAACTCTTTCTTACAAACAGGACAAATTACTTTATTAGAATGTTCTTTCCTATAATTATCTCCACATTTTTTACAGCAAAATCTCAAAGGTTCTTTATCAGTTTTATTTCTTGAGGCTACAAAAGATTTTCCGCAATAATCACAATTTAAATTATAATGTCTATCTCGTTTATCTTTGTTATGGTATTTTTCTTTGCAGTCATTACAACAAAAAACATTGCCTTCTTTCTTTTGTAAAAATATTTTACCACAATTTTTACACTTTACATAACCGTGAATTTTTCTTTTCTTTGCATTATCATATTCTCTTTTGCATTCATTACTACAAACTTTAGAATCTTTTCTTTTAGCTTCAAAATTTTTATGGCAAATAACACATTCTTTTTCCATAATATTAACCTCCTTTCTATTTATTATTTAAGAATTAAATTAAACTTACCCCCTGTTATCCTTCTCAGGATTTCCAAGTCAATTAGAAAAAATTTTACTTAAAGAGTTTATTTATTATACTCTTTTGAGAGCTATATGTCAACTCTCACCAACAGTTTCAGGTGTCTTCTGAGAAACTTCCGAAACTGTCGTAATCATTGCCATGTATCTATCCAAACTGGAGCCCGCCAATTGCGCTGAGACGTTCGCACGACTCATTGCAGCAGCTAAGTCACCAGCACTAATAGCCGCCGCCATATCAACTGCGTTGTGTTTACATATAATCGGCTTTATTATATGCGGTTTATTAACCCACTCCCTTTCAGGACGTGACCAGACTATTTCTTCATCTTATAATTATATATTTCAATAAAAGTAAGAGTAAACCTTTTCGAATAATCATATAGCCTTATTATTCTACTCCCATTTCAGGGATAGTCGTTGAAGATTGTTCTTGTTTTCTTCTTTTAATTTCTTTTTCCATTGCCCTTATACCAACTGATTCTAACAACTCTTTATTCTTAGCATATTTTAAATCCATTTCTTTGTCAACATATTCCCAAACAAATCCACCAGAAGAATGTCGAGTATGTCTTAAACAATTATTTATTCCTAAATAATTTATTCCAAGCTCTTGAGCAGCTTCCTTACCACTATTCCATTCTTTAATAAACTCTCCATTTAGAGATAATTGTTTAACTTTTCTACTATTTTTTTCTCTTATTTTTTCTTTAGTAGATTCTTTTCGGTGCTTTCCCCAGTTAGGATGATTAGAGCCAGTTTTAGTTTTTCTAATATTTTCTATTGCTTCTTGGGTCATTTTTCTTCCATAATTAACATTATTAATCCGCTGACCCAAGCCCTCGGAAATATGCTTTTTATGTTCCTCAGAAAGATGCTTGCCTTCATGGGATTTCCTCATTTTTTCTAAGCTTTCTCTGTTTGGACCTTCTCCTCCTTTTTGTAAATTGTATCCCTTCTTAGGGTTAGAAGTTTCAAATTTAGAAATGTATTCTTTTTCTTTTTCACAAGCTTCTTCATAAGTTAACTCGTCTTCTAAAATTTCAGCAAAAAAATTTTCCCAGCCATCTTTCTTTATGGCATAGCCAAAATGTAAACAACCATAATACTTTTTACCATCTTTACCCGCTCTTTGAGTAAGAGTTTGTTTAGTTCTACCAATATATTTTTTACCGTTTAATAAATTGGTATAACAATATATCTTATAAGTTCTGTCTTCTTCCATTAATATCACCTCCCTTTTTCTTTTATATATTTATTATTCAAAACAAGAACCTTTCCTGCGTGAACACCCATTTTTAATAAATACTTAGGATTTAACCATATATTCATCCTTACGTTTTTTCTACTTTCGTACCTTCACACTTACTCTTACAAGTTATGTTGTGGTGTAAGGCTTTAGGGATTACCCGCATTTAAATTTATGTCCTATGCCAATCACTTGACATACGCTGCATTTTGTTACAGTTAATTTATCAACAACTTCTCCAACTTCATCAACAGAAAGTTTCCAGCCTTTAAGAACAGAAATTAAATATTCCGTAGCTTTGGCAGAATCAATCATACCAAGAACACTAAGATTCATGGAATTTTCAACAAGCTGAGAAGCTTCTTGTCCTTCGTAACCAGCACGGAGCCAGTCATTAGCTGCCGTAGCAACTTCCTCTGTACTCTTACCAACTTTACGAGCTAATGTGTTAAAATCAAGCATCATACTTTGAATCTCTTTATAGCTATAACCGCTTGCAATCTGCAAGTCAACCATTACAGCATTAAGAGATTTAGCACTCGTCATGATTTGATTAAATATATTTCTAACAGTCATTGCCAACTGATTAGCAATAACATCAACACTTACTAATCTTGCAAAACTGTTAGTAAATGTTTTTCCTATGGTTTCAAGAACGCCTCTTTGCTCTTTATAAGTAGCAGTAATTTTAGCAAGCTTAACTTGATGTTGAGCCTGTAAATTAGCTTCCTATTGTTCAAGCTTATTAATAGCTTCTTGACTATAACCCATTTCTTTAAGTTCTTTAACTCTTTCTGCATATACAGTACCCTATTGCTTTAATAAGGTCAGCTATTCACTTAAAGCGGCACGAATATTTTGTTGCTCAAGCTTTTCATATCCAGAAGAATTGTTAACTTTTAATTCAGTTCTTTGAAGTTCCTCTTGTAACTTCATCTATTGCTTAAGATTATTAATATAATCTTTAATATCTTTATTACCTTGAGAAGTTTGAATACCAGTATTTCTATTTATTCTGTCAGTAATAAATTGAGGTCTATTTATTTTTTTGCCATCTTGATAATAACCTGTTGTGGCAAATTGAGTTTCAGTAAGAATCTTATCCTATTGAATACCTTGTCCCTTAGAACCTCTTTCAAGACCCTCAGCAACAGTTGCCATAGAAGCAGCTTTGCCTTTCGTCGTTTCAACAAAAGATTGTCCATCTTTAGTAAAACTTCTAATAATTTGTACAAAAGAACGCGCAAAAGCTTCAACACGAGCTTCACCATCTTCAATGATAGCAGAAATATCTCCCGCGCCAGTATCTTTATCAAAACCTTCAAATCCAAGTTCAGCTACTCTATTTTTTAAATCGCTTGATAAACTATCAAAAGATTTACCCTCAGATTGAGCTTGTTTTAACTTTTCAACTACTTGACTATACTCAGACTCAGCCATTCTAAGATAAGTGCTTGCTTGTAAAACACGAGCTGCACGCATCCGTGGGTCATCTTCTCCACCACTATTAGAGAATTTCCAGTCTGCAACAGTTACATCTGCATATTTACCATTAACTTTTTGACCAAAAGTCAAAGCATCCGCAGTCCCAGCAAATGCACGATTACCAATAACACCCCCAAGCTTAAGCTCTTTGAGAGTGGAATCATTCATTGCGCCAGAAGTTCTTGCTGCTCCAATAACATCATAAGCTCTATTTTTTTGACGTTCTATATCCTCTGCTGTAACAGATAAACCAGCACCACCAAGTTGGGGAGACTTTCTGACTTCATCCACTAAAGATTGCATGAACTCATCAGATAACTGGTCAGTTTTATTATTAATATTTTCAACAATAGCATGAGCAAATGTTCCCAAGGCAGAAGCCCTATTACCAGATTGTGTAGTATTAGGGAATTTACTGTAATCCTCATAAGGAGCCGTTGTCACTTGAGTAACAGACCTAAGATTTCCGCCCTCAGAAGAATAAGTCTTATCACCGACCTTCATAGTTCTGGAATGACCTTCACCAAGTTCACTCACAACATCAGCCGCAATAAACTTTGCCCATTCTCCTCCAGCATCTCTCAAATTAGCCGCTTTATCGATAGAATTAGTCTGAGAAGTGGTCTGATTTGTTTGCGCAACAGGAGCATTTGTATTTACTTCTGTAGCACCATTTACATCAATACTACCAGCATTAACAACAACTTTGCCATTCTATGCATTAACAATAACATTACCTTTTGCATTAATAATAGACCCCTCAACAGTTTCTTCTGTACCATCCTCGGAAACTCTTACCCATTCGCCATTGTTGTTAAGATAAGTTTTATCTTTTCTTAATTCTCCATTAACTGTGCGATATGGGTCTAACGCTTTAGAATAATTTGTGGCATCTTTAAGTGATAATCCCATTGGTTTAAGAAAAGCTTCAAAACTATTAAAAGCTTCAACAAGATTTGCCATTGTTGCTCCATTAAAGGAGGCAAATTTACCTTCTTTATCAACAGAAGCTACTCCCATCTTTGTAAGAGCATCAATCTAAGCTTTATCTCCACCAGCGATTATTTGAGAGACAACAGTTTCAAACTGCTTACCACTCATCACTTCATCAAGTACATTAAGATTTTTAGCAATAGTTAAGAAACCTTTTTGGTCATCAGCATCAGCAAAACGACCCTCGTGAATTGCACCGACCAAATCTTTAACAGCTAATAAAGCTTGGTCTTCGCTCATTCCATTCTTGCCAATTAATCTCGCGTAAATCTTTTTAGATGAAATAGCATCCTGTTCAAAAGATTCCATGGTAGCTCTAATAAGAGCAGATTGTACGGCAGAAGTTGCACCATTGTTGTCAGCAAACCCTGTCTTATACATAGATTCTCTTGTTTTAGTGGCTGCATCAGAGAACAATTCGACATTTTGGAATGCCATTTTAGCTTGTTCAGAAGCATCTTTATTTATCCATTTTCTAGACAAATCTTGAGCAATCTTATTCCAGCTATCATCTATATCAACTTTTTTACTTTGAGCTTTTTGTTTTTGAATCTAATTCATAATACTTGCAACAGTATCATTATATTTTAAAATATAATCTTCTGCAAGTTTTTCATCTTCACCATATTGCTCATACACTTTAAGAGCCATGCGGAATTTATCGCCATCAAAGTCTCCACGGAACAATTCAGCCAAACCAGCACTAACCCTAATTGTATCACCAGCAGATTCATCTAAACCAAGTCTTGCGGTATACCCTTCCATGCCTTGAGTATAAGGATAACGACCAACCTCAGTTGTAAAAGTATTATTGCCGCTCTTTATTTCACCAATAATAGCACCAATAATTTCTTCTTCGATTTGATTTAATTCATCTTCCGAAAGTTTATTGGTAAATTTCCCATCTTCAAACCGAGGTCTTAAGGACATAGAAGTTATAGCTCTTTGTCCACTGTCTTTAATAGACTTTGCACTCAATGTAGAAAAAAGTCTATTAACATTTTCAAGTCTATCTTGTTTTGTAGCAGAAGATGCGCTACTCATTAATTCTTTCAAACGTTTAGAAGAAATATAAACCGTATTGGCTTGCTCATCTGTTAAATCAGCCAATTTAGAAGTACCAGCCGCAACTGAAAAAGCTGAATAAGGTACAAAATTATGAGTGGCTTGTCTTACCAGTTCAGAATCTTTTGTATTGCCAAGTTTGTGATAAACATCAGCCGCATATTGCTTCGCTTTTTCAAAAGCTTCTTGGGATTCTGTAGCAGCTTGCAGCAATGCAGAGTTGGCACTATCAATAGCGCCAGAATAATATTCTCCATCAGGAGACATAGCCGCACCAGCATCACCAAGTAAATATTTCTTTCCACCAATGGAAGAATCCGAAAGATTTAATACAATATTACCACGAGCATAAGCTTCGCCTTCAGAACCCTCTAAAGCAGAAAGTTCTTTTTGAAGTTGACGTGCTCTTTCCATAGCGAAGTTTTGGTATTCCTCCGCACTTATCTTACCAGAATGTCTTAAAGCATTGATGTCAGTAAGAATATCAGAATAAACCTAATCACCAGCTTGAAGAACTACTTGACCATCTTGAACTCTAAATTCAACATCTTTTGTTCCTTTGGCAGTGGTATAATCTGTAACATTATTAAGAGATTTGTTAGCCGCAATTAAATTCTTGCGAACTTTTTGAGCCTCCAAACCTTTTTTGCCATATGTATTATCTTGTTTTTCTTGTTGAGCTTTTAAGCTCTTCAAACCAGCAATAACTTTTTCTCTATCTTTAAGATTACTTTGACCAGCAGCAGATTTAGTAATATAATCTAAACTTCTTTGTCTTGCATTTCTTACTTTCCAGTCATCAGTAACACGTCCATCTCTTTCAAGTGTATTTGCACTACCATAACCAGAAGCATTAGAATAAGGATAAATATTGTGCTGTCCAATGCCAAGAGAAGCTAATCCTTTAATAGAATCATATATTGCCTATGCTTCAGAAGCACTCTTACCAATCCGTTTAAAGATTGCCAATGCAGATTGTTCGATTCCCTTAAAAGAAGCTAACGTTTCCTCTGGATTAGCAAAAACATCTTCGTCTCGCTTGTTTGTAACAACACCATTTTTCTCATCGGTAATATCAACAAGTAATTTCTTTTCTTCTCCATTCTCTCCCGTTACAGTTTGAATTTCAAACATCTTCTGAAGGAGAGGAGGTAAATTACTATAAATGTTTTCAAGAGAAGAGCCTTGTTCCAAAGCCTTATCAATAATGGTGTTTATTTGACCCATGAACTCAGAATAATAATTACGTTCTTTTACATCATCATTCAGCAAAGTCAAATAATCAGCATCACCAATAGCATTCTTACCTCTTGCAGCCCAAAACTATTTAACAAAATCAGCTTTACTTACTCCATGTTGTTTTTCTGCATCAGCAGTTAAACGTCTACCACCTTCATCAACAAGCTTTACACCTTGTTCAACTTGTCTAAGTCTGTCAACCAGTAATTTCCAACCGTTATCAGTTTTCTCAAGACCAACCAGTAAATCCCCCTCATTTACAGAGAAATCTTTAGAGAACATCTTAAACTGGTCTTTGCCAACTGTTTGATTAATATCAATAACTGAACCAGTTTGATAATCGCCAGAAGCAAGACTATCAATATCTACACCAAACTGATTTAAGAAATCTAAAACAATATCTTCAGTATTGGTAGCTTTAGACACATTCCTTTGAATACTTTCAGTTTCAGTAATAATCTTATCTGTAACTAAAGCGACATCGTTCATATCTTTCAACATAGAATCTATTCTATGTGTATAATCTTTGTCGCTTTCACCAGCCATTTGAGGATTGAAAGATTGATAATACGCTCTTTCAGCTTCATCAAATTCTTTTTGAGTTAAACTATAACTCTTATATCTCTTATGTGTGATATCTGTTCTATCAATACCAGCATCCAAAGCTTGCTGAGTAGTAGTAACAACTTGACTCATGGCATCAGAAGATGCTTCTCTACTTGCAAGAGCTTTTTCAGACAATCTTAAAGTATCAAAAGCCTGAGATAAACTTCTCTGGGTTGCGTCTATACCTTGGCCAAAAGGAACATATTGTCTTGAAGATACGGTGTAATTTTTACCAAGAGCAAATTTACCCTCAGATTCACCAGTATAATCGCTTGGCATCGCCGCACCAATTTCTTTAGCCGCTTTTCTATAATATTTAAAAGCATCACTGGTCATAATGAATTTAACCAGTTCATCAGCTATAGTATCAGGGTCTAAATTTTCTTTCATAGCCAACGCCCAAGCATTAGCCATAGCGTCAGTTAATTCTTTACTTGGGTCAAAAGCATTGTAATTTGCTTTATACCCTTCGTTATTTCCTGTAAAATAGCCGCTTAATGCCTCTTTAACATCTTTTTGATTAAGAGTAGACTGAATTTCTCTAGCAATACTATATTGAGTAGAACGCATAGCTTCTAATTCAGTTAATTTACCAGAATAGCGAGTATTAGAATCTTGGATGTCTTCTCTTGCTTCAGAACCCATCGTAACAGAAGATACTTTATTGATAGCTCTATTTGCCGCAGATTGTAAACGATGAGAAATTTGGTCTGAAGAAGATTTAGTAAAATCTGTATTTCTTAAAACAGAAGTCGCATCTTTAACTGACAAAGTTTCTGCTGTTTCCATAACTTTGACACCCTTTACTTCAGGAGTGCCATCTTCTTTTAGTTTTCCAGTAGGAATGAATTCTGTCGCAACTTCAGCTTGATTGATTCTACCACCAGCAATTCTACCAGTTCCATCACCAACTGCAAAAGATACTTTTATATTATTCTCTTTTTTCCAATCTGTTGATTTGTATTCTTTGTCTAAAGGAAGAAGCATAGCCTGAATTTCAGAACCATTTCTTCTAAAATAAACAGAATAACCTTTCTTTTCTGCTTCTTCAACAAATGTTGCTAAAGCATCACGAGTAGTACCATATCCCTTATTACCACCACCAGTAATATTAGATACATCTTGTCCAGCTCGACCTTTTTGTCTATTTCTATATTCAGCACCAGTTAACGAAGCTTTCGCCCCTTCGTTAAAACCGTTAATTAAAGCATCTAAACTCTTATACACTTCAACGGAATGACTTTGAATATTTTCTTTGTCAGAAGCAAAAGTACCAGCAAAAGATTCGATTTGCTATTTTGATAAACTATCCTTAATACCACCTGAATTCTTAGCAATTAATCCAAAGCTACTTCTATATTTCTCCGCTTCTTTTTTAGCCGTTTCTTCAGTAACATTCCTCTAAGTTTGAATAGATTTAGTAAGCTGATTAATTATAGCTTCTATTCCATCAAAAGTATCAAAATCTTTAGAAGAAATAGCTTTTACAAAATCAGCTTTAACCGCACTATTAACCATTGTTTTTGGAGTTGTCGGCATTTTAACTGTTTTGCTTTTTGTGGCTTTTGCAATAGTTGGCTTTTTTGTTCCTGTGTTGGTAATCCCCTAATTCAAAGACAAACCAACATCTACAGCCATTTTTTGAACAGCAGTAGCTAATTTAGCTTCTTCTTTAGAAGTATCAATAGGCGTAAAACCAGATTTCTTTTCTTGAAGTCTTTTTGCTCTATCTATAAGCTCTTGACCTCTTTCTTGTGCCTTTTGTGTCAAAGCTTGATAAATAAATTCATAAGCTTTCCTTTGCTCGTCTACACTTCCTTGAAAATTTTCAGCTTGTTTTATCATATCAATAGCCATATCAGCTTGCTAATTGATATAATCAATACCCTGTTGTTCTAACTATTGATTCTTAGCATCATTTATAGCTATTTTCTTTTTGTTCTTGCTGTTTTGCCCTTGTCTACTGGCTTTTAAAGTCTCAGTAGACTTTTTCATATTAGAAATTTGTTGCTCTCTTTGAGCATTCAACATATCAATAACATCGTTAGTTTGAGTACCATTATTAGTTAGACGCTTAGTAGCTTCTTGAGCTTTCTTTGTATCTATAGTCTAACCAGTACTCTTACCTTTTTCATCTAAACCATAAGTCTTTCTTATATCAGAATACGCTTTAGTTTGAATATCTTCTACTCTCTATTCCAAACTTTTCAGTAAGTCTTCCATGTATTATTCCTCCTTATTTTAATTGAATTCCATATTTTTTATAAATCATTGGCTTCAATTCAACCAGATACTATTTTTCATATTCTTGTTGTGCTCTAAAACGAGCTACTCTATAGGTTTCATCTATAGAAGGCAATGTGCTTGGGTCTATTCCTTGGTTAGTAGGATTAAAATTGTAATAATCTAATCTAACATCTGCAAGTACATCTTCTTGAGAATCTTCATCCATTTTACCATTTGAAGATAAAAACTCCTAATCATCATCCTAAAAAAACTAATCAATAAACAATCCAGCAGCTTCGTCTTCATTTCTAAAATTCTTTACCGTGGATTCTGATACAGCATTAGGATTAAATTTTTTCTTTTCCCTATAGTTCTTATTGCTAAATTTAAATTTCGCTGTGTTGTAAGTGCAATAAGGTGTAGCATCGCTATTTTGTCCAAAATACAAAGAAGACATTAGAGAGTCTTCATCATATAAATCTCCATAATAGTTATCAAATACACTTTTAAACACACTTTTATATATTGCTGCATAACTATTTAACAATTCTATTTTAATTGCCATCACTCTACTTGGCAACATCTTTTTAGTTGCATCTACAGTTTCTTTTATTTCTTTTTTCAATGCATTTGAAACTGCATTTGGTAACGCTTGTTCCATTTATGACCTCCTTCTTTTATTTTAAAAGCTGCACCAAAAATGATGCAGCTTTATACATATTTTCTATATTAAGATTCTTTATTTTCTAATTCTTTAGCACCTTCAGCATTAATCTTATCAATAACTGCTTTTTCAAGTGCATTGGTAAGCTTTTTGTTCTCTTCCGAAGTAGCTCCATAGAGTTCTTTAAGATGCTCAACCAATTCTTTGTTTTCCTTGAGAGCATCAATCATCATTCTATTTCTATCAGCAGTTTTCTGCAATTCTTTATAATCAAGGTTCTCAAAGATATCGCTAAAATTATTAAGATTGTTAAAATTGATAGCATCTCTCAACATCTCGACAAATTCATCGTAATCTTTTTTACAAAAACCCAAAATGAATTCAGAAAACAGCGGGTATAACAAATCATAAGAAGTATAAGTACACAAAGCTTTTTCAGAAACATCAATCATTGCATATTGCCCAAGTAATACATCGAAGAACAAATGTTTCTTCACAATAATACTCTTAAGAGAAGCGTCTTCGGTATCTTCATTCTCAATAGTAAATACTAAAATCATAATAAGTTTCATCTTATCAAGAATAGGAAGATAACTTCTAATGGTCATCTTATCTCCAAGCTGACCAAATTCTTCTGGGGTAATTTCACTGTCCAAGAACTTTTTCGTCTGTCGAATTAACTCAGAAACAGTAATTTTTTCAACTTTTTCCTCGTCTTTCTGCTCATTTTTGGTCAAATCGACCTGTTTTTCATCAGATAAAAGTTTGTTTTCATCTGCCATTTTTATTCTCTCCTTTTAATCCTTTTATTCATCCATGTCAATTCCAAACAGTTCACCAATCTCTTCAAGACTGGTATCTTTTCTATAAGAATCTGTAGTGGAAATATCAGAATGATTCACTAATAATTTAATTTTATCAAGAGGTACTTTACCTAAATTCTATTCCCTGCATAAATAGTGCGTTCCATCCGATAAATTCTGGATGAAGCTATGGCGAAACGTATGAACGTTGAGATTTGAAGGCTTACCAGTAATTTCCTCAACTATTGGTCTTAAAGAAATAATCCAATCATAAAGCACCTCTGCCCTTGCAGGAAAGCCACCCTCTGTAATAAACAGTTCTTTTACATCATCTTCTCCGCGCTCTTCTAAATATTTCTTAACGCATTTCTTAGTTAAAGAATGATAAACTGCCCTATAAATTTTACCGCGCTTTCCAATCAGTTTGTTAGTAAGATTTTTGCTTTCATCATAAAAACTTTCTTTTTCAACTTGCGCAATTTCATTTTTACGAGAACCACAATCGTAAAGTAAAGCAACCAATGTAGCTTTCTTGTAATCTTTCTTTTCCATTAACTTGTCAACAAGTTCTAAAATAACGCTATCATCTAAAAAAACAATATCTCTTACATGTTCTTTAGGAAGACCTTTTACTTTTGCTGCTAAATTGTTATCATAATCATAATCATCATCCTCTTCAACATATGTAAGCATTGAACGACAACATGACATCAATCTATTAGTACGAGCATTAGATACCCCCAAAGTGTCACTTAACCACAAACTTAAATTACGAAAATCTTTCTTTCTTAATTCTGTAAGAGGTCTATTACCACAATTATCTAATACAAACAAAAGAATAATTCTACAATCATTTTTATACTACTTTAAAGTAGACTCTTTCATTTTTCTCGCTTTGTATTCAAGAAGAAAATCTTCCATAATGGTTTTATTTTCCTAATTTACTTGTTTCCACTTTTCTTCGTCAAAAATTTTATTATACATTATTCAATTTCCTCCTTTCTAATATCTTCAAGCATTTTCTTTATATTATAAGTATAATGAGTCCTCTTTATTTTTTGCTCAATTATAATTGCTCCATATTGAATACAATCTAATTTATTAATAGACCGTTTATCATTTTCACATAAAAATTTGCTAAAATTCTATATAGATAACCAATAAGTTACATTATTTGAAATGTCTTCATCATCTCTAAAATTAAATAAAAAACCAGCGAATACACCCTCCTATTGAGCAAACTTCACCAAACTATTAATCTAATGAGCTTTAATCATCTTGGAGGTTTTGTCTTTTATGTCTCTCTATATAGTCAAAGATTTATAACAAGTGCTTTTGCACTCAATAGCAAATAAATTGGGAAGTTCATATACCAAAAAATCACAGGGGTTCTCAGGTTGAAACCTTGAAGTTTTTTCATGCTACCAAGATAAAGAAGTATCATGTAATCTTAACACAAACAGTTCATCATTCTTAGCCGCTTCTTGAAAATCCTTTTCAAAAGCTTTTCCTTTATTCATCTTTCACCTCTTTTAACCTTTTTGGAATGGGAAAAAAAGAGATAGCCCAACCTTACTTAGCTAAGCTATCTCCTTTCCCATGAACGTTGATTATCCAGTTCAATCATTCAAAACTTTTTTAAACCACAAACTTTAAGTAAGGGCAATCAATTCCAACCGTCATAGTAGTCATTATCTTCATAATGCTTCTTTTTCTTTTTACGGTTTTCATATCTATTTCTGTTTCGAGTCTTTTCGTAATCCTCTTCGAATTCAAAAATCTCTTCTTCTTTTTTCTTCTTCGCTATCTATTTTTTCTTAACCGGCTTTCTCTCCTCAGATTCATCATCTCTGTACTAATCAAAAACCTAATTTTTATTTTTCTTACCCATAAATTCTCTCTTATTTTTAGTTAAACATAATAGAACTTAATATCACTAAGTCCTTTATCATAATCAAAAACAAAAGCAATGCATCCAGCATCAGCCATAGTATATCCACTCTTTGTAGTCCAATTATCCATCTTTGTCATGGCGGAAAGAATGAAAATAGAAACGCCATAATTTTCTCTCAAAGCCCAATCATTGTGATGTAAATGACCACACAACCAATAATGATAAGATGTCTTCCCCCAATCTTCTTTTGCTTCGGTCTGCATCAAACCATTAATACGGTCTTTTTCATCACTACCATGAGTCAAACCAAGAAGAGTCTTGCCAATTCTAATATATTTCCTTGGGAAAGGATTTGCATCAACTTTAACTTCTTCTACATTTTTATAATACGCTTCAATTATCTGCATTAATGCAAATTCTTCAAATCGAGAGTGATTCCGAGAAACAAATACAACTTCTACTTGCGCCACTCTACTAAGCATATCTATAACTTCAATCAAAGCTTCTGTGCCTTTTTTGAAGATAGTATTAAACGTTCCTTCATTATCCTGCATGTGAGATTGACTTGTTGTGTAACCAGTAAAGCTACTGTTAAGATAATCGTTACCAACCATATAAATAATCTTTCCCACATTATTCCAATGTACAGAATCAATCATCTTCTTAGTGGTAGAAAGCATATTCTGTCTTGCAATTTCCATATTATACTCAACCCCTGTTTCATAAGGTTGAGAAATTCTACCAAAATGTACATCAAGATGACTGAAGAAAACTACATTAGGTTTATTGCTAATATCTCCTCTAATATGTTCTGTCTTACGAGGAGATTTAAAACCTTCAAAATATTTTCTAAGCTCTTCTAAATCTAAGCCACAATTGGTAGGCTTTACAGTAATACGAGAAGAATAAAGATTCTTCAAACCACCTTTGCCATCACCCTGTTGCCAAATACTATTCTTAGCATTAAGCAATTCAAACTGAACTGGATTATACCCGTGTGCTTTTAAAAGAGCTGTTTTATCCGTAAGCTCATCTTCTGACAAAGCTACGAATTTTTCACTTGTTCTCACACCGTTACTATCTAAAGTAGTAGTATTCTTAGTAGGAATGTTTTTATTAACAGGTTCGTTAACCCATCCTGAAGCATTAAATTCAGAATAAAGCAACGCACCTCTACGAATTGTATCAATAGTCAAAGAAGGCAAACCATATTTTTTACGAATATCGTTTGCATTACTCCAAGTTGCGTCACCATTTGAAATATCCATCATTAATTGACGCATTTCACGAAGATAACCTTCGGGTACTTTATCTGTAACTAAAGCCATTTTAAATCTCCTTAATTAAGAATCTGTGAAATGTCATCAACAATATGGTCAACCAAAGAATACTGCAACTATTGAGTGTCATCCAAATACCAATCAGTCTTAAGCTTCTTAGTTAAGGTAGACTTGGAAATAGTGGTGTTTTCTATAATATTATTATGAACTCTGGAAATCAAATTTTTATATTGCTGATTTTGCTGTTGAACTGCGTTAAAATCACCCCGTTGCATAGCACTACCAGAATGCAGGAGTGCCGTAGAGTTCTTTAAACAATATCTATGACCTTTATGACCATTAATAAGAATCATGGCACCGCAACTCATAGCGCAAGCAAGATTAACAGTAACGATAGGCGTCTTAGAAAGCTTCATAACAGACAAAAAGCCCATCGCTGAATACAAATCCCCGCCATAAGAATGAACGTAAATAAAAATCTTTTTACGGTTCTCAACAGGAATATCTTTATCAGCATCTTCTTTGTTCCAGCGAATAATTTGCTGCATTTCTTGAAACAAAGTTTCATCAATGTCCTTGGTTATCCACAGTTCCCTATTTTTAAGTGACCTATATTTCTAAACTAAAATAGGGTCTGGAAGCTGTAAATTAGCTTCTGGACCAAGTTCCTCTAAACAGAACAAATCATCTAAAGTATCATTCTTAATTTTATCCATTTTAATACCTTTTAATCCTTTTATTTTATTAA
>ERZ1034855.17-NODE-17-length-116550-cov-16.127327_pt1 | contig 116550 bp, 82 predicted proteins | sample MGYA00520699_ERZ1034855 | MGnify/ENA primary metagenome ERZ1034855 (study PRJEB33766, sample SAMN09781730) | gut metagenome | biome: gut microbiome | host: Homo sapiens | place: Madagascar | study: EMG produced TPA metagenomics assembly of the PRJNA485056 data...
CTAGTGACTTGAATACCACGTTCGGGCATCGCCATTATTTATACTCCGCGGCGCTTCTATATTTTTATGCGCCGCACCATTCCCTTTGAACCTATAGAACTTGCTGAACCTCTTTCACACGTAATCAAGGGGCGGTACGCCCCAAGGGCTAACCCTGAACCCGTCAACCTGAACCCGTTAATCCTTATACGTATCCTCGTCGACCCAGTCTTCGATATTTCTCTGCTTCGCTCTCGCGACCGAAAGAGCTTTTGCCGGGACATCCTTTGTGATGGTGGAGCCGGCGGCAGTGAAGGCTCTCTCTCCGATATGGACAGGAGCGACCAGGTTTGTATTGCATCCGATGAAGGCGTGATCATCAATGGTGCAGCGATGCTTGTCCTTCCCGTCAAAATTAACAGTCACTGTACCACATCCGAAATTGACATTCTTGCCCAGATCCGAATCGCCGCAGTAGATGAGATGCGGCAGCTTCGTGCCATCGCCCACATTGGAATTCTTGACTTCGACGAAATTACCGATCTTCACATGGTCATGCAGTACCGTATTCGGGCGGAGATGGACGAAAGGCCCGATCTCGTTATAGCTGCCAATGCTGCATTCATGACCGTACACGCGGTTCAGATGCGTGAAATCACCGCAGTGTACATCGGCCAGCTGGGTATCCGGTCCGATCTCGCAGTGCTTGCCGATGACGGTCTTCCCCTGAAGCATAGTCCCCGGCAGCAGCACGGTATCACAGCCGACTTCGACATCCTGCTCGATATAGGTATGCTCCGGGTCAATGATGCTGACGCCGGAAGCCATAAGCTCTTCTGCTTTGCGAAGGCGCAGGATGCGGTCAGCGGCTGCGAGCTGGATGCGGGAATTCACCCCCATCGTCTCATCGGCATCGTCCGCTGCGACCGGAACGACCTTGAGGCCTTCTTTGATCATGATCCCGAAAACATCCGTCAGATAGTACTCGCCCTGTGCATTTTTGTTGTCGATCTTTTCGAGTGCATCGAGCAGGGCGCCCACCTGGAAGACATACGTGCCTGTATTGATCTCATGGACAGCGAGCTGTTCCGGCGTGCCATCCTTCTGTTCTACAATGCATGTCATGTGTCCCGCTTCATCACGGAGCACACGGCCATAGCCAAAAGGATCATCAAGGATCGCGGTCAGCACCGAAGCAGCCGCCCCCTCTTCCCTGCAGGTCTTTGCCAGATGCGCGATCGTCTCCGCACGCAGCAGCGGCGTATCCCCGCAGATGACCAGCACATAGCTGTCTCTGTCTTTTTCAAATTCCGGCACCGCCTGCATGACAGCGTGGCCGGTCCCAAGCTGCTCCTCCTGATGGACAAAGGACACCTCTTGATTTCCAAGATATTCTCTTACCAGATGTTCCTTGAAGCCGGTAATCACGACCTGATGATCCGAGCCCGCTTCTCGCACGAGGCGGATGACCTGCTCGACCATCGGTACTCCGCATACGCGGTGCAGCACCTTTGGAAATTCAGACTTCATGCGTGTGCCCTGTCCGGCGGCTAAAATAACGGCGGTAAATTCTGCCATAGTTTCCTCCTATTGAAATCCCATTTCATATCAAGCAATGGGAGCGGCGTATCCGTTCCCCCCCTGTTTTTTCAGATAGATAGCAGGCTTTTTATCGAAAACCTGTAAGTTTTATTGTAGCAAAACAGAGGGTGCATCGCAAGGGAAAAACAGGGATCCGTGCTTTGAAATGGGAAATGTCGGTTTTCTGAAACTGTGCAGGTGGCCTGCTTCCCGTTCCGTCATGACTTGGCTCCGGATGCTAAGAGCGAAAAAGTCTATCAGCACTTCATTTTTGCCGCCCACGTGGATCCATGAGAACCTGCTTAGCCCTAAACAACAAACAAAAAGGACCATGACAAGGTGTCATGGCCCTTCTTACTCAGCTTTTATCAATGAAAGCGTCTCATTTTATGAGTGAGGCTGCCATTGCCGTAGCTGGAATCTGCATCCAAATCTTCTTCGATACGGAGGAGCTGGTTGTACTTAGCTACACGTTCGCTTCTTGCCGGAGCGCCGGTCTTGATCTGGCCAGCGTTCAGAGCGACGGCAATGTCTGCGATGGTGGTATCTGCGGTTTCACCAGAGCGGTGGGAAATGACAGCGGTATAGCCTGCGCGCTGTGCCATCTGTACCGCTTCGAAGGTTTCGGTCAGGGTGCCGATCTGGTTCAGCTTGATCAGAATGGAATTCGCTACGCCCATGTGGATGCCCTTGGAAAGGCGTTTGGTATTGGTGACGAAGAGATCATCGCCGACGAGCTGGACTTTGCTGCCGAGGCGGTCGGTCAGTTTCTTCCAGCCTTCCCAGTCTTCTTCTCCGAGTCCGTCTTCAATGGAGATGATCGGGTACTGATCGATCAGGTGTTCATAAAAGTCGATCATTTCCTCTGCGGTCTTGGCTGCGTGATCCCCAGCGAGGTGGTAGAGGCCGTCATCTCCTAAAAGTTCGGAAGCTGCGACATCGGTGGAAAGGACGATGTCCTTGCCAGCGGTGTAGCCGGCTTTTTCGATGGCTTCGCAAATGACTTCCATCGCAGCTTCATTGGACGGGAGGTCCGGTGCAAAGCCGCCTTCATCACCGATCGCGGTGGAAAGGCCCTTGGCTTTCAGTACATTTTTCAGGGCATGGTAGACTTCCGCACACATGCGGAGCGCTTCTCTGAAGTTTGGAGCGCCGACCGGCATGATCATGCTTTCCTGAATATCGACGTTGTTGTCTGCATGTGCGCCGCCATTCATGATATTCATCATTGGTACCGGCAGGTTGTGTGCGTTCACGCCGCCGAGGTACTGGTACAACGGAAGGCCGGCAGACTGGGCTGCTGCATGAGCGGCAGCAAGGGAGACGCCGAGAATCGCATTTGCGCCAAGACGGCTCTTATTTTCGGTGCCGTCGAGGTTGATCAGGATGTGGTCAAGACCTCTCTGATCGCTGGCATCCCAGCCAAGGACCGCATCAGCGATTTCGCCATTGACGTTGTTCACAGCCTGCAGCACGCCTTTGCCGTCATAACGGTCCTTATCGCCGTCACGGAGCTCCGTGGCTTCGAACATGCCAGTGGATGCACCAGACGGCACAGCGGCTCTGGCAAAGGTGCCGTCTTCGAGCTGCATATCGACTTCGACAGTCGGGTTTCCACGGGAATCCAAAATTTCTCTTGCGTGCAGATCAGTAATTGCTGCCATTGTTCTTACTCCTTTGAATATGTAGTAGCTAGGGATTTGGTTGATCCTCGGAGGACAGAAATCAGGTTGGCCGGCTTCTCATCATTTTTGACTGGCCCGCCCCTGCCCTTCGGGCATCCCCCCTTCCATGAGAAGGGGGAGAATATTTGCTGTGATTTCTTATAAAGCCCTTATTTCCCAGCCTTTTCATAGATGCTGAGGAAATCCTCGGGTTTGAGGCTTGCGCCGCCGATGAGTGCTCCGTCGATGTCTTTTCCTTTGAGGAAATCAGCGATATTTTCACTCTTGACGGAACCACCGTAGAGGATGCGGATATCGGAGGCGGCTTTCTTGCCTGCGATGTCCTTCACCGTCTCACGGATGAAGGCACAGACCGCTTCAGCATCTTCGGCTGTCGCAGCCGCTCCGCTGCCGATAGCCCAGATAGGCTCATAGGCGATGACAAGAGAGCCCACATCCTTCTTATCGATGCCCCCAAGTGCACTGCGGATCTCCGAAGCGATGCGCTCCTCGGTCTGACCATTCTTTCGCTCTTCTGCTGTTTCGCCGACGCAAAGGATCGGTGTCATGCCATGTTCCTTGACGGCCTTCACCTTGCGCGCGATGAATTCATCGCTCTCGCCCAGGATCTCACGGCGCTCCGAATGACCGCAGATGACATAGCTGCAGCCGAGGCCTTTCAGCATGGCCGGAGATATCTCCCCGGTGAATGCGCCCTTTTCTTCCGGGTACACATTCTGCGCGCCCCAACGGACCGAGGTGCGGGCGAGAAAGAAATTCGTCAGCGGCAGGTCAGTGAACGGCGGGCAGATGAGCATTTCCACGCCCTCCTTCTTCTGCAGTTTGAAATGCTTGAAGAAGGCCTCCGCCTCTTCGACCGTACAGTTCATTTTCCAGTTTCCTGCGATAAGGATCTGTCTCACGGGGATCACTCCTTATCCGCCAGGATAGCTACGCCCGGAAGGACCATGCCTTCGAGCATTTCCAGTGAAGCGCCGCCGCCGGTAGAGACGTGGGAGAATTTGTCTCCGAGCCCAAGCTCATCGACGACAGAGGCTGATTCACCGCCGCCGATGACGGTGGTCGCATCGAGATCCGCCATCGCTCTTGCGATGGTGAAGGTGCCTTTCGAGAATGGTTTCATTTCAAAGACGCCCATCGGCCCATTCCATACGACAGTCTTCATTTTTTTCAAAGTTTCCACATAGAGCTCGATGGTCTTCGGCCCGATATCGAGCGCCATCCATGGGTCCTGGAATTCTTCTTTGGAGAGGACCTTGGTATTCGCATCTTCCGCGAAGGCATCGCCTGCCATGAAGTCGACCGGCAGCATGATCTCGCTGCCCATATCATGGGCCTTCTTCATAAGGTTTCTGGCGAGATCGAAACGATCCTTGTCCTGCAGGGATTTGCCCATGTCGTAGCCTTCCGCTGCAACGAAGGTATTCGCCATACCGCCGCCGATCAGGATGACATCGGCTTTTTCCATCAGATTCGCGATGACCTGGATCTTGTCGCTGATCTTCGCGCCGCCGATAATGGCAGCGAACGGACGCTCCGGCTTTTCGATAACGCCGTCAAGGAAATCGATCTCCTTCTTGAGAAGCAGTCCGGATACCATCGGCATCAGTTTGCCGACACCGGCAATGGATGCATGACTTCTATGCGATACACCGAATGCGTCATTGACCGCCAGGTCGCAGCCTTCGACCAGAGCTTTTGCAAAGGCCGGATCATTCTTTTCTTCTTCTTTATGAAAACGAAGATTTTCAAGGAGAAGGACTTCGCCCGGTGCGAGAGCCGCTTTCTTCTCCTTTGCTTCTTCGCCGATGCAGTCAGAGGCGAATTTCACATCCATGTGCAACAGTTCGGAAAGGCGCTTAGCGACCGGCGCAAGAGACAGGTCCGGCTTCACTTCGCCCTTTGGACGGCCCATATGGCTCGCAATGACGAGGGCAGCGCCATGGTCAAGAAGCCAGCGCAGCGTCGGCAGGGTCGCCACGATGCGGCGATCATCGGTGATATGACCTTCCTTGTCATGCGGCACATTGTAGTCCACACGGATATAGATGGTCTTGCCTTCCGGTTTCAAATCATAAATGGTCTGCTTATTCATTCTTACAGTCCTTTCGATGCGACGAATTTAACGAGGTCGATGATTCTCATGGAGTAGCCCCATTCGTTATCATACCAGGCAATGACTTTGACCAGATTTCCTTCCATGACCATGGTGAGCAGGCTGTCGACGGTGGAGCTGACATCCGTGGTCTTGAAATCGGAAGAAACGAGCGGTTCATCAGTGTATGCAAGGATGCCCTTCAATTCACCTTCTGCCGCCGCTTTAAGTGCTGCATTGATCTCTTCCTTCGTAGCCGGCTTTTCGATCTCAGCGACGAGGTCGACCAGGGATACATCCGGGGTCGGTACACGGATCGCAAGACCATTCAGCTTGCCCTTGAGTTCCGGAATGACGATGCCGATGGCTTTGGCTGCGCCCGTGGAAGTCGGGATGATATTTTCCGCTGCCGCTCTGCCGCGTCTGGCATCCTTCTTGTGTGCCTTTTCCAGGATCGCCTGGTCATTCGTGTAGGAATGAACCGTAGTCATCAGGCCGCGGACGATGTGGAATTTTTCATTCAGCACTTTGACCACCGGAGCGAGGCAGTTCGTGGTGCAGGAGGCATTGGAAATGATATTGTCCGTTTCCGGATCGTAGGTGTTTTCATTGACGCCCATCACGATGGTCGCATCATCATCCTTGCCCGGCGCAGTGATGATGACCTTCTTCACAGTGCCTTTGATGTGCTTGCCGGCACTTTCTTTATCTTTCAGCTTGCCGGTGGATTCGACGACGATCTCGACGCCGTACTTGCTCCAGTCCAGATGTTCCGGATCGCGGTCAGAGAAAACATGGACTCTCTTGCCATCAATGATGAGATCATCGCCATCGATCTTGACGTCCTTGCCAAGTCGGCCATGGACAGTATCATATTTCAGAAGATACTCTGCAGTTTCCACGCCGCTCGGGTTATTGATAGCGACCACTTCCAGATCATCTCTATCCAGAAGTCCGCGGAATACCAGTCTGCCAATTCTGCCAAAACCATTGATACCGATCTTTGTCATCTTATATACCCTCCTGTAACTGAACCTGCTTTTGAAGCAGCTCTTCTGAGGCGCCGCGCAGAGAAACCTCTTCACCGACAGCCTAAAACATGCGGGCTCGATGGGATATCTTCTTTCGAACCGCCCGCACTGTAAAACCGATACAAAAACCTCCCGCCCGCTTCCATTTCCCTTGCTCCATACAGAAGAAATCGGGCGAAACATTACGACTACAGTATATCACGCCGGCTTTAATACTACAATATCTCTTGCGAGATTTCTATTTAAGTATACTCTTTTAAGTAAAAAGAGTGTCAATTAAATCTCAAAATGCCTGCAGGCACCTTGTCAGGTTGAGAAGCTGCGGACCTCACCCCATCGGCTTTCGTTGATCGCGCCGCGATAAGGCGTGATGGGTCGGGGCATGTATCAAAGGCCCTCTTCCGCTGTACTGTCACCGTCAGCGAAGACTGCGACCAGTGCATTTCACTATCCCATTTCCAAGGAAGCTGCCCCGCTTTCCAAACCCGTTCAGCCTGATTTTCTTCCTTTCTTTCCAAAAACGCATCGACCTTTCCATTTCGATGACTTTTTTGAAAGAATTTACCGTTTCTACATTCCATTGTTAGAAAGAAACGGCTATAATATGCATAGACAGAATGAAATACATGAATATGTTAGTTGTGACTGGTGATTCAAGCCTATTCCCTGATCACGTCCACGATTCTATTCTTCTTAGATGCAATCCGCATTCCCACGAAAGGAGCACTCCTATGTCCTGGAATACAAAAATCACAAAACTTTTAGGCATCGACTACCCGATCATTCAGGGCGGCATGGCCTACATTTCTGACGGTGTCCTCGCTGCTGCCATGAATCATGCCGGGTGCGCCGGCGTCATCGGAAGCGGCGGCTTCTCTGTCGATGAGATCCGTGACCACATCCGTCAGGCGAAGGACATCTTAGGCCCGGGCAAATGCTTCGGTGTGAACCTCATGCTGCAGATGCCGAATAAAGATGATGTCGCGCAGCTCATCTGCGATGAGAAAGTCCCCTTCGTCACCATCGGCGCCGGAAACCCTGTCCCCTATTTCGACCCCTTCCATCATGCCGGCGTGAAATGCATCCCCGTCGTGCCGAATGTCAAACTCGCCCATCGCGTACAGGACGCAGGCGCCGATGCCATCGTCGTCGAAGGCATGGAAGCCGGCGGCCATGACGGCAAGATCACCCTCATGGCTCTTCTCGAAAACGTCCTCCCCGAGATCGAGATCCCGGTCGTCGCAGCCGGCGGCATCGTAGACGGACGTGCTGTCGCTGCGGCTCTCCTCATGGGTGCCTCGGGTGTGCAGATGGGCACGCGTTTCCTTCTCTCCAAAGAATGCCGCCTCCACCCGAATGCAAAACAAGCCATCATCGACGCTGCCGACACCGACTCCGTCGTGACAGGCTTCACTACCCGAGATACCGTCCGCGGCCTTAGAAATCCATTCTCTGAAAAATACCTGAAGCTCGAATACAGCGGTGCTCCGCAGTCCGAACTCACCGCCCTCGCCGCCGGAACGAACCGCAAAGCCGTCATCGACGGTGACACAGAGAACGGCTTCGTCTTAGCCGGCATGTCCCTCACCCACCTCACAAAAGTACAGCCCGTGCAGGAAATCGTAGAAGAACTCGTGAGTGAAGCAGAAAGAAGACTCGCCGCAGCACAGAAATTGATTTAAGGAAACGCTCCTTACTTTGAGCCACTCGCACATAAAAAATCCCCATCGGCTATGATATGATCCCCCTACAGCAGACAAGGTAAATAACGAAACTGCTTTAGGGGGATCATATCACGAATGGGAAGGGACTGGTAGCTGATGACTAGTGACTGGTGAGTCAAAGACATCAGACTCCCGTATCATCATTTCGAGCGAAGCGAGAAATCTTTGTCATTCGCGGCGAGGGACTCACGTTTCCCCCACATGTGCCGCGAACTTCTCCGCTTTCCTCATCTGTCTTTCATCTCGCTAGAACCCTATCCGGCTCGCTTCGCTCGCCACCTTCCCCACGCAGGGAAGGCTTTGATGCGGGGAAGGCGGTACTCTCAAACATACGACGTTTTTCTCCGCTCAGTATAACGAAATGCGCCGCCCCCTTGAACCTATAGAACCTGCTGAACCTCTTTCGCAAACAAGCAAGGAACGGCACACACCATGAGCTAACGCTGAACCCGAAGCGATGTTACCACGTCTGTGAATCAGTAGTAACATCACTTTCCATTATCTGTTATGTCCGAAGAAGGTTTTCGCGACTTCAGGGAATGAGATGTAGCTCAGGAGGTCTTCCATAGAGGCATTCGGATAGCCGTCTTCGGCAAGGCGTTTCCGATAGGTATCGAGCTGCGGCGGGATCATATCCGCCGGACGGCAGGTGATGGGCTCCTGATTTCCGATGGCGAGGCGTTTCACTTCCGGATCGATAGGGCCCGGTGTACGGCCATACTTTCCCGCGACGAGGTTTCTGACTTCCTGCGGAATCATCTTGTAGCGTCCGAGGACGACATTCATGACGGCCATGGTGCCGACGATCTGGCTCGTCGGGGTGACGAGCGGCGGGTATCCGAGTTCTTTTCTGATACGCGGCATTTCAGAGAGAAGCGCATCGTATTCATCAGCGACGCCCATTTCTTTCATCTGATTCAGAAGATTCGACAGCATACCGCCCGGAATCTGGGAAGAGAGGATCTTGGGGTCGATGGAAATATTGGTATTCAGATGGAAATCTTCTTCCAAGTCTTTTTTGACGCGCTTGAAATAATCCGCCACTTCGCCCAGTCGTTCCAGATCCAGACCGGTATCGTAGTCTGTCCCCTTGAGGGCTGCTACGATGGACTCGGTGCAAGGCTGGCTGGACGCACAGGAGAAGGGCGAAATCGCGGTGTCGATGATGTCGACGCCGGCTTCGATGGCTTTGAGATAGGTCATATCGCCCAGCGCTGAGGTGAAATGGGTGTGAAGCTCGATGGGGATGTGGATTTCTTTTTTCAGTGCCTGAATGAGCTTGTAGGCGTTGTATGGGAGAAGGAGTCCCGCCATATCTTTGATGCAGATAGAGTCAGCCCCCATTTCTACGAGTTCCTTCCCCAGCTTCACAAAGTCCTCGTCTTTGTGATAGGGACTCACGGTGTAGACGATGCAGCCCTGGGCATGTGCGCCGGCTTCCTTGGTTGCACGCATGGCGGTCTCCAGATTTCTCGTATCATTCAGTGCATCGAAGATACGGATGATGGAAACGCCGTTATCTACGGAGCGCATGATGAATTCACGGACTACGTCATCTGCCATGGGATGATAGCCGAGAAGGTTTTGCCCGCGAAGCAGCATCTGGATCGGGGTTTTGAGATTCTTTTTGAGAAGACGGAGCCGCTGCCAGGGGTCTTCATTCAGAAAACGCAGGCAGACGTCAAAGGTCGCCCCGCCCCACGCTTCGATGGCATGGTAACCGATGCTGTCCATTTTCTCAAGGATCGGCAACATATCGACGATGCGCATGCGGGTCGCCGCCCGAGACTGCTGTCCATCGCGCAATACCGTTTCTGTGATTTTCACTGATTTCTTAGCCATAGTGATACTCCATTCTTGTGCTTGTCACAACGTGCATTCATGTTGTCATGAATATAACACGGCTAAGAAAATAAATGAAATTTATGGTGCTAATGATTATATTAGAGATTTTTATAGCCAACCATTAAAAGGTTTACGGGTTAGCCCGTGGGACGTGCGAAAGAGGTTCAGCAGGTTCTATAGGTTCAAAAGGGGGGCGGCGCATTTCGTCATCCTGAGCGGAGAAAAACGTCGTATGTTAAAAAATGGCTTATCTAAAATATGAGAACTGAGTCGAAGGATCTAAGCGCCGCGGAGTTTTGAAACCAGCGTTTTTCTCGTATCGCAAACCTAATCCCTAGATACTAATCCCTAGTCACCAGTTACTAGTCACTAGAGATCACAAATCCTTAGTCACTCATTTTTAAACAACTTTATAAATTCCTTCACCGCTGCCGGTGTATAGGATCCGTGCGGCAGGAGCAGGCGGTAGCAGCGGATGGCGTAGCAGGAGCGGAATGTAAAGAAACGGATGTGCTGCTCGGTCCCATCGACAAGGCGGTCACTCAGGAAGGAGGCGCCGATGCCGGCAAGCGCAAGGCGATAAGCGGTGACGAGCTGCGGTACTTCGATATATCTCTTGGGATTCACCCCTGTTTCTTCAAAAATTTTCAGGCTACGCGCCCCGAGATTGATATGCGCATCAATGGCTATGAAAGGGATCTCGGGAAAATCGGATAGCTCCACCTGAGGAGCATCTTTTGCCAGATGGCGCCCTGCGGCTACATCCCCTGCCGAGAGAGCCTTGGAAAGCAAGGTCTCCGGCAACGCAAAGTGCGAGGGCAGAGCCAGCAGGATGTGGTCGCTGAAGCTCTCGTAGTTCTCGAATTCCTGAATGACGGATTCGTCGCAGCTGAATGTAAAATCAAGCTTATGTTCTTTCAAAAGGTTGATCAGCTGGTCCGAGCTCGTTTCCTCCATGCGGATATGGATGTGCGGGAAGCGGCGCGTGAAGCGCGTGATATAGGGCGGGAGCAGATACGCATTCATATAGTTCGTCCCGCCAAGACAGATGTCCCCGCTCATGAGGCCGTGCAGGTCATCGATCTGCTGTTTCATTTCCTGTTCGAGGAGCATTTCTTTCTTGATATAGGAAATATACATCTCACCCACAGGCGTCAGCGTGAGCGGACGCTGCCCGCGGTGGAAGAGCGCGGCTCCGATCTCCTTCTCCACCTTCCTGACGGCAATGCTCAAAGCCGGCTGTGTGACAAAGAGCGCTTCCGCTGCTTTCGAAAAGCTGCCATTGACATAGACCTGATATATATATTTTTTCTCCAGCTCCATAATATAAATCTCCTTTATGAAAACATTAGTATGATTAAATTGATTATATAATGCATAAAGCGTATAGTAAAGGCCATCAATGAGAAAAAGGTATGTTCGAAGGTCAGAGTTCAGAAAAACTGATGTAACGGATCCGACACATCCTGTTGGTCCTACAGGGATGGAACGGTGCCTGGGATGGATGAAACGCACTCCCTCCTCTTTGCGCCTTCAGGATCCACGGAAATCCGATCATATCCATTGGATTCCCTGTAACGCACCCTTCGAGAAAGGATGATCCCTATGCCAAATACGATGTACCAGGTCTCCACACTGCAGGCCCTCATGATGGGAGACTACGAAGGACACATATCCATTCGTGCGCTTTTAAAAAAAGGCGATACAGGGCTCGGCACCTTTGACAGTCTTCACGGAGAAATGATCCTGCTAGATGGCATCTGCTATCGGGCGCTCGAAGATGGCCATGTGGAGGTCTCGCAAGAAGAAGACCGCTCCCCTTTTGCCGTCGCTTCTTTTCTGAAAGAGGACGACGCTTTCCCTATCAGTGCCCCTGATTTTTCTGCGCTGCAGCAGGCGCTCAATGCAAGACGCATTCGTCAGGGAAAGAATAATATCTGCCTTTGCCGCATAGATGGCGACTTTGAAGAAATCAAAGCACGCTCGGAAGTCCCCCAAACAAGGCCGTACCGTCCGCTTGCGGTCGCCATGAAGACAGACCAGCGGGAATTTACCTTCGAACATGTATCGGGCAGTCTCGTCTGTGTCTATTTCCCGCCCTACATGGATAAGCTGAATATGGCAGGCTGGCATATCCATTTCATTTCCAAAGACAGGCGTCATGGCGGTCATGTCTTTGGTCTATCCCTGACCAAAGGCAGCGCGCACCTCGCCTCTCTTCCCTCTTTCGAACTTGCCATCCCGCAGGAATCCGATTTCCAGCATCTCGATCCCACGGTCTCGAAAGAAGATATCGAAGCGGTAGAAGGGAAGAAGGCGTAACGTGTTCAAAGGGTTTTATGGATGCCATAGGTTTCCCATAAGTAAAATGACACGGCGTCTCTTTTTATGCCCCGCCCCTTTCCGCTCTGCCTCTCGAACCTTTAACGCCTCATTCCTCATATCAAAAAGGAGCCCTCATGAAGCAATTATTATCCATCATCGCACACAATCGTCCGGGTGTGCTCTCCAAGATCACCGGACTGATCTCGCGCCGCGGCTACAATATCGACAGTCTGATGAGCGGCACCACAGAAAAACCGGGCTATGCCCGCCTAACGATCACCGTCGATGCGGATGACCGCACCGTAGATCAGATCTCCCGCCAGGTCGAAAAGATCAGCGAAGTCGAGAAGATCACAGTCCTCAAAAAAGAAACAAGCGCCCTTCGCAGCATGCTCCTCATCAAGGTGCACGCCGGTGATAAGCGTATGGAGATCCTGCAGCTCGCCGCTGCTTTCCGCTCCCATGCCATCGACATCACCGGTGACAGCATGACATTCGTGAATACCGGCAGCGAAGACAAGCTCCATGCGTTCGTGAATGCCCTTCGCCGTTACGGCATCGTCGAAATGGTCCAGACAGGCGTCGTCGCTCTGGCTCGCGGTGATGAAGCTTTGATTTTAGATGGCTCTCGCTATGAATGGCCTGAGCAGTATGACACTGTAGGAGGTAAATGAGATGAAATTGACAGGTGCAGAAGTCATGGTCAAATGCCTCCAGGCAGAAGGCGTTTCCACTATTTTCGGTTATCCGGGCGGCGCTATCCTCCCCTTCTACGATGCCCTGCGTGATGAGACATCGATCCGCCATATCCTGACCGCGCATGAGCAGGGCGCAGCGCACGCCGCCGACGGCTATGCCAGAGCGAGCGGTACGGTCGGAGTCTGCTGCGCGACCTCCGGCCCCGGGGCGACGAACCTCGTCACCGGCCTTGCGAATGCTTTCCTCGACTCGATCCCGGTCGTCGCCATCACCGGACAGGTGAAGCGCAGCACCATCGGCCACGATGCCTTCCAGGAAGTCGACATCTGCGGCATCACTATGCCGATCACGAAGCAGAATTTCCTTGTGAATAAGCCGGAAGAGCTGGAACAGACCATGCATCTTGCCTTCCAGATCGCCAGAAGCGGACGTCCGGGGCCTGTACTGATCGATGTACCGAATGATGTGCAGAAAGCCATGATCGAGTACCAGGGAAAAAAGCTCCCGGCTCTCTCTCCGAAAGCCCCCGATCCCATGCGTATCGATCTTGCCATCGATGCCCTCAGCAAAGCCAAACGTCCGGTCATGCTCGTGGGCGGCGGCGTCGCCATTTCCGGTGCCCAGTATGAAGCCGTGCATCTCGCAGAGAAGCTGAATCTCCCCTGTGCGAGCACCCTCATGGGACTCGGCTGTATCAGCTCCTACCGTAAGCAGTACCTCGGCATGGCTGGTCTTCACGGACATGAACGTGCGAACCGCGCACTCGCCGAAGCGGATGTCATTCTTGCACTAGGCAGCCGTTTCAATGACAGAGAAACGGGTGACCGCATGGCGTACAGCCAAGGCAAGACCATCATCCATGTCGATATCGACCCCGCTGAATTTCATAAAAATATAGACAGCCGCATTCATATCGCAGGTGATATGCGTACCATCATCAATATGCTCGAAAGAGGCTCCTCTCCTCATGACATTTCCGCATGGTGGGACAAGATCCTCACCTGGCCTTCGATGGATGAAGACTACGGGGATAATACGGCTCCCCTCTTCATTCAGGCGCTGAATCCGCTGTTCAAAGGGAAAGACTATCTCTGTGCCACCGATGTCGGACAGCACCAGATGTTCACCGCGCAGCATCTCAAAGTCGAGTACGCCCACCAGCTCATCACCTCCGGCGGCCTTGGCACCATGGGATTCGGACTGCCGGCTGCTATGGGCGCAAAGCTGGCGAAACCGGAAAAAACCGTTCTTCTCGTAGCCGGTGACGGCGGATTCAAGATGACAGGCAGCGAACTCTTCACCCTCGCCTCCTATCATATCCCGGTGATCGTTATCGTTTTCAACAACAGCGGCCTCGGCATGATCCGCCAGCTGCAGCAGACCGGATATAACGAACGCTACATGGCATGCAATCTTCCATCGTATGTAGACTTCGTGAAATATGCAGCCGCTTTCGGCCTTGCCGGTGAACATGTCTCCACGCCGGATGCGCTCGCCTCCGCGGTAGAAAAAGCCATGAAGATGGATCAGCCTTACGTCATCGAGACAGCCATCCCGCCCAAAGACATGGTCGTCCCTATGGTCGCAGCCGGAAAAGGCATCGACGTCTTCGTCCCGGGGCTAGGAGAAAAGGACATCGATGTAAGGGATTAGTGATGAGTGTCTGGTGGCTAGGGATAAGGCAACAAATGACAGATGTCAAGTGTCAGATGGCTAACGTCTGATGTCTGATCTCTGACTTGTTTGTATCCCCCTTTCGGGCTGCCCATGGGACTGCCCGCTCACACTGATCCACATAAAAAAACTCCATGCCTTCGCATGGAGTTTTTTGTGTGTGGATATGACTCAGTTTCTCATTCATGAATGATACATGATTCCTAGCATGTCTCCCATATTAGCGCACAAAAATGGACTCATATCTGCTGCTTAAGAAAACACTGATTGAATAGCCGAATCTGATTTAGAAATCAAAGGAAGCGGACAAGATGAACGATCTTGGCGAGGAAAGAAGAAGTTTATTGCCCTGACCTGGCTGAAGTGCCCAATAGCTGCGGTTGAATACATTGTAACAGCCAGCAGCCAAAGTCACAGGCACATCCCCCCAGCTCGTTTTGTATTTTGCAAAGAGATCCACTACGGTAGAGGACGGTACTTCTAATTCGGTTTTATTGGTTCTATTAATAATGCCTCTCCCCACATAATTCATGCGACCCGAAATGCTCCAGTCTGCATTGGGCATATATTCCATGCCCAATACAGCACTCCATTTCGCAGAACTATCCGTATGGCAACCATCATAAGTACCACCTTCTACTTTAGCATTCAGATATTCAAAGCCACCGAAAACATTCCATTTTTTAGCGATCTGTCCGGTCATATTGAAATCAATGCCTTTGTAATGATTCTTGCCATCCAGCAAATAGAACGGTTTCGTAAAGCCCGGCTTTTTCACATCCAAGTACTGCGGCTGTGTTGTATCAAAATAGGAAATAGCAGCATACATGTTATCCCATTTATATTTCACGCCAACTTCCTTCTGTGTCACTTTCACCGCATCCAGGATTTCACCATTATTTTCATACTTTGGCTGGAAAACCGGTACGCCTCTCGTTGTAGATTTGGCATAGGCACCATAGAAAGACAGATTTTCATTTGGCTGATAAGAAACCCCGAAAGTCGGAGAGAACTGGTTGTCTTTGATTTTATTATCCGCTTTCTTACCTCTGTAATTCCCATGACGACGAGTACCAGCCGCTAAAATGGACCATTTCCCCACTTTCATGGTATCCATGAAATTCAAGCTGGTATCCATTTCCTGGTACATGAACATTTTGCCCAGAGAATACGCATTATCAAAATCATAAATGGATGGAGCAAAATGAATACCGGAGTAAATATTCCCGGATACATGTTCATTGGGCCGATCGATATGGGTATTGTTGTTATACATAATGCGATGAGAACGATCCACAGAGAATACCAGGTTATGTTCTACAGAACCCGTATGGACCTTCCATTTCAAACCAGCCTGCGCATATTTGTTTTTCAAGAGGAAATACTGAGACCAGATCTGTGTATCCTTGATATCTCCCATATCATCAATCGTAATTTGGCTGGAATAAATCATACGTCGATTGGTCATATCGTTCATTCCTGCATTGAGGAACCAGCTCAAGTTGTCATTTATCTTCTGCTCATGATTCAGGGTCGTCTGCCAGCCATACCAGTCACTGTACATGGCATTGGGATCATCATAGCTCTTGCTGGCATCGGGAGCTTTGGGCAGCCAGCGAGCATCGCGGAGAATGGCAATGCGTCGTTCCGTGCCAGTCAAGCGTTCATCCACATAGCCTGCATAGAAATTGGTTTTGCTTTTTTCTGTTTCGTGAGAAACATCTACAGAGATATTGTTCTTCTCTCTTCTGGCTCCGGAAATAGACATCCCGCCTTTATCATGCATGCCATATACACGGACGCCCCAGGATCCATCACTTCCCAGTTTGGCGCGGCTGATATCAAACTGTTCACCCCAGTCACCATAACCACTGTTAGACAGGGTAAAATGATTGAAATCTACATCACCAGCCCGTTTGGTGTAGAGGTACACAGACCCAGGCTGCCCACCATCCGGTCCATTATACGATTGCACAGAGCCAGAGAGAGTCGCAGCGGGGCCTACCAGTACATCCGCCCGATCAATGGTATTGGTAACTGGCCCAATGCACATGATGTAGAAACCAGGAATATTATTCAAATACATGGCAGAACCATTTGCCAGCATGCCACGCATGGAAAAATCTGTCTTGATCAGAGAAGTCCCTGTGCGAATGGAGGGTACATTGGTGAGTACCTGCCCGATTTGTCCGGTAGGAGCAGCCATCATTTCGATGGATTTCGCTGAAATACTCTGAGCCGTATAGGGTACTGTCATAATATCCTGCTCCCCAGTCAAGCCGAAAGAGGTTTCTTCTCTTTCGAAACCACCCGGCAATACTTTCGCTTCCACTTGATCTTTCTCTGCAGTGACAATGACTTCGTCCAATGTATTGCCGAATGCGGCTTGTCCACTGATCCCCCCAGTCAATGCCAATACAGCCGTCAATGCCATAACCAATTTTCTTTTCCCTGTCATCCTAGATTCCTCCCAGATAATTAACAGAATGTTTGAAGCAAAAAGCGTTTCACTAAGTATAATGTACTATTTCATTGATGATTTTACAAATTTGAATTATTGAATGAATGATTCAAATTTGTAAAAGTATTATTTCACTACAGGACATCGTCCGACTTTATTATAGTTTACGAATAGAAACAGAATAACCGTGCTCATAACGGATCTTCCGATTTGTTAACCCATCAAAAAGCAGTAGACCTCTCGTGGTCTACCGCTGCTATTATATGGCTGGGAAACAAATCACCCGTTTGGCTTCTTTGACATAAACCATTTTTACAGGGATCTTATACATGTCAGAGAGACGCATTTCATTGATCACTTCTTTTGTTTTACCACAAAGAAGCTGATGATGAATGAGAAGTCCCGTATGATCTCCCAGATACAGGGCATGGTCAGGCATATGGGTGGTGAGAATCACCGCTATGCCTCTGTCTGCTAATTTTTCTATCATTTGTATGCCCCGGTATTGATTCCCATAGTCGAGATGATTCGTCGGTTCATCCATGACGATCATATCTGGCTGCTGCAGAATGGCACGCGCAATGACTGCCTGCCGTTGCTGCCCGCCGGAGAGCGTATTGAAAGGTTGATCCCTTCTATCATAAATCCCCATCTCTGCCATAATAGTGTCTACTCTGTCTTCATATTCTTTAGAAGGAGATTGGAATAAGCCCAAATGAGGGGCACACCCCAAAAGCACATAATCTTTTAGAGCGAAAGAGTAGGCATTATCCTGCATCTGGGGTACATAACCGATATGGCTGGTAAAATCACTCCCTGCCTCGAAGGCATCATATCGATGCCCTTCATCATCTTCAAAGAATACACTGCCTGTCTCAGGATGCAGGAAACCAATGATGCTCCGAAGCAAAGTGGACTTGCCCGCTCCATTGGCCCCTAGAATGGAAAATATTTCTCCTTTCTTTACCGTAAAAGAAACATTTTCCCATAAATGCTGTCCTTTCTGATACCCAAAGGACAAATTCTTCACTTCCAGTTTCATGATAACTTCATCCTCTGCCGTACCAATAAATAGAAATAGAAAGGCGCACCTACCAGGCCGGTTAAAATACTGAGCGGAATTTCTGCTTCCAGTGCTGCTCTGGATAAAGTATCAATAAAAAGAAGAAATAAGGCGCCAAGTACCATAGCAATGGGTAATAACTTGCGATTATCCGGCCCTACCATCATGCGAGAAAAGTGAGGAATGACCAATCCTACCCAGCCAATGGTCCCGCTGATACAAACGGAGCAGGCTGTCAGAATGGTGGCACAAAGAATCACTGCATACCTGAGGAATCCGTTGTGTTTCCCTAACATATGATTTTCTTCTTCGGATAGTGTCAGAATATTCATCCGCCAGCGAATGAGCATCATGAAAATCATGCAAAGTAAGATAGGCACTCCGCTAGATAGCAAATTCGTCCAAACCACAGAAACAAGTGACCCCAGCTGCCAATATGTAATAGCAGGCAATTGTGTATCGCTATCTGCCAGGTACTTTATAATTCCCAAAAGAGAACCCGTGAGACCACTCACAATAATGCCGGAAAGCACCAGCATAACAATGGAATTTTTCCCTATGATGCGTGGAATCGACACCGCCAGGAAAACAGCCAGAAGACCACCGACAAAAGCCCCTCCCTGGACTCCTACCTGAGAGAATCCAAGAAGAATGCACAAGGAAGCTCCTACACAAGCACCGGATGACACTCCCAGCATATCTGGTGCCACTAGAGGATTTTTAAATACGCTCTGGTAAGATGCCCCGGATAAAGACAAAGCGGCTCCAATCATCATAGCAGCTAACGCACGGGGGAGACGGAGTGTATAAATAACGCTGCTGGCTTGATTCGACCAATCCTGTACCATTGGATACAGAGGAGCCAGGATAATTTTCACCACATGAACAGGTGAAATATAATATCTCCCTAGACTGATACTGCACACCGCCATCATCAGTAAAGCAAAAATCAGCAGCATCATGAGAAAATGAAATTTCCTCTCCGTGATAGTATTCATAAGATCTCCTTCAAACACATATCATTCACCAACGGCTATTTTGATTCTCTTTATCCGCAAAGATCATAGCCAGATCTTCATCAGACAAATCATAATGCATGAAATCTTTATAAAAAGCCTTGGTATCTCTTCTCACATCAATATCTTTGAAAATTTCAGGTTGTAAGAGGGTGGCCAACCATTTCATCATGAGCGGTGTCTCTACCCCCGGTGCATCCCAGCGGTATATACCCATCGGTACTTTATATACGTGGTGATTCTGAACTGCCTTCACGGTACTCCAATCCTGTCCAGGAATTCTATTTTCATATAAATCGTCCGGAATAAAGGTATCAAAATTACTCAGAAGAATAATATCCGGATTGATGCGATACACTTCTTCCATTGAAATATCTTTGTTGCTGTCTGAGTTTGCTTCCTGCTCAAATGGATTGGCACCACCGCCAATTTGAATGGCTTCGTGAATAAAATTATTATTGCCTTGGAGACGCAGCTTGCTGTTTTTCAAAAACAGAATCGTTGGTTTATCTGCTTTTTCTACCTCTGCCTTGTGAGCTGTGATTTCACTATACGCATGATCATAGTACGCATTGAGCTGTTTTGCCCGATCCTCTTTTCCAAGCATCTGCCCAACAATGAGGAAGCTTTTTTTCAGGGTATCTACACTATCATTATTGATCATGACAGTAGGAATCCCGATTTGTTTCAGCTTATCGGCATCTTTTTCTTGATAAGACCAAAGCACAGCGCTGTCGATGCCTGCATTCGCTAAACTTTCCGCATGGATAGAAAAATCCTGTCCAATCATTTTGGCATCCAGTTGACCAAAGTGACTGTCCATTTTTTCCAGGAAGTGTCCTTTATAAGCTGACATAGCCCCTGGATGAACGGCGCCCAATCGATCGGCATTGCCATCCAGGGCATATACCACGGAAGCCCATGGAAGCGGTACAACAGCCATTTTCTTCACCGCTGGCATTTCTACCTCTCTCCCTGTAATATCCGTAATGGTGACCGTCTTTACCGGTGTCACAGGCTGCTGATTCTCCGTACTTCCGCACCCTCCAAAAACTGCAATCGCTCCTGCTAAAGCTGCAAAAAGTATAGCTTTCTGTATGTATTTCATCGATATTCTCCTCTAACTCATATAGAAAACAAGCCAACAACTCAGAAACCTCTTCATTTGAAAGCCACTAACGACTAAGCCCTGTCCTTCCTGAAATCAACCCCCAAGGCATAGAGACAGTTTTCTTTCCGTCAAAGAAAGGAAAGAGCCACGGATCACAATAGACAACATCTGCCCAATCTCGTTCTTTTACTAAATCAGACATATTTCGCAAAATATGGAAAGTATCGCCGCCAGGAGCACTTCGGATGAGCTTTTCCGATTCTTTCGACCAAGCCATAGAAGACAATCGAATCTGGGCATAGCCTTCGTGCCAAAGTGCATGAGCCACTCCCATAATCTGCACTGGTTCTCCTATAAAAAGGATATGCTCCTCATACTTTTTAGGAATGTCCATCCGATGAATCTGTAATTTCCGTTCGCCTTTTCCGTCCCGCAAAAGTTCCTGCACCTGCTTCTTCCATGTGGACCAGGCATGATCTCCCAATGGACGAGATATGATACTGGGGGTTTGTAACCTTTCCTGCATCCACCTTGCGGCAGCAATCCCAGCGGTAGATACGACCCAATTCAGGACAGGAACGTTTCTTGCCGCTTGTTGTCCGTCAAAAATTACTTCATATCCAAGTTGGCGCAAGAAAGAAAATCCCTCTCCGAGGTCTGTCATAGGACCCGCTAAAAGCGGACTGTACCCCAAAATCTGCACCACTTTCTTTTTCTCTTTTAAAAGCCAATTCGCCTTACATCTGACCTGCTGCAATTCCGCCTGACTGACCCCATAGAGAGCATCATGAAATCCATCCGCTTCCCAATACACCGCCTGGTAGTCTTTCTCGCAAAGACTATCTGCCACACTCTCGCCATCCATGCCTATAAATGATGGTACGGCTGTGCCAATGAGGGAAACTCCGGAAAGCTTTGTTTGTTTCAACAAAGCATCTGTCTGTTTTTTCGTCGTATCTTCCATGCCAAAGACGAAATCACGGGTCACTACAGTCGGGTAGTACACGTGCTTCTGGTCTTCTGTCATATCACAATCACTCATGCAGCTGCGACACCCTGCTGGTGTAACCAGTACATTCGCCCATCGATGACGCCGCATCCAATCAGAAATTCCGGCTCCATCAGATACTGGTGGCGGTAGTTGGCCTGATAATTGAACGATTGTACCGGTTTCTTTAGGAAAAGTACGCATAAAGGTATCCGCATCCAGGCGTTCTTTTTCTTCTTTCCCCAAAGGTCCCCGGTAAAAGCATTTTACAAGCACCCCTGTTTCCTTATATAAGTTTTCTTCCAAATTATGGAAATCCAGTCGTACTAAAATATCCAGGCAGGACAAGTAAAAAACTACCACCTGAACACCCGGCACAAGAGCGGCCTTCCTTAAGGCTTCTCGGATAATATCTTCAGCATTCCCCAGAATATAATCCGAATTTGTCAAACTGACATAACGAAATTGATGCAAAGTCCCCATTTCTTTCGCTAAGATATATGACTCCCGAATACAGGGAATGGAACCTGCCGCTACCACCATGACATCTTTACGCTTCCAAAATCTCGTCATGGCAATTTCTGCTTTAGAGCGCTTTTCAGCTTGAATCGTCTTCAAAGTAACTTCTCTCCGTTCATTTTATTTTTCTGCTTTAATTATCCCACATTTCACCCACATACCGCTTATACTATTTTAATGAAAAAGTTTCATGCTATCAAATTGAAGAATTGAAAGAATTGATTCAAAATAATTGAACAATGATTAAAGGCTGATCTTGAATCATTGTGATCGGAGCCATCTTACATCCGATCAAAGACAATGTCCCTTCAATATATCCAGAAACAATTTGATCGCTGGGCTGATCCATTTATTTTTCCGATATCCATAAGCAGAAGAAATGGGAGCTGCCTTCATATCCGTTTCCAGTTCCACCAGCTCCCCCGTTTGGAGCTCCTTCTCCACCACAAATTTAGGCAAATAACAAATCCCCACATCATTCTTTGCCAAATTGATAATCGTCTGGGTACTGCGGATTTCAATCATATTTCCTAAATGAATATCTTTCTCCTCCAAATAAGCATTAAATTTTCGTCCCAGAGAACCCGGCATTGGCTGTACAATGGCAGATAACAGGGGAAAATCTTGATGAGATGTAATAAAATCACTATAAGTTCGTTTTATCCGAGGTGAACCAAAGAGAACCAGTGGATAGGTCCCTCCCTTCTCCCACACGAGACTGTCATCCACATCCTGTTCATTCAAGTAGAAGGCCCCTATATCGATCTGGTCATCTTTTAATGCCTCCTGCACATTTCGACTATTCATAGAGCGTAAGTACAGATGAACTCTAGGAGCTCGCTGATGGAAAACCTTCAAAATCTGCGGAAAACGAAAGCATAATAGCGATTCCGGTGCTCCCAGTCGAAGCGTTCCTTTACACTCTGCCAAGTCGGACTGAAAATTTTTCATCTTATCCAGTGCAGATAAAACTTCTTCTACATAAGGAATAAACTCTTCTCCCGCCTTTGTCAGTACCATGCGTCGTCCCACTTTTTCAAAGAGCATGGTATCCAGCTCCTTTTCAAGCTGATCCATATGAAAGGTAATTGTCGATTGGGTATAAGATAACTTTCTAGCTGCCCCAGAAAAACTCCCCTCACGTACAATCTCCTTAAAGGTTTGTAAATACCGCAAATCCATAAGCTCCCTCCGCTTCTTATAAAGAATGAGATCCATTTTAATCAATTGTATCACATTCGCTGTAATGATCTAATGTTTTCTTTTTGAGCATTAAAAATCCCCCTAAAGCAGTTTGGTTATTTACCTTGTCTGCTTTAGGGGGATCATATCAACTTCGCATGGAGTTTTTTGTGATGTATTGTATTACACGGCCATGATGCCATTCTGATCGAAGTCGAGCACGAGGTAGCGCGCCGTCATCATGGCGGAGCGGAATCCGTCGACCATGGCTTCACCGACCATGTGCGCTTTCTCCGCCGGAGCGAAGGCGATGATGGTCGGGCCGGAGCCGCTGATGGTCGCTCCGTAGGCGCCGGAATACATGGCATTTGCAATGACCTGACGGGAGCCCGGGATGAGATCCAGACGATACGGGACATGGATGCAGTCATCAAGACCAAATTTCAAATACTCGGGCTTCTGATACATGAAGGCAGCCATCAGGAAGGAAACGGCACCGATATTATGCACAGCATCACTTCTGCTGTATGTCTTCGGAAGCACGGCTCTGGCTTTTTCCGTGTGAAGCTCGAAGTCCGGGATCGTGACGACTGCTTTCCAGTGGGACGGGATATCGATGCTTTCCGCAGTGACATGGCCATCCTTCAGAAGTGCCATGCAGAAGCCGCCTAAGATCGCAGGCGCCGCATTGTCGGGATGCCCTTCCATCTCCGCGGTGATATTCAGGATCTCTTTCCTGTCGAAGGGCTCACCCATCAGCAGGTTCGCAAGGAATACGCCGGAAGCAAGTGCCGCCGAGCTGCTGCCGAGGCCTCTGGCAAAGGGGATACGGTTGATGAGGTACATGCTGCCGCCGGGGATCTTTTTCCCTGCCTTTTGGGCCGTTTCCGCCATCGCCTGAATGATCATGTTGTCCATTCCGGAAGGGATCTGGTCTGCGCCTTCCCCTTCTGCACGGATCACGGTATCCTCAAGCTCTCGTCCTTCCTCGGGGACAAACTGGACGACATTATAAAGGCCGAGTGACATGCCGAGGGTGTCGAAGCCGCTTCCGATATTCGCCGTGGTAGCCGGTACACGGACGATGTATGTCTTATTCTCTGTCATCATTCATGACCCTCACAATATTCGCGACCTGGCGCATGCAGGGCAGGACCTGCAGGGCTTTTTCGACTTGAATGATATTTTCGCGAGGCGTATCCTGCGTGATGATCATCAGTTCCGCTGCGTCCTCGAAGCGGCTCTTCTGCACGACTTCCTTGATGCTGATGTCATGGTCGGCATAGGCAGAGGCGATCTGGGAGAGGACGCCCGTCACATCGTCGACGATCAAGCGGAAGTAGTAGGAGTTCTTCAGCTTCAGGGAAGAGTAGAATGGGATGCGCTTGGTTTCCGTCAGCATCATGCCGGTGCCGGTAGAGCCATTCATGATGTGTTTCGCGGTGGAGATCACATCTGCCATGACCGCACTGGCCGTCGGGAGCGAGCCGGCGCCTCGTCCGTAAAACATGACGTCATCGACGATATTGCCGGTAACATAGATCGCATTGTAGGAGCCCTTGACGGAAGCGAGCGGATGGGTACGCGGTACGAAGGCCGGATAGACATTGAGCGCGATGCCATTGTCCTGACGGGTACCGACAGCGAGCAGCTTGATGGCATAGCCCATCTCACTCGCATACTGTACGTCCTTCTGGGAGATCTTCTCGATGCCTTCGACGAGTACGTCATCAAAAGTGACGTTCGCACGGAAGCCGATGGAGGCGAGGATCGCGAGCTTTCTGGCTGCGTCGTAGCCGCAGACGTCATTGGTCGGGTCGGCCTCTGCAAAGCCCTTCTTCTGCGCCACGCGAAGAGCATCCGAGTAGCTGACGCCTTCTTCGTCCATACTGGAAAGAATGAAATTCGTCGTCCCGTTCACGATGCCTACGATGCTTTCGATCTCATTCGCCGCCAGGGAATCGTGCAGCGGACGAAGGATCGGGATACCGCCACCGACACTGGCTTCGCAGGAGAAATTCACATGATTCTCCATCGCGGTATGCATGATCTCCGGTCCAAAGAGCGCCACAACATCCTTATTGGCACTGACGACGCTCATTTTATGATTGAGTGCCTCAAAGATATACTCCTTGGCCGGATGGATGCCTCCCATGACTTCGACTACGATACCAATATCGGGGTCGGCCATGATCTCTTCAAAAGAGGATGTCAGATGTACACCTTCCAAGAGAGGTACATTTTTGTACTTGTCCGGATGACGCACCAGTACATAGGTGATTTTCAGCTGACAGCCCAGCTGTTCTGCCATCATCTGGCTGTTTCTTTTGATGGTTTCAGCGACGCCGCTTCCGACGGTGCCGAAGCCAAGGAGTGCAATATTGATTGTTTTCATAAAATCTCCTCCTGATCAAGGATGCATTGAAAAGCAGGGAATGAGGACGTCTCACGGATCGCATTTTGCGCAGACGCAAAACGCGATACCAGTCACTATCTGCCAGCTATCTTCCCTATTCTCCTGCTTTCAGCATGGCTTCCTGAAGAACAACGGACTGAATTCCTTTCATGGACTTGACTGCATCTTCCAGAACCGATAACGGTTCCGATGCATCTTCTATCTGCAAAGTCATGGTGACAGAGACGAGCTTCTCCCCCGCCCGGCTGCGGTTCATGGAAAGGATCTCGAAATTTCCTTTCATGACGCGTCGCATGAGGCGGGCAAAGTGAGGATACTCCTCCGTCATGACTGTGGACAGCATGGCGATCCTGAGCGCCCGGCTCCGGGCTGACGCTACATGATCTTTATATTTATAATAAGCACTGCGGCTCATATCGACTTTTTTGACAGCTTCATTGATGGATCCGCAGATCCCGTCATTCAGCAGCTCTTTCACTTTGATCGTTTTCTTGATGGCTTCCGGAAGTACCTTCAGATCCACCAGGTAAAATTCTTCTTTTCCTTTTTTCATAATGAACCGTATGACAGAAAGGTATGGGGCGTGTCACAGACGGCTGCTCCCCGCCCGTTTCCCTATTCTATAAATTGAAATAAAATCACCGCAGCGGCCACGGAGACATTGAGTGACTCGACCGTGCCCGCGAGCGGAATATATAAATTCATGTCGGTCATCGCGAGAAGCTCCTCGCGGATGCCGTTTCCTTCATTGCCAAAAACGAAGATCCCTTTCCGGATCTCTCCCACCGTTTTGTAGGGGACGGCATGCGAAAGGGCTGTCCCGTAGAGCGCAAGACCGCTCTTTTCTCGGATCAGAGAGATCTGATCCACTGTCAGATCTTCATAGACAGGGACGCGCAGGATGCTCCCCATGGAGCTTCGCACCGCTTTTTCCGCAAAGGGATCGGTGCATCCTTTCGTAAGAAGGACTGCCTTGACGCCGGCTGCCGCCGCACTTCGAAGGATCGTCCCCATATTGCCGGGATCCTGCACCGCATCCAGCAATACGTAGTATCCCTCGAGCGGGTGCATCAGTTCTTCAATGTCTCTTTTTTTCTTAGAAGCCAAGAGCATGATGCCCTGTCCGTGCTGTGTGCCGGAGATGAGCTTCATGAGTCCCTCATCGAGTTTAAGAAAGCGCCAGGAAAGTGCTTCTCCCTCTTTCATGAGTGCCTTGAAGCGTTCATTCTCCAGCTGATTTTCTGTGAAAAAACAGGTACATGCTTTCATGCCCTGACGGAGAGCATCCTCGACGCTGCGAAGACCTTCCATCAGGAACATGCCATAGGCCTGCCGGTATTTTCTCTGCTTCAGCTGCAGTGCTTTTTTGATCCACTGGTTGTTGCGGCTCCTTATTTCTTCGATCATCCTGTCCTCCAAAGCATCATGCCCTATCGGCGATACTATCCATAAAAGCTGTGCATGCATAGGCTACGAGGTTCTATAGGTGCAATGAGGTTCATAGGGAAGGAGGGTGTACTATCGCAAGCTCCCCCTAAACCCGTGAAGCCTGACAGGTCTCTTTCCTGGTCAGTGGCTCATCCGATGGTGAAATGTCCTGCCAGCTTCTCCCGCACAAATGCTTCTATATCGCCGCCCGGGAAAAGGAATCCGCGGATGCCCGCATTCTCTGCAGCTTCGACATCGCGTTTTCCATCCCCGAAAAGGACCGCCCGGTCTTTGTCTATGCCGTATGCATCAAGCGCGCGAAGGATCATCCCCGGCGCCGGCTTGCGGCAGCTGCATACCTGATCATAGGCGGGAAGGGGCGCACCGGGAAGGTGCGGACAGTAGAAAAACTCTGTGATATGCCCGCCCCATTTTTGAAATTCTTCATTCATTTCCCGATGGAGCTGCCGAACCGTTTCTTCGGTGAAATAGCCGCGTGCCACACCGCTCTGGTTCGTCACGACAAAGAGAAGAAAGCCTGCCTTGGTGAGCTCGGCTACGATCTCCCTTGCGCCTTTCACCCAGCGCAGCTTCCTCATCTGATGCACATAGCCATCATCTTCATTGAGGACGCCGTCGCGGTCAAAAAAGACCGCTTTCCTTCTGGTGTCCATCATTTCGTCCAGTCCATCTCATCGATGATCTGGCAGATGATATGCGCCGCGAGCATGTGGATCTCCTGAATGCGGGCGGTGACATCGTCGGGCACCACCAAAGAGGCATCGCACCAGAGTACCATGGCTCCGCCGGTCTTCCCGGTCGAGCCAATGGTCGTCAGCCCTTTTTCTCTCGCTATTTTCAGCGCTTCGAGCACATCCGGACTGTTTCCGCTGGTAGAGATCCCCCAGAGAACGTCCCCCGGATCTCCGAGTCCTTCGACCTGACGGGAAAAAACACGGTCAAAGCTGTAGTCATTCCCGACCGCGGTCAGGATCGAGGTATCTGTCGTGAGGGCGATGGCGGGAAGAGAGCGGCGCTCATTATGAAATCGCCCGACAAATTCCGCAGCGATGTGCTGCGCGTCTGCAGCGCTGCCTCCATTGCCGCAGATGAGGATCTTGTGACCGGAGCGCAGGGCTTTTTCGCAGATCTTCGCCATATCTTCGATGACAGGATAGAGTGCGCGGCTCTTTTCCAGTGCTTTCTGATGGTCATCGAAGCATTTTTCTATGAGTGCTCTCATTTCTTTTCCTCACCCTGAGCGGCCTTGGGCAAAGGCTGCTGATTGGTCATCAGATTCTGAAGCTCCTGCATGAATGTATTGATATCCTTGAATTCGCGATATACGGAAGCAAAGCGGACATATGCGACCTGATCGAGCTTGCAGAGCGCATCCATCACGATGTTGCCGATCTCCGTGGTCGGAAGCTCACGCTTCGGATCGTTGCGGATCGTATGTTCCACCAGATCGATGATCTCTTCGATCTGGGCAGAGGATACATTCGTCTTTTCACAGGCTCTGGTGATACCGTTACGGATCTTGGATCTATCGAAAAGCTCACGCTTACCATTCTTTTTGATGACACGAAGCGGCAATTTTTCTACGGTCTCATACGTCGTGAAACGGCGTCCGCAAGAGAGGCACTGACGGCGGCGGCGAATGGCTGCGCCTTCATCCGTATCTCTGGAGTCTGTCACTTTCGTATCTCTGCTTTTACAGAATGGGCATTTCATATCGAATTCTCCTTCTTAGGTTAACAAAAAGCAAAATCAATAAAAGCCACACTGCATATGCGGTGTGGCTTTTCAGACAGGTAGAAAGAGCCGGTCTGTCTCCGGTCAGGAGAATACGGATGCGATCATGGTCCGCATCCTCCCTCTCTGTTCCATATGATGTCGCATCAGAAAGAGAGTCATCCATGAGAGCAGTCAGACGGCGTATTTTCCCTTATTTTCTGAGGAATTCCGGAACCGCAATTCCCGTGCTCGGGCGGACAGCATTGCTGAATCTGTTTCCTGCCTGCGCCGGAGCCTGTGCTTTTTTCTTTTCGCCGAAGCCGGTCGCAATGACAGTGATCCTGACGGTATCGTTATCGAGGGTATCATCGACAGAAGTACCCCAGATGATATTGGCATCCGGATCGGCTGCTTCGGTGATGATCTGGGATGCTTCGTTGATCTCAAAGAGTCCCAGGTCTTCATTGCCGGTGATATTGATGATGATGCCTTTCGCGCCATCGATGCTGCGTTCGAGAAGCGGGCTGTTGATAGCCATGGAAGCGGCGTCGCTCGCACGGTTGTCGCCGGTGCCGATGCCGATGCCCATGAGCGCTTCGCCCTGGTCACTCATGATGGTCCGAACGTCTGCAAAGTCCAGGTTGATGATGCCCGGTACGGTGATCAAGTCGGAAATGCCCTGGATGCCCTGACGGAGTACATCATCCGCGGTCTTGAAGGCATCCTTCAGAGATGCTTTCTTATCCATGATCTGCAGCAGCTTGTCATTCGGTACGACAAGGATGGCATCGACGCTGTTCTTCAGACGTTCGATCCCTTCTTGGGCATTTCTTGCTCTGACCTTGCCTTCGAATGTGAATGGTTTCGTCACGACAGCGATGGTGAGCGCGCCCAGCTCTCTGGCGCACTGTGCAGCTACCGGAGCCGCACCTGTACCTGTGCCGCCGCCCATGCCGGCAGTGACGAAGACCATGTCTGCGCCCGCCAGTGCTTTGGAAAGATCTTCCTTGGATTCTTCTGCTGCCTGTTCACCGACTTCCGGTTTTGCACCGGCGCCGAGACCCTTGGTCAGCTTTTCGCCGATCTGAATCTTGTTATCTGCTTCGGATTTATTCAAAACCTGGGTTTCGGTATTGACTGCAATAAATTCGACCCCTTTGACCTGGGCATCGATCATGCGGTTGACTGCATTATTTCCGCCGCCACCTACACCAATTACTTTAATGTTTGCCATTTCAGACTGTTCCATGTTCGCTCCTCCTTCAGGATATTTTGCGTCATGTATGTAAGGAAACGCTGATTAACTCAGGATGTTATCCACCTATATTACATTTCTGCTAATCATATGTACCATTGTACAATACTTTCCACAAGTTCGCCACCGGTAGAATGAGACAATTTGCAATTTTCCCGGTTAAAATCTCTATTTTTTAAGTTTTATAAAGGGAGAGGAGAGATTTGCGTCCACATATTCCACGGAAAGGCCGCGCGCCTTCACATCCCCTACCATATTCTCGGCCAGTTTGGCCTGCGCTTCCATGTCACTTCCGCTGCCAAGTCGGACAGTGATGCCATCTCTGGTATAAGCGCGTATGTTTTCCGGATTTCCGATATTGATCTCCGAAAAGAACCGTTGCCCTTCCGGAGAGAGTGCATTGAGAAAAGCGAGTGCTTTGTCCAGGTCTTCCTGCGACACGGTATCTCCGAGGAGCAGGTTTTCCATGCGCTTGCCTGTGATCATAGCGACGTCGCCCTTCCGGATCGACTGCACGGAATCGATCACCATGCCCTCTTTATCCAGCACGACATAGCTGTACTCCGCCTGCATGATGGCCAGCGGCTCTCTGTCTTCGATGTGTACTTCGAGAACGAAGGGAAATCCACGGCTCACCTCGACATGAGCTACGCGAATGTCATGAGAAAGACGCTCTGCCAGGCCGGAGGCGCTGATCTGCAGCACATTGACCGGCTGGCGGATCTGCCCTTCGAAAAGAATATCCTCCATCGTGAGAGCCTTCGTGCCGGTGAGATGGATATAGCCTAAGGGCATCGGCAAAAGAAATATGCCAAGTGCCGCAAGGAGAAGTCCGCCGCCTGCGAGCAGGATGGACTGCCTGATACGGAATCCCTTCCTTTTCTTTTTGCGCGGTACCCGGGGTGCCTCCTTCGCTTCTATGTCTCGCGAAGGTTCTTCCGGTGTCACTTCCGTCTCTTCCCGTGGCTTCTGCTCGGGGATCTTTCCTTCATGCAGCTCGCGCCGGAAATCATTGAAGCTTTTAAAATTATCCATAAGAATCAAATCCTGTTTGTATAAGGTTTTACGGAAACGCTGATTAAATCGCAGAGTCGAATTTCATATGGTTTTTTATACATAGCTTCGTCATCATCCTCCTTAAATAGCTCGCTATTCACGTCAGATGATTCCTTGCTCTGTATAAAAATCCAAGAATGAAATCTGACAACGATTGAATCAGTGTTTCCTTAGGTGTAAGGTTTGCGTTTTAAGGGGGCATCCGTAGGACGTGCCGTCCCCGGTCACTAAGATCACACCTTATTGAGACCCGCTTCGAGGAGAATTTTTTCGCAGAGCGAGGGGAATGAGATCCCCGCCGCTGCGGCGGCCTTCGGGACGAGGCTCGTCGCCGTCATGCCCGGGATGGAATTGGCTTCCAGAAGATGCGGACGGCCGTCGCGATCCGTCTTGAAGTCGAATCGGCACGCACCATCACATTCCGCCATGCGATAGCCGGTCTCTGCGAGACGGCTCATCTCTTCCGCAAGCACCTCCGGGATCGGAGCCGGGACGAGGTAGTCTGTCGCGCCCTTGGTGTACTTGGAGTGGTAATCATAAGACCCCGAATGCGGACAGATCTGAATGACCGGAAGTGCTTTGCCGTCCAGCACGGAAACTGTGAATTCGTCTCCGGAAAGGAAAGCCTCTGCCAGGATCCTTGGTTCTACCGAGAAGACACGGTCGATCGCCTCTTTCAGATCTTTTTCTTCCTTTACGATCTCGATGCCGATGGTCGAGCCTTCACAGGCGGGCTTGAGGACGACAGGAAGGGTGAAGCTCTTACGAATGTCTTCTTCTATATTCTCCTTCCCATCCTTCAGATAGTAAGGCTTGGAGAAGGCCATGGGGATACCCGCCTGCTTGAAGAAATGGCTGCTCATGATCTTATCCATGGTGATAGCACTCGATGTCACGCCGGAGCCCGTGTATGGGATGCGGGCGAGCTCGAGTACGCTCTGGATGGTGCCATCCTCCCCGTACTTGCCATGCAGCGCAATGAATACGGCATCTGCCTTCGCTTCTTTCAGCTGCTCCACCACATGGTGCGGGTCATACTCCATAGAAATGGCCTGATAACCAATGGAGGTCAGGGCTTCTAAAATGGCCTTCCCTGTATTTCTGGAGACTTCCGCCTCTCTGGAGGGTCCTCCCATGAGGACCACGATTCTGCTCTCTTTAGTAATCACTTTTTCAACCCTTTATCCTTCACCAACTGAATGAGCTCTTCCCCTGCGCGGTAAATACTGCCGGCGCCCATGGTGATGATCATATCCCCCGGCTTTACAAAGTCGTAAAGCGCCTGAGACACGCCTTCCACCGTTTCCACATAGTAGATCTCCTTTTCCGGCAGACGCTGATGGACCAGTGAGGGGATCAGATGTCCGTCGACACCTTCGATCGGTGCCTCACTCGCCGCATAGATATCGGTGAAGAAGAGTACATCCGCATCATCGAATGCTTCGGCAAACTCCTGCTGCAGAAGCTGCGTGCGGGAATAGCGGTGCGGCTGGAAGGCGCAGATGATGCGATGATCGCCTGTTTCTCTCGCTGCTTTCAGAGTCGCTTTGATCTCTGTCGGATGGTGTGCATAGTCATCGACCACCCAGAGATCATTTTCTCTGGATTTCGTCTCGAAGCGCCGCTTCACTCCCACGAAGTGAGACAGCGCCGTCTCGATCGTTTCCATCGGGATGCCGCAGTAGAGCGCCGCGATCACGGCGCCAAGCGCATCACGGATATTATGCGACCCCGGGATCTGAAGCTCGATGGTGCCAAGCGTCTTTCCCTCGTGCACCACATCGAAAAGAAGATGCCTGTTTTCGTATCGCTTGTTCACGGCCCGATAGTCCGCTTTTTCATTGAGGCCATAGGTGATGCAGGTCTTATGGATCTCGGGCAGGATCGCACAGACGCCTTCGCTGTCTGTGCATACGATGGCGACACCGTCCTCATAGCAGATATGGCTGATAAATTCGGAAAAGGCACGGCGGATATTTTCGACGCTGCCATAATGATCCAGATGGTCATCCTCGATATTCGTCACCACCGTCATATAAGGGGAAAATTTCAGGAAAGAGCCGTCGCTTTCGTCCGCTTCCGCGATGACATACTCGCCCTTTCCGAGACAGGAATTCCCTCCGATATAGCTGGCTGCCGCCCCGAGAACGATCGTCGGGTCTTTGCCTGCTTCATAGAAGATCTGTCCCACCATGGCAGAGGTCGTGGATTTCCCATGGGCGCCCGCGACAGCGATGCCTTTGCCCCAGTGGAACATGGCCGCCAGTACGTCGGAGCGATGGAATACGGGAATGCCAAGACGTCTCGCTTCCAGAAGCTCTGGATTTTCTTCGGAGATCGCCGAAGAAATGACGACGCAGTCTGCGCCCTTCACATGAGACGCTTCATGCCCGATATAGATCTCTGCGCCTTTTTTTCGGAAATCGCGCAGAAAGGGAGAGTCTGCCACATCGGAACCGGAAATGCGCTCCCCCTTATCCAGCAGAATGACGGCCAGCGCACGCATGCCCATACCGCCAATTCCTATGAAATGGAATGAATGATACTTCGTGAGGTCCATAATCGTCTTCCTTTATTTAATGAGCGACAGTGCAAGTCTTGCGATATCCTCTCCGGCATGCACTTTTTTCAAAGTGCCGATGGACTTCTCCATCGTCTGAAGATCTTCGGGATGCTCGCGAAGCGCTGTGATATTTTCAATGAATCGGGCGCCTGTGACGTCCTTATCCAGAATCATTTTCGCCGCACCCGCCTCGGAAAAGACGCGGGCATTGTATGTCTGGTGATCCTCTGCCGCATAGGGATACGGGATCAGGATGGCCGGCAGCTCTCTTGCTGCGACTTCCGCCAGACTGATGGCTCCCGCGCGGCAGATGATGAGATCGGCGGCTGCAAGCGCATTCGGCATATGGTACTCATAGCGGATGATGCGGCTCGCAGAGCCATAATGTCCGTCCTCCGCGCAGCCAAGTGTACTCGTGATCTTGTCATATTCCAACTCACCCGTCACATGGTAAAGGCACAGGTCCTTCGCATCTTTGAAGTGGCGATGCACATCCAGCATGGCGGTATTGATCGTCCTCGCTCCGCGGCTGCCGCCGGTGACCAGTACCATGAAGGTATCCGGCGAAAGCCCGAGCGCCCTGCGGGATGCCTCCCGCTTGGCTTCCATAATGTCGGGACGGATCGGATTTCCTGTGTAGATGCATTTCTCCGGATGCGGGAAACGGGGAGCGGCTGCTTCATAGCCCAGCGCGATCTTATCGACCACACGGGAAAGGATCTTATTCGTGATCCCGGGGATCACATTCTGCTCTTGGATCAGCGTCGGGATATGAGAGAGCGCTGCCGCCATCAGGATCGGCCCGCATACATAGCCGCCCGTCCCGATGACTACGTCCGGCGCGAAATCTTTCAGGATCCGGCGTGCCTTGAAGAGGCTCCCTGCCGCATGACACAGGATGCTGATATTTTCCAGCGTCAGCTTCCGCTTCAAGCCCGAAACCGGCAGCGAGGCGAAACGATACCCTTCCTTAGGAATGATACGTGACTCCATCCCATTCGGCGTGCCCACGAAAAGAAATTCTGTTTCTTCCAGTTTTGCTATTTCCTTAGCAATGGTGATGGCCGGGTAAATATGTCCCCCCGTACCGCCGCCAGATAAAATAACCCGTTTCATGAATGCTCCGTTATAATCAGTGAGAAAACAGGGATCAGTGATCAGCCTTGGAGACGTCAGATGTCAGGTGTCTGGCTTCTGACATATTTTCTGACCCCGACCCATTTACATGAGGCTCTTTACGTTTTTCTTAAAATCCATGCCGCGCTCTTCCATATTCTTGTACATATCGAAAGAAGAGCAGGCCGGTGAAAGGATGACGACATCCCCCGGTTTCGCCAGCTTCTGTCCGAGGAGGACGGCCTCTTTCATAGAGGATACGCGGTGAATCGAAGAGACGCCCGCCTCTCTGGCCGCTTTCTCGAAGCGCTCAGCCGCCGCTCCCAAAAGGATGAGCTCTTTCGTATGAGAGCGCACGGTCTGCATGAAATCAGAAAGAGGCGTGCCCTTATCATGACCGCCGGCGATCAGAATGACCGGCTTGTCGAAGGCCTCCATGCCTTTGGTGGCTGCATCGGTATTCGTGGCCTTGGAATCATTGTAGTACGATACGCCATCCAGCTTGCGAACAAATTCAATGCGGTTCGGAAGAGCAGCAAAGGTCTTCAGTGCCTCTATGATGACAGCCGTGTCGACGCCGCCCTCATGCGCCAGAAAAGCGGCAGCCAAACAGTCCTCGATATTCTGCTTTCCCTTCAGCAAGAGCTCACCTGCAGTGCAGAGAGGGATGGTTTCTCCCCGTCTCTTCAGCACGAGACGGTCACCGGAAAGGCATGCGCCTTCTTCGACTCCGTGCGATGTGGAGAGCAGGCACACATGGGTATGTGCCTCCGCCTGCTTTTTCAGCATCGGCGTATACGGATCGTCAGCATTCAGAAGGATGCAGTTCGTTTCGTCCATATTTTCAAAGATCCGCGCCTTGGCTGCCACATAGGCCTCCATGGTGTGGTGACGTTCCAGATGATCGGGCGTGATATTCAGGATGACCGCCGCTTTCGGCCGGAAGCGGGTGATGAATTCCAGCTGGAAGCTCGAAACCTCTGCTGCGATCAACCCGTCCTCCGGTACCAGCTCTGCTTCGCGAGAAAGGGAGATCCCCAGATTCCCCGCCAGAGCAAAGGGCCTTCCCGAGTGGGAGAGCATGCTGCCAAGAAGCGTCGTGGTCGTGGTCTTCCCGTTTGTCCCCGTGATGGCCAGGATCGGCGCCTTCGTCACGCGATAGGCGAGCTCGACTTCACTCAAAACAGGGATGTGCCTTTTCATCGCCCCCTGGATCACGACATTTTCCGCCGGGATGACAGGGGAAACGACGACGGCATCCATCCCGTCCAAAAGGCTCTCAGACTGCTCGCCGAAGCAGAACTCAGCCCCGAGCCCGATAAGCTCTTCTTTTTCTTTGTTATTCTGTATCTGATCCTTGAGATCAGAGATCACGACATGGGCTCCATGACGGAGAAGTACATGAGCCGCGCCAAGACCACTGATACCGGCGCCCAGAATAAGTACATGTTTCAAAGCTATACCTCCCATGAATGGTAAAACATGGATAGTCGGCGGGAAGGGATGCGAATGGAAAGCATCAGCTTTCATTCCTGATCTCTATCTCCCGTTCTGCTGCCGGCCGATTTATGGCAGTGCATAGATCGCCAGCATCAGGCTGCCCGCGGCGGCAAGTCCTTCGAAGATCCAGAAGGACCAGACGACACGGACTTCACTCCAGCCGGACAGTTCGAAATGATGGTGCAGCGGACTCATCTTGAAGACACGCTTGCCCGTTGTTTTGAAAGAAATGACCTGAATGATGACAGATAAGGCTTCCAGCACAAAAATAAGGCCGAGGAAGGCGAGCAAGAGCTCCGTCCGGGTCATGACCGAGATCCCGGCGATGGCTCCGCCGAGGGCAAGCGAGCCGGTATCCCCCATGAAGACCTTGGCCGGATGATAATTGAAGAAAAGGAAGCCAATGCAGGCCCCTGCCAGGATGATGATAAAATAACCGAGGTCATGAAACCCTGTCATATAACAGAAGACCGCATAGGCCGTAAACGCGATGACGCAGCAGCCGGAAGCCAGTCCGTCCAGCCCATCCGTCAGGTTCACCGCATTCGATGCCCCCACAATGACAAGAACGACGAAAGGATAGTACAAAAGTCCGATGGAAATATCCATGTCCGTGAATGGGATCGCGATCGAGTAAGGGAGGTGCAGTGTATCTACGACGCCCCAGCAGAAGAGCACGGCGAGGATCAGCTGCCCCAGCATTTTCTGCTTGGCTGTCAGCCCCAGATTCCTTTTCTTTTCTGCTTTGATGAAATCATCGAGAAATCCTAAAAGCCCATGCCCCAGCGTCAGGAAAAGAAGCCAGAGAACCGATGGATCCAAGAGGCGGTTGAAAAGCACCACCAGCACCATCGCTGTCAGCATGAAGAGACCGCCCATGGTCGGAGTGCCGCTCTTGGCCCGATGAGACTTCGGACCTTCGGTGCGGATCGACTGGCGCGCCTTCAATTTTTTCAAAAGCGGAATGCCCACCCAACCGCAGATAACGGTGAGGACCGCTGCTTCCAGCAGGTATATAAAATAATTACTTTCCATCCTTTGTCAGAACTCCCCTCAAGAGCATTGGTACTTTTTCCATATGCATATAGTGCGAACCCTTCACCAGCACGGCATCCCCGGCCTTCGCCAGAGCCGCCAGCTTCTCTGCCGCTTCTTCACAAGTGTCATAAGAGAAAACGGACGTCATGCCGCCCTCTTTGGCACCCAAAGCCAGATGGAGAGAGAGCGGTCCCACCGTGATGAGGCCGTCAAAGCCCATGGCGGCGGCCTTCTTTCCCGTCTCATAGTGCAGCGCCTCTTCCATCTCGCCCAGCTCTCCCATATCGCCAAGCACCAGGTAGTGATGCGAAGCGGGGATCTGCATGAGCGAGCCGAAGGCCATTTCCATGGAGAGCGGATTCGCATTGTATGAGTCATCCATGACAGAGATCCCTGCGATGGTAAGCAGTGTCTGCCGCTGACCGATCGGATGGAAATCCGCAAACGCTCTCTGAATTTTCCGGCTGTCCACGCCAAGGACACGGGCTGCCGCGATGGCGGCCAGTGCATCGTAGACATTGTGCACGCCGAGAAGATGCAGCTTCACGCGGAATGCTTCGTCAAAAGACGTACAGATGAACTGGGTTTGCGAAGCCTCATAACGGGCATCTGTCCCGCGGACGGTATAGCGTCCCGCAAGGCCATAGGAGATCACGCGTCCCTCGAAGCTGTCCCCCATCGCTTTGACGAAGGGGTCATCCCCATTCAGGATCGCCGTGCCATCCTTCGGCAGTGCTTCGATCAGCTCGGCCTTCGCCTTCGCGATATTTTCCTGACTGCCCAGGATCCCGATATGCGATGTGCCGACATTGGTCACGATACCGATGGTCGGGCTGGCGATCGCACAAAGCTCTGCGATCTGTCCGAAACCACGCATCCCCATTTCCACGACGCAGACCTCCGTCTCTTTCGTCATAGAGAGGAGCGTCATGGAAAGGCCGATCTCATTATTGAAATTCTTCTGTGTTGCGCAGACATGAAAACGAGACGACAGGAGCGCCGTCGTCATGTCTTTCGTCGTTGTTTTTCCATTAGAGCCCGTGATGCCGATCACCGGTACATGGAAACGCATACGGTGAAAATGAGCGAGATCTTCCAGTGCCTTTTTCGTATCCTTTACGAGAAACACTGATACATCGGAAGGCAGCTCCGCGGCAAAAGAAGCATCCGAAAGAATGACTCCCGAAGCCCCTTCTTCGCACGCCTTTTTCAGAAAGGCATGCCCATCAAAATTTTCTCCTTTAAGAGCCAGAAACAGATTGCCCGTCTCGATGGTGCGGGTATCGGTACTGACCCCGTCCATGGACGGCTCCCTGCCGCGGTTGAGCAGCTGCGCCCCGCAGGCTCTTTCTATTTCTTCTATCGTAAATGAAGCCATGAATTTCACTCCTTCAGTAGTGTCCTCAAAAGCGAGCCGACTGCTTCAGCGCTTTTCTCGCTTCTTCCCTATCGTCGAAATGAATGGTCTTGTCTTTCAAGATCTGGTAGTCTTCATGACCCTTGCCGGCGATGAGGACGATATCGTCTCCTTTGGCGAGGGAGATCGCCTTCTGGATGGCGCTTCTTCTGTCGACCACCACTTCCACCTGCAGGGACGGCTTCTCCGCCTTCACCTCTTCGACGCCGGCTGCCACTTCTTTCACAATGGTCTCCGGGTCTTCCGTGCGAGGATTATCACTGGTCACGATCGCTACATCCGCATAGCGGGCAGCGATGCGGCCCATGATCGGACGCTTCATCTTATCACGGTCGCCACCGCAGCCGAAAACGACCAGAATGCGGCCCTTCGTGATCTCCTGTGCGGTCGTCAGGATCTTTTCAAGACCATCCGGGGTATGTGCGTAGTCGACCACGACCGTGAAGGACTGGCCCTCATCGATCAGCTCGAAACGCCCCGGCACACTGTGGAATGTCTTCATAGCAGCTGCAATGGTTTCCATGGAAATTCCTTCGGAAAGCGCCGCACCGATCGCCCCAAGTGTGTTATAGATATTGAAACGGCCTGCCAGTCTCGTCTCGAACTGGTAGGTTTTCCCTTCATAGGTCACTTTGAAGGCAGAAGACTTGCCGGTGAACCGGCTGTCAAAGGCATACAGATCCGCCGTCTTGTCGCTCATGCTGTAGGTGTGAAGATCCGCCACCTTCTGATCGACAGCGTCCATCATCACATGGGCATACGGGTCATCCACATTCACCCACGCCGCCTTATTGCCCTTCGTCTGTCCCGCCGAAGACACCTTCTCAAAAAGGATGGCCTTGGCTTTTGCATAGTTGTCCATCGTCTTATGGTAGTCCAGATGATCTTCCGTGAGGTTCGTGAAGACGGCATTATCAAATTCCACGCCTTCGACGCGCCCCATGACGAGCGAATGGGAAGAAACCTCCATGCACACATGGGTGACCTTTTCTTCTGCCATCTGCCAGAGCAGACGCTCCAGATCGATGACATCCGGCGTGGTATTGTGCGTCGGCAGCTCCTTATCCCCGATCAGGGCATGGATGGTGCCGATGACACCGGTCTTGTAGCCCGCCTGCTCAAGGATATGGCTCACGACATGGGTCGTGGTGGTCTTGCCATTCGTCCCCGTAAGTGCGATCATGCGCATCTTGCGCGACGGATAGTCAAAGAAAAACGGTACCATATCTTCCATCGCTTTTCTGGTATCTGCCACATAGACGACAGTGACCCCTTCCGCTGCCTTCACCTCTTTGGAAGCCACGATGGCTTTCGCCCCCAGCTTCACGGCAGAGTCCACGAATTTGTGTCCATCCACATGCGCCCCCTCGAGGCAAAGGAAAAGACTCCCCTCTTTCACCTGACGCGAGTCCGCTGTCACATCCAAGATCTCAATATCTGTAGCGCCTTCCGTGCGCAGGATCGGCGTTGTTTTCAGTAATTCTGCTAATTTTTTCAAAACAGTCACCTCTGGTTTTGTATTTAGGAAGCATAGACACCCCTCCGGATGTCATCCGCGCTTCCTGTCTTCTATGAGTCATGCTTTTGAAATCATCACGGCATGCGCCATCACCTCCAGCAGAGATGACGCTCGAATGCCACTCATTATATTAGCTTAAATCTATGGCAAGCACAAGGGGCTGTGAAAGATGAAATTTCATTTTCACAGCCCCTTTCTTGTGTAGTTCACTTCTATCTGCTTATTTTTTAACCCCACTGATTCATTGTAAGAAAGGTTCGACAGGTGTGGTGCGGCGCATTTCGTCATCCTGAGCGGAGAAAAACGTCGTATGTTGGCTTATCTGAAATGATGAGAACTGAGTCGAAGGATCTAAGCACCGCAGAGTTTTTAAGGAAACACCATTGCCCAAAATGGGAAACCCGTTGAACCTTTTGAACCCGCAGAACCTTCCGAACCCATTTCTCTATCTCCCTTTGTTCGGGTGCGGTTTGGCGGGATCCGCACTGCCATAGACCGCACGAACAGGCAGGCTCATCTTGAGCTTCTGTTCCGCGATCTGCTGGATGCGTACCGGTGCCTCCAGACGGGACACCTCGAGCTTATCCACCGCATTCTCCTTCGCCATCGTCATGACCTCGCTGCGGATACGCTGCATTCTGTATTCCTCCTGAATATTGATCCCGCTCAGGAAGACCAGCAGCATCACGGGAAAAAGGATCATCAGCGTCCCCAGAATGATGTCATGGAAAAAATAGGAAGAGTCAGACCTCTCGCGCTCGATCCGGCGAGACGCGGCGACACTTTCCGGCATCGACGGTATGTAATCCATGACTTGCACTTCCTGTACCATACGATATCTCTCCCATCTTTTTCAGACTCTATATCTCAGGCTGAAGGAAACAGGGCCAGATCCCCGGTCGCTCCCTACACTCTTTCTACAACACGCAGGACCGCACTCCTCGCACGCGGATTCTCCTCGATCTCTTTCGCACTCGGCTTTTGCGCCTTGCCGATGGACTTCACCAGACGATGGTGGTGGCACACACAGACAGGCAGCTCCGGCGGGCAGATGCAGTCCCTTTCCATTTCCTTGAAAGCCTTCTTGATAATGCGGTCTTCCAGTGACTGGAACGTGATGACGCCGACCCGTCCCCCCACTTTCAGGTGGGAAACGCAGACTTCCATCGTGTCCTTCAGGATCCCCAGCTCGTTATTTACCTCGATGCGGATCGCCTGAAACGTGCGCTTCGCCGGATGCGGGCCATTTCTTCTGGCATGTGCCGGAATGGCCGCCTTGATGACCGAGACCAGATCATCCGTCGTCTCGATGGGCTTCTTCTCGCGGAATTCACAGATAAACTGTGCGATCCGCTTCGCCCATCGCTCTTCCCCATACTCCCAGATGATGCGCGCAAGCTCTTCCTCTTCATACGTATTCACGATCTCATACGCCGTGCGCGGATTTCTCTGATCCATGCGCATATCGAGCTTCCCGTTATTCATATAAGAGAAGCCACGGCTGCCGTCATCGAGCTGATGGGATGAGACCCCCAGATCGAAGATGAAGCCATCGACCTTGTCGATCTCAAGCGAGGTCAGGATATCATGGATGTGAGAAAAATTATCCCGCACAAAGAGATGCCGGCAGGCACAGCCGGAAAGACGGTGAGAAGCCGCCTCGATCGCTTCTTCATCCTGATCAACACCGATCAGAAGCGCATCCGGAGCGAGCTTCTCCGCCATAGCCAAAGAATGTCCGCCGCCCCCTAAGGTGCAGTCGACATAAATGCCATGTGGATCCGTCAGGATCCGGTCGATCATTTCGTGCAAAAGCACGGTGGTGTGTTGAAATTCCATAAATTAGTCCTCGAAAAAAGGTGAAAGGTTCAGGGTTAAGGGTTCAGAGTTGTGGTGGCGGCTTCGCCGAAATCCTTCGACTCAGACCTCAACTTTCTGAATGCGACTTTTCCAACAAACGACATTTCACTCCGCTCAGGATGACGAAATGGGCGATGCCCTAAAGTAGCATTCAAGTCACCAGTCACTCCGATTCAGCCTTCCCCTCGAGGGGAAGGTGCCCCGTAGGGGCGGATAGGGCACAGGCGGTATGAAAGACAGATGGGGAAAGCGAAGAAGTGCGCGGCACATGTGGGGAAAACGCGAGTCCCTGACCGCGTATGACAAAGATTTCTCGCTTCGCTTGAAATGACGATACGGGAATCTGATATCTACCAGTCCTCATCCCTAGTCGCCAGTCACTCCCAAACCTCACAGATCAAAATTCAGCGGAAGGTCGAGAGCATCCGCGATCTCTGCGATATCCTCGCCCTCTTCGTCCTGACGCAGGAGCTCCGGATCCCAGATCTCGATGATGGGTCCCGTCCCCACGATGCAGGCTTCCTTCTTCAGCTGGGCAAATTCACGAAGGTGGGCAGGGATCAGGATACGCCCCTGGCGGTCGCACTCCATCTCCGTCCCGCGACCGATCAGATGACGCATGATCTTGCGGACATTACGGTTCGTGAAAGGCAACTTCTGCAGCCGGGCGATCAAGGCATCCCAGCGCTCTTTCGGATAAATATTGAGGCAGGTATCCAGACTTGGAGCCAGCACAAAACGACTTCCCAGCTCTTCTCTGAATTTCGCTGGAAGGATCATGCGCCCCTTGGCGTCTATGGTATGAGAATATTCATTCATAAACATATCCTTCCACCTCCTCCACATTTACCCACATTCTACCACAATCCCCCACTCTGTGACAACGAAAATTTTTCAAACCCATCATTTTTCCATCTGCTGCCCGTGTATTGATTTTATCGATGTTTTCAGCACCTTCTGCCTGAAATCAAACCACTCCCCGCTATGATTTCTTCCGCTTTTCGAAAAACAGGCAAAATAAAAAATCCCCACTCGGGGATCTTTCTATCCAAATGCTTAAAATAATTTCGGATTCCACAACGTTGTTTACCTGTATCCAAAAGTTGGGGATAGGTGTGAAACAAAAAGGAGCTGTGAAGAAATGAGGATTCATTTCTTCACAGCCCCTTTTTTATTGTCGTATTTTGGATAAAACAGTCTTTCTTCCGTCATCCGCACTTATTTATGCGATGATAGAGTAACAATGCCTTTGCACTGCGATTTCTAGAGAAACTGTTTTTCCGCTGTGCAAGGAAGATCCCTCGGCTTCGCTCGGGATGACGATACGGGGCGGCGCTCGTCCAACATGAGTTTTCATCCAGATTTGGAAGCCAACCTCCGCCCCTTCGGGGCACCTCCTTCCAGAGGAAGGAGGTAGAATGTCGCATTACCCCGTATCATCAGCCTTCCTTTTCCACATCCATCCCCTGCAGGACGAGCTGTTTCTCATCTTTCCTCATATGGAAGAACCGATAGACATTGTGCGCGGCACGCTTATTCATGCCCGCTACCTTGGCGAGCTCCTCTTCGCTCGCTTTTTTCATTTCATCGAGCGAGCGGAAGGCATGCCAGAGGGCGTTCCGGCGATTTGGGCCGATGCCTTCGATGTGGTCAAGGACGGACTCCGTATTTCTTTTATTCGTCCATTTCCGGTGATAGGTGATGACGAAGCGGTGGGCTTCGTCGCGGAGGAACTGGAGAAGCTGGAGAGCGGGCTCATGGTGATCGAGGACGATCGGGATGTCGCTGCCTTCTACGTAGATCTCTTCGATACGCTTGGCGAGCCCGATGACGGGTGCGTTGCAGCCGGCCTTGCGGATCACGGGAATGGCCGCATGCATCTGCCCAAGACCGCCATCAAGGACAATGAGGTCGGGCTCGGGCCAGTCCTTTTCCTTCCCATAGCGGCGGCTCATGACTTCTGCCATGGACTTGAAGTCGTCCGCATGCCCCTGCGTGGTCTGCAGCTTGAATTTCCGGTATTCGCTCTTTGCCGGACGGCCATGCTCGAAGACAGCCATAGAGCCGGTGGTCTCTGCACCCTGATTGTGAGAAATATCGAAGCATTCCATGCGCTCGGGAAGGCGCGGCAGAGAGAGCAGCTCTTTCAGCTTCTGCACGGCACCCTGCTCGCGGGCGTCCTGATACTCCCACTGCAGTTTCTTGTCGGAGAGATACTTTGCTGCATTTGCCATCGCCATGTCTTTCAGGCGGCGCTTGAAGCCGCGTTCGGGGCGGATGAGTTTCACTTCGCTTCCGCGAAGCTTCGTCAGCCAGAGAGAGAGGAGATCGGACTCTTCCGGCAGGAGCGGCAGGATGATTTCTTTCGGGACAGATGTCGGATTTCCTCCATAGAAATCGCGAAGGAAGGTGGTGATGATCTCCTCATCCGTCTCGGATGCACTTTCAGGGATACTGAAATTCTCCTTCCCCACCATGCGGCCATAGCGGATATAGAAGATCTCCAGTCCGGTGTGACTGCCGTCGCGTGCCATGCCGAGCACGTCGAAGTCCCCTTCCGTGGATACGATGTGCTGGCGCTGCTGCACACTTTCGATGGCGCGGATGTGGTCGCGCAGCTTGGCGGCTTTTTCGAAATCCATCGCTTCCGACGCCTCCATCATCTGCCGCGTGAGCTCCTTTACCAGCGCGGTGCTCTTCCCTTCGAGCAGGTCACAGATGGTCTTTACATCACGGTCATAGTCGATGTGATCGACGTGGCCGCCGCAGGGCGCACTGCAGAGATGCATGTGGTACTGCAGACAGGGACGGGATACCTTCATGGAGCGGCAGGTACGGATGGGATAGTAGTGGCGAAGGAGGGACAGCGTCTGACGAAGGCTCCCCACGTCGGTAAAGGGGCCGAAATACTTCGCCCCATCATCGCGGCGGATGTTCCTCGTGACGAAGATGCGCGGCCACTCATCATTCACCGTGATCTTCACATAGGGGTAGGACTTGTCATCACGCAGGGAGATATTGTACTTCGGGTGCAGTTCTTTGATGAGATTGCACTCCAGGATCAGCGCCTCCATCTCCGTCCCGGTCATCGTGATGTCGAGATCGTCCGCGTGACGGATCATCGCAGCGACTTTCGGGGAACGGTTCTTATCCTCTCGTACATAGGAGCGGACACGGTTCTTCAGGTTCTTCGCCTTGCCGACGTAGATGATCCGCCCGTCTTTGTCTTTCCAACGATACACCCCGGGCGAGTCAGGAAGGGCTTCTACCTTGGCTTTGATTTTTTCATTGACATCGATCATAAAAGACTCCTGAGAAAAAGAATAAGGGATTAGGGGTTCAGAGGGTTCAGAGGGTTCAGAGGGTTAAACAGGTTCAACAGGTTCAACGGGGGGGAGTGCGGCGCATCATCATAGGGAAGCGCCGCGGAGTTTTAGAATATATGATATTCACGAAAGATGAAAAACCTGTGAACCTTTTGAACCTGTTTAATCTATGAGGATTCCTATAAAGGGAAGATGGTTATTTTCTGCTTTCAAACTTTTTGGGGTATCCCTTTCCCGTATCGTCTCGTCATCGAAAGCGCTTCCGATGATTCTTTCTTGCACTGCGGTCAGTATCACATAGGCACTGATACGGAAATGACGCCTCGGTACTGCGTATTTCTCCTTTCTCGCATCCTTCGTTTATCGGTCTGCAAGAAAGATTTCTCGCTTCGCTCGAAATGACGATACGGGGGCTGATGTCTTCTAGTCTCCTAGTCTAATCCCTAGTCCCTAATCCCTAGCCACTAGCCCCTAGTCACTTCAACCCCATAAACTTTTTCGTCCGTTCGATGACCGGCCCGAGGTACTGCCCGGTGTAGGACGCTTCCACTTTTGCAACTTCTTCCGGCGTGCCGGTGGCTACGATCTCGCCGCCCTTGTCGCCGCCTTCGGGGCCGAGGTCGATGATGTAGTCGGCAGTCTTGACGACGTCAAGATTATGCTCGATGACGACGACAGTATTTCCCTGATCCACCAGCTTCTCGAGGACGATCAAAAGCTTTCGGATGTCTTCGCTGTGAAGGCCGGTGGTCGGTTCATCGAGGATGTATAGAGTATCTCCGGTGCCGCGGCGCATGAGCTCGGTCGCCAGTTTCACTCGCTGGGCTTCGCCGCCGGACATGGTGGTGGCCGGCTGTCCCAGATGGATGTAGCCAAGGCCGACCTCCTGCAGGGTCTTCAATTTCCGCAGGATCTTGTCGTGGTTTTCAAAGAAGGGCACGGCTTCATCGATGGTCATATTCAGCACATCGGAGATGTTCTTGCCCTTGTAGCGAACTTCGAGCGTTTCTCGGTTGTACCTCGCGCCGTGGCAGACTTCACAGGGGACGTAAACGTCTGAGAGGAACTGCATCTCGATCTTGATGATGCCGTCACCGTGGCAGGCTTCACAGCGTCCGCCTTTCATATTGAAGCTGAAACGCCCCGGTTTGTAGCCGCGCATCTTGGCTTCGGAGGTCTGGCTGAAAAGCTCGCGGATGTCATTGAAAACGCCGGTATAGGTGGCCGGATTCGAGCGCGGCGTGCGCCCGATCGGCTGCTGGTCGATATCGATGATCTTATCCACATACTCTGCGCCGTCCATGGAGTCAAAAGCCCCAGCCCGGTAGGATGTATGGTTCTTGATATTCGACAGTCCCTGATAGAGGATCTCATTTACGAGCGTACTCTTGCCCGAGCCGGACTCACCGGTGACGACGGTGAAGGCACCGAGCGGGATGGTCACGTCGATGTGCTTCAGATTGTGTTCGTGAGCGCCATGGATGGTGAGCGAGAGGCCGTTTCCTTTTCTCCTCTTTTCCGGCAGCGGGATGTATTTCTCACCGCGCAGGTACTGTCCCGTGATGGAGTCCTTCACCTTCATCACGTCCTCAGGCGTACCCTCTGCGACGACGGAGCCGCCATTTTCCCCTGCACCGGGGCCGATATCCACGACCCAGTCTGCGGTGCGGATGGTATCCTCATCATGCTCGACGACGATGAGCGTATTTCCCAGATCCCGCATGCCCTTCAGGGTGGCAAGGAGCTTGTCATTGTCGCGCTGATGCAGACCGATGGACGGTTCATCCAGGATGTAGAGGACACCGACCAGCCCGGAGCCGATCTGCGTCGCCAGACGGATGCGCTGGGCTTCGCCGCCGGAGAGCGTCGAGGCGCCGCGGGAGAGTGTCAGGTAGTCGAGCCCGACATTCACGAGGAAGGAGAGACGGCTCTTCACCTCGCGCAGGATCTGGTCTGCGATGATTTTTTCCTTTTCGGAAAGCGCGACATGGTCCATGAAGTCCAGAAGGTCGATGACGGCCATAGAGGAGATCTCTGCGATATTCTTCCCACCGACGCGGAAAGCGAGGCTCTCCGGCTTCAGGCGCGCCCCATGGCAGACGGGACATGGCTTTTCGATGAGGTAGTTCGAAAGCGTTTCCTTCATCTTCTCTGTCCACGCCTCTTCATAGCGCCGCTTCGTCATCGGGACGATACCTTCGAAAGGACGCTCATAGGACTTTGTGATGCCTTCGGGGCTGGTGTACTGGAAGGAGAGAAGCGCCGTGCCGCCGTTTTCAAACTCTGCCTTTGCCTGATCCGGCAAGTCATCATAGCATGCATCCATGGTGAGTCCATAGGATTTCAGGAAGGCATCGAGCAGCTTGTAGAGCCATGTTTCCTTATTATAAGGAAATGGCTGGATCGCACCCAGACGGAAAGGGATCGTGTGATCGGGCAGGATGCGATGGAAATCCGCCTCCAGTGAAGCACCGAGACCCATGCAGGCGGGGCAGGCGCCGAAGGGATTATTGAAGGAGAAAATGCGCGGCTCCGGCTTTGGCAGGGAAATGCCGCAGTCCGGGCAGGAGAAGTGGGTGGAAAAGACCATGTCCTTTCCGCCGATGATGCTTCCCACCATCATCCCGTCCCCCAGCTTCAGCGCGGCCTCCACCGAGTCTGTCAGGCGGCGCACGATGCCGTCCTTCACGATAATGCGGTCCACCACCACCTCGATGGTATGCTTCTTATTTTTCGCAAGCTCGATGTCATCGGATAGGGAGAGGACGTCCCCATCCACGCGGACGCGGACATATCCCTCCTTGCGGAGCTCTTCCAAGAGCTTTTTATGCGTCCCCTTCTTCGCGACAGCGACCGGCCCTAGGAGCATGAGCTTCGTCCGCTCGGGGAGCGAAAGGAGCGCATCGACGATCTGGTCCACCGTCTGCCGCCGGATCGGCTTGCCGCAGTGCGGACAGAAGGCACGGCTCGCATGTGCATAGAGCATACGGAGGTAGTCATGGATCTCCGTCACTGTGCCGACCGTCGAGCGCGGGTTATGGCTGGTGGATTTCTGATCGATGGAAATCGCTGGCGAAAGCCCTGCGATCTTATCCACGTCCGGCTTATTCATCTGCCCTAAGAACTGCCGCGCATAGGCAGACAGGGACTCGACATATTTTCGCTGCCCTTCTGCATAGATGGTATCAAAAGCCAGCGACGATTTCCCCGAGCCGGACAGCCCGGTGAAAACGATGAGTTTATTTCGCGGCAGCGTCAGATCGATATTCTTCAGATTGTTCTGACGCGCGCCTTTTATGATGATTCCTTTTTCCATGGATGTCCTTTCGAAATTGAAGGAAAATGTATGGGGGATTTAGGGGAGCCCCTGGAGCGGCTCCCCTTGATTCCATTTGAAAGCCTCGATTGAATGAGAAATGGCTGATAACCGTTGTGCTATTGAGATTTCTCGGCTTCGCTCGAAATGACGAGACGAAAGAAGCGATTGTCTTACATACATCGTTTACCTTTCTGCAGAAGGGTGCGTCTTCGAGGCACTCTATCCTCCGCCTTTGGCGCGCCCCTTCTTCAAGGGGCTGCTCAGCTGGCAGGGCAAAACGAACCCCTAATCCCTAATCCCCAGCCACCAGTCACTAGTCATTAGTCACCCAAAAATTACACCCGTTTCTTCATTGGTTTATAAATCCGTTTCTTCGCCGCAGCCTGACGCTTCAGCGCTTCTTCCGCGCGGGAACCGTAGCGATCGGTCCAGAGCTGGCGCAGCTTGGCGAGCTGGTCGCGGTAGCGGGCGGCGGCTTCGAATTCCAAATCCTTGGCCGCCTGTTTCATCAGCTTCTCACATTCCTTCATACGAGCGTAGATCTCCTCATCAGAAAGCTCGCCCTCTTTATTCTTGCTGCCATAGGCAGCTGGCTTTTCTTCGATCTTCGTGAGGTCGATGAGGTCTTTGACCCGCTTTTGGACAGTGTGGGGGATGATGTGATGCTCCTCATTATAGGCCTTCTGGATGGTGCGGCGGCGATTCGTCTCATCGATGGCATACTTCATCGACTTTGTGATGCGGTCTGCATACATGATGACATGCCCGTGTTCATTTCTGGCTGCACGGCCAATGACCTGGATCATCGAAGTTTCCGAGCGCAGGAAGCCCTCCTTATCCGCATCGAGAATGGCCACGAGCGAGACCTCCGGCATATCGAGACCCTCACGCAAAAGATTGATGCCGACCAGCACATCGAAAACGCCCGCACGCAGGTCACGGATAATCTCCGCGCGCTCGATGGTCGCGACGTCAGAGTGCAGATAGCGTACCTTCACGCCCGCTTCCGTCAGGAAATCGGTGAGATCCTCCGCCATTTTCTTCGTGAGTGTCGTGATGAGGACGCGCTCGTGAACCTCCTCACGCTTATGGATCTCCCCGAGCAGGTCATCCATCTGTCCTTCGATGGGACGCACCTCGATGGAAGGATCCAAGAGCCCCGTCGGGCGGATGATCTGCTCCGCCAGATTCGTCTGGACGCCCATTTCATACGGTCCCGGCGTCGCCGACACATAGATGATCTGATTAATCCGTTCGGTGAATTCGTCAAAAGTCAGCGGACGGTTATCCAGCGCAGACGGCAAGCGGAAGCCGTAGTCGACGAGCGTACTTTTTCTCGACTGGTCGCCATTGTACATCGCACGCAGCTGCGGTACCGTCACATGCGACTCATCGATCATGATGAGGAAATCTTCAGGGAAGTAGTCCAGGAGCGTAAATGGCGGCTCGCCGGGCTTCCTGTCCGACATGTGGCGGGAATAATTCTCGATGCCCGAGCAGTATCCGACCTCCTGCATCATTTCCAAGTCATAATTCGTCCGCTGCTCCAGACGCTGCGCCTCCAAGAGCTTATCCTGATCCCGGAGCTCTTTGAGCCGCCCATCCAGCTCCTTCTCGATAGACGTGACGGCACGGCGGAGCTTGTCCGAACTGGTGACATAGTGCGATGCCGGGAAGATGCCAATGTGATTTCTCTCAGCGACCGTTTCCCCCGTCAGGACATCGAACTCCGTCAGTGAGTCGATCTCATCACCGAACATTTCGATCCTGACAGCGACATTGTTTTCCGATGCAGGAAATACATCGATCGTATCTCCCCGCACGCGGAAAGTATCGCGCGTGAAATTCATGTCATTGCGCATATACTGCATACTGACGAGCTTTTCCAAGATCTTGTCGCGCTCGATCTCCTCGCCCGGCCTGAGCGAGAGCCCCATAGAGCTGTAGTCCTCCGGATCGCCCAAACCGTAGATACAAGACACCGATGCCACGATGATGACATCCCGCCGCTCGAAAAGCGCCATCGTCGCCGAGTGGCGCAGACGATCGATCTCCTCATTGCGTGACGAATCCTTCTCGATGTAGGTATCCGTCTGCGGCACATAGGACTCCGGCTGGTAGTAGTCATAGTAGGAAACGAAGTAGTACACCGCATTGTCAGGAAAGAAATCCTTGAATTCACTCGCCGTCTGTGCCGCCAGCGTCTTATTCGGAGAAATGATGAGCGTCGGGCGCTGCACCTCTTCGATGACCTTCGCCATCGTGAAGGTCTTCCCCGTCCCCGTCGCACCGAGCAGCACCTGCGCCCACTCGCCATTTCTGAGTCCGCCCACCAAAGACTTCACCGCCTTCGGCTGATCCCCCATCGGGTGGAACGGCGCTTTCAGTGTGAAAGGCACTGCCGGCTCTGTATATTCTCTTTTGATCCGCGAATGATCCATACCCTCGCCTCCATTTTCTTTTATCGATATTTATCTATATATTATAGCATAGATGGGAAGGGGTGACTAGGGAAAACGCTCCTCTCCCATGACTTTCATCCCGCTCAGATGCCAACCTCCGCCCCTTCGGGCCACCTCCTTCCATAGGAAGGAGGGAGAATGCCGCCTCACAGACTCCTCATGAAGATGGCTTACGATACGAGAATACCGCTCCCCCGCATTCGTCATTTCGAGCGAAAGCGAGAAATCTTTTTCGTTCGCGGTCAAGAAAGAATGTGAGAGGAGCGGGCAATGGGAAACCCTCTGCTCCCTGTGCCCCGGAAGAACGGTGTTTCATGCAGACCGCTCCACACAGGAAAAGGAACACGGCAAACGAAAAAGATCCCTCGGCTGCGCTCGGGATGACGATACGAGAATACCGCCTCTCCGCACAACTTTCAGTCCTCTGCGAGAGCCAACCTCCGCCCCTTTGGGGCACCTCCTTCCATGGGAAGGAGGGAGAATGCCGCTTCGCACGCATTCGTCATTTCGAGCGAAAGCGAGAAATCTTTTTCGTTCGCGGGAAGACAAAGGCTGTGAGAGGAACGGCAAGCGGGAAACACCCTGCTCCCTGCGCCCCGAAAAAACGCTGTTTCATGCAGGCCGTTTCATGCAGGAAAATGAAGGAAAAAAGCATCTCAAACAGGCGATAAGACAAAGAAAAAGCCCGCCTTTCGGCGGAGCTTTTTCATCGGCAATATTGTCCCAGAACCTCGATGACACGATCGATCTCTATCGGTTTCGTCAGGTGGGCGTTCATCCCGGCTTCCATGCATTTTTTCGCATCTTCATCGAAGGCATTCGCCGTCATGGCGATGATGGGGATGGTTTTCGCATCCGCTCTCGCAAAGCTGCGAATGACCCTTGTCGCGGTCATGCCGTCCATGACAGGCATCATGATATCCATGAGGATGGCATCGAAGGTGCCCGGGATCTTATTTTTGAAAAGATCCACGGCCTGTTTGCCATCGCCCACGACGGTGACGCGCGCCCCCTTATCGGTGAGGAGCATCTGCGCGATTTCTGCATTCAGCTCATTATCCTCGACCAGCATGAGGTGCAAACCTGCGATATCCACATGTCCCTTTTCCTTCGGCTTCTCTTCCTCAGCGGGCGCGATCTCGCAGGGGATCGTGATGACGAAGGTCGAGCCCTTCCCCTCTTCACTGGTGATAGAGATGGTTCCCCCCATCGCATCGATGAGTCTCTTCACGATGGCCATACCGAGGCCCGTCCCCTGATATACACTGCGGGCATCCTGTCTTTCCTGGGTGAAGGGGTCGAAAATATGAGCCAAAAACTCTTTGCTCATACCGATACCGGTATCCGAAGCAGTCCATCGATAGGTGCAGCGATTCCCGCTCGTCCCCAGAAACTCCACCTTTGTCAGGATCCGGCCGCCCTTTTTATTGTACTTGATGCAGTTTCCTAAAATATTAAGAATGATCTGCCTAAGATGCAGGGGACTGCCGTACACGAAGGGTACAGGGAACGAGTAATCCTTCACTTCATCGATCCACTCGAGCCCTGCTTCCACCACACGATCAGAGAGGATGCTGCGGATGTCATCTCTCTGCTCAGAGAGAGAGATCCGCTCGCGGGAGAGGGTGACGCCGCCGGCTTCCAGTTTGCTCATCTGCAGGATGTCATTGATGAGGGAGAGCAGATGCTTCGCTGCCGCTTGCATCTTTTTCTGGTTTTCAAAGACCAACTCCTTGTTATCGAAGTGATCTTCATTGATCTTCAAAAGACCGATGATGCCGTTCAGCGGCGTACGGATATCGTGGCTCATGCGGGAGAGGAATTCCGTCTTCACGCGATTCGCAGAGCTCATTTCATCCAGAGCGGCCTGCAGCTTTGCCTGCCGCTGTTCCTCCATTTCATGCATTTCTGTGGTATCTTTCAAAAGGACGATGGCCTGCACGACGGGCATATCTTGTCCGGCATCCGTATCATAGACGGTGATGCGCGTCATAAGGATCAGCTTACGGACCCAGCGGATCGTGCCATCCTTTTCCCGCACCCCGTACTCTGCAGAAAATTGCCGGTCACCCGCTTCGAAGCGCTTTAAAAGATCGTTCACACTCATGGCGATGCGGTAGCACCCCTGTGTCTGTCGTGTGATCTGCATCATATGGGCTTCGCAGTAGGCCTGATACGAGCATGGCAGCGAAGATGCCGCAAAGAGGCGCGCATGTGCTTCCTCCTTCCCCGGAAGCACGATATCCCTTTCCAGCCTGTCATGGGTCAGATCGACCATATAGATACAGTCCGCCATATCCAGCATGGCATCCACATAGCTGTCATTTTCCAGAATGGACTGCTTCAGCTGTTCATAGTAGAGGGAGAGCGCTTCCTTCGCCCCCAAAGGCGCATCCTCCGCCCGGCGAACGTGCTGAAACGCAAGAAGGACATGATGAAGATGCCCCTCGCGATCAAAGTCCACGGGAATGACGACGAGACGGCGTAATTCCGCCCCCTCCTTCGGCGTAAAGGCAAGGTCCAGCGCATCCTCACTATGAAGGATCGACTTCTCGAGTGCCTCCTTCGAAAGCGCGCTCTGTATGCGTTCCCGGTCTGCCCCTTCGATCTCCTCCACGAGCTGCAGCACCGCACCGGAATAGCTGCCCTCAGACGCAAGAGGGAAATCGCTCCTCGCACGGATCGTGCGATAGGCGTCCATCTTCAGATCACAATACAGACAATCTGCGAAATTCTTCCGATAACGGCTTAGCATTTTCAGCAGACGCAGCGAAAGACGCCTCTCCGCCTCTGCTTCCTTGCGCTTCGCATGGTTCTTCTGGATATACATATGCTTATCGGCCTTCGTGAAAAGCTCTCGCATGGACGCCTCAGGGTCATCCTTTGCCAGCACATATCCCGCCGCATAAGAAAGCGGCGTATCCATATGCTCTTTTGCCTCCTCTGCCAGCTTTGCACGCAGATCTCCCAGAAGCTCCTCCATGCCCGTCTCGGAGAGGCCATGCGTCACCATCAAGAATTCATCCCCGCCCAGGCGGCCGACGAAATGCTCCTCCGGTACCGCCGCCCGAAGAGCGGTCGCAAAACGACGGATGTATACATCCCCCGCCTCATGTCCCCTGCTGTCATTGATGCGGCGAAGATCATTCAGATCGAAGCTCACCACGCCCATATCCAAAGAAACAGGCGCATTCAGGATCTCTTCACACCGGTTCTTATTCGGAAGCCCCGTCGCCGCATCCAGATACGCCTTCTTCTGCAGCGTGCGGTTCTCGATCAGCCTCTTCAGCGCCTTGAAAAACTCAAGACCGATCAGGATCATCAGCGCGAAGATCACCAGCGTGATGCCCTTCTCCAGCACAGCCAGATCCTTCGCCTGCTTCTCAGAGTACACTTCGGCAAGCGCGGTCGCCTCATCGCAGATAGCGAAGAACTGCTCAGTCGCAGTGATCAGGTAGGAGTCCGCCTTCCCCGTGCGGCGAAGTTGGATGATCTCCTGCTTGACCTGCAGATAGTAGCCGCTTAGCTCCTTCATCTTAGCCTGGAAATCCGGATCCGACAGGCGCACCAAAGACAGCGATGCATCCCCCTCTCGAAGGCCCTGAATATACGCCTCGATCTCGCGGCGCATCTCATCCTGCGGCTCACCCGCCATTTCCAGCTTCACCATCCGCTGCGTCGTCCCGCGCACCAGCCCGGCATAGTTTACCACGCGCGCCGTCCCCTGCATGTGCGACACGATGACCATCATCCAGACGATCAGCCCCATCAGGACCACTGCCAACACCGCGATCACGATGTGACAGAGACTGTATGTATTCTTCTCATGATTCTGCATGTAGTTTCCCCTATTTTGCATAATTTTTATCATATATTGCATTATATGATAAACCGCCAAAAAGGGGAAGAGAAAATACGCCGTGAAACACGATATCCCGGAGACCGCTCACAGGATACGTTCTCCTGCGCTGCTCTATCTCCCCCTTTCCGCAGGGGAAAATGCTTCCCCCTCGCAAAGAAATGGAAAATAATCAGTCACTCCCATCTCCCTGTCTTCTGCTTTCCCACGAAAAAAGGCCGGGACTTTCATCCTGACCTTTGAGAAGCTCGGTGAGCCATCAGGGAACACACTTACAAAGCAGAAAATGACCTGACGAGCTCCTGCGTATAGGGGTGCTGCGGGTGATGCAGCACATCTTCTGCCGCCCCGATCTCCACCAGCCTCCCTGCCGATAGTATGCCCACGCGGCGTGCCATCGCGGCAAGGACATCGAGGTCATGAGAAATGAAGAGATAGGCGATCTCCTGATCTTCCTGAAACTCTTGCAAGAGGGTCAGGATCTCCGCCTGCACCGACACATCCAGCATCGAAGTCGGCTCATCCAAGATCAGGACCTCCGGTGAGATGAGGAGCAAACGAGCAAGCGCCACACGCTGGAGCTCCCCGCCGGAAAGCTCAGCCGGATAGCGCAAGAGCAGCTCGCGTCGAAGCTGGAGGCGTGAAAGCATCTCTTGCATACGCTCTTCAAAGTGATCCATCTTCCCATATAGGCGTGAGGGCTCTTCGATACTCTCACGGATCGTCATACGCGGATGAAGCGCGGCCGCAGGATTTTGAAATATCATCTGCATCGTGCGGCGTACCGTGAGCATCTCTTTCCCGGAAAGCTCGCCAAGATCCGCCCCGTGATAGAGCACGACTCCTCCATCCGGCACGAGAAGCTGCATCAGGATACGGATGAGCGTCGTCTTCCCCGCACCACTCGTTCCCGCGATCCCCAGCGTCTCTCCTTTCGAAAGCGTGAAGGAAATATCCTTCAACACCTCCTTCTTCACTTTCCGTATATATCCGGTCGTGAAGGATTTCGAAATATGCTGTACGTCTAAGAGCATGGGCACTCCTTTCTAAAAAGATGAATGAACGGTGATGCTTTCTCCACATTTTACAAAATGTCCCTCTCCCACTTTCCTCATCGTCTGCCTCTTCTCACAACCTTTTCCGCAGAATGCACATCGACTCCGAAAAATGCAGCCGCCGGTGAGGCGGGAAAGATCCGGTGGATTTCCGGAGATGGGATGAAGACCGCGGGAAGGCGCCGCGGCGAGAAGTCCCCGCGTATAAGGGTGGTATGGATTCTTGAAAATATCCTCTGTGCTCCCCTGCTCGAGGACTTCCCCTGCGTAGAGCACCACCACACGATCGGCGAGACATTCTGCCAGTGCGAGGTCGTGAGTGATGAGCAGCATCCCCCTTCCTGCCATCTTGATCTGAAGAAACATATCTGCCACCTGTTTCCTTACAAGCGGATCCAAGCCCTTCGTCGGTTCATCTGCGATGAGCCACTCCGGGGAAGGCAAGGTCATCATCGCCGCCATGACGCGCTGCGCCATACCCCCTGAAAGTTGGTGCGGATAGGACGCACACACGCGGACAGGATCTCCAAGACCGTACTTTTCCAGCTGCTCAAGAGCACTCTTCCTGCTCTTCTCTTTCCCCCAGCCCAGCCGCTTGCGCAAGACTTCTGTCACCTGCCGTCCGACACACATCAGCGGATTCATGGCAGAGATCGGATCCTGCGCGATCCAGCCGATGCGATCGCCTCGGATCTCATTCATTTCTTTCTCGGAAAGTCGTAGAAGATCCTTTCCCTCATACAAAATGCTCCCTGTCATTCTCGCATTTTCCGGAAGAAGGCGCATCATGGCCGTGCCCAAGATCGATTTCCCGCTCCCCGACTCGCCAAGGAGTGCCGTGATTTTTCCCCCGTGAAAGAGAAGATTTACATCACGAAGCACGCGGACAGCGCCCATCGGCGAAGGGAAAGTGACAGAAAGCTGCTTGACTTCGATATCCATAGAAAAGGCTCCTTTCAGGTAAGAGAGTGGTACAGATTCTAAAGGCTCTGTGGAGAAGGGCTGCCCCCTACTCATGCGGTGAAGCGAAGACGATGCAGCCCCTTCCCTCTCTTATTTCTTGATTCGTTCTCTCATCGCATCTCCCAGAAGATTGATAGAAAGGCAAAAGAGAGTGATGCCTGTACCGGGAGCGATCATCATCAGCGGGTATGAGCGGAAATAAGTCCTCGCATCAGAAATCATGACGCCCCAATCTGCTGTCGGAGGAGAAACACCCAGTCCCAAGTAGGACAGTGCCGAAGCCGAGAGCAGCGAAGTCCCGATGCGGAGTGTCAGCAGGACGATGACGACAGGAAGCACATTCGGGAGCACGTATTTCCTTATGATATACCCATGGGATGCGCCGAGGCTTCTGACACTTTCCATGTAGAGCTCCCCACGAATACGTATGACCTCACTCCTCACGATACGCGAAAACCCCGCCCACGAGGTCAGAGTCAATGCGATGATGAGGCGGAAATTGTTCTCCGGAAGGATCGCCGCGATCGCGATCATAAGACTCATCCCCGGAAGTCCCTGAAATACAGCCACAAGGCACTGGATCCCCCGATCCACCCAACCGCCAAAGTAACCGGATAGGATCCCCAGCATAAGGCCAAGGACCATGGTACAAAACGCCGCCACAAAGGCAAAAGCCACTGACGTCCGCGCCCCATAGATGGTACGGGAAAGAATATCACGCCCCAGCGCATCCGTCCCCAGCCAGTGTGAAGATGACATGCCTTCCAGGATTTCCTCCGTAGATACCGCTGTGGGATCATAGGGCGCGATCCATGGGGCAAAAAGCGCGAGGAATACGATCCCCATCGCCAGAAAAAGCGCCATTTTGTAGATCCAGTGAAGCTCCTTCTTCATCAGCCCTCCCTCGCTTTCGGGCTCAGCAAATAGTAACTGAGATCAACCAGATAATTAAATACGATGAAAACGGTCCCACTGACCAGCACATAGCCCTGAATCACCGGATAATCCCGTCCCCAGATCGCCGAAAGTACATAGCTTCCAAGACCGGGTATGGAAAAAAGATTCTCGATAATGACCGAGCCGCCCAAGATTGAGGCAAAAAACGTCCCCAGCATGGTAATGACCGGCATCAGCGAATTGGGCAGGACATGATAGATCTCTATATACGAAGCGGAGAGCCCCTTCGCTCGCTCTGTCAGAAGAAAGGGCTTCTCCATCACCGAAAGGACCGACGTCTGCTCCAGACGCAGCACCGCAGCCGCTGTCCCTGCTGCCAGCACAAAAGAGGGCAATATCATGTGGAGCGCATCGCCATACCCGGAGGAAGGCAGGAGCTGCCACTCTTCCGAAAAGATCAGCATCATCATGATCCCCAGCCAAAAAGACGGCATAGAAATAAAGAAGAGCGCCACGAGCTCAAGTCCGATCTCTGCCGCATGACCTTTCCTGCGCGCCGCCCATATGCCCGCAGGGATGCCGAGCAGGATCACCCATCCCATCGCCCAGAGAGCCAAGTGGAGGGTGACGGGAAATCTTCGCATGAGCTCGGACAGCACCGGTCTATGTGTCAGATACGACACACCCAGATCTCCCACTGCCGCATGTGTGAGCCAGCTCCCATACTGCATCCAAAAAGGCTGATCCAGCCCCATGCTCTCCCGCATCGCAAGAAGCTCCGACTCTGTCGGTTCTGCCGTCCCGTCCATCGTAAGGACCGCCATCGCCGGATCTCCGGGCGCAAGCACGCCCAGCAGGAACGCCAAGATCGTGAGTCCGATGAGAAAAGGGATCAGGAGAAAAATGCGCCGAAGCGCATAGATCAGAAAAGATTTCATGAGATGTGCCTCCTTTCGTGAATCACTGACACGAGGGCCATTCCAAGCGCAGAAGGACGGATTCATCCGTCAAGACGCAGCACAAAGAAATTTCATAGAAGAAAAGCGCCGACCTGTCGCCGATGCCTTTTCCTACTCCTTCCACGCCACCTTGTCCAGCGTAATGCCATAGACCGCCGCATGGTAGCCTGTGATTTTTTTTGAACAGACAGCGAGATTCTCATCTTCCAAGAGCGGGATGATCGCCGGATGGAGGAGCAGCTCTTCCCGGATCTCATGGTAGAGCACCTGCCGAGCTTCTATCTCATAGGTATGAGTAAGCGCAGCAAAGGCTGCATCTATTTTAGGATTGGCATAGCAGAAATGGCTGGCAAGATTCGTCGCACCATCGCTATGAAAGAACTCTCTCAAAAGCGAAGTCGGATCGAGATTTCCGAGCCCCCTCGTCCCGATGGCGAGATCGTAATCCCCTTCCTTCATCATTTTCCTTGACGTCAGACCATCCACCATCACGATCTTGACATCCAGCCCGAGATCCTTCAGCTCCGCCTGCAGAAATTCTGAAATAACCTTGTAAGGGTAGCGCTCGGCACCATACTGTGGAAGGAGGAATTTCACCTCACACCGGGCATCCCCCAGCACTTCCCGCGCAAGTGCCTTCGCCTCAGCAGGATCATAAATCGGCGGCTCCGGTCGTGAAAAAGGATTCGTACTATTCAAGAAGCTCCGCGTCGGTGTAGCGAATCCCGCAAAATAATACTTCACGATCTTTTCCCTATCGATGGCCAGATCGAGCGCCCTTCTCATGCGTTCATCGGAGAAAGGGAAACGGCCGCCATTGACAGAAAGATAGTGGGAAATCGTCGAGTGCGCACTGTCTACCGAGAAATTCTTCGTTCGCATGAGTTCCCTCACCATCATCGGTGTCAGTCCGCCCAGATCTAAGACCCCCTGCACCTCTCCTGAACGCATCGCCGAATATCGCGCCTCCGCCGAAGTGATCACACGGATACGGATCCGCTTCGCCTTTGCTTTTTCACCATGGTATCCATCAAAGCGCGAAAGGAGCGTATAGTCGTCCGCCTTCCTGTCAATGATCTGAAAAGGCCCCGTGCCCGCTGCGATTCCCGTGAAATCCCCCGTTTCTCGATCAAAAGAAGCCGGACTGAACATCGCGCTCCCCCAGCCCGCCATACGATAGATCAGCATGGGGACAGGCCGCTCGAAATACAGATGGAGCGTGTAGTCATCGTCCGCCTCATAACGGACAAGCCCCGGGTAAATGCGCGAGACCAGATAACCATAGAAGGAAGATGGCTTATACCCCATGTGCGTTACGCGGTAGATATTCTCTCGCACCGCATGTGCATCGAAGGAAACCCCGTCATGGAACTTCACCCCCTTCTTCAGATGAAAAATCCACTCCGTCTTCTCCGCATTCGACTCCCAAGACTCGGCGAGCATCGGCATGACTTTCCCATCGTCAGAAATCCCGACCAGCGACTCCCAAGTCTTTAGGATCACGGTGGAGTAGTAAGGATCCTTCTCCCCCGGCGAAAGATCCCGCCCCGCCGCGAGTACGATCTCTTTCTCCTCTCCCGTCGTTGGGGCGTTGCCGCAGCCGGCAAAAACCAACGCACAGGTCAAAAGAAGAACGAGTGATAGATTGCGAAAGAAGGTGCGCATGATGATTCGCCTCTTTTCTTATGGAAACTTTTTAGAATAGGGGAATAGGCGGCCGCAAGGCCGCCTATTATTATACATATATATTAGAAGTGGAGTTTTGCTGTGAAGGTTAAGGTGCGTGGGGTAGAAAGGTAAATCCAGTCCGAGGTTGCGCTCCCTCTGGATACCATCCAATAATCTTTATCAAAAAGGTTATAACACATAAGAGAGAGCGTTGCTGGTACTTTACCAAAATGCGTTTCATGTGTTACACCCAAATCATAAACTACATACCCCGGGACATTTAGCCCAGATTTTACGAGCGGGCTTTCTCCTGTATAAACTGCTCTTCCGATAATGCTCCAATCCTTGCTCGGTTCGTACTGCAGTCCAAGGACGCCGCTCCATTCAGATACGCCAGCCACTTTTTTACCATCAAACTTCCCATTGGATGTTTTGTCATATTTGGCATTCATATGTGCCATACCCGCCATGATGCTCCATTTATCAGTCAGCTTGCCATTGACAGATAATTCAATACCTTTGGTTCTGGTTTCTCCATCACGAAGTAGATAGCCACTCGGCGCACTAGAATTACCTTTCCTCCCATGATCAATGTTTTCATCTTTTTTGATATCGTAGTAAGCCAATGTCCAAAGAAGGTCATTTTTCTTATACTTGGCACCAATTTCATTCTGCTTCGTTTTAATTGGATCTAACACTTCGCCTGTATTCAGATAACCAGCACCTACAGAAGCACCAGTATCAAAGTATTCAGAGTGGCTACCATAAACAGACCAGTTATCATTCGGAGCATATACAAATCCATACGTCGGGCTTACTGCATCAGACTTAATTGCAGCATTAAACTCCTTTTTAGCTCTATTGTAACTCTTTGCAGCCGCTTCATGCTTATGAACCCCTAAAATGATATCCCACTTATCAATTTTCATGGAATCCACAATGCCAAGGCTTTTGATTCTAGTTTTGTTATTCCAATATGTATTATATGCAGGATTTGGAGTCGTAGATGTGATGCCATCTTTCAGAGTTCCGCTGATGTCAGTTTTCTTGTAATCATCACCTGTTTTCCTATTTCTCCACGCCTGATTATATGAAACGGTGATATCATGCTTAACTGCACCAGTCATATAATGCGCAACGGTTCCTACCTGCCAGTAGTAATACTTCTGCGGTGTTCCACCAGATCCGTAAGTACCTGAAATATTCCCATCTGCATCCACATAATATCGACTTCCGTATGGCATTACATTGTTGTCCAAGTTATTATCTTGAATGCCGAAATTGAAGAATCCATCCCAATGCTGGTTAAACTTCTGTTCATGATTATAAACAGCCATCCACCCATGAGTAGATTTCAGCATACCATCATATCCATAATCATTGGCACCGTTTGGCACATTCGGCAAATGCGTACCACCCTTAAAATCAAACCAGCGAATCCCGCCCTGGATGTCCAGATTCCTATATCCAACAAACAGATTATCCTTCGTATGTTCACTGCGATGATCGATATTCGCATAAATGCTCTGCCCGACCATCTTCGTCCCCTTAACGGAAGTCTTGCCATTGATATTTTCCGTCATGATACGAACGCCCCATTCCTTATCCTTGCCGAAGCGTTCGCCATAGTCTAGGTATTCGCCAAAGAGACCGCGGCCGGAAATCGTCTGGGTATAGTCCATCACGCGTTCTTCCGGGGCCACTTTCGTGTGCGCGCTGATGACGCCGCCAGGCGCTGTGGTTTCATACTGTACGCCGGTGCCAAAGAGGCCCACATTCGCGCCGGAAATGATATCAACGTTATCGAAAATGTAAGTCGGTGTATTGAACTGCGTCAACACGCCAGGTACACCATTGACGTAGTAGTTTGTACCATTGGTACGCATACCGCGGAAATAGAAATCCCCGTGCAGGATGGAGCCAGTCTGACGAACGGACGGGCTATTGACAAAAATGCTATCCTGCGGTTTATCTGGGCCACCGAAGACTTCCATTGTTTTCTGAGTGATATTGGTCACACTGAAGGGTACTTCCATCGTGTCCTTTTTTCCCAGAACGCCGACTTCCGTCTTGGTATTCACAAAACCGCCAGGCAATGTGCCATGCTCTTGCTTATCTTTGTCTGCATTGACATAGACAGTATCCAAGACGGTATCCGCTGCTCTAAGCGTTACCCCCCCCCGAAATTGTTAACACGACTGCTGCTGCAAGAGCGACATACAGTTTCCCTTTTCTCATAACATTCTCTCCTCGATAAAAAACAACCATGCCTGCCCTATCAGGTACAGGCTAAAAAAGAAATCTATCCCTTTCCCGAAGCGCCGTGTATCCAAGTTTCCACGCGCAGGGAAAAGAAAGCATTTTAGTGACTGGGGACTAGGGATTAGAGATTAGGCACCTCAAGTGACTAGTGACCAGGGAAGCACTCTATTTATCCTCGCGGCGCTTTCATATTTTTATGCGCCGCACCTTCCTCGCCATCCCCATAGAACCCATGGAACCTATTGAACCTATATATCACGATTCCCGAAAGTACGAGATTACTTCCACGATTCGTTTCGAATGCCAGACATAGCCATTCCCATCCGGCTCGGCGCGCGCTTTGAAAAGCGGCTCCAGCTCGGTATTATAGTTCAAGTACGACATTTCGCCCAGATCCGCCACCATTTCTTTCTCCGCCGCCTGCCAGTCGGCATAGCGGAGCACCTTATCATAGTGCGTGAAAGAGACTTCTGCATGGATGCCCATATTCCAGAACATCATCGGCATCATCATGTAGTCGTTGTTTCGGCGATAATTCAGCGAAAGCTCATCATAGAGACTATAGAGATATGGCTTCAAGAGCGTGCGAACGATGATGAAGCCTTTCTTCCCGTAGCGGGCGATCTTTTCGAGCGCCTCTCTCATATAGCAGACACGGTATAAGGAATTGACAGAGAGGACGTAGTCTGCATCGTAAGGCTCCTCGAAGTCTTCCCACTTCGAGTGGACCGCTTTCACATTGGTGAGGCCTTCTCTTTGTAAGGAGATCGAGAGCTCGCGGAGCATGGCTGGTGAGAAATCAACCGCAAGTATGTCCCGGCTGTATTTCGCCATAGGAATGGTGAAATTACCGCATCCTGAGCCCACATCTAAGATGCGCTGATTTTCTCCGAATTTCTCATGGATCCAGTCTCCGAGCCCGTACACGTCCCGATAGAGGTTGAAGCGCTCCGCGTAATGTGGTGCAAGGTCTTCCCAGAATCGCAGCTCTGCCTCGTCATCAAATTTACGTCCGGATTTCCTCTTCGCGTTCCAGCCTTGTTCTTTCTGCCAGATCTCATCCAAGTCGATCTTTTTCAGCTGCTGCATCTTATCACCGCCAATCTTGAACAAGATGAGTGTAATCTGTATAGTTTCTATAAAGTCAAGTACTTTTTTATAGAAATCAAAAAATCTTTCTTAATGAAAATGTCACCTCCCCCCTTATCGTCATATCGAGCGAATGCGAGAAATCTTTTTTGTTCATGATCAAACGAACAATGTAAGGAAGGCGGCGAGCGGGAAACACCGTACTTCACATAACTTGGAATGACGGTGTTTCATGCAAACGTGTACGTACAATAGAAAGCATACCGCAAACGAAAAAGATCCGTAGGCTCCGCTCGGGATGACGATACAGGATAACGCTCATCTCACATTCGCTTTCATTCCGCTACGTAGAAGGCTGCCCCTGCGGTGTAATGCTATTAAGTTAAGGAAATTGTTAGCGCCGTAATGACTTGCTTCCCCCTTCGGGGGAAGTGCCGAAGGCAATAGGGGCGTGCCAGCGGCTATCGAACAATGTTGGATATACCGTAGTGCTGCCCCCTCATCTCACTTCGTTCGAAATGGCGTCTCACTGGATTTTCGCGTCGCTTCACTCCTAAAAATCCAGTTCGCTTGCACAAGCCCTCCGGGCAGCTCCCCCGATGGGGCGCCAAGAATGTTCTGCCGCTTAACTTAATAGCATTGCCCTGCGGGGCAGTCTATCCTCCGCCTTCGGCGCGCCCCTTCTTCAAGGGGCTTGCTCAGCTGTCATGGAAAAGCTCCGCTAGTAAAAACAACAAAACGAGAATCCCCCCGTATTGTCATTTCGAGCGGAGCGAGAAATCTTCCTTGCACACCCGTAAAACAACGAGAGTGGGATGACGATAAACGGAATACTCCGGGCGATGCTTCTGATAACGACACGAAAAAACGCTCCTCTCACATCACTTCTCCTCCCCCGTCTTGAACCCCTCTCCTCTCTATGCTAAGATAGAGCTATCTTTAATCAGTCTTTTAATAAAGTCTATAGCAGGTATAGGCTTTTCATAGAAGGGACTCATATTTCATGAAGCAGGGGAAAAGTCACTACACGCCGCAGGAATTTGCACGGCTCTTTCACATCGATAAACAGACCCTCATCTACTATGACAATCAAGGGATCTTCTCTCCCGCCTTTCGCAGCGAGAAAGGCTATCGATACTATGAAGCAGCGCAGATCCTCCCCTTTGCAGAACTCTTATCCCTCAGAAATCTTCACATTTCGGGCGCAGAGATGGGGGTATTCAATCAGCACCCTTCGCGCAGTAAACTTATCGAACTCCTGTCCGATAAAGTCATGGAGCAGGAAGACGCGATCCGTGCCATGCAAAGCAATATCGAAAGCCTGAAGCGGAAAATCCGTCATCTGGCGGAAAGCCGCAGCCACCCCATGGAGCAGGTCATGCTGATTCCCAAGCCGGTACGCCTCATGCAGCGCAGTCCCCTCTTTCCTGCCAAAACATCTTTCCGAGATGCCTGTCAAAAGAGTGCCCTTCTCATCACGGAGTATGCCGCTCACCTTTTCGACAAAGATTTGGAAATCGCCGTCAGCCCAGCCGTAGACATGCTCTCCGCCTTGTGCGAACCATACGCCTACCACCTTCTGCTGATCTCGCCCCATGCGCCAAGCCTTGAAATGGAGAATCCCCTCACCCTCCCCGCCGCACTCTATCTGACCTACATCTTTCCTTCGCCGCAGTTCCCTCTTCCGAGTGCCGTCCTTTCAACCATCGAAAACACGATGCAGGCACTCTCCCTTTCCCCCAACGTCCCTTTTCTCGTCACACCACGTCTGGATGATGAAGGACGGGCTAGTTGCTATCGTCTGGAAATACCCGTCACAAAAAAAGCTTGAGACCTTTCATCTCAAGCTTTTTATTATTCTGTCACAATATTCCTTCTCGTATCGTCATTTCGAGCGCAGCGAGAAATCTTCCTTGCACAACGGTCAAACGGAGAGTGTGAGAGGAGGAGCAGCCGAAGCACCTAGGCGATTTTATCATTAACTCATGAGTACATAGTACCGCTACGACTTAAAAGATCCCTCGACTCCGCTCGGGATGACGATACGAGAGAACGGACTGTCTCACATTTCTTTTCATTCCTTCACGTAGAAGACTGCCCCTTCGGGGCAGATCTATCCTCCGCCTTCGGCGCGCCCCTTCTTCAAGGGGCTATACAACGGTCATGTAAAAACGCTGACCCTTCGCAAGGTCTCCTCCCCTATATCGTCATTTCGAGAGAAAACAAAAAACAGGAAATCCCGTATTCCATACGACACGGAATCACGGTATTTCCTGCTCCAAAGCACTAACCCAAGTCACCAGTCACTAGTCACTAGCCACCGGTCACTCATCTCACGAGATACACGGTGACGCGGCTCTTCGTCCCCCACTGGTAAGCCTGCGCGAGGGTATCGACACCGACATCGATGATATTTCCATGGATCGCACCTCCGATATCATCGCAGATGGCGTAGCCATAGCCTTCGATGAAGACGATGCTGCCAAGCGGGATGACACTCGGATCCACGGCGGCATGCCCCTTGCCGGCGAATCCGCCCAGAGCGGTATGTCCTTCACCGCCCCCGTCATAGGGCGTGTACGCCGTCGATCTCATGTGATAGGTCTTCGTATACTTGCCGCGGAAATAGGGCGCATTGTCCAAAGCATCCCAGACATCTTCATCTGCCACACCGGTGGTCTCAAGTCCTGTCTCATCCTGCAGCATGCGGATGGCATCTCCCGTACCGGCGCCGAAGACACCGTCAACGACACCGGGATCGTAGCCGTGCAGAAGAAGCTGATTCTGCAGATGGATGACTCTCTTTCCCCTGGCCCCCTCCGAGAGGATATAGTCTCCTGTCTGCGCCACATAGACTTCATTCAGCTTCGCACGGGTCACGCTGTTCACACCGCCCGTGACGGGGATCCCCTGCTCCTTCTGGAAAGCCGTGACCGCATCCTCGGTCTGCCCGCCATAGATGCCGTCTGCCTCCCCGTCAAGATAGCCGAGGCGTTTCAGCTTCCGCTGGATGGTCTTCACATCACTGCCGCTGTCGCCGACGCCATAAGACTCCCCGCCAGAGGAGACCGCAGGTGCCGGCGTCCCTGCGCTGATATCCCGAAGCGCACGGTAGGTCACTTCATCGATCGCACCGGATACAGGAAATCCGCGGGCTCTCTGGAAGTCCTTCACCGCCTTCACGGTATCTCCCCCGTAGACACCATCAATGTCGCCTTTGAGAGAGCCGGCCTCTTGCAAGCGCTGCTGCATATCGGAGATCACATCTCCGCGATTCCCTTCTGCATACACGACGCCCCCACCGTTCCGATAGCCTGCGCCTTCGGCACGTCGAATGGCATCTCTGGTCGCATCATCGGCTTCGCCGGTCGCGGTCAGGCCTTTATCCTTCTGAAATAAATAGACTGCTTCCTTTGTGGTGGAGCCATAGTCTCCATCCACGGTGCGAGCCAGATAACCGGCCGCTACCAGGGAATTCTGCAGGGCTGTCACAGCATCCCCGCTCATCCCTGCGTGCAATGTTTCTGCAGAAGCCGGAACCATGGCAAGTATCCAAAGCGCCAAGACCGAGCTCCATTTGTAGATAGCACGCATGAATTATCACCTCCATAAACTTCCTGTATTTTACCATTTTTCTTCAAATTTGTAAAAAATGAGGGGAAACCCTTTTATTTTTAAAGAAATCCATCGAGCTGCCGCGCGGTGCGAGGCGGTGTGAAAAAGCAGACAGTATCGGTGGGGAATGATGATTTCTAAAGCGTTCTTTTCTAAGAGAATGGAAGCGTTTTGCAGCAAAAGTGGGGAAAGCCAAAAGAGAGAATGCCCTTCCCCGTATCACTGTCCTCCCGCCCCTCGTCATTTCGAGCGCAGCGAGAAATCTTCCTTGCACAACGGTCAAACGGAGAGCGTCAGATGAAGAGCAGCCGAAGCACCCACGCGATTTTATCATTACCTCATAAGTACAGAGTACCGCTACGACGAAAAAGATCGAGGGCTCCGCTCGGGATGACGATACGAGAGGCGGACTATCTCACATGGCTTTTCATCCGAACACGTAAAAGGCTGCCCCTACGGGGCAGATCTATCCTCCGCCTTCGGCGCGCCCCTTCTTCAAGGGGCTGCTCAGCTGGCATGTAAAAGCGCAACGCCCAAGCGCCACTCACTTCCCGATGGGAAAGTCAACGAAATGAGAATACCGCTTCCCCCGTATCGTCATTTCGAGCGAAGCGAGAAATCTTCCTTGCACACAGGAAAACGGGAGAGGGTGAGATGACGGGAAAACAAAGTATCCGGGCGATTTTCTGCGCTGACGCATGAATGCCGTACACCACTATGACAAGAAAGAGCGAGGGCTCCGCACGGGATGACGAAACGAGAGGCGGACTATCTCACATGGCTTTTCATCCGACCACGTAGAAGGCTGCCCCTGCGGGGCAGTCTATCCTCCGCCTTCGGCGCGCCCCTTCTTCAAGGGGCTACACAACAGTCATGTAAAAACGCTGACCCTTCGCAAGGTCTCCTCCCCCATATCGTCATTTCGAGCGTAGCGAGAAATCCTCCTTGCACAACAGTCAAACGGAGAGCGTCAGATGAGGAGCAGCCGAAGCACCTAGGCGATTTTATCATTACCTCATAAGTACAGAGTACCGCTACGACGAAAAAGATCCCTCGGCTCCGCTCGGGATGACGATACGAGAGAACGCTTTCCTAGAGAACGCTTTCCTCATATTCCCTTTCATACCTCGGCGATTCCAACCTCCGCCCCTTCGGGGCACCTCCTTCCATGGGAAGGAGGGAGAATGCCGCTTCCCCATGAAGAAGACTTACGATACGAGAATACCGCTTTCCCCCATATCGTCATTTCGAGCAAAGCGAGAAATCTTCCTTGCACACCGGTCAAGCGACGAGCGTGAGATGAGGAGCAGCACCTAGGCGTTTTTCTCTTTCCCTCATACGTGCAGTACACCGCCAGGGCGTAAAGATCCCTCGACTACGCTCGAGATGACGATACGAGAGAACGGGCGATCTCACATTCATTTCCATCCCGCTGCGGGAGACAACCTCCGCCCCTTCGGTCACTTCAATAAAAAAATACCGCCAAGTTTCCTTGACGGTATCTGATCTCTATCCCCACCATGTCGTTAAAGCCGGATTTTGAGTCTGCGTATTTGCAGGTGGGTGCTCTCATGTGAATTTCATCTGTCCCCGTGAAGGGCATAGAATCCATCCGCAGTTCTGAACTCCCTTAATAAAGGTATCGGTTCAAAATATGAAGCCGCACGTGCACAGCAGGGTTGTTACATGTAGTATAGCAAATTTGCATGAGATTTACAAGAAATTTATGAGAAATAGCAGGGATCCGGAGCGGCCGGTAACGGATCCCTGCCTACCCCTTCATTCCCATGTTTCACTCATTCTCCTTTGGAGCTCTTGAAGGCTTCTCTTTTGCCGATGACGGTTACACCATTCATGTACGGTACGAGGACATCCGGGACGCGGATGGTGCCGTCAGCCTGCTGGTAGTTTTCCATGATAGCAGCGACAGTACGGCCGACAGCGAGGCCGGAGCCATTCAGCGTATGGACGAATTCCGGTTTCGCACCCGGCGTTCTGCGGAAGCGGATATTTGCGCGGCGTGCCTGGAAATCAAGGCAGTTTGAGCAGGAAGAGATTTCTCTATACTTATTCTGTGCCGGCATCCAGACTTCGATATCATAGGTCTTCGCAGAGGAGAAGCCGATATCACCGCTGCAGAGGCAGACGACATGGTACGGGATCTCGAGCATCTGGAGGATCTTTTCCGCTTCTGCCGTCAGAGATTCCAGCTCATCCCAGCTGTCTTCCGGCTTGCAGTACTTCACCATTTCTACTTTATGGAACTGGTGCTGACGGATAAGGCCGCGGGTATCCTTACCAGCAGAGCCTGCTTCTTTACGGAAGCACGGAGTGAGCGCCGTCAGATGGACCGGCAGCAACGCACCGTCGAGGATCTCGCCGGAGAAATAATTCGTCAGCGGCACTTCCGCAGTAGGCGTCATATACATGCTTTCGCCTTCGACTTTGTACATATCATCGGCGAATTTCGGCAGCTGGCCGGTGCCCTGCATGGACTTGCCATTGATGATATAGGGCGGGATGACTTCGGTGTAGTCATTCTGCTGGGTATGTACATCGAGCATGAAATTGTATACCGCTCTCTCGAGACGGGCTGCCTGCGAGAGGTAGAAATAGAAACGCGCACCGGAGACCTTCCCCGCTCTTTCAGCATCCAGGATGCCGAGGGTATCGCCGAGCTCATAGTGAGCCTTGATCGGGAAATCAAAGGTCGGGATCTCGCCCCATTTGCGGACTTCCGGATTTTCGCTGTCATCCTTGCCGACCGGGACAGACTTGTCGCACATATTCGGGATATGGAGAAGCAGTTCATTCAGCTTGGATTCGACTTCACCGAGTTCCTTATCGATGGCAGAGATCTTCTGTCCGACTTCTCTCATGCGAGCGATAGCATCTGCCGCATCTTCGCCATTCTTCTTCGCCATCGCGATCTTCTTGGACTCTGCATTCTTTTCGCTCTTCAGCGTTTCTGTATCGCGCAGGAGTTCTCTCCTCTTGCCATCGAGTGCGAGGACTTCGTCCAGATCGAATGGATTGTGACGGTTGACGAGGTTCTGCTTCACTTCGTCTGCGTGTTCTCTGATGAATTTCATGTCTAACATAGTATCGCTCCCTTTAGGAAATATAAGATAGGAAATCGGCTTTCCTCATCTGACGGAAATAGTGATCGGCTGGCCGCTCGCTGACGCTTGAAACGGATCGGATGGGAAGAGACCGCTCACAGGCTATGCCGTCCTCGAAAAGCAAATAAAAAGACCTCTTCCCTCCATGGGACGAAGTCATCGCGGTGCCACCCAATTTGCATAAGCCAGCTCATGGCTGATATCGGCTGCCTGCCGTCCGATTCCTCACCGGCCGCTCCTGAGTGGAAACTTTCTCATCTGCCAGGGCTCTCACCAGCCGCCCTGTCTCTGAAAGACATCTGAAAAAGATTTTCTCTTTCCCTGCGTTATTAGTATTATAGCGAGTTCATCTGCGTTTTGCAATAGGAAAAAGGGTTCAAGATGCAGGGTTCAGGGTTCAGGGTTGTGGTGGCGGCTTCGCCGCCCAAAAAGGAAGCCAACCCCGCCTCACTGCGCTCGGCAGCCCCTTCCAAGGGAAGGGGCTAGCGTGGACACTCCCTCCTTCCTATGGAAGGAGGTGCCCCGAAGGGGCGGAGGTTGGATGGGGAAAGCGGTATGAAAAAGAGTGGGAAAGATCGTCTCAAGTGCGTCGTTTACGAGAGCACCCTATCCACCGCTGGCGCGGTCCCCCTTCCCCAATGGGGAAGGCTGCGATACGAGAGCACCGCTATCGACGAACACAGCCGTCCCTGATGGGTAATGCTATTAAGTTAAGCGGCAGAACGTTCTTGGCTCCCCATCGGGGGAGCTGCCCGAAGGGCTGAGGGGGCTACGTAGCGGTATTGCATGAAAGTGTTGGAATATCGATAGCGTCGGACTATTCAACATAGCACGCTATACCGCTGGCATGCCCCATCTCGCTGCGCTCGAAATGGCGTCTCACTGGATTTTAGCGTCGCTTCGCTCCTAAAAATCCAGTTCGCTTGCACATATTGCCTTCGGCACTTCCCCCGAAGGGGGAAGCAAGACGTTACGTAGCTAACGATTTCCTTAACTTAATAGCATTGCCCAATGGGGAAGGCGAATTAATAGCGGCTACGCCGCCATTTTGGCTGACGGTATTCCCGTATCGTAAGCCTTCCCCTCGAGGGGAAGGTGCCCCGAAGGGGCGGATAGGGCACTGGCGGCATGAATGAGAAGTGGTGGTGGCGTCTCAAGTGCATCGTTTACAAGAGCACCCGAGCGCCGCTGACGCGGTCCCTCTTCCCCATGCGAGTAATGCTATTAAGTTAAGGAAATCATTAGCTACGTAACGTCTTGCTTCCCCCTTCGGGGGAAGTGCCGAAGGCAATAGGGGCATGCTAGCGGTATAGCGTGCTATGTTGAATAGTCCGATGCTATCGATATTCCAACACTTTCATGCAATACCGCTACGTAGCCCCCTCATCTCACTTCGTTCGAAATGGCGTCTCACTGGATTTTCGCGTCGCTTCACTCCTAAAAATCCAGTTCGCTTGCACAACCCCTTCGGGCAGCTCCCCCGATGGGGAGCCAAGAACGTTCTGCCACTTAACTTAATAGCATTCCCTAGAGGGGAAGGCTGCGATACGAGAATACCATCTTCTAAAAAAAGGCGGCGAAGCCGCCACCTCAACCCTGAACCTTGAACCAAATGAAAGCAAAAAAGGGGCTGTGAAGAAATGAATCTTCATTTCTTCACAGCCCCTTTTTGATTGACTGGGGAGCAAGAGACCAGAAGACTAAGAGACATCAGATTCCCGTATCGTCATCCCGAGCGCAGCCGAGGGATCTTTCTTGCACTGCGGTCAGTATCACATAGGCACTGGCCGGGAAACAACGCCTTGGTGCTGCGTATTTCTGCTTTCGCACACCCATCGTTTATCGGTCTGCAAAGAAGATTTCTCGCTTCGCTCGAAATGACGATACGCGAGAGTGACTCGTCACCCTGCGCCCCTAATCCCTAGCCACTGGCCACTCATCCCTGCTTTCAAACTTGTGGGTTAGCCTCTGGGGCGTGCCGTCCCTTGGCTTAAAATGAAAGCCTCGCTTGCATGAGAAATAAGAAAGGTGGCGATCTCGCCGCTTAATATGAATAGCCTTCCCCTCGAGGGGAAGGTGCCCCGAAGGGGCGGATAGGGCACTGGCGGTATAAAAGCGAGTAGGGAAATGCGTCTCAAGCAGGCGATTTACGAGAATACCCAAGCGCCGATTTTGTAAATAGCGCTGCCCGATTCGGTCGGAATGACGATACGGGGGAACGGCATTCCCTTTTGCCACCTTCTGCGTGATGGGTTAAAAACAAATGTGAGGCGAGCGTTTTCCCGTACCGTCATCTCGAGCGTAGCCGAGAGATCTTTCTTGCAGACGGGGAAATGGTATATGTGAGGAAATCCGTAGCACCACCTCAGCAAGACGTCATTTCCCTATCACCGCATGCATGCTGATAAGCATTGTGCAGTAAAGATCCCTCCACTTCGGTCGGGATGACGATACGGGAAAAAATGTCTCTCAGTCTCCCAGCCTCCTAGCCTCATCCTCACCAAGCGAAAAAGCCCAGTGAGCCCCGGGGCTCCTGCTCTTTCGAGACGAACCACCAGAACCCACTGCGCTTTTGCATGATTCATGAACATCGAAGGTCGCGCGTATCGCAAACCTTGAGCCCCAAATCAACTGTATGACCTGCCCGCTGGCGCGAGCAGCCGGTTTCCGCCATTATTTATTCTTCTTCTCCAGCAGCAGTGCTTTTCTGGAAAGATTGATACGGCCCTTGTCATCGATCTCCGTGACCTTGACCATGATCTCATCCCCTTCGTGGACGATGTCTTCCGGTTTCTCGACTCTCTGGAGAGCGAGCTGAGAAACATGGACAAGACCTTCCTTGCCCGGCAGGATCTCTACAAAAGCGCCGAACTTCATGAGACGGGTGACGCGGCCGAGATACGTCTCGCCGACTTCGACTTCCTTCACGAGGGACTCGACCATCGCTTTTGCCTTCTGGGCAGCTGCTTCATCTTCGGAAGCGATATATACGCGGCCGTCCTCTTCGACGTCGAGTTTCGCACCGGTTTCAGAGATGATCTTATTGATGGTCTTTCCGCCGCTGCCGATGACGACACGGATCTTGTCGACCGGGATGGTGAGAGAAATGATCTTCGGTGCATACTTGGAAAGATGTTCTGCCGGCTTATCGATGCATTCTGCCATCTTGCCCAGGATATAGAGACGGCCTTCATGCGCCTGCTTCAGTGCAGTCAGCAGGATATCTCTGGAAATGCCATGGACTTTGATATCCATCTGGATGGCATTGACGCCCTTTGCCGTACCTGCGACCTTGAAGTCCATATCGCCCAGTGCATCTTCCATGCCCTGAATATCAGAAAGGATGGAGAATTTGCCGCCATCTTCGATGAGACCCATCGCGATGCCTGCGACCGGTGCCTTGATCGGTACGCCTGCATTCATAAGGGACATGGTGCTGCCGCAGACAGAAGCCTGCGAGGAAGAACCATTGGATTCCAGGATTTCAGAAACGACGCGGATCGCATACGGGAATTCATCGACACTCGGAATGACCGGGAGGAGCGCACGTTCTGCGAGCGCGCCATGACCGATCTCACGGCGTCCCGGACCACGGGAGCCCTTCGTCTCGCCGACGCAGTAGGACGGGAAATTGTACTGATGGATGTATCTCTTCTCGGTCACCGGAGTGAGGTCATCGATGATCTGTGTCTCCGACATCGGAGCCAGCGTGGTGATGGAGAGCGCCTGGGTCTGGCCGCGGGTGAAGAGCGCCGAGCCGTGAACGCGCGGGAGCAGGCCGACTTCGCAGGTGATCGGACGGATCTCCGTCAGCTTTCTGCCATCCGGACGGATGCCTTCATTCGTGATGGTGTGACGGACGATTTCCTTCGTCAGATGGTCGAGCGCATCCGCCACATCCGAGAGATGTTCCGGGTAGATCTCAGCGAAATGCTCCATTGCCACCTTTTTCGCAGCAGCGATATTGCCATCACGGCGCAGCTTATCCGCATCGAAGATCGCATTCTTCAGGGACTCGGTCGCAAACGCTTCGACATCCTTTTCGATCTCAGCCGGGACTTCCGGGAAGGTCAGCACGCGCTTTTCCTTGCCGACTTCTTCGATGATCTTTTTCTGGAAACGGCAGATCTCCTTGATCGTCTCATGGCCGAACATGATCGCATCGAGGACTTCTTCCTCCGGTGCTTCCTGTGCGCCGCCTTCGACCATCATGATCGCCTCTTCCGAGCCGGCGACCGTCACATTCATCGTGGACGCTGCCATCTCTTCCTGTGTCGGGTTGATGACATACTTGCCATCCACACGGCCCACGCGGACACCGGCGATCGGGCCGTCCCACGGGATATCGGAAATGCCGATGGATGCGGACGCGCCGATCATGCCGCACAGCTCCGGTGCATTGTCATAGTCGACAGAGAGCACCGTCGCTACGACATGGATATCATTTCTGCATCTTTTATCAAACAGAGGACGGATCGGACGGTCGATCAGACGCGCACAGAGGATCGCCGAATTTCCCGGACGACCTTCACGACGAAGGAATCCCCCCGGCATCTTGCCGACAGCATACATCTTCTCTTCATAGTCGACAGTCAGCGGGAAGAAATCCGTGCCTTCGCGAGGCTCCTTGCTCGCCGTCGTAGCGACGAGGACAGCGGTATCCCCATATCTTACCAGTACAGCGCCATTCGCCTGCTTGGCCATTTTACCAGTCTCAATGATCAGTGGACGACCGGCCAGTTCCATTTCAAATGTTTTGAACAATTCCTGTTCCTCCTTAGTAAATGCTTCTTTATACGACTACTTATTATATAATACAACTTTCATCTTTCACAAGGGGGGAATGAGAGGAAATGAAGTGAAGGGGAGCGGGCTCACGGTTCAGGGTTCAAAGGGGGTGGTGCGGCGCATTTCGTCATCCTGAGCGGAGAAAAACGTCGTGTGTTAAAAAATGGCTTATCTGAAAATATGAGAACTGAGTCGAAGGATCTAAGTGCCGCGAAGTATAAAAACAGCCTTCCCCTCGAGGGGAAGGCTAGGATACGAGAATACTGCTTCCCCTATAACGTCAGAGCGAATACACGCATATGTGGAAAAAGAATAACGACGCATAAAGCCTTCCCCGCGTGGGGAAGGTGGCAAGCGTAGCGAGCCGGATAGGGTTCTAGCGGCATGAAAATGAAGGTGGGTGAAATAGACAAAGCGTATGTCTCAAGCAAGCCATGCACGAAAATACCCGAGCGCCGCTGTTGTCAATAGCGATCCCCAAAGCAAGAAATCTTTGTCGATAATATTTTTATGACATTTTTGACATCTTATATGCCAATATCGCTACCGCAACCCCAACTATCAGAATCCAGCCATGATTAACTATCAGTGCTAAAACGGTCATACTACTGGTAAGCACTAAAACAGCAAAAAAACTCCCAAGCTCTATAGCTAATGCATAAATGCAAAATTTTACGCCTCGAAAAGCAAATAAAACAAAAATGCAATTTACTAAAATGAATAATGCGTAAAGTATGTTACTCATTCATTTCTCCTCTTTTTGCTTATCTAATCCCGGTTAGATAAATACTTTTTGTAAAAAAGTGTGCCAAGTGCCACATAAATTACAATAAATAGTGCAGCAGAATCCTCTGGGTGAAGATATTGATCCGTAAAAATCTTAATGATAAAAGAAGGAAGCATTATCATAAGCATGTATGTGAAAATCCCCACTAAATTTCCCAAGAAGGTGCTTCTTGTAAACATAAACCCTATCAATGAAAATACACATCCACATAATACAAGATAAAAAAAATCGTCAACAAAAATTACCAATTTCATCTTAGTAAACTCCTACTTTTTACCATTGCCATTAGCTCTGCTGTCATTATTTCTGCTATATATATCCACTTAATAAAGCGATGAAGTGGGTTTGTATAGAAGTATTTTGGAATTCACTAACTACTTTATAAATGTTTCATATATAAAAGCCTTGAACATTATTGTCATACCAATACCAACAAGTAGCCAAAAAACCTTTTTAAAAGCCTTTTTAAAAACAGAAATAAATAAATCCATTTTTATTCTCCCCCATTTCCAATTACCGCTGCATCGACATGGCTTTCATCATCGCGATCTGCTCTTCCGGCGTCATCTCCACCTCATAGAGAACCCCATTGGCAGAAAGTGCCTGATCCCCCATAAACTCCACGATGGGAATATTCACATACTGTCCTCTCATTTCATCAAAAAACATGCCACCCCCTGCATATTGATACCGTTCTCCCGTCTGATAAGATACGAGCCAAAAGGCATCCACACTTTGAAGCAAGGGACATAGCAAAAGCAATACCAGTAATAACCATTTTCTCATCATATCTCACCGTCACTTTTCTCTCGTATCGTCATTTCGAGCGAAGCGAGAAATCTTTGTCATTCGCGGTCAAGCGGACGATGTCAGGAAACAAAAACGGGAAACCTGTTATCCCGCCTTCCTTCGGGCATCGCCATCTATACTCTGCGGCGCTTCTAATTTTATGCGCCGCACCACCATTTCTCATTTCTCATTTAAAAGTGCAGCACGCCCCGGGGCGAACCCTGATCCCTAGTCATCAGTCGCCCCCATTATTTCCTTCCCCGTCTCTTGAAGTCCTCCTCTATTCCTTTCTTCCAGTCTACCGAGATCGATTCTACGAAATGGTCACAGAAGTCATCCACTGCCTCAAAATTTTTCTGAATTCCATCCTCATCACATAAAAATTCTGCCGCACGATCTTCCTGGATGCCAAGATCAGCCGCCGCTTCAATGGCATTTATATTGGCTCCCAAGAAAATAAACTCCCAGCCATATTTCGTTTTTTCTCTTTCGACCATAAGTCTCACGTCTTCGTAGTCATAGAAGCGGCTTGAATTTTCCTCTCCATCAGTAATGATGACCACGAGGGTATGGGCCGGCACGTCCTCTGAGCGGGCATATTTATGGACAGTGCCAATGCGATGAATGGTATTTCCTACTGCATCCAGAAGGGCGGTGCAGCCACCGGCCACGTAGTCTTCCTCGGTCATGGGACGCACGCTTTTCAGGGGCAGCCGGTCATGAAGGACGTCGATTTCTGTATCAAAGAGGACGGTGGTGACCAATGCATTTCCTTCTCCCTTTTTCTGCTTTTCCATCATAGAATTGAACCCGCCCAGGGTATCTTTCTCCAGCCCGTGCATAGAACCACTGCGATCCAGAATGAAAACAAGTTCAGTCAGTTGGGTATTCATAGTTGTCCTCCTTGCGAATAAGCGGTGACTAGTGACTGGTGACTAGGTGCTAGAAACTGATGACTAGACACTGATGCAAAATAAAAAGACTGCCAGATATCACTTCGTCAGTGACTCTTTCGCAGTCTTAGTATATCCCTTTATTCTTTTGAAATGGTCGCTTGGAAAGCGACAAATGAATCTTCTGATGGCTAGTGACCCGTGACTGGTGACTGGTAAAATAACGGTTCTCCATCAGCGCATCATAGGACAATGTCATATTTCCTAAAAAGGCGGCGCTTTCAAATATCGGACCGCCACTTCTCACTATATAAGCGGTTCCTCGAAATCAAAAAGCACCTGATTGATCTGATAAATATCATAGATACCCTTTTTGACGAAATACTCTACAATGAGGTCCCCTTTCCGGGCATGAGACAAGGTATACCCAGCCTTTCCCAAAAGCTCCTGCAATTCAGCGAGGGGGAGTTCCAAGGCGATCCCCAGGGCGAGCGCCGTTGCCCGAGAGGGTTGATAATCCTCATGGGACCGAATCTTAGAAAAAAGCTTCCGATCCAAATTGGCTTTCTTATAACATTCCGGATCCTTCATGCCCTTCTCATCGATTTTACGCAGTACCATATGAGAAAAACTTTCTTCTAACTCAGAGAAAAATTGCTCCTCCCTCTTCGAGTCTACAAAGAAATCCCCAAGATGAGTTTCGTAATAGTTCACCCGCTCGATCTGCAGCTCTACCCGTTCGATCCTCCCCCGAATCCCACGATTCTTACAGTGCCTCGATTCTTCATACGGACAAGGAGGAAGCCCGCCCTCCGGATAGCGGCCCTCCAGAAACAAACTTTCCAATTCACCAGACACGGTGTCCAGACGCTCTTCCTCACGGGCATGCGGATCCCCTTTTTCCTTCCACGCCTCTTTCAGGAAAGCAGAAATATCCTCCACAAGCCCTTTCGAAAGCTGGTAATCAGACTTTTGGAAAATCACCAAGTACACATCCAAATCATGATCCTTCAGGAATGCTCTAATGGTATCCACTGCCACCTCAAGCGCTTCCTCTTTCGGATATCCGTAGGCCCCGGAAGAAATCAGCGGAAAGGCGATGGACTCCAAACGATACTCCACCGCCAGTGCCAAAGATTTTCTATAGCAAGAGGCTAGAAGCTTCCGTTCCCCATGGCTGCCGCCATGCCAGACAGGCCCTACGGTATGAATCACACATCTGCAAGGCAGAAGATAGCCCTTTGTGATCTTCGCTTCCCCCGTCTGGCAGCCATGGAGCGTCCGGCACTCCGCGAGGAGCTCCGGCCCCGCCGCCTGATGGATCGCGCCATCCACCCCGCCCCCGCCCAAAAGTGTCGGGCAGGCGGCATTCACGATGGCGTCGACTTTCATTTTTGTAATATCGTTTCGAATGATTTGAAATGGCATGGTTTTCATCCTTTCTGGCGATTTGAAGCATCATAGGTTTGACCGGGTGCTATGGGTTCTGCGATGGAGGCACGGCGCAGAAAAAGGCACATGGGCGCGATTTTTTATTTTGAGGAATCCGTATCTCTGTCACATTCATTATATCACGGATTTCCCCACCCGCTGCGTGAAGGCGGTCTGCCTGAAGTGCCGTCCTTTCTCCCCTCTGCTTGTGCACTTCCGATGAAAGCATGAGACCCAATAAAAAGGATGTATCCCCGATCCCCTGTGACTCCTTTTCCCCACCCAAAAAGGTGATGTGAAATAACGATCATCTCATTTTCGCGTTCAATCTGCCGCGGGGACTTGCAGCTCTCATAGGAGTGACTAGGAAACCTTATCCCAGCTGTCTTTCATGCTATAGTCACCCTATCCGCCCCTTTCGGGCACCTTCCCCTAGAGGGAAAGGCTTTGATGCGGGAGAAGCGGTATTCTCATTTTGTAGCCTTTATCGGTGGTACTCGGGGCAGCGCTTTTGTATGACAGCTGAGTAGCCCCTTGAAGAAGGGGCGCGCCGAAGGCGGAGGATAGATCCCCATTGCGGTAAAAAATGATGTTGAATGATCCTCATCCCTGTATCGTCATTTCGAGCGAAGCGAGAAATCTTTGTTATTCGAGGCTCAGGGACACACGTTTTCCCCACGTGTGCCGCGCGCCTCTCCGCTTTCTTCAACTGTCTTTCAAGCCGCCAGTGCCCTATCCGTCCCTTCGGGGCACCTTCCCCTCGAGGGGAAGGCTGTTTTTATACTTCGCGGCACTTAGATCCTTCGACTCAGTTCTCATATTTTCAGATAAGCCATTTTTTAACACACGACCTTTTTCTCCGCTCAGGATGACGAAATGCGCCGCACCACCCCCCCTTTGAACCTTTTGAACCCTCTGAGCCCTGAACCCTGAACCAAATGCAAGCAAAGTAAAAAGGGGCTGTGAAGAAATGAGGATTCATTTCTTCACAGCTCCTTTTCTTGACCATCTGTCGATCACGCTTTCAGCGTGCCGACGATCTCATTGACGTCTTTGACGCCATTCTTATCGCACCATGCATCGAGTTCACGGACGATGCGTGCCATGGCGGTCGGGTCAGCGAGGTTTGCCGTGCCGACCTGGACGGTCTTCGCACCCGCCATCATGAATTCGACGACATCTTCGCCGGTCATGACGCCGCCCAGCCCGCAGACGGGGATATTGACGGCTTTCGCGACCTGCCAGACCATACGAAGAGCCACGGGCTTGATCGCCGGACCAGAGAGGCCGCCGGTGACGTTGCCGAGGATCGGGGTTCTCGTTCTGGTATCGATAGCGATGCCAAGGAGGGTATTGATAAGAGAGATGGCATCTGCGCCTGCCGCTTCGACAGCTTTGGCGATGGTGACGACGTCAGTCACATTCGGAGAGAGCTTCACGATGACAGGAATATCTGTCGCATCCTTCACCGCTTTGGTGACTGCCGCTGCCTGCGCAGGATCCGTGCCGAAGGCTGCTCCGCCGACCTTGACATTCGGGCAGGAGATATTGACTTCGAGCGCCGAGATGCCGGGGACGGAGAGCAGTTTCGCACATTCGGCGTATTCTTCGACGGATTTGCCGACCATGTTCGCGATGTAGGGGCAGCCGAGTTTCTTCACTTCCGGAAGGTAGTGCTCGAGGAAGTACGGTGCGCCCGGATTTTCCAGACCGATGCAGTTCAGCATGCCGGAGGTGGTTTCCGCGATGCGGGTACCGTTATTGCCAGTCCATGGCGTCGGTGCAAGACCCTTGCCGGAAATGGCACCGATCTCCTTCATATCGATGAACTTGGCAAGCTCAAGGCCGAAGCCGACGGTGCCGGAGGCACCGATCAACGGACTTGCCATCGGGATGCCAAGGAAATTCACAGCTAAAGAGCTCATAATACGACCTCCTCTGCCTTGAATACGGGGCCATCCACGCAGACTTTGTAGTGACCTTTGCCATCAGCTCTGTCACATACACAGCCGAGGCAGGTGCCGATGCCGCAGCCCATGCGGCGCTCCATGGAGACTTCGCAGGGGACGTTTGCTTCTTTCGCCATCTGCGCGGTGATACGCATCATGATGCCTGGTCCGCAGACGCAGGCTTCATCGACATTTCCATTCTTAAAGAGCTCGGGGAGGACGGAGACAGAGAATCCTTTGATCCCATAGGAGCCATCGTCGGTGGTGACGATGAGCTCTTTCAGAGTCTTTGGGAAAAGGTCTTTCCAGAAGACTTCTTCTTTGTTGCGTCCGCCGATGACGACGGTCATCTGCCCCGGCTTTGCTTTTCTTGCCATGAAGAGGATGGGCGCGATGCCGACGCCGCCGCCGATGCCAACGATATGATTTTTATCCATATCGAAGGCGGTGCCCAGCGGCCCCAAGCAGTCGACCACGTCTCCTGCTTTCAGGTGGGACATGGCTTCGGTGCCCTTGCCGACGATGCGGTAAATAATCTCAAGGATGCCCTTCCCCGGTTCTGTGCCGGCGATAGAGATCGGGCGGCGCAGGATGCAGGTGGGATCATTCACCTTCACATGGATGAACTGACCGGGCTTTGCGTCTTTTGCGATGAGCGGAAGCTCGAGGCGCATGCGCCAGATCGAGGGGCCGACCAGCTCATGGGTGAGGATGCGGCCTTTTTCTACATAGCCTGCCATATCAATTCTCCTTCACATAGTCCTGAATGGCTTCGACATGCGGTTCGCTCGAAGAAGCTGCCATGACGCGCAGGACTTCCTTCGCGGTATCGAGGGAGGTGATGCAGGGGATCGCAAGCTCGACAGCGATGCGGCGCAGGTCATAGCCTTCCTGCTCGATCTGGCTGCCATAGGAAATGGTATTCACGAGCATGTCGACACGGCCGGACTTCAGGTACTTTTCACAGTTCTCGCCCTTTTCGTGGATCTTCTTGATGATCTCGACCGGGATGCCGAGTTTTTCGAAATAAGCGCCGGTGCCAGAGGTGCAGATAAGGTGGTAGCCCAGCTCTACGAAGCCTTTGGCAAGTTCGGCCGTTTCCGGCTTATCTCTGTCGGAGACGGTGATGAGGACATTGCCGCCTGCCGGTACGGTAAGATGAGCGGCTACGACAGCCTTATAGAGGGCTTCCTGATAGGTGTGGCCGATGCCCATGACTTCACCGGTGGACTTCATTTCCGGTCCCAGTTTGATCTCTACGAGGCCGAGCTTCGAGAAGGAGAAGACCGGTGCTTTGATCGCGACATAACCTTTATCCGGGACGAGGCCGAGCGGAAGGCCGGTGTCTTTGAGGCTTTCGCCGAGCGCGATGCGGGTCGCGTATTCGACCATATTGATGCCGGTGATCTTGCTCATGAATGGTACGGTACGGCTGGCTCTCGGATTGACTTCGATGACATAGACTTTATCTTTGACCACGATGAACTGGATATTCACAAGGCCCTTGACGTTCATGGCTTTGGCGATCTCTCTGGTGTAATCGGTCAGTGTCTCGATGATCTCCTGCGAGAGGTGCTGCGGCGGGTAGACAGCGATGGAGTCGCCGGAGTGGACGCCGGAGCGTTCGATCTGTTCCATGATGCCCGGGATGCAGACGTCATTGCCATCGGAAATGGCATCGACTTCGACTTCACGGCCGACCATGTACTGGTCGATGAGGACAGGATGTTCATGGGATGCGACGACGGCTTCTTTCAGGTACTGGCGAAGTTCTGCCTGATCGTAAACGATCTGCATCGCGCGGCCGCCAAGGACGTAGCTCGGGCGGACGATGAGCGGGTATTCCAGCTCTTCTGTCTTTGCCATCGCTTCTTCGACGGACTCGACGAGGCAGCCCTTCGGGCGCGCGATACCGAGCTGTCCCATCAGGGTGTCGAAGCGTTCGCGGTCTTCGGCCATATCGATGGATTCATTCGAGGAGCCGATGATGCGGATGCCGCGCTTGGCCATCGGGGTCGCCAGGTTGATGGCGGTCTGTCCGCCGAACTGGCAGATGACGCCTTCCGGTTTTTCTTTGTCGATGATCTCGAGGACGTCCTGCTCGGTCAGTGGTTCGAAGTAGAGCGAGTCGGAGGTATCGAAGTCGGTGGAAACGGTTTCCGGGTTGTTGTTGATGACGATGGATTTCTTCCCTGCCTTGCGCAGTGCCCAGGAGGCATGGACGGAGCAGTAGTCGAATTCGATGCCCTGACCGATGCGGATCGGGCCGGAGCCGAAGACGACGACAGAGCCCTTGCCCTGCGGCTTCACTTCGTCTTCTGCGCCGTAGGTGGAGTAGTAGTACGGGGTGTGCGCTTCAAATTCTGCCGCACAGGTATCGACCATCTTGAAGTCCGGATGGAAATCCAGTTTCTTCTTGAAGTTTTCAACGTCTTTCGGGGTGACTTCAGCGAAGTGTGCAATAGCTTCATCCGGCATCTGGATGCGTTTCGCCACTTTCAGTGTCTCTTCGGTGAGGCCTTCCTTCATGAGGCGGCGTTCCATCTTGATGATGTTCTGGATCTTGTAGATAAAGAAGAGGTCGATCTTGGTGATGCGGTTGATCTCTTCCGGTTCGATGCCGCGGCGCAGGGCTTCGGCAAGGACGAAGATCCTTTCGTTATCGATGCGGGAGAGCAGGCAGCGGATATCATAGAGGGACTGTCCGTCGAGTTTCTTCAGGTGCAGGTAGCCTTCCCCGACTTCCAGCGAGCGGAGGGCTTTCAGGAGCGAGCCTTCGAGCGTGCGGTCGAGTGCCATGACTTCGCCGGTCGCTTTCATCTGGGTGCCGATGGCACGATCTGCAAGTGTGAATTTTTCGAATGGCCAGCGCGGGAATTTGCATACGACATAGTCGATGGATGGTTCGAAGCAGGCTTTCGTATTGCCGGTGATGGCATTGGTGATCTCATCGAGATGCAGGCCGAGAGCGATCTTCGCTGCGACTTTCGCGATCGGGTAGCCGGTGGCTTTCGATGCGAGCGCGGAGGAACGGCTGACACGCGGATTGACTTCGATGACATAGTACTGGTTCGTCTTGGTGTCAAGGCCGTACTGTACATTGCAGCCGCCTTCGATCTTGAGGTAGCGGATGATGTCAAGAGATGCGGTACGGAGCATCTGATACTGGCCATCGGTCAGCGTCTGGGTCGGAGCGACGACGATGGAGTCACCGGTATGGACACCGACAGGATCGATATTTTCCATGGCGCAGACGATGATGCAGTTGTCTGCACTGTCTCGCATAACTTCGAATTCGACTTCTTTCCAGCCGGCAATGCTGCGTTCTACGAGGATCTGATTGATCGGGGAGAGCTTGATACCGCGGTTCGCGATCTCTTCCATTTCGTAGCGATCATGTGCGATACCGCCGCCGGTGCCGCCTAAGGTGTATGCCGGACGGATGATGACCGGATAGCCGATCTTATCCGCAAAGGCGATGGCCGGTTCCAGTTCTTCGAAAATTTCAGATTCCGGGACCGGCTGATGGATCTCTTCCATCGCAGCCTTGAAAAGTTCACGGTCTTCCGCATGCTTGATCGCATGGAGAGAAGAGCCCAGGAGCTTCACGCCGTACTGGTCGAGGACACCGGCATCCGAGAGCTGGACAGCCATATTGAGACCGACCTGCCCGCCCAGTGTCGCGAGCAGTGCGTCCGGGCGTTCCTTCTTGATGACTTCTGTCACGAATGGCAGAGTGATCGGTTCGATATAGACACGGTCAGCGATATCCACGTCTGTCATGATGGTGGACGGATTGCTGTTCACCAGGACGACTTCGACGCCCTCTTCACGAAGGGAGCGGCAGGCCTGGGTACCGGCATAGTCAAATTCCGCAGCCTGTCCGATGACGATCGGGCCGCTGCCGATGACGAGGACTTTCTTCACGTCTTTATTGATCATTTTTTGAATTCCTCCATGGCCTTGGTAAATTCGGTGAAGAGATAGAAATTATCCTTCGGTCCCGGGGAGGCTTCCGGATGGTACTGGACAGCCTGGATCGGAAGGGTCTTGTGACGGATGCCTTCGATGGTACCGTCATTGACGCTTCTGTGGGTGACTTCGATGCATTCCGGAAGGTCGTCATCGGAGATCGCATAGCCATGGTTCTGGCTGGTGATATAGACGCGGCCCGTGCGAAGATCTTTGACCGGGTGGTTCGCTCCGCGGTGGCCGAAGGGCAGCTTGAAGGTGTGACCACCAAGTGCTGTCGCGAGCATCTGGATACCAAGGCAGATACCGAAGATCGGTTTCTTTCCGATGAGCTTCTTGACGGTCTCTACGACGAATGGCACATCCTGCGGATCCCCCGGTCCAGGAGAGAGGAAGATGCCGTCCGGATTTCCTGCCAGCAGCTCTTCGGCAGACGTATGCGCCGGGAAGACATGGACGGTGCAGTCATTGGCCGCAAGCGAGACGAGGATATTCTTTTTCAGGCCGCAGTCGAGCAGGGAGACCTGATATTTCCCGTCACCATAGGTATAGGGATAGTCGGTCGTCACGCGCTCTACCTGATCTCTGTGGAGCGGCTTTGCAAGTTCTTCGGCGATGAATTCATCGCTTCTGTCTGCCGAAACGATGATCGCTTTCATGACGCCCTGGGTACGGACCATGCGTGTCACGGCACGGGTATCGACATTGTAAAGGCAGGGTACATGGTATCTTTCGATGAAATCAGTGATCTTTTCCTTGCATTCCCAGTTCGACGGATGCTCTGCGATCTGGTCAAGGACGAAGCCTGCTGCTGCCGGCTTTCTATTCTGCATGAAAAGATCATTCGCGCCATAGTTACCGATGAGCGGGTAGGTCAGGGTGAGGATCTGCCCTTCATAGGACGGATCTGTGAAACATTCCTGATAGCCTGTCATGCCGGTATTGAAGACCAGTTCCCCCAGCCCTTCGACAGAGCCTAAGAGGTCGCCTTCGAAACGGGCGCCGTTTTCCAAAATCAAGAGGCCTTTCATTTGAGCACCTTTCCTTCTTTCATGACAATCTCTCCATCCACGATGGTCATGACCGCTTTGCCTTTCAGCGTCAGCCCTTCATAAGGAGTGAAGAGGGATTTCGTATAGAGATCCTGTCCGTGGACAGTCCATTCTTTATCCGGATCGATCAGCGTAATATCTGCCGGAGCGCCTTCTGTCAGGACGCCGCCTTCGATGCCGAGGAGCTTTGCCGGGTTCACACTCATCAGCTCGACGATCTTGTCGATGGTGAAGCCCTCCTGATGGTAGAGCACCGTCAGCGTCGAGGCAAGAGAGGTCTCAAGACCTGCGATGCCGTTCGGCGCACAGTTGAAGGGAACATCCTTTTCTTCATTGCAGTGCGGAGCATGGTCCGTCATGATGGCATCGATGGTGCCATCCTTCAGCCCTTCGATCAGCGCTTTTCTGTCTTCGTCCGTGCGCAGCGGCGGCGCCATTTTGAAAGCCGCTTCATAGTGCTTCAGCCATTCGTCGGTGAAATAGAGGTGCTGCGCGGTGACTTCTGTCGAACAGTTCACACCCTTCGCCTTAGCCTCGCGGATAAGATCGACGGCCTTGCCGCTCGATACATGCGCGATGTGGATATGACAGCCGGTCAGCTCCGAAAGGAGCAGGTCGCGAGCGACTGCGATATTTTCCCCTGTCGCCGGACGTCCGGTGACGCCCATCGCATAGGAGACCTTGCCTTCATTCATGAAGCCGTGTCCGCACATCGTCATATCTTCCGCATGGTCGATGACCATCTTGCCGAGCTGATCAGCGTACTCCATGGCGCGGCGCATGAAATTCGCACTCTCTACATAGTGTCCGTCATCCGAGAAAGCGACAGCGCCATCCGCTGCCATATCCCCCATTTCCGAGAGCTGCTTGCCATCGAGATCCTTGGAGATCGAGCCGATCACGGAAACCTTCACGACACCAGTCTCAGCTATGCGGTGCTTCACATCACGCAAAACCGCCGCATTGTCGATGACAGGCTTCGTATTCGCCATAGTCGCGACACGGGTCACGCCGCCGGCAGCGGCTGCCTGTGTGCCTGTATAAATATCTTCCTTGGCTTCCTGTCCCGGTTCACGCAGATGGACATGCATATCGATGAGACCCGGTGTGACGAAAAGTCCCTTTGCATCGATTTCTTCTACCTCTTTGCCAGCCGCGCTGACATTCTGGCCGATTTCCTTGATCTTTCCATCTTCCACCAGGATATTTGTCACTTCATGCTGGTGCTTGGCCGGGTTTACGATGGTACCATTCTTAATTAAGAGCATCAATGTCTTTCCCCTCCGTCAGTGTCAAATATTCCAAAGCCATACGTACAGCTACGCCATTTCTGACTTCTTCCTGAATCCAGGATGCTTCATCGTAGGCTACATCATAACCGATTTCAATGCCTCTGTTCATCGGGCCCGGATGGATCACAGCCACATCCGGCTTGCAAAGTGCAAGGCGCTTCTGATTGATACCGAAAAGGCGTGCATATTCGCGGGTCGTCGGGATGAATCCGCCAGCCGCTCTTTCGAGCTGGATACGGAGGATATTGATCGCATCCGCATCCTTCAAAGCCGTCTCCAGATCATCATCCACCATGCAGCCCATCGCTTCCAGTTCCTTTGGGACCAGTGTACGCGGTCCCACCAGATGCACTTCGGCTCCCAGCTTTGTGAAACCTATGATATCGCTTCTTGCGACACGGGAATGCAGCACGTCACCGATGATCACATACTTCATCCCTTTGATCTTCTTTCCTGCTTCCTTCATGGTGAAGAGCTCCAGAAGTGCCTGGCTCGGATGCGCATGGGCGCCATCGCCTGCATTCAGCACGACCGGCACCTTCACCTTAGGGCTCATGACCTTGGACGCAAAAAGAGCAGCCCCTTCAGAAGAATCACGAATGACCACTGCATCCACTCCCATCGCGGAAACGGTCAGCAATGTGTCTCGCATACTTTCACCCTTCGTCATCGAGCTGCCACTCTTTGTAATGTTGATCACGTCGGCTCCCAAATACTTACCGGCAAGCTCGAAAGAACTACGAGTTCTGGTAGATGCTTCGGAAAACACTGTTACAATAGATTTGCCTTTCAGGAAATCTTTTTTCTTATTGTCAGATAACACAATTTTTTTCATCTGTGCTGCTACTTCTAAGATCCGCTCAATCTCTTCGGCTGTGAAATCAGCTAGCCCAAGAACACTGCGGCCTTGTAGTGAAATCGTGCTCATGCCGGCCTCCTTGAATCAACGCATAGAATGGGATTCTATGATAAATAGTTATCCCTATAATCATAAAGGGTAATTCACGCTTTTTCAATAGCATAAGGGTATTAAATTTTTATTATGAAAGGAGCATGGGGTTTAAGAAAGCACTGACTTGATCGCTCCTCCCAATCAGCGTTTCCCTAAGCACATATCGTAAAGTTTGAAAGCAGGGATGAGTGACTGGTGACTGGTGGCTAGGGATTAGGCTGGCGATACGAGAAAACCGCTAGGAAAACACTGATTAAATCGTTATCGGATTTCATCCTTGGATTTTTATACAGAGCGAGGAGACAGGGGGCGCGAATAGCGAGCTATTTAAGGAGGATGTCGACGACACTATGTATAAAAATCCATATGAAATCTGATTCTGTGATTTAATCAGCGTTCCCCTAGTTCAAAATCTCCGCGGCGCTTCCATATTTTTATGCGCCGCACCACCCCCGCTGAACCCTCTGAACCTGTAGAACCCGCTCCCCCTCTTTCGCACGCCATCAAGGGACGGCACGCCCCAAGGACTTTCCCTTACCTCTCACTCGCTCCCACCGCAGCCAGAATCACTTTAGAGAAAGCGGGCGGGATGAAATCCTTTCCCAAATGGTCGGCGAGCGAGCGCCCGATGATGACGCCTTTATTTCCATAGAGCCATGCAAAGTAATAAAACTCGAGTGCTTTCTCATCTCTGGGATTGATATTCGACAATTTCCTTGGCGGATAGTAGCCCTTTGGGATGGCGAGCTTTGCGCCTGCCTTTTTGACAAGCGCTGAACTCACAAGATTTCCTCCCTCCGTGATATCTGCGATGACCGCATCTAAAAGACGTCGGCCATTCCGGGAAAGGCATGCCTTCACGACATCCATTTCATAGCAGATATAGTCCGTATAGAAGACACCCGCACTCTTTTTGTGTTCCCCCATCACATCGTGATCATAGAGCGAGACGACAGGCACGTGGAAGCGGCGGATGAGGGAAGCGATCTTTGAGATCGAGCTCTCGCCCCTCGCATTGATGAGGCAGATGCCATAGTGGTCGAAGCGGATCCCCAGCGTCTTTGCAAATCCTGCAAAGGAACCATACTCTGTCTCACCCTCGACAAGAACCGCCGCCCTCGCATAGAGCGCCTCCTTCACCTCTGGGAAATGCATGATGAGGTGCTTCTCGATTTCCCTGTCAAAATGAAATGAGGCACCGCAGGCGGCCTGCACCAGCTTCTTCTCATCCCAGTAGAGGCGGATGATCTGCCGGTAATCATTCACCAGCGCATCTGTCGAATGCGTCACGACAAAGAGCTGCCCCGAAAGCCCATCGACGCCCAGAAGCGTCTGCACCAGCTTCAAAAAAAACGGCTCCTCATTCGACAGGATCATGTGACAGAAAGAAAGCATCGCCCGCTGCAGGTAAGGATGGAGATGGAGCTCCGGCTCATCTACACTGACAAGCAGCGATAAAAAGCGCCGCCCCTTCGCATCCGTCGTCACCATGTGCTCGAAGGAAATGGCGCGGCTTGCCTTTTTCTTCATCATCTGCATCAGCAGGACAAGCGCCGTCCGCGCCATCAGACAAGCCGTACGCTGGTACGAAGAACCATCTCCCCTTTCCCCAAACAGCGTCTCAAGCAGTGAGAGCGCCGCCTGTGATGGATGCTCCTTCGGCAGGGAAATCCCGATCCCCTTCTCTCTAAACATCGTCTCCACCTCAGAAATAACCGCCGGGGACTCCGTGAAATAATGCTGCAAAAGAGAAAGCAGCTCTCCCATCGATGCATGAGCCATCATCCTGCGCGGCATCTCGCACAGGGAAAAATCGATATAAAAAAGGCATCGCAGGTACTCCAAGGGCAGCTGCCGCCCGCTCGCCCGATCAAAGAGACGTGGCACCACTTCCTGCACCGCCTGCACCAGATAGAGCTCTGCGGTCTCCCCTCCCGCCTCTTCGGCAAGCGCCAGCCGTATCTCGATGGGATGGTCTGCATCAAGGAAATCGCCTTCACGGAATCCATACCCATGGCTGATCCATTTCAAGAGGCAAAGGAAATTGCTCTTACCGATATTGTTATCCCCCACCATATAGTTCACCTGTCTGTCAAATTGAAAGACGACATGGCGGAAGGTGCGGTAGTTATCAATGGTCATGGATGAAATATGCATGATCTCCTCCTCAGAAATACGTTCATGTGCATGTTCTTACTTATATTATATGCATCCTGCCAGCAGACTGCAAAAAGCAAAATACGCCGCGAAAATCGGCAACCTTTTCAAGCAACTAAAAAAACACCGAGCTGATCGCAGAGCCCGCGTTCCCTTACTCTGTATTTCGCAGGTTTTCCTGCACGCAAAAACGGGCAGCCAAGTTTCTATCCTTTGCTGCCCGTCCATGAGCTGACTAAGGCTTGCGCTTTCCGCCTCGTGAACCTTTACAGGCTTACTTGCTCTTTTTGCTTCTGAAATACTGCATAGCGAAGACGCCGCCCAGTACGGCAATGCCGATGATGTCGGTCAGGATGGTCGGATCGATGAGGCAGAGACCGCCCGCCAGAAGGAGAAGACGCTCCAGGATATTCGCCTTGCAATAGAGCTGACCGATCATGGCACCCGAGACGCCGACCATACCGATAAGCGCGGTGATAGTGGTTTCCGTGACGGAGAAGAGTGTCGCATTGATGCCCAGGATTTCAGGGGAAAGAACGAAGACATATGGAATAATGAAGGCCGCAATGCCGAGCTTCGACGCATTGACACCAGTCTTCAAGGGATCACCACCGGAAATCGCAGAACCTGCGAAGGCAGCCAGCGCAACTGGCGGGGTGATATCGGCAATGATGCCGAAGTAGAAAACGAACATATGCGCCGCCAGGATCGGTACACCGAGGGAGATGAGAGCCGGGGCAGCGATGGTCGAAGTGATGACGTAATTCGCCGTGGTCGGTACGCCCATACCGAGGATCAGCGAGGTGATCATGGTGCAGAAGAGAAGCAGGATGAAGTTGCCTGCGGCGATATCAACAAGAGCCGAAGCCAGCTTCAGGCCGACACCTGTCTTGGTGACGATGCCGATGATCATACCTGCGGACGAGCACGCGATCAGGACGCCGAGCGCACCGCGCGCACCTTTGATGAGACCGTCAATGATATCAGAGATGCTCATGCGGGTATTCGCACGAAGCATGGCAGAAGCGATAGAAATGAAGATACCGGCAAGCGCCGCTTTCATCGGGGTGTAGCCGGAAGCCAAAAGACCGATGATGGCGATCAGCGGAATGGCCAGATGCCCTTCTTCTTTCAGGATCTTGCCCCATGGCGGGAGCTCGCTTCTCGGTGTGCCCTGCAGGTTATTCTTTTTCGCTTCGAAATGTACCCCGAGGAAAACACCAATGAAGTAGAGAATAGCAGGAACGATGGCAGCCTTGACGACTTCCATGTAGGGGATACCGACGAATTCCGCCATCAGGAAAGCGGCTGCACCCATGATCGGCGGCATCAGCTGTCCGCCGGTAGAAGCGGCTGCTTCTACGGCACCGGCGAAATTCTTGTGATAGCCCAGTTTCTTCATCATCGGGATGGTGAAGGAGCCGGAGCCTACGACGTTCGCTACCGAGGAACCGGAGATCGTACCCTGCAGAGCCGAGGAAATGACAGCGACCTTAGCCGGTCCGCCGGATGCCCAGCCGGCGATGGCATTGGCGATATCGATGAAGAATTTCCCAAGACCTGTCTTTTCCAGATACGCACCGAAAAGGATGAAGAGGAAAATGAAGGTGGAGGAAACACCCATCGGGATACCAAAGACGCCCTCAGTCGTGAAGAAGAGGTGTCCGACCATCTGCTTGATGGTGAGCCCACGATGTGCGAGCGGCCCGGGGAGGTACGGTCCGAAGAACCCATACGCAAGGAAGCAGCAGACAACAATGACAATCGGAAGACCTACGATACGGCGAGCCGCTTCGATGATCATCACGATGCCAAGCACCCCGATCACGGTATCCGTCGGAGTGACGGTGCCGGCGCGCAGGATGAGCTGCTGGTAGTTCACAAGAATGTAAATGGGGGGGATCATCGCAAGGACGGCAAGTGCCACGTCAATCGGATGGAAGCGCCCCTCCTTGATCCAGGCTTTCTTCGTCGGGCAGAGAAGATAGACGAGGCAGATACCGAAGGACAGGTGGACGCAGCGCTGAATCATCGCATCCAGTGCACCGAAAAACCCGGTATAGATCTGGAAGAGCGAGAAGCAAATACAGATGACTGCGATGACTTTGGCACAGATGCCTTTGTATTCCGCTGTATTTGACTCTTTATCCAGCTCTTTTAGCTTCTTCTGCAGTTCCTCAGACATTTCTCCATTTTCAGAAACGCCTTCAGCCTGCACGTTCTTTTTCTCTAAATCAGCCAATTGTATCAACTCCTAATTTCTTTTTTCTTATACAGCACCTGGTACAGCGGTGCTACATACAGATGAAGTTCCTTTCCCAAAGGCATCAGGCTTGCCAGGTCATACTCCGTATCTCCGACATAGACCTTTTCTTCATTCGTCACGCCGTTACGGATCGACAGCTCCGGATAGGGACGGTTCATGTTATCCAGAATAAACCAACCGTCTTCTTCGCGGAAATCGCCATCTTCTTTGGAGAAAGGAAGTCCTACCCCCATGGATTGGTATTTGGTAGACTTCAGTACGAGCCCCGTCGCCATGTCATTGACTTCAAGGTACTCGTGAATCATCGTCTTCTGGACCGAGTGCCTGTACACCAGTGTCACCGGTGTACCCGGACGCACCCGCTGCCTGATGATGAATCCGTCTGCTGTCTGTCCGAAAAGATAGTCCTGACGAACAAACCAGCCTCCCACGGTCACTATCACACAGACGATCATCCCGAAAACGATAAGTATGGTTTCTAATTTCCCGTTTTTCTTTTTCTTCATGAAATGAAAGTGAGAACGGACTCCTTAGATGAGCCCGTTCTCCCTCCTTCCTATAAGGGAAAGCGCTGATCAGATCAGTGTTTCGATATGGATTGAACTTGAATACGTCACATGCTTGCCATGTCAGAGGCTGCGCGGCTGCTATGCGGAAGGTGCATCGCTCCTCCCCCGTTCAATGTACAAAACCCGCTGAGCCTTAGAGGCTTCTGCATGATGCCGGATGACCGCTATCTTATTTCGCTTTCAGATACTTTTCAGCGCCGGCATTCATCTTGATGGACATGCCTTCCAGAGCGGTATCCTTGGTGATGTACTTGCCGACAGCATGAGCAGCTTTCATGCGGTCAAGGTGTTCGTAGATGGCTTTGACGATCTGTTCGCCGAGATCATCAGAGAGTTTATCGGTGGTAACGATGACGCATTTCACGGCTACGGTGTTGACATCTTCTTCCTGTCCAGGATAGGTGCCCTTCGGTACGGTGATCTTGGTGAAGTATGGATACTGCTTCATCAGCTTGTCAGCATGTTCTGCATCGATATTGACCAGTGCTGCTGATTTATTGGCAGCCAGATCCTGGATCGCTGCGGTCGGGAAGCCTGCGACGACGACGCCGACATCGACATTGCCATCCTTCAGTGCATCAGCAGCTTCGCCGAAGGAGAGGTACTGTGCATCGATATCATCATAGGTCAGACCATATGCACCGAGGATCTGACGAGCATTGGCTTCTGCACCGGAGCCGGAAGCACCGACAGCGACCTTTTTGCCCTTGAGGTCAGCGATGGATTTGATGCCTTTGTCAGCGGTGGTGACGAACTGGACAGTTTCCGGATAGAGTGCAGCGATACCGCGAATGTTTTCTACCTTGTTGTCCTTGAACATTTCCTTGCCGTTGGCTGCATAGTAAGCGATATCATTCTGGATGAAAGCGATGTCGACGGAGCCGTCTTTCAGCATATTGACATTGGCTACAGATGCACCGGTAGACTGTGCGGAGGCATTCATGCCTTTGATATTCTGATTCAGCAGCTCAGCGAGCGCACCGCCCAGCGGGTAATAGGTACCAGCAGTACCGCCGGTAGCGATGTTCAGGAACTGTTTTCCGCCGCCTGCAGAAGAACCGGAATCGCCGCAGCCTGCAATCAGAGCTGCACCTGCGATGCAAAGAGCACCTGCCATGATCATTTTCTTCATTGCTTTTTTCATAATAGTCGACCTCCTACGTCTCCCCCAAGCGGAAAGCATGTCCTCCATGAGATGAATTCCACTCTTATGCTTTCCTAAAAAACAGGACGCCTTCCGAGACTCCATCCGCAAAATGAAATAATATTCAAAAAAATGCAAATACCTTGAACTCTCAAAAGCACTCCCGCACCGAAGCAAAGTACAAAAAAAGCAGCAGACAAAGAGAAAACTCTCCTGTCATGCTGCAGCTTCTTTGCTCCAAGTGTTATTAAGTTGGTATTATCATACTACTTTTCAAAGTCTTTGTAAAGTAGGCTTGGCTGAATTCCTTGATTATTCTGATATTTTCCGCTGTCATATCGGTCTGCCTCTCCCAAAACGGTATGGAAATAGATCTGGCAGATCTCTACCCCCGCATAGATACGGATCGGCTGTACGCAGAACATTTCCAGCGTCCAGTACCCTGAGAAGCCCACATCTCCGAAGCCTGCCGTCACATGGATGAAAAGACCCAGACGCCCGATGGACGAGCGTCCCTCGAGCATCGGTACGAAGCATCTCGTTTTTGTATATTCATGCGTCCGTCCAAGGTAGAGCTTATTCGGCTGCAGCACATAGCCTTCCTCGGGGATATGAAGCAGCGTTCCTTCATTTCTCTTCTTCATGTCGAGCTCATAGTTATCATACACCATCAGCTCATCAGCCAGAGTAAGGTTGTAGCTGTTCGGATTCACCCTCTCCGGATCAAAGGGATCGATGATGATTTCTTCCCCCATATGTCGCACAATTTCTTTGCCGGATAAAATCATTTCAGTTTTCTTCCTTCCTCTGTAAAAATTTTTCGATGCGTAAGCATCCGCCTGCGGCTGAAAGGTGCCTTCGCCTTCTCTCCCGCGATAAGACCATAGAGCTTTCTTTCCCTTTCAGAGATCCGGGGAGATACCAAAAGCTCGCCCGCATCGGAAAAAGAGATGAGATGCGCGGAGAAAAGTGCCGCATGGGTCGGACAAAGCATGAGTCCCTTTTGTGACTCGCCGTGCGTCCCATAAGGGACCGCATGGAGAAGAGAGATCCGATCTGCCCCGCACACGATGCAGCAGGGGTGCGCCCCCATCGATTTTCTTTTGAAATCCACATTTTTTGAATACCGCTTTCGGATCTCATCGACCGTATGCGAAGACGAGTGGGAAAAGAGGCTCCCCTCGCATCCATAGGCCGTCTCATCGCTCTCAAGCAGCTGGCGAATATCATCCAGATGCCAGATATCCGCATCCATGATCTCTCGATACGCTCTTACGGCCTCAGGTTTCAGCACCCAGAAATAGGTACCGTTATCGTCCTCACTTCCATCGAAAACATACTCCCATGGCGAGCGGCGAACACGAGAGGCGGGCGTTTCGGAAAGACGAAATTCTCCCGTCTCTTCCTCTCTTGGCGTCTCGTCCTTCTTCTCGCTCGCATGATAGGTCAAAAGGCTTCCCGACTCATACATCTCACGGATCTTATTCCCCGCCCAGCCGACACCTGCATTCAGTGCCCGATACTCCAGATGGAGCGCCTTCGCAATATTCTTTGCGTTATCCATATAGTCTTCGGAGTGATAGAGCCGCGAGAAGATCTGCATCATCAGCGCACTCATGACCGTTTTGTCCGCCATAAGCGAGAGCCATCCCTCTGTCGTGATCTCGTCCCACCGCTTCAGCCCTTTCCGTCTGGCCATCTCGTCGCCTCCCTGCTCTCACACTATTGTCGTCACAAAATTATTTTTCATTATAGCATCTTTCCTCATGAAAATGTAGATAGGACGGCATAAAATAGGGACTGTCGGACAGGATTAACCCACGGGTCACCCTTTGCTTGTTTGCGAAAGAGGGAGCGCGGGGTCTATTGGTTCAACGGGTTCTACCGGTTCAACGGGAGGTGCGGCGCATAATAATTGAAAGCGCCGCAGAGTTTTGATAGCGCTTCGCGCCGTCGTCATCCCGAGCGTAGCCGAGGGATCTCTATGGCACTACGGTCAGTATCACATAGGCACTGATACGGAAACGACGCCTTGGTGCTGCGTATTTCTGCGTTCACACATACATCGTTTCCCGGTCTGCAAGAAAGATTTCTCGCTTGCGCTCGAAATGACGATACGAGAGTCTGACGTCTCTTAGTCTCCTAGCCACCAGCCACTCATCCCTGTTGTCAAGCGCGAGGAGGCCCGGATCAGTTGCAAATGCTTCTCAAAACTCATGCCAGACTTGCTCACATCTGCTATAATAGGTAGAAGTGTAATTTATAAAATGTAGAGAAACGCTGAGGCAATGAGCAAGGGAAACACTGATTCAATCGTTGTCTGATTTCATTCTTGGATTTTTATACAGAGCAAGGAATCATCTGACGCGAATAGCGAGCTATTTAAGGAAGATGATGACGAAGCTATGTATAAAAATCCATATGAAATCCGGCTCTGCGATTGAATCAGCGTTTCCCTAGATGTGGATCCGTCTCTGCATCTGTCAATCCCTCACAAAAGGTGAATACTATGGATAATTTTATCGGAAAACATCTGCTGGTCGACTGCTATGGCTGTGTGCAGGAAGAGATCGCTTCTTCCAAGGAGCTGATCTCTGTCATGAATCAGGCGGCCAAGAATCTAGGTATCGAAGTCGAAGATACCTTCTTCCATGAGGATGAGGAAGAGATCACACTCGCTGCTTATGGAAAGAAAGCCCATGTTTGCATCCACGCATATCCGCAGCTCGGCTATGCCGCTGTAGACATCTACAGCTTTGACTGCGACATCCTCCCCGCCCGTGCGATGGCCGTCCTTCGCAGTGCTTTGGAGCCGGAGAAGATCCGTGCCACCTCAGTCAAGAGAGGGAATATTGATCCAGACATGAAGCCGAATATCCGCTCCCGCTCGACAGCAATGCACAAATTCAAAAACACAGGACATCACATGACCCAGGCCGGCAAGAAAGTCGCTAATTTCATGGTGCATAGAAATGAGAAAAGAGACACACTGGGGCCGGAGTAAGATCTTGAGTGAAGCGTTTCCCTAGTATTGCGATTTGTTCACTTCTGAACTTAGTTAGAAGTTAGAAGTGCTGGATGGGGCACACCATTCATATAGTGCCCCCATACCCTATCATTATATAAAACAGTTTGTCCATCATTTATATAAAACTCTGCGGCGCTTCCTCATTTTATGCGCCGTACCTTCACTCCTCACTCCTCACTTGATTCGGAAGTTGACTTAAATGCCAGTGATTTAGAAAACGCAATACTAATCCCTAATCCCTAGTCACCAGTCCCTAGTCACCAGTCCCTTTCAAAAACAAAAAAGCTGAACCCATCGGGTTCAGCTTTTTGATTGCATGACTTTCTATCAAGCGCGCAGGGTGATATCCGCTTCGCCAAGCTTCTTAACGATTTTTTCGATCCACTGATCAACTTCTTTATCGGTCAGTGTGCGGTCATCCGCGCGGAAGTACAGGTTGTAGGCCATACTCTTATAGCCTTCCTGCACCTGCTCGCCCTGATAGAGATCGAAGAGACGGAGCGTTTCCAGATGTCTGCCTGCTGCCTTCTCAATGATGGCTTCGACTTCTTTGTTTGTGTATTTCGCAGGAACAAGCATAGAGAGGTCTCGTTCAGAAGCCGGGAACTTCGGGATCTTCTTGTAGTCGATGGTGGCATCGATATAGGGAAGGAGCTCCGGTACATGGATCAGGAAGCCATAGACATCCTTCTTGATGCCCCACTGGTCAAGGACCGCCGGATGCAGCTCGCCGAAGGAAGCAATGATTTTCCCATCTTTGACAAAGTCGGCGGAAATCCCAGGATGGAATACCGGATAGTTGGAACGCTCAATATCATAGCCGCGGACACCGATAGCAGAGAGCAGATTTTCCATGATGGCTTTCACATCAAAGAAGTCGTAGGTCCTCGTGCTGTTCGGGTAGCCGGCTTCTTCCGGACACCCGCAGAGAAGTCCGGAAACGAGGTCGTATTCATTCGGAAGCTCGGTCAGAGGCAGGGCTTTCGGATGATACACATGGCCATATTCGAAGATAGCGACCTGATCGTTTTTCTGAGACAGATTGTAAGAAAGCGTATGCATGAGGCCTGGGAAAAGGCTGGTGCGCATATCCGGGTATTCTTCGGAAATCGGGTTCAGAATCGGAATGGCTTCGTAAACCGCATCCCCTTCCGGGAAATTCAGCTTCTTGAGATCGTTCTTATCCATGAAGCTGTAGTTTTCGACCTGCGAAAGACCATTGGCAATGAGAGCATCTGCCATACGGAAGAGTGCATCCTGCTCCTTGGACATAGCGCCCTTGGCAATAGCGCTCCATGGGGTGGTGATCGGAATATTCGAGTAGCCGTACACGCGGGCCACTTCTTCGGCAAGGTCTGGCATGCCTTCCAGATCAAGACGGAATTCCGGGACAGTGACTTTGAGCGCGCCATCCTGTTCTTCGACATGGAAATACAGGTGGGTCAGGATATCAAGCATTTCCTCTTTTGGCATATGGATCCCGATGTAGTCATTGATGGCTTTCACGGACGTTTCGATGACCTGCGGCTCTGCCTTGACAGGATATTCATCAAGCATGCCCGGTGCAGCACTGGCAGCCCCCTGTTCCACCAAGAGCTGGCAGATGCGGTTGATCGCCATTTCACTTCTTGCCGGATTGATGCCCTTTTCGTAGCGGCCGGACGCTTCGGAGCGCAGGCCCAGACGGCGGGACGTTCTTCTGATGGAAGCACTGTCGAATACGGCAGCTTCCAGAAGGACAGACTTGGTTTTCTCCGTGACTTCGGAGTCAAAGCCGCCCATGACGCCTGCGATGCAGGCAGCTGTATCGCTGCCGTCTGCGATGACAAGGTCCGCCACATTCAGCGCTCTCTCCTGCCCATCCAGTGTCTTGATGGTCTCGCCTTCTTTGGCAAAGCGGCAGGTCAGAGAGTGGCCGGCCACCTTGTCATAGTCATAGGTATGAAGCGGCTGACCGATTTCCAGCATGACATAGTTCGCTGCATCGACAACATTATTGATCGGACGGATCCCATTGCTGCGCAGACGGTTTTCGATCCATTCCGGAGAACGGCCGATGGTCACATTTTCAAGGAGACGTCCGCAGAAGCGTTTGCAGAAGGCAGGCTCTGCGATATGGACTTCCGCGCGGCCCTCGATGGCTTCACCGGTCTCTTTGACGGAGATCTCCGGCAGGTTCACTTTTCTCTTGAAGATCGCACCGACTTCCAGCGCCATACCGATCATGCTGAAGCAGTCGGCACGGTTTGCGGTGAGTTCCATTTCATAAATCACATCATCCAGATCAAAAAGGGTGTGGAAATCAACGCCGATCGGGGTATCCGCCGGAAGGATCAGGATGCCTTCTTTATTGAGCGCCGGGAAGAGATTATCATCAAGTCCGAGCTCTCCCAAAGAACACATCATGCCATTTGACACGACACCGCGGAGCTTTCCCGCCTTGATCTTCGTATCGCCGCGAGCAAGTCCCCCCGGAGCCTTTGCATCGTGTTTAGCCGGTACATGCGCTCCATCAAGTGCGACCGGGACGATCTGCCCGACTTCTACATTGGACGCGCCTGTCACGATCTGGATCGGTGCGCCCTTGGCGCAGTCCAGCTGGCAAACGACCAGATGATCAGCATCCGGATGTTTTTCAACGGAAAGAATCTTGCCGGTCACGACACCCTGGATGCCTTTTCCCGGATAAATCACATGCTCGACCGGAATGCCGTCGACAGTCAGCGTTTCCGCCATTTCTTCCGGATCAAGGCCCTTGATATCGACCAAAGTGCCAAGCCATTTTAAAGATACGTTCATCTATGTAATCCCCCTCTGATTAGAACTGTTTCAGGAATCTGACATCATTTTCATAGAAATTTCTGAGATCGTCGATCCCGTAAAGAAGCATGGCGATACGTTCGATACCCATGCCGAAAGCGAAGCCACTGACCTTTTCCGGGTCATATCCATTGAGCTTCAGCACCATCGGATGAACCATGCCGCAGCCAAGGATCTCCAGCCAGTCCGGATCGCCGCCTTCATCATGCGTGCGGGCTGCGAAGGAAATGTCGACTTCCGCAGACGGTTCCGTGAATGGGAAGTAGCTTGCGCGGAAACGGATCTTCGTATCAGAGCCGAAAAGATCTTTCAGGAAGATTTCCAGTGTACCTTTCAGATCAGCGAATTTGATGCCCTTATCGACGACGAGCCCTTCGACCTGATGGAAGACAGGGGAATGGGTCGCATCATTATCCCAGCGGAAGACTTTGCCTGGTGCGATCATACGGATCGGGGAATTGGGCTCATGCTTGCGAAGCGTTCTCGCCTGGACAGGGGAAGTGTGCGTACGCAGCAGGATCTCCGGCGTGATGTAGAAAGAGTCCTGCATATCACGGGCCGGATGATCCTTAGGCAGGTTCAGACATTCGAAGTTGTAGTAGTCCTGCTCGATCTCCGGTCCTTCTTCGACCGAGTAGCCCATGCGCATGAAAGACTTCATGATCTCACGAAGCGCCTTATCCAGCGGATGGATATGCCCTTCCTTCTGGTGACGAGCCGGCAGCGTGATATCGACCGTCTCACTCTGGATGCGCTCCTCGAGGCGCTTTGCCTTGAGCTCAGCCGCTTTCGCTGCGATGACCGCCTCTACATCCGTGCGGACCGTATTTGCCAAAGCCCCGATGACCGGACGTTCTGCCGCAGAGAGGTCCTTCATGGAGCGGAGGATCGCCGTCAGCTTGCCCTTCTTTCCCAAGAAGAAAACTTTGGCATCCTGCAGCGCCTTCTCATCGCCTGCCGCATGGACCTTCTCCTCCGCCTGCACCTTCAGTTCGTTCAGGTCTTTTTCCATGTTGGCTTTCAATGCGTCCAACTTACTTTCCATTGACTTTACCTCCTCTATGATATGCCGGGTCTATCCGGCTGCGAGTACGGGAAAATAAAATAAAAAAAGACCACGCCCCGAAAGGGGCGAAGTCATATCCGCGGTACCACCCTAATTTGTACTCGAAAGCCATAACGCAGCTCCTGCGTCCGACCTACTCCGTTCAGCCGGAAGCTCAGAAGTGAAATAAGCCTCCCCCATCCGCCCGCTTCCCACCTGCCGCAGGCTCTCTATAGGATGTCACAAAGACTCTGTCTTCCTCATCGCTCTAATGTATAGGATTATTGTAGCGATAAACGAAAGAAATGTCAAATCATTTGCCATGAAAACGTAAAGATCAAAAGCAGGGATGAGTGGCTAGTGACTAGTGACTAGTGACTGGTGACTGGTAGCTAGGGATTAGTAGCTAGGGACTGAAATGCCTCTTTCGGGCATCGCCATTTACAAAATCGGCGCAAAGCGCCGCCACCTTTATTCCTCATTCGGGGAAAACTTTCAAACGATGTGCTCCCCCTCCTTAAATAGCATAAAAATCCCGCCTGTAAAAAGCGGGATTTTCAAAAACTATCGGGCAAGAAAATCATCCAGGGCCGCGAGCGCACGCTCTGCGAGCTTCTGGTTCTTTTCCTTTTTCGGCACTCTCTTTTCAAGCGGCGGGATGAGGCCGAAATTCACATTCATCGGCTGGAAATTCTTTCCCTCGAAATGGGAAATATAGTGACAGAGCGCACCGATCGCCGTTTCTCTCGGAAATGCCTTCGGCTCTATTCCATGGAAACGGGCCGCCGCCGCATACGCTGCCACGATACCGGATGCAGCAGACTCGACATATCCTTCGACGCCTGTCATCTGGCCGGCAAAGAAAAGGCCTCTCTGCTTTCGGCTCTCCATCGTAGCATCCAGAAGATCCGGCGAATCTATGTACGTATTTCTATGCATCACACCATAACGGATGAATTCCGCATGAGAAAGACCGGGGATCATACCAAAGACACGCTTCTGCTCCCCCCACTTGAGATGCGTCTGGAAGCCGACGATATTGTACATGCTGTCTTCCTCATTATCCTGGCGGAGCTGAACCACCGCATAGGGATCCTTCCCTGTGCGCGGATCCGGCAGTCCCACCGGCTTCATCGGGCCGAAGCGCATCGTATCTTCCCCGCGTGCTGCCATGACTTCGATCGGCATGCAGCCTTCGAAGACTTTTTTATTTTCAAAGCCATGTACCGGTGCCATCTCCGCTTCGCAGAGTGCCTCACGAAAGGCCTTGTACTCTTGCTCATTCATCGGGCAGTTCAGGTACGCCGCTTCGCCCTTGTTGTAGCGGGACATGCGGTACACGACGTCCATATCGAGCGACTCCTTCGTCACGATGGGTGCCGCCGCATCATAGAAATGAAAGCCTTCCCCGCCGCAGAAAGCTTCGATGGACTCCGCCAGAGCACCTTCTGTCAGCGGCCCCGTCGCGATGATGGTGATACCGTCCTTCGGAAGCTCCCTCACCTCTTCTTCCACGACGGAGATCAGCGGGTGATCCTTCACCTTCTCCGTCACGGCTTTCGCATAGCCCATGCGGTCGACCGCAAGAGCCCCGCCCGCAGGGACGCTGTGTGTGTCCGCGGCATCCATGATAAGGGAGTGGAGGCGTCTCATTTCTTCCTTCAGGAGGCCGACGGCATTCGTCATCGCCGCTGCCCGAAGGGAATTGCTGCAGACAAGCTCAGCAAAATAGGATGTGTGGTGCGCCGGTGTCTGCTTGGTGGGACGCATCTCGATGAGTGTCACCGGGATGCCCATCTCTGCGAGCTGCCAGGCCGCTTCACTTCCGGCAAGGCCCGCACCGACTACGGTGATATGGTCTCTCATATATGTCTCCTTTGTAAGGTTATAGGGTTCAGGGTTCAGGGTTCGGGGTTAGTCTGCGGGTGTGCTGCCCCTTGATTGTGTGTGAAAGCTCTACTCGCCAGTTAGGAGTGAGGAGTTAGGAGTGAGGAGTGGTTGTGCGGCGCATAAAAATAGGGAGGCGCCGCGGAGTTTTGATAGCGCTTCGCGCGCATCGTCATTTCGAGCGTAGCCGAGAAATCTTTATTGCAGAACGTTCATCGTCTGATATGAGGCGGCACTAGGACATCGTTTTCCCTCGGCGCATACACGCTGATTCGAGAGTGCAGTAAAGATCCCTCGGCTGCGCTCGGGATGACGATGCCGGAGAATTCCAGTCACTCCTAATCCCCAATCCCTAATCCCTAGCCACTAATCCCTAATCCCTAGCTACCAGTCACTAGCAACTAGTCACTTTTCTTCCTTCTTTGCTCTTGTTTTCCGCTTCGGATGGGTTGGGCAGTCAGGATTCGAGCAGGAAATGACCTCCTTGCCCGTTTTATAGGTTTTCTTCGTCATGATGGCTCCGCAAGTCTCACAGAACTGGTTGATCGGCTCATTCCAGAGCGCCATATCACACTTCGGGTAACGGCTGCATCCGTAGAAAATGCGGCCGCGATGGCTTCTGCGCTGCACCATATGCCCTTCATGGCACTTCGGACAAACGATGCCCGTGTCGATCACGATGGCTTTATTCGCGCCGCAGGACGGACATTTCAGATAACGTCCATAGGGCCCTGTGCGGTAGACCATGAGCGTACCGCAGGCATCGCATTTCACATCCGACACCTCTTCCGGCCCTTCGGCAAGGCTGTACGGCTTGATGTTCTTGCAGTTCGGATAATTCGGGCAGGCGAGATATTTCCCATAGCGGCCCATTTTCACGATCATCTTTGCACCGCATTTCTCACAGGTGACATCAGAGACTTCCTGATTCTCCTTCTTATCCTTTTCTGCTTCTACATTCGCTGACTCAAGCTCGGCCGCAAAGACTTTGTAGAAGTCTGTCATGACCTTTTTGTAGGTAGCTTTGCCTTCCGCGATTTTATCGAGCCAGTTTTCCAGATTCGCCGTGAAGTCGACATTGATGATGCCTTCGAAATATTTCTTCAAAAGCTCCGTCACTTTGAATCCGACTTCTGTCGGAACGAATTGCTTATTTTCCTTCGTCACATAGCGTCTCTTCTGGATGGTATCCAGGATCGGCGCATAGGTGGACGGACGGCCGATGCCTTTTTCTTCGAGTGTCTTGATGAGGCTCGCTTCGGTATATCTTGGCGGCGGCGCGGTGAAATGCTGCTCGCCATTGACCTTGGTGTTTTTGACGATATCGCCTTTTTTGAGCGGAGGCAGAAAATCACTTTCCTCGCTGTCCTTCTTTTTCGACGGCTGCATGATGGTAAAGCCGTCGAAGAGGACATGCACGCCCGTCGCCTTCAGGGTGTAGATGCCGCACTGGAGCGTCGCACTTGTGCTCTGCTGGATCTGCGGTGCCATCTGGGAAGCGATGAAACGATTCCAGATCAGGGTATAGAGACGGAGCTGGTCGCGGGAAAGGATGCCGGTGAGAGCAGACGGCGGGAAGGAAAGGCTGGTCGGGCGGATGGCTTCATGAGCATCCTGTGCTTCCTTCGACTTGCTGAAAACGTTCGGCTTCGCCGGCAGGTAGTCTTCCCCATAGGTCTCGGAAATATACGGACGCACCTGCTTGATCATTTCATCAGAAATACGGGTAGAGTCGGTACGCATGTACGTGATGAGCCCCACATGGCCATGTCCGGGGATTTCTACGCCTTCATACAGGTTCTGCGCAAGCATCATCGTTTTCTTCGAGCTGAAATTCAGCTTATTAACGGCATCCTGCTGCATGGTGGAGGTGGTGTAGGGCGGCTTTGTCTTGCGCTGCTTTCTGGACTTCGTGACAGCGGTGACTTCCGCCTCTTTCCCCTCGATCCCTTTGACCGCGGTATCCGTCTCTTCCCCATTGTGGAGTTCCGCATCCTTCCCGTCGATCTGGGTCAGCTTCGCTTTGAAGGACTCCTTCTTCTCCGTCTTGTACATGGCTTCGATCGACCAGTACTCGACAGGGACAAAAGCACGGATCTCCTCTTCTCTTTCGCAGATAAGGCGGGTCGCGACCGACTGCACGCGGCCTGCGGAAAGGCCACGGTAGACCTGCCGCCACAACCATGGCGAGAGCTTGTAGCCCACCAGACGGTCGAGGACACGGCGCGCCTGCTGGGCATCGACACGGTCAAGATCGATCGGCTCCGGATCTTGGATCGCTTCACGGATCGCCGGCGGCGTGATCTCATGGAAAGCAATACGCACCTTGTCTTCCGGATTCACATCCAGAAGCTTCGACAGATGCCAGGAGATCGCTTCGCCTTCGCGATCAGGGTCCGTTGCCAGAAGGATATCGCAGCACTGGTTCGCCGCTTTCTGCAGATCCTTGATGACATTCGCCCGATCCGTCGAGTTGACGTACTCCGGCGTAAAGCCATTCTCTATATCGACCCCCATGGTACGCTTGGGGAGATCACGCAGGTGTCCCATGGACGCCATGACTTTATAGTCCGATCCTAAGATGCGCTCAATGGTCTTCGCCTTGGCCGGGGATTCCACCACGACCAGGTGCTTGCCCTTGGGATTCGGCTTTCTTTTAAATGCGACCTGCCGTGTGCGGCGGGTCTTTTTCTTTTCGATCGTTATCGTTCTGGTAATAGGCACTTCATTCCTCCTGAAATGGTTTGTTGTATGGAATAAACGCAGATGGGAAGAGACTCTCTCCTGACTTTTCTTAGAAAAGCACCGGTCACATCGAAGGATCCCTCCCCTTAGTCTTTTCTCGTCACGATGTATCGCCCCGAGCCGACCTCTCTGATATATCCTTTCAGCTGAAGCTGAAGCAGCAGCATGGTCAGTTTTACCACAGACAGGCCGGACTGCTGCAGGATCTCCTCTGACGTCACTTCGTTTTCTGTACAGCAGAAACGATACACCAATTCTTCCTCCAATGTCAACTGCTCAAGGAAACCTTTTTCAGATTTTTTATTCTCTTCTTCCTTCCAGCCATACTCCGAGAGGATGTCATCTGCTGATGTACAGCAGATGGCACCGTTTCGGATGAGCTGATTCGTCCCCTTGCAGGAAGGCAGCCAGATGCTCCCCGGGACAGAGAATACATCGCGCCCTTCCTCCAAAGCAAAGTCAGACGTAATGAGCGAGCCGCTCCGTTCAGCCGCCTCCACGACGAGTATCCCGCGGCTCATCCCTGCGATGATGCGGTTTCTCGCAGGAAACTGGCGGCCAAGCGGCGGCGTACCGGGCGGGTACTCGGAGACCAGTGTCCCGCCGCTCTCTATCACCTGATGGAACAGATGGCGGTTCTCCGGTGGATATACGCGGTCCAGACCGCACGCCAGCACGACCACTGTCGGCGATCCGCCTTCCATCGCACCCGTATGCGATGCACTGTCGATCCCTCGTGCTCCGCCGGAAACGACCGTGATACCGTGAGCGGAGAGCCCTCTGGCAAGTTCATGTGCCGTCTCGATCCCATATGCCGTCGCTTTTCGCGATCCGACGATAGCGATCGTCCGTTCAAAGCAGGGCAGCGCCCCGCGATAAAACAGAACTGCCGGCGGATTCGCTGTCATGGCCAAAAGCGGCGGATAGTCACTGTCCTCAAAGGTAGAGCAGCGGATATCAAGCCGGTAGAGCTTCTCTTCGATTTGCTCAAGGCTTGTCTCATTTCGGTAAGCCAGAAAGGCAGCCAGTGTCTTTCCTGTCAAAATATGTGACTTTTCGATAGACTCCGCCGATGCTTTCCATACATCTTCCGCCGTCTCAAAATAGTCCATCAAAGCCCGCATGTGCTTCGCGCCCAGCCGCGGACAGCCCGGAAGGGCAGCAGCATAGATATCCATGGGATGCTCCTTATATATAAGCAGATCAAAGATCCTGGAGCAGAGCTGACAAAAAGAGATATGGCAAGATCCCGTTTCGAGCCCTGATCACTTTCCATTGATCATATTTCTGAAACTGATCGCTTCGGCGACATGCTCGGGGCGGATTTGGTCGGAACCTGCGAGGTCAGCGATCGTCCGTGCAACTTTAATGATGCGGTCATAGCTTCTGGCCGAAAGGTGCAGCTTTTCGAAGACGACACGCAGCATTTCTGTCCCCTCCGCATCGAGCTGACAAGTCTCCTTCAGCTGGCGATGCCCCATCTGTGCATTGCTCTGCATATGCCAGCGTGAGAGACGCTCCGCCTGCACAGCCCGCGCCTCGGCGACGCGCTTTGCAATATCACAGGAAGGCTCGCCCTGAATGGTCGCGGTGAGCTCACTGTATTTCGGGCGCATCACAGAGACATGCAGATCGATGCGGTCGAGAAGCGGCCCGGAAATCTTCTGTCCGTAACGGCGGATCTCTCCATCCGTGCAGGTGCATTCCCGCTGCGGATCTCCAAGGTATCCGCAGGGACATGGATTCATCGCCGCTATCAAGATAAAATCCGCCGGATAGGTGAAGGCTGCATTCACACGGGAAATATGTACTTCTCTGTCTTCCAGAGGCTGGCGCAGGACTTCCAGCACTGTTCTTGGAAATTCCGGCAGCTCGTCCAGGAAAAGTACGCCACGGTGGGCCAGAGTCACTTCCCCCGGTCTGGGGATACTGCCGCCGCCGATGAGCCCCGCCATGGAGATCGTATGATGCGGACTTCTAAACGGACGCTCCCGCATGATATCTTCCGCTTTATAGAGGCCGGCGACGCTGTAGATCTTCGTCACTTCGAGCGCTTCTTCCCGCGTCATCGGAGGAAGGATGGTCGTGATGCGGCGGGCCAGCATGGTTTTCCCGGAGCCCGGCGGCCCGGTCATCAGTACATTGTGCGCTCCGGCAGCTGCGATCTCCATCGCCTTCTTGGCGAGGATCTGCCCTTGCACCTCAGCATAGTCTACATCACTCATCACTTCGCGGCGCGTCTCGTGGCGTTCTGCCGGTGCCATCTCCTGGCGGCCGCAGAGAAATTCCACCAGATCCCGGAAGGTCTTCGGTCCATAGACCGTGATGTTCTCACAGAGAAGTGCTTCACCGGTCACTTCTTCGGCCATGACAAATTTGGAGATCCCCGCTTCCCGTCCGGCAAGCACCATGGAGAGAATGCCGGGGACCGGGCGGATCTCTCCCTTGAGCGAAAGCTCTCCGATGAACATGATCCCTTCGAGTGCTTCTTTTGCGACATCGCCGCTCGCAGCCAGAAGGCCGACAGCGATCGGAAGATCCAGTCCGGAGCCATCTTTTTTGAGGTCTGCCGGAGCCAGATTCACCGTCACTTTGTCGACAGGAAAGTGATAGCCGGAGTTCCGGATGGCAGAGTGTACGCGCTCCTTCGACTCTTTGACCGCCGTTGTCGGAAGTCCCACAATGTCAAAGGAGGGAAAATTCTTATTGATGTCGACTTCGACGCCGATCACATGACCATTCAGACCGAACGTGGTCGAGCCCAATACTTGTGCATACATAGGATATCCTCCTTTGAGAAGGGAAATGATGTAGGGTTCAGGGTTCAGGGTTAGCCCCCGGCGTGGTGCCCTTTGATTACATTTGAAAGCCTCGATTGCATGAGAAATTAGAAATGAGAAATGCGAAATGGTGGTGCGGCGCATTTCGTCATCCTGAGCGGAGAAAAGCGTCGTATGTTAGCAAAATTTATATAAAACTATGCGGCGCTTCCTCATTTTATGCGCCGTACCTTCACTCCTCACTCCTAATTCCTCACTCCTCACTTGACTTAGAAGTTATGCCAGTTATTTAGGAAAAGCAATACGAGTCACTAGCCCCTGATCCCCAGCCACTCATCCCCGCCTTCAAAACGCATTCCTGATATGATGAAACTTCACAGTCCCATCCGCCATCTGCATGACTTCGACGACGTCGAAACGGATACGCCGGCCTTCTATATGGCGGCTGCACGCGAAGGCTTTCGCTGTATAGCGGATGTGCTGCTGCTTGAAGGGCGTCACCGCTTCCTTCGGTTCTCCATAGCGACGGTTTGTGCGGCTCTTGACCTCGATAAATACCAGCGTCTCTCCATCTTCCATGATGAGGTCGATCTCCCCATGGGTACGCTTGAAATTACGCGTAAGGAAATGGTAACCCTTCCCTTCCAGATATTTTTCTGCCGCCGTTTCTCCGTCGCGGCCAAAGCGGGTCGTCTGCATAGCATATCTCCTTGGCTATATGGCGCTTTCTGCCTGCCTAGTCTCGGTAAGCGAGACCATTCTTTATTCTATTCTCTATCCTCCCCGCCGTTTCGTCAATGAAAGAACGTCGGTATATGCAAACGGTATCAATAATGACTTTCTCATGAAAAAAAGTAATAGCAGAGACATGGTCTGCTATTACTTTCCTCATCCCAAAGAAACTGCTTCCGCCATCGCAAGAAGTCGTTTCCGATCCGTCTTCCCTGTAGATGTTTTCGGGATAGATGCCACGCGAAGGATACGGTGCGGGATCTCCCAGGCACGAAGCCTTCCCGAAAGAAGGCTCATAAGTCGAGCATCCGACGCAGGCACCTGACCGGACAGAAAGGCGATCAGGCGGTCATCCCCATTCGCCTGCTTCTCTCCGATGACCTCAGCCTCCTCGACGCCGGGCAGCATCAGAAGATGGGAGAGCACCTTTTGGCGACTCACATGATTTCCCTTGATGTGATACTGATCCTCTCTGCGACCGAGGAAGTAGAGCATCCCCTCTTCATCGACGCGGCCCATATCATGACAGGTAAGAGGTCTTTCTACCCCTTTGACAGCAAACGGCGTATCAACGTAGATCTCTCCGTCCCTGATGATGATCGAGATCCCCGGAAACGGCCGCCCCACCGCACTCGGATGGGTCAGGATATCCTTCCCTTCGATATAGCTCACATAGCTTAGCTCGGACGCACCATAGTAAAGGATGGTACGGCTCCTCGGGAAATGCCGGGTAAGCGCATCCAGGATCCGCTTCGTCATGAGCTGCGAGCCTGTCAGAATATGCGTGACGGACGCAGCTTTCCCTCTGACGCGGCAAAGGGCGGAGAGCTTCGAGGGGATCATATAGACATGCGTCGCCTGCGTCTCTCCGATGTCTTTCATCCATGTCTTTGGCTGTACAGCCTCCGTCCCCGCGATCGTCCCTCCTGCATACAGGAAGGCCATCAGCATGTTCAGATTTCCTGTAAAAGCCATCGAACCTGACAGATAAAGCACCGCATGCCTATCGATGTGGAAAATATCGTTCTGCACAGGGAAAAAATCCCGCCAGCTCGCCTCTTTTCGGAAGAGTACCTTGGCAAGGCCGCTCGTCCCCGAGGTCAGTACACCAAAGTCGGCGTCGGCCCCCGTCTCTTTGCCGGTCATCTGCCAGAGTTCTCCCGCCGGCTGCATCTCCAGCCCGCCAAAGCAGGTATCAGAAAGAAGGCCTCCGATCGGACGCTCCCTGAGAAGCGCGGCGATGTCCTCCTCCTTCAGGTATTCGTGAAGCAGCACCGGCACAGCCCCCGCCATCATCGCGCCAAGGAAATAGAGCACCTGCGCGGGAGTATCTGAAAGGCGCAGTCCCAGCACCTCTCCCTGCCACGGAGACAGAGACACCGCGATCGCACTGACGCGCGAGTACGCCTCACTATATGACAGTGCCTCTCCCCTCCATAAGAGAAAGATCTTCCGGGGGGACTTCTCAGCCCAGCGTTTTAAATCCTCATATAAATGCATCGTCTTTTCTTCCTGTTCATGACATGAAATCTGATACATTGGAATTTCTGAAATTTGAAAGCAGGGATGAGGGATGCGTGGCTAGGGATTAGGGACTAGGGATTAGAAACAAGCGGTGATTGAAATAGCGCAATTGGTATACTGATCGTTCTGCAAGGAAGATCTCTCGGCTACGCTTCCGATGACGACGGCGCGAAGCGCTATCAAAATTCTGCGGCGCTTCTATATTTTTATGCGCCGCACCACCACTCCTAACTCCTAACTCCTAACTCCTAACTAGAGAGCGCGAAGCTTTCAAACGTAGTCAAGGTACGGCACGACCCCTGAAACCATTATGCGTCTCTTCCCATCTTATTTTCTATCAGTATCGCTTCGGCGACGCCACCCGCAGCCGGGATCGCGGCGACACCATAGCGCCCGTTTTTCTGCTTGAGGATCGCCATCAGATGGATCATGATCTCCGCCCCGGATGCCCCATAGGGATGTCCGTAAGCCAAAGCACCGCCGAAGCAGTTCAGCCGATCCTTCACGGACGGATGACGCCCCATGAAATCGGCACTGATGACCGCGAAGGCTTCATTGTACTCGAAGGCATCAATATCTTCATAGGAAAGCCCCTCCCGAGATAACAACTGAGAGACCGCCTGATCTGCCATGAGAGGCGAGCAAGCCGCATCGCCGCCGGACACGCGCACCGCCTTGATCTCCGCCATCGGATGCACGCCGTGCGCCTTCACCCAGTCATCGGAAGCGAGTGCCACAAAAGCCGCACCATCATTCATCGTGCAGGCATTCGCCGCCGTGAGTATCCCATCCGGCACATTCGTCACATGCGGCGCTCTTGCCAGCAGTCGTTCGCTCATCCTTGGACGGATGGCCTCATCCCTTGTACTGCCAAAGAGAGGCACGATATACGGCGCGAGGCATCCTTCCTTCTCTACACGGCTCGCCCGCTTGTGGCTAAGAAGGGCTGCCTCATCCGCTTCTTCTTTGGAAATCCCTGCTTTCTTCGCTGCGCGCTCCGCGCCCAGAAGCATCGCATCATCACCAAATTCCCCCGGCCGGAACTGTGCCGCCGTGAATTCAGGCTCTCTCTTTCGGCTTCGTTCATCCCATTCCTGATAGATGCGGCGCGGCGCGAGCGAAGCACTCTCGGTGCCGCCCGCAAAGATGAAGTCCGCCATCCCGGAGGCGATCTTTGCTGCAGAGAGGTCGATCGCTGCCAAAGCAGAAGCACACTGGAGATCCAGCGTCATAGCGGGGACCTCTTCCGGAAGACCCGCCTCGAGTACCGTGAGGCGGCCGATATTTCCGCCGGGGCCCACCGCATTCCCGCAAAGCACCAGATCCGGAAGTGCTGACTTCCCGTACTTCGACCACACCCTGTGAAGAATTTCTCCGCCCAGCACCTCAGGCCGCACCGTCTTAAAGATGCCATATCGTATACCGATATGGCTGCGCAGCCCGCCCAGAAGATACACCCGATCTCTCATTCCCTGCCTCCTTTCTGCTGCCATTCTCCGGCAAAGCACAATGTATCCGTATACCCGAGAAGCTGATCCCCCTCTTTCTTCAAGTATACCATCTCCCCTGCCCTGACAGGATGATGGAAACGAAGACGGATCGCTTTCCCGGGATACATGGCAGCGAGCGACAAGAGCAGCTGAAAACCGCTCACGATCGGCTGCACACCCTGATGGATCGCATTATGATCCCCCAAGGCATCGCTGAAGTGATGGACCTCCTCAGCGGTAAACAGCCGCCACGGCTCTCCCTCCCGCCCCTTCCGCGGACATTTCCCCGCATGGAAAGGAAGGAGCACCATAGAAAGCTCCCCGCCGTCCGTACATGCCGAAAGGCGGATGAGCCGTCCCTCCTTGACATGTACCCCGCAGGATGCCTTCGGCGTGCCTTCTTTCCAGAAGATCTCCGCCATCACCATCCCCTGCCATGCGTCTTTCCATACCGAGCATAGCATTCTCATCTGTTCTTCCATACAGCCTCCGAAAAAAGCTGTGACAGCCTCGGCCATCACAGCTTTTACATCATACAAAACAACCGGGAAACGCTGATCCAGCTCCAGCCCGTATTAATCTCTCTCGATCAGTGTCTTTCTATACTTTGCCACCAGGAAAGAGGCAAGGATGATCTTAGCCAGATCACCGGGCAGGAAGGGGAACATGCACATCACCATCGCTGACCACATGCCTGTACCGGTGAGGAACATGAACCAGCCGATCCCCATCACGTAGCAGACTGCTGTACCCGCCAATGTCGCAGCGAGCATCGACTTGAAGGTATGTCCCAGCTTTTCAGATACCAGCCCCACCACGAAAGCCATCGGTGCAAAGCCTAAGATGAATCCGCCCGAAGGCCCTGCCAGGACAGAGATCCCCGCACGCATCATCGAAAAAACCGGCACACCGGCTGCCCCCAGAATGAGATAGATCAAAAGAGCGAGAAGGCCATAGCGCTTCCCGAGAAAACCACCGGCCATCAGGACTCCGAAAGTCCCGAGCGTGATCGGCACTGGCTGGATCGGAATGGTCAGCTGCGAGCACACCGCGCACACCGCAGCGAATAACGCACACAGGACCTGCATGCGGATCGAATGATTTGTATTCATGGATATGACCTCCTAGAAATTGGCCGAGACAAGAAACCGAAGGTGTAAGGTGTAAGCTGTAAGGTGCAAGGTGCAAGGTGCAAAGTTTTCCTACCAGTCACCAGCCACTAGTCACTCCCAATCCCTGCCAACTATATTTGATGTGCTTATTATAAAGTGCGAAAAACCGTTTGTCAACTCACCTTATTTATCAGTTGACAAACGGTTAACGATAGAAATGACTCCTATGGATCTCCTTGCAACGCCTATCTTTTTAAGCATGTCCGTGCAGGATGAATCGCTTAGTGAAATAATTCCAAATCATCACGATCGCAGAGGCTACGACCTTCGAAAACATATACCATATCCCAAGAAGGTCGATGCAGCACCACATGACAAGCTGATTCAGCCCCAGCCCCATGAGAGACGTCACGATAAAGAGCACCATCTGTTTCGTACTCTGATTCTCTGCATGAAAGACCACATAGACGCAGAGGATGTAATTCACAAGGAGGGAAATCGTAAAAGCGATCGGCGCAGAGACCAGCGGCGGAAGACCGCCATACTCCGTCAATGTGAACAGCAGGACATACTCTAAGAGGAAGCACCCGCCCCCGACAGCGAGGAAACGAAAAACTTCCCAGAAACGATCCATAGAAGGGAAGATCTTCAAAATAAGCGACTCTAAAAATGTAGGCATAATATGTTCCTTTGGAAATAGCAGCTAGGGAAACACGGATTCAATCGCAGAATCAGCGTTTCCCTAGAACCCATCAACCTGAACCTGACAACCATCATATTTCTATTTCATTAACATCCGAATCATATTCATCTGGATCTCCAGATTCTTTCTGGCATTCTTGACCTCGGTATCCAGCACAAGACCGATGCCTGTGGAAATCACGGCGGCCACCATGAAGAAACCGGAGGTCACGAGCGTCGGCATCTTGGGGACAAGGCCCGTTGCGAGATACTCATGAAAAACAGGTAGAAAGAGCGAGAGAGAAATGAGTGTGAGGACGAGTGCCGCCGCCAAGAAGAACCGCAATGGGCGATAATCCTTGTACAGCATGAAAATCGTTTTCAGCACCCGCGCCCCATCTCGGAAGGTATGGAGCTTGCTGACACTTCCCGCCGGACGGTCGCGATAGGATACCGGCACCTGCATGAGAAGCAGATTCTTATCCAGCGCATGGATCGTCATTTCCGTCTCGATCTCAAACCCTTCTGACAGAATCGGAAACGTTTTCACAAATAGGGGAGAAAAAGCCCGATAGCCCGTCATGACGTCTCGGATCTCCTCCCGTCCCCTGCCCCAGAAAAGATTGATGAACCGGCGGACAAGCACATTGCCGGAATTATGAAAAGGCCGCTTGTTCTCTTCAAAGTACGTCGACGAGAGCCTGTCACCGATCACCATGTCGGCTCTCCCCGAGAGCACGAGCTCTGCCATCTCTCGCGCCATCTCGGCGGGATACGTATCATCGCCATCAGTCATCACATAGCAGTCTGCCTCGATGTCGCGAAACATGGAGCGGATCACATTGCCCTTCCCCTGACGGTATTCATGCACGACGATCGCCCCCGCGCGCTTCGCGATCTCTGCAGTACCATCTGTTGAATTGTTGTCATAGACATAGATGTCCGCCTCCGGGAGTACCGCGCGGAAATCCGTCACCACCTTCTCAATGGTCAGGGCTTCATTCCAGCAGGGAATGAGAACAGCGATACGGGGCATGGGACATCTCCTTTTCATGAAATCAGTTTTCGGTCAAGGCTTCAGATTTAGCCCAAAGAGCATACCGCCCTTTGCTTGGATGCAAAAGAAGTTTAACAGATTCTATAGGTGCAAACAGAGCGCCATGCTGCGCTTCGCAGGATCGTAAGATCCACACAGCAGATCTCCTGTGGACATAACGTCATCCGTCTGCCATTGGTTTCTCCATTGTACACCATGGAGACAGGCCGTGCCAGCCGATTCCCGAATTGTTTAAAATTTTGAAAAGCTGAGGCTAGGGAAACTCTGATTCAATCCTTAGCCTTTGTACTCATGATTCAGGTAAATATTTCCCGACATACAGTCTTTCCCTCTGCCCAGGATCATGAGCCCTCCGTTCCACGGGCTGATCACCCTTGAGCCCTGCCCCAAAACCCATTTGATTTCCTTCCCCATTCCCTGTATGATAGGAGAAAAATGAAAGAGGGCTTGCTATGAACGAAGACGTATCGGTATTACAGACGGCGGAAGAGATCCGCGCACACATTTTAGACATTTATTCTAAAAATCATTTCATGAGTGACTATTTCCATATACAGATCACGGACATCCATTGCGGCAGTGCGACCGTCAGCCTGAAGACGGATCCTTTGAAGCACAACAACCACAGAGGACGCCTGCATGGGGGCGTACTGGTAGCGCTCGCCGACTCGGTCACGGGCGTCACCTCGGCCACCGTCGGTGCCTCTGTCGTGACGGTCGCTATGACGATGAATTTCATCCGTACCGCCAAGCCGGGAGAGACGATCCGCGTCACAAGCCGCATCACGCACAATGGCCGCACTACGATCGTCATCGAGGCGGATATGTTCGATGAAGAGGACCACCTGATGGCCAATATACTTGCGACAATGATGGTGGTGGATCATTTCCCGGAAATCCCGAGGGAATGGAAGGATAGTGACTGAACTTCAACGGGTTCTATAGAGGCAAAAGCTTCCGTGAAAGTGCTGCGGCGCACAAAACCATACAAGCGGCGTGGAATGGATATCAAAATAAAAAGGCGATGTGAAATAACGATCATCTCATTTTCGCGTTCAATCTGCCGCGGGGGATTTGCAGCTCTCATAGGAGTGACCGGGAAACCTTATCTCAGCTGTCTTTCATGCCA